>OBLT010002824.1_pt1 | contig 10710 bp, 9 predicted proteins | sample 1518721 | NCBI WGS metagenome assembly OBLT01 (sample SAMEA3539307, study PRJEB22396) | soil metagenome | biome: tundra; feature: field; material: soil | place: USA | collected 2010-05 | depth 0.15 m | reverse complement strand
GCCGGATTCACCCTGACAAGGGTGTCCATCTGGCGATCGAGGTTGCTCGCCTGAGTGGGTTGCCGCTGCTCATCGCGGGCATTATCCAAGATCAGACATATTTCCGGGAGCAGGTGGAGCCCCACCTTGATCGGACGATCCGCTACGTCGGGCCGGTGGACGTACCGGGCAAGAATGAGTTGTTCGCGCGTGCCCGAGCTCTGCTGCACCTGAACACTATCCCGGAGCGATTCGGACTTGTCCTGGCAGAAGCCAATGCCGCTGGTGTGCCCGCTATCGCCATGGACCTTGGCTCTTGCCGTGAGGTGATCAAAGACGGGCAAACGGGGTTTCTGGTTAATAACGTCAACGAGGCGGTACGAGCCCTCGAGCGGCTTTCCGAAATCGATCGCAGCGCCTGCCGCCTACGGGTTCAGCAATGTTTTTCCGTCGAAACCATGGTGGAGGCGTACGAACGGGTTTACTCGACGATCTTTGATCTGGAGGGGGAGAAACGAACATGAAGCCGGACATCGTCAGACGATATGCCCACAATCCCATCCTCACCAAGGCCGAGATCCCCTACCCAGTGGAAACCGTTCACAACGCGGCGGTGGTGAAGCACGGGGACGAATACGTCATGCTTTTCCGCTCTCATCTGCGCACGGGACGGTCCATCATTGGCTTGGCACGCAGCCCCGACGGAGTCCACTTCACCGCCGATCCAGAGCCCTTTCTGACTCCGGCGCGGGACGGCCCTTTTGCGGCCGATGAAGAGTTCGGCGTCGAGGATCCACGCGTGACCCGGCTGGAAGGGGAGTACATCATCACCTACAGCGCTTACTCGCGAAATGGAGTCCGGGTCGCCCTCGCCAAGACGAGGGACTTCAATCAGGTCGAAAGGGTCTCGCTCATCACGCAGGCGGACCATCGGAATGTGGTGATCTTCCCCGAAAAGTTTGGCGGCCTCTATGCCCGGCTTGACCGTCCCCATTCGGAAATCGCCCCTTGGTCCATTTGGATTTCCTATTCCCCGGATCTACATTTTTGGGGCGAATCCCAGCTCATCATGCGGCCCGAACAATATCACTGGGACGAAATGAAGATCGGTCCGGGCGCGCCGCCGATCAAAACGGACCAGGGATGGCTTTCCATCTATCACGGCGTTTTCCGGACTATGGACGGATCGGTCTATCGCTTGGGGGTCGCTCTTCATGATCTACTGAACCCAGCGAAGGTCATCGGAGTGAGCGACTCGTGGATTTTGCAGCCGGAAGATCCCTGGGAAATCACGGGATATGTCCACAACGTCGTGTTCACCTGTGGCGCCGTTGCGGAGTCCGATGGAACCGTGAAGATCTATTGGGGCGGCGCAGACACGGTCATGTGCGTGGGCGAAGCGAATCTATCCGATCTGGTCGCGTTATGCCTGGATCACGGCAGACCGGCAAAATAAACAGGCCCGTCCCTCAGCAGTGATAAGATATCAGTACTCTTGCTGGATCGGGTCGTCCTTTGCCATGTCATTCGCCAGCCCATTTCGTGCGGCAGTGTGGCCCGCTGTGGTGGCAGTTCTGACGATCTGCTTCCTCACCGCCCGGGCGGGACAGGATGCTTCCCCGGCCACCATTCCCCTACGGCTCATCGTGGTGAATTCCGCCGCCGAGGCGGAGAAACTCCAGGAGCAGCTCAAGAGCGGCGCGGACTTCGCCGTGATGGCGCGGGAGAAATCCGTGGATGCCACCTCCCTCGATGGCGGCTTCCTGGGCAACGTGGATCCCACCACGCTTCGAGCCGAATTGAGAGACGCCCTTCAGGGCCTCGAACGCGGCCGGATCTCCCGGGTCTTCAAGCTGCCGGCGGGCTTCGCCATCCTGAAGGTCCTCGAACCGGGCGAGGTCTCGGATCTCGAGAATACGGAGAAGGCCCGCCGCACCGCCATCAGCGCGGAAGGCAGCGTGCGATTCGACTTCGACATCTCCGGGCTCAATGAGGCGGAGGCCGCCCTGGCCGGTTTCCCCAAGCCGGCCGGCTGGTACCTGGACCTGCGCGGAGCCTGCCAGGCCCGCCAGCAGTCGTTCGCCGCTGTCCAGGCTCGGGCTGCCGCGCTTCTCGACCCCGCGAACATCGCCGGGCGGCAGCCCATCGACCTGATGTCGATGCGTGTGGCCCAGGGGCAACTGCACGCCTACCGGGGCGAGATGGCCCAAGCTATCGAGCCGTGGGAGGTGGCCTACCAGACGGCGTCCACGGACCTGCCGCGGGCGCTGCCATACCTGGAGGAACTCCTGGGGATCGGGTACCTGCACAAATCCGAAATGGAAAACGACGTCTACCGGCATCCCGGGGAACGGTGCCTCTTCCCCATGCGCCCCTCGGCGCGGTACGCGAAAACGGCGGACTCCGAGAAGGCCATTCAGTACTTTCTGAAGTTCCTAAAAGGGCGGCCCGACGATCTGGAAGTGAAGTGGCTGCTCAACCTGGCTTACATGACCGTGGGTACTTACCCGGCCGGCGTGCCGAAGGAGTACCTGCTGCCGCCCGCGTCATTCGCCTCCGCCGAGGATATCGGCCGCTTCACCGACGTCGCCTCCGAAGCCGGGTTGAACCTGTTTTCGATGGCCGCGGGGATCATCGTCGACGACTTCGACAACGACGGCCTGCTCGACGTCGTGACGTCCAGCTTCGACATGTGCGCCCCCATGCACTTCTTCCACAACAATGGCGACGGCACGTTCACCGATCGCACGGAAAAGGCCGGCCTCTCCAGCCAGTTGGGCGGGCTCAACATCATCCAGGCCGATTACAACAACGACGGCTGCCTCGACATTCTGGTCCTGCGGGGAGGCTGGGAGATCGCGCAGCGGATATCGCTGCTGCGCAACAATTGCAACGGAACCTTCACCGATGTGACGAAGGAGAGCGGCCTCGCGGAGCCGGCGATGAGCTCCCAAACCGCGGTCTGGGCGGACATCGACAACGATGGCTTACTGGATCTCTATGTAGGGAACGAGAACGGGCCCAACCAACTCTTTCGCAACAAGGGCGACGGAACTTTTCAGAACGTCTCTCATGCCGCCGGCGTCGACATGGTGGCCTTCACGAAGGCCGTGGTGGCGGCCGACTACGACAACGACGGGTACGTGGATCTGTACGTTTCCAACTACCGCGGAGACAACGCGCTCTACCACAACAATCGCGACGGGACGTTCACCGATATCGCCAAACAGGCCGGCGTGCTGGGAACCGGACATGGCTTCCCCGCATGGTTCTTCGACTACGATAACGACGGCTGGCCCGATCTGTTCGTCAGCAGTTACTACATGTCGGTGGAAGAGAATGTCAGGACCTATCTGGGGCTGCCTCACAACGCCGGAACTATGAAGCTCTACAAGAACCTGGGCAACGGCGCCTTCCGCGATGTGACGGTGGAGACCGGGCTCGACAAGGTCTTCATGCCTATGGGATCTAACTTCGGGGACGTGGATAACGACGGCTACCTGGATATCTATCTCGGCACGGGCGATCCTTCTTACGCATCCATGGTCCCCAACGTGTTACTGCATAACCAGCAGGGCAAGCGTTTTGTGGACATCACCGCGTCTTCCGGAACCGGCGAGTTACACAAGGGACACGGCGTGGCCTTCGCGGACATCGACAACGACGGCGATGAAGACATTCTGACGGTAATCGGCGGCGCGACCCCTGGGGACAGCCACGCATTCCGTCTCTTCGAAAACCCCGGCCACGGCAACGACTGGCTCAGTGTGCGGCTGCGGGGAGTGAAGGCGAACCGCTCCGCCATCGGAGCGCGCATCCAGGTGACGGTGAAGAATGAGGGGCGGGCGCCACGCTCGATCTATCGCACTGTCGGCAGCGGCGGGTCTTTCGGCGCGTCTCCTTTGGAGCAGCACATCGGCCTCGGAAAATCGGCACAGATTGTCAGTGTGGAAGTGAGGTGGCCCGGTACCGCCGGCCCGCAGATGTTTGCCAACGTGCCCAAGAATCAAGCCGTAGAAATCACGGAGGCCGTCCCCAACTACAAAAAGCTGGACCGCCATCCTACTCGGCTAGGGGGCGCCAGGAGGCCCGTTGCATCCGCCCCCAAATAGAGTGACTAGTGTCACGGGTAGCGCCGGCGGTCTTGCCGCCGGTGATCTTTCCGGCTTTCAGCCCGGTGCGGCAGGCGGTGCCGCCCGCCCTGAACAGGCTCTCGTGGGGCAGGATTCCATCCTGCTGGCCGATTTTCAATCGGCCAAGCCGGCCTTCAGCCGGCGATGTCGAGGGCGCCAGACAATCCGGAGTAAGTCAATTAAATCCGCAATCCTTCTTACCGCCGTCTGTCTCTCACTAGCCCCCCTCTCCCACGCGGCCGCCAAGCGCTACCCCGTGACCGGCGTCATCCTCAAAATCGACCGCCCCCATCGAACCTTCGTCGCCACCTGCGCTGCGATTCCCGGCTACATGGAGGCCATGGTCATGCCCTTCACCGTTCGCGAGGAGACAGCCCTGGACGGCCTCGAAGCGAGCACGCCGGTCGAGTTCACGCTGGTCGTGGAAAACGGCCACTCCTATGCCGAAGCCATTCGCGTCCATCACTACGAGAGCATGGAACAGGAGCCGCTCCGCGCCCGCCGTCTGCAACTCCTGGCAGTCCCCGGGACAGACAGTCTGACGCTTGGCCAGCCTGTGGCCGATTTCGCGTTGACCGACCAGACCGGACAGCGCGTCGCGCTTTCGCAATTCGCGGGCAAAGTAGTGGCGCTCACCTTCATCTACACGAGCTGCCCGTTGCCGGACTACTGTTTTCGTCTCTCTAACAATTTCGGACGCCTCAACAAGCGCTTCGCGGACCGCATGGGACGGGACCTGGTGCTCCTGAGCATCACCTTCGATCCGGTCCACGACCAGCCCAAAGTGCTGGCCAAGTACGCCAGCACGTGGAAAGCCGACCCGAAATCGTGGCGCTTCCTGACGGGCGCACTCCCCGAGGTCAAAGACGTGTGCCGGCACTTCGGCCTGAACTTCTGGCAAGAAGAGGGCTCGCTGACGCACTCGCTGCACACCGTGGTCATCGACCGCCACGGAAAGCTGGCCGCAAACTTCGAAGGCAACGAATTCACCGCCGAGCAACTGGGCGATTTCGTGGAAGTGGAGATGAGGAAGCAATAGTCTGTCGATGCTGGTGTCCTGTCATCTCGGCTGCAACTTGTGGCGCGTACACTCATGTCTGCCGCGTCGACCCTCGTGTCGACGCTTGGCGCACAGGATCGACTCTTATGGGAGACAACATGCTATTGCACCGTCAACGTGACCGGAAAGCTGGCCACCGTCGCTCCCGCAGCAACGGAGATTTGCACGGTTGCCGAATAGACGCCCGGGGCGAGCCCCGTGGGGTCCGCCGATAAGGCCAGCATATCCCCGGTCTGTCCCGTCACCCGATTGGTACTCAGCCACGCGCCATTGCTTTTCACTTGCACCCTAAAGGGCAGCGGCTCCGCGACGTTGGTCGAGACCTGAATGGATTGAATCTTAAGAGATGCACCCTGAAAATCGATGCGGCCCGGAGAAAGCCGCACCGTCAGCGGACCGGGAATGACCTCACGGATGCGATTGGCGCCCGACTGCGGAAGGAACATGTTCCCGAATGCGTCCAGGGCGACACTGGCGGGCGAGTAGTAACCGCCGCTTTGTAAGCTTGCCAGCAGCGGGGAGCCGCCGTCTCCCGGATCGTTGTTCACGCCGTTGCCCGCGATACGGCTTATGGTTCCGTCCTGCGCCACGCGCAGCACAGACCCATAGAACGACTCGGGAATGTACATCGCGCCTTGGGCATCGAACGTCAGCCCCACGATGATGCACAACCGCGTCTGCGCGGCTTGCGCACCATCGGAGTTGAACGCCGTTTGGGGGAGGTTACCGCAGGACTGGGTGTTTCCGGCCACCCGCGTGAGCGACCCATCGGAATTGACGCGGTCGATCACGCTGTAAAAAGTAGTCGCTACCTGGTGAGTGATCGCGACGTAAAGATTCCCCTGGGGATCGAAAGCCACAGCGTTCCAATAGTCCATGGCTATCACGCCCGGAGTGGCGATCGTGGTGATGATTCCGTTGGTGTCCACCTTGCGCAAACGGGCGTTGGTGGTATCCCCGATATAGACATTCCCCTTCGCATCGACCGCGAGGCCCTTCGGCTCATTCAGAGTGGCATTCACCGCCGGCCCGCCATCACCGCCTGCGCGGTTGAGCCCAGTCCCAGTTCCCGATCCGGCCACCAGGTGAAGAATTCCGTCGGCCGTCACTTTGAGCACGCGGCTGTCCCCAGTCTCGAAATAGACTGTGCCGGAGCGATCCACAACCACGGTGATGGGACGGACGATCTGAGCCTGGGTTGCCGGACCGCCCTCACCGGAGTAGCCAGCGACTCCAGTGCCCGCCAAGGTCGTAATGGTGCCGTCCGGCGCGATCTTGCGAATGCGGTTGTTTCCCATGTCCGCGACATACAAGTCACCCGAGGGCCCGAAGGCGGCGCTGCTGGCGGTGTCGAAGACGGCGTTCAATGCCGGCCCACCGTCGCCGGCCTGCGGATAGATCGGCGAGAGATCGAAGACACCGTTTCCGGCGATGGTAGAAATCACTCCGCCGGGCGAAACTACACGAACTCGGCGGTTGTTGTAGTCGGCGATATAGACGTTACCGGCAGCGTCGATTACCGTTTCGGCCGGGCTCTGGAGCCTCGCGGCGGTAGCCGGGCCTCCGTCTCCGCTGAAGCCAGCTACACCCGTGCCCGCAAACGTGGAGATCGTTCCGTCCGGCGCGATCCGCCGCACGCGATGGTTCACGGTGTCGGCCAGATAGATGTTACCGCCCGAATCGAGTGTCACTCCGCTGGGCCCGTTCACTTGCGCGGCGGTGGCCGGTCCGCCATCCCCGCTGAAGCCCGGGACTCCCGTCCCTGCAATCACCGCCGCCGATCCGTCAGCGGCGATCTTCCATATGGCGCTCCCTACATACTCGGCGGCATACAGGTTGTCCTGAGCGTCAATCGCCAGACCTTCGAAATATTGAAAAAGCCGAGCCTCCTGCGGCAGCGTGTAGACGGTGGAAATGATTCCCGCCGGAGAGACCCGCCGAATGCAATGGCAATAGACCTCGGCGATATCGAGATTGCCGTGGGAGTCGAACACCAGCCCACGCGGAGAGGCAACATTCGCATCCGTTGCCAGTCCGCCGTCGCTCTGACTACCTGCGAGATTGATGCCTCCGCCCGCGAAGGCAGTCACGACTCCGTCCAACCCGACTCGGTACACGCGGCCAGCGCCGGCGTCCGCCAGATACAGCGCACCGTCGGCATCCTGCGCCATGCCCCGGAATACCCCGACGTGGAGTCCGGCGGCCAGGGTTCCGTTGTCGACGAGGCCGTCATTGCCCCGGCCCATCCCAACCATGGTCAGGAGCGTACCATCCGGTTCGAAGCGGCTGACCAGAAACTCATCGTTCAGCAGGAGCCGGCCCGTCAGTTTGTCGAAGAGGAGTCCGTAAACCGAACCAAGGGGAGCGCTGAGGGCCGGCTTACCATCGATCGCGGCGCGATGACTGTAAGGCAAACCCGCGACGGTAACGATAGTCTGCGCACTGGCGAGGCCCAAAGAAACCCAGATCGGCGCAAACCGCAAGCCTCGCATACTTAAAGGTACCTCAAGCCGCGCCCCAGCCGGGCAAGAACAACCTCACCGCCGAGGCGCCGAGAAACCAAGAATCTCTCGCAATCACCCCACATCCAGGCGTCGGCCACGTTTACCTCTGCCCCCTCTGCGCTCTCGGTTCTTGCTTTTGCGTTTTTCTTTCTTCTCGGCGTCTCGGCGTCTCGGCGTTAAATTCCCAGCCCGACCCAACTACCGCTTCCGCGCCTCGAGCTCCCGCTCGGAGGCCAACTGTCGCACCATCTCCTCCAACTCGGCTACTCGCCGCGCCAGGTCGTCGATGGCCTGACCTTCCGGGTCGGGCAGCCGGCCATGCTCCAGTGGGCCGCCTTCGGGACGAATGCGCACCACGCGGCCGGGGACTCCGACCACCGTCGAGTGATCGGGAACCGCATGCACCACCACTGAGCCGGCACCGATCTTGACGTTGTCCCCAATGCGAATGTTGCCGAGCACCTTGGCGCCGGCGCCCACCACCACGTTGTTCCCGAGGGTGGGATGGCGCTTGCCTCTTTCATTCCCGGTGCCGCCCAGCGTGACGCCCTGGTACAGCAGCACGTCGTCGCCGATTTCGGCGGTCTCGCCGATCACCACGCCGGTGCCATGGTCGATGAAAAAGCGGCGTCCGATGGTGGCGCCGGGATGGATCTCGATTCCCGTGAAGAAGCGGCTGATCTGCGAGAGCACTCGCGGGAGGAGCGGCACGCCCCAACGATACAACTGGTGGGACAGCCGATGCCCCAGGATGGCATGGAAGCCCGGGTAACAGAAAAAGATCTCGATCACGCTCTTGGCGGCTGGATCCTCGCGGAAGATGGTGTCGATTTGTTCCCTGATGGCTCGAAACATGGGGCGCACTCCAATGGATGATGCGCAGGGCGGCCGGGATTCGCTAGTGCGCCGCCGCGGCTTCGGAAACAACCACGGGAGCGTGGGCTCCGGGAGGCATGGGCGCCAGCATGTCCTCTTTTCGCTTAACCAGTGTGGACGTATTGTAGCTGGCGATCTCAAAGCCATGCCCGTGAGTGATGGCGTCGGTGGGACAGGCTTCCACGCAGTAGCCGCAGAAGATGCAGCGATTGTAATCGATGTTGTAAACCTTGGCGTAGCGCTCGCCGCCCGAGATGCGAACCCGGTCGGTGTTCTCCGCCGCCTCGATATAGATGCAGTTCGCGGGACATGCGGCCGCGCATAGGAAACACGCCACGCACTTTTCCATGCCGTTCTGGTCGCGCTGCAGCACGTGGACGCCGCGGTACCGTTCTTCGAATTTCGGCGGCTCATCGGGATAGTTGTCCGTCACAGTGGGAGACATCATCTCCTTGAATGTGATCCCCATCCCTTTAGCGATGGCCGCAGCCGCACCGAGAATATCGATTTTGGTTCCCATGAGGTGTGATCCCATTCTACACGGTAGCGCCGGCGGTCTTGGCGCCGGTATTGTTCGCCGGCGGCAAGACCGTGGGCGCTACTGGCTTACCGCACCACCGTCACGTGACCCGCGTCCAACTCGTAGCCCTCGTCCTTGGCCATTTCCACCGCCACGGAGCGCAGGCTGTCGTCCCCCGTCTCATGGGGGTTCTTGACCCACCGCTTGATCACCTCCCCGCCGATCGCGATCTCGACATGCCACTGCTTCTTTTCCGGATTCCAGTCGACCTTGGCTGAATTTGCTTGCAACATCGTTTTTGCTCCACACATAGAATAAGATGTCCGGGGATGGAAATGAAGCGAAACCTGCCGGCACTGCTCTCGGCAGCGGCTTTGTCGGCGCAAACGTCTTCAAACGCACAATCCGGCTTCGATCTGGCGGTCTATAGCGGCACCGCGGGCGGCGTGATCACGGCGGTCCGGGCCGCCCGCATGGGTTTGAAGGTGGCGCGCCGGCGTCCGCTACGGCGTCTCGCACGACCCCTCGAATCAGGTTCCTTATCGGTACGCCAGAATCAGGTCGGCGCGCCGGTGCAAGCGCGCGGCGTCCTCGTAGAGGCGCTCTTTCTGGCGGACCTCCGAAAGGGCCAGTAAGGCCGTTGCCATATCCGTGCCTGGCCGGGCCATATACCGTTCCTCCGTGGAGACGACGTGCGTCAGCAGGCGGTCTGCCTCGGCGAACCTGCCCTGCCGAATGCGCAGCAGTCCGAGGTTGCTCTCGCTCACGAGTTGTTCGAAGGTGCACGCCGGACAAGATTTGGACAGGACGTCGAGAGACTGAACCATGTGCTTCTCGGCCAACGAGTATTTCCCATCCTGCATATAGATAAGACCCTCCTGGCTCAGAACCGACGCGACTCGCGGATGGGTAGGCCCCAGAATATTCTCATAAATGGACCGGGCTTTGCGAAGCAGCGGGAGCGCGCGATCCGTATGTCCCAGCCACCGGTGGGCCTCTCCCACGTTGGCATACGCTAAGGCAGCGTCGAGACCATTCCCGCTTCCGGTCTTCAATACCAGGTTCAGAGCCTCCTCCGACATCGGCAAAGCTTCCTCCGGTTTCTTGGCGCGCAAACGCAGAAGGCTCAGCCCCGCCAGGGACCGCGCCAGTTGCAGGTCGTTGGGATAGAGTTCGCGTTCCACGCGGAGCGCCTCGTCGAAAAGCGCTGCGGCGCGATCGTCGTCTTCCAGCATCAAGTAGGCGCCGGCGAGCCCGTTCATGATGGTCAGGGTGCGCAGGTTCCGAGTCCCCAGGATTTGCCGATGCGATGCCAGGGATTCCTCAAAAGCCTTGGCGCCCTCGCGCCTTTTCCCTTCCATGCAAAGAGTCTCCGCAAGGTTCCCCTGGGTGGTGGCCAGGTGCGCCTGATACTGCGGTCCCAACTGCTTCCACAGTGTCATCGCTTCGCCGTACAGCCGCTCCGCCTCCCCATAATCGCCGTGCGATGCCGCCGCCAAGCCGAGGTCGTTCAGCCTGAAACCATCCTGCTGCGCCCAACCGGCGGCTAGCGCAGATACTCCGCAGACAGCGATTCTCACCCATTTCATGCAGCAAGGGACGGCGGGTTCGATGCTTGGTCTTGAGGTTTACGGTAAA
>OBLT010002823.1_pt1 | contig 10715 bp, 11 predicted proteins | sample 1518721 | NCBI WGS metagenome assembly OBLT01 (sample SAMEA3539307, study PRJEB22396) | soil metagenome | biome: tundra; feature: field; material: soil | place: USA | collected 2010-05 | depth 0.15 m | reverse complement strand
CGGATCCATCCTGGGTTGGCTGGCCGCGGCACGGGAACAAGAGGAAGGCCGCCCTCCAGCCGAGAAGTGCCTGGAATACCTCCGCAAACTTGCTCTCAGTATGCAGGATGCACCGGCCGGCCGCCTGACACAGGTGAATAAGCGCTCGGCGGCAGAGCTTTTCTCGCGCGAGTTTGGCGGCAGCGCGGACGCGAGCGAAGATCTGCTGGAGCGCGAGACGCACGACAGCGGCATCATCTCGTCGGCCGGCAGCGACCTGAAGTTCTGGCACTTGAGCTTCCAGGAGTATCTGGCCGCGCGCGAAATCGCGAGCTTGAGTGACCAGCAGCAGATCGAGAGAGTAGTGGAAAGCGGCAGACTCTACCAGCCCGAGTGGCGGGAAACCATGCGCCTGCTGGGCGGAGTGTTGCGCCAGCAGGGCGAGGCCAAGATCGAAGGGCTGTTTGAGGCGATCCTGGGCAAGCTCGGGAGCCGACCCACGCTTGCGGACCAGGTGCGATGCGTGGCGCTGCTCAGCGCGATGATGCGCGACCTTTCGCGTATGGGGTACACTCCGAAGACTCCGAATTATGAACAGACCGTGAAGGCGGTGATGGGGATCTTCGAGACCGGCGAGGCGGAGAAGATCGAAATCGGAAAGCGGATCGAAGCCGCCGACCTGCTGGGGCAGGTGGGTGACCCGCGGCTGGAAGGCGATCCCCGTGTGGAAAGAGACAACTGGGTCACGATTCCGGCAGGGAGCTTCCATATGGGAGTGCAGAAGGGGAGCAAGAAAGGCCGGAACTACGATCCGGAGGTGGACCGCAACGAGTCGCCGGTTCACGAAGTGGCTCTTCGGCAGTTCCGCATCGGCCGGTTCCCGGTGACGGTGAAGGAGTTCGGCGCGTTTATCGCGGACGGTGCCTACTCGGCACGGAAGCATTGGCTGGATGGAGGTTACGCTAAGTTCACTGAGCCCAAGGATTGGGAAGGGCAGAAGCAGTATCCGAACCGCCCCGTTTCAGGTGTCAGTTGGTTCGAGGCCGCCGCGTACTGCTTCTGGGCCGGAGGGCGGCTGCCGACCGAGGCTGAATGGGAACGCGCGGTAAGGGGTCCCGAAAGTAACAGGTACCCGTGGGGCAGTGAGCAGCCGCTGGACGTTTCGCGTGCGAACTACTTTGAACAACATATTGGGCACCCCACACCAGTAGGCTTGTTTCCAAAGAGCAATACCATAGAGGGGCTGTGCGACATGTTAGGGAATGTTTTCGAATGGTGTGCAGATTGGTTCGGTTCTTATGAAACAGAACGAGCGAAGAATCCCAGGGGCCCCAAGGTGGGGACCGCCAAAATAGTGCGCGGGGGCTGCTGGGGCAACCGTCCTCAGCACGTCCGCGTGTCGAGCCGTGGCCGGGACGCGCCTTCGTACCGGTACAGCAGCATCGGGTTTCGTTGTGCCGGGGAATAGGTTTAGAGTCTGGTGTCTTGAGTCTAGGAAAGGGGTCAGGGGGACCGCACCGACGTGCGGAAACGTGAAGGGGAAGAAAGAGTAAAATCGAAGAGGAGCCGCTATGATCACTGTCGAAACCGGCACGATACGTGAAGAACTTCGGATGCTGGTCGACCACATTCCCGAGGGCGATGTCGCCACAGTTCGCAAACTTCTCCGCGCGTTGATAGACCCGGTCGAACTGTCGATGCTGACTGCGCCCCCGGATGATGAGCTGCTATCGGAACACGAAGTGGCCGCCTTAGAGGAAGCTGATCGGCGCGAGCAGCGGGGCGAGCCGCTCATTTCTCACGAAGACGTTATGCGCGAGTTTGGTTTGAGCGAGCCGGAAGAGTGAGCCGATTCGTTTGGGAGCCCTCGGCGCGCGCCGATCTGCGCCGCATTGGGCAGGATCAAGCACTCGCGATCCTCCGCGCGCTCGGGCGCTATGACCGCACCGGTGCCGGCGACATCCGCAAGCTTATCGACGACCGGCAGGAGCGTTACCGTTTCCGGGTGGGGGACTGGCGGGTGATCCTGAAAGCCGAGGGTAAGGGAGTTATTCGTGTTTACAGCGTCGACAACCGCAAGGATGCGTATCGCATGTGAGCACAAAGCATCATTATCCGCCACTCGATGACAGTGCGGGCCTCACGTGCCGGAACGCGACCGATGGCGCGAACCTCTCAGTAAACTGCCTGGGCAAGCGTGTTGGCAGGCGCCCAGCCCTGTCCCACGGCCTGCTCTACCGCCTGGGCCACCAGTTTCGGCGGCGCACCGCCATCCACCCGGCGCACCATGGACTCTCCGTACCACTTGAGAATCGGGCCGGTCTGTTCCTGGTAGGCGTGCAGCCGCTGGCGGATCACTGCCTCCTTGTCGTCTTCCCGGGTGAGCAACGCGACACCGTCGTCGTCGCAGGTCTCGGCGATTCGTGGCGGTTGCGACAGCAGGTTGTAGATGCGCAGACACCGGGGGCACTGGCGGCGCGACGTCAGACGTGGCACCAGCACCGTGTCGGGCACATCCAGGTGGATCACGATGGGGTCGGGCAACCCCCGCTGCTGGAGTAGTGCCGAAAGGTACATCGCCTGCGGGAGTGTCCGGGGATAGCCGTCGAGCAGGAAGCCGTTGGCGCAGTCCGGCCGTGCAATCCGTGCAGCCACGATGCCCTCCACGATCTCGTCGCCAACCAGACCTCCTTGTGACAGAATCGAACAGGCCATCCGGCCCAAATCGGTGCCGGCTTTGCACTCGGCGCGGAACATCTCTCCGGTGGAGATGGCGGGTATGTGGAATCTTTCAGCAAGGAAAGCAGCTTGCGTGCCTTTGCCGCATCCGGGCGGGCCGAATAATAAGATAATCACACCTTAAACTACCACTACTAGCGGACCCGGTCAATGGCTGGCCGGGTCCTAAGGTGAATCACTTCAGCCTTTGATACGATTCCGCACAGATGCTGCCGTCGGCGCGCAGGCGCAACCGGCGGTCGCGCCAATCCACCTGGTGTCCGAACACGCCACCCAGCCAGACGGCGAATCCGAAGAGGTCGCGCAGGGGGATGAACCAGAAATCGGTCGCCACGTGACGATCTTGCAGAACCCAGGCGCCGACCAGGATTCCCGCGATCATCCGCACGGTGAGGGCGATTGCGCCGGCCCACCACTGGTGGCCGGCGAAGGCCACCAGCGCCCACAGGGTGGCATGCGTCACCACGTACCCGTAGTAGCCGGCGGGCCGGGAAACCCGGATGGTGCGCGACCACCGCAACTGGTGACGCCAGGTCTGGCCCCAGGATTCTCCGCCGAGATCGGTCTCGACCACCACCGGCGCGAATTCGATGCGATAGCCCAGCCCGGCGATGTGGCGGCCCAACTGGTAGTCGTCGGCCAGGTAGCCGGCGATGGCTGGGAAGCCGCCGAACCGGCGCAAGGCCTCGGCGCGAAACACCATGGTGGACCCGAGCGCAAAATCGGCCACTCCCAGCAGGCGAGCCACCAGCACGCTAGGCGCGAATTCGGTGGCGATGCCCAAGGCCTCCGCGCGGGAAGCCCACGATTCCGCCGCGGCGCGGTACAGGCACGTCACCAGGCCGATGTTCGGGTCGGCCAGCGGCGCGGTGACCGCCCGTAGGTACCCGGGTTCTACGACGATGTCGCTATCGTTCACCAGTAGCAGCGGGTAGCGCGCGTGCTCCGCCAGTTCGGCCAGGACCCCGACCTTGGCGTTGGGAGCTTTGGAATAGACGGTACGGACGCTGATCCGCCGTCCCGGAAACTCGCGCTGCAGACGCTCGATGTCTTCGAGCGACGGGTCATCGGGGTTGTTGAGGCCGAAAAGGATCTCGAATTCGGGATAGTCCTGCTCGGCGTGGGAACGGATGGCTTCGTAGAACTGGGGGTCGCGCCCGTGAACCGGTTTGAGGATGGAGAGTGGCAGTGGAACAGACGATCGTTTTTTGTCGTCTGTTGGGACAGAACGGACAGAAGCGGGCTGACAGACGACAAAAAACGATCGCCTGTCCCACTGCCACCGCACGGCCGCGACAATGGCGAGCAAGTAATAGACGGTGGCAGCCAGAGCCGGCAGCGCCAGCCAGATCACAAAGAAACCAGAGCGACGCCGAAAATCACCAGTGAGGCGCCCGCCCAGCGCCGCCAGTTGACCTGTTCTTTCAGCACATATTTGGCCAGAACGGTCTCCAGCACGTAGGTGACCGCCGTCGCCGGGACCGCAAAGCTGAGGTCCGCTATGCTCAGCAACCCCATGGACGCGAAGAACGAAACCGCCATGGCCACGACTGAGCCGATCACGAAGCGGTTCTGCGCCAGAACCGCCATGGCCCGCCCGATGGCGCCAGGGCGGAAATCGCGGATCTCACCATGCCGGCGCATGCCCATCGCCTGCAGGACCTCGCCCACCGTGGTGGCCGCCACGATGATCGCGATCCACATCCACTTCATTGGCCGTTGCCGCCTGTGATCGTACCGGCGGCAAGACCGCCGGCGCTACTCTCGGCCCCCGCCGCCCTGACTCTGGGCGGAGCGGTCCGCGGTGCGCTGCCGCCCGACACCAACGCGACGCCCGCGACAATCAGGACGATGCCGGCCCACCGCTTCGAAGTGATCTGCTCATTCAGCAGGACTCTGCCGGCGACCGCCACCAGCACATATCCGACTGACGTTACCGGCAGCACGTAGCTCAAGTCCGCCCAACTGAGCAGCGCCATCCGGGAGAGCATCCACAGAATCAGCAGGAACACGCCGAGCGAAACCCAGGGTTGAAACAGGACCGTGATGTAGGACAGCGGGGTTGGCAGTTCCGCCGGCATGCCGCGCTTCATGAAGAAGTTGCCGAACACGTTGCTGAAGATTACAACGGTGGCGCAGATCCAGGTCTTGAGTCTGAGTCGGGCCGATTCTGTGGACATTCGTCGGGTCAGTCGCCGGAACTTACGGTAACAGGCGCCGTTTTGGCCGCCTTATGATCGGCCACAAACTTCTTGCGTTTGGACCGAAGGGCCATATACTCGCGAGCTTCCTTGGTGAGCCGCCGGCGCTCGTCGCCGTGGAACACGGCCTTTCTCACGATGCGCCAGATCACTCGCGGGCGGAAGAAATACTCGCCATAGAACTTCTCCACCCACTCCACCAATTCCCCGCGGTCCAGTCCGGGATACACCACGTTGGGCAGTTGGTGGCCGGTCTCATCGGTCATGGAATCGATGGTGATGAGGTTGTTCTTCACCACGTAATCGTAGAATTCGGTGCCCGGATAGGGGTGCGCGATGGAGACCTGGATGGTATCGTTATCCAGTTTCTTGGCGAAATCGATGGTCTTGCGGATGCTCTCCCGGGTCTCGCCGGGCAGGCCGATGATGAAGTCGCCATGCACCTTCAGGTCCAGCTTCTTACAGTTGGCGGTGAAACGCTGCGCCATATCGACGGTGGCGCCCTTCTTGATGTTCTTGAGGATCTGCGGATCGCCCGATTCGTACCCCACGATGAGAAGGCGGCAACCAGCCTCTTTCATGGCCTTCAGGGTGTCGTAGTCGGTAGTGACTCGCGAGGTGCACGACCAGGTGAATTTGAGCGGCTGGAGCTTCTTGCACAGCTCGATGGTGCGCTCTTTCCGGTAGTTGAAGGTATCGTCGTCGAAGAAGATCTCCTTCATCTGGGGGAAGTTTTCCAGTGCGTAGCGTGCTTCGTTGGCCACGTCGCCGGAGGATCGCAGGCGCCAGCGGTGGCCGGAGTGGGTCTGCGGCCAGAGGCAAAAAGTGCAAAGCGCCGGGCAGCCGCGCGACGTATAAAGCGAAACGAAAGGGTTCAGGAGAAAGGGGACGTTGTAGCGCGTGATGTCGAGATCGCGCTTGTATACCTTCGTCACCCAGGGCAGTTCGTCCAGGTTCTCGATGGCCGGCCCTTCCGGGTTGTTGACGATGTGCCCGTTTTTGCGGAAGCTCACGCCCGGCAACTCTTCGAGCGGCTTGCCCTTGGCATAATCCACGATCTGGTAGTCGAATTCCCGGCGAACCACGAAATCGATGGCTTTGGTGTCGCGCAGGGTCTTGTCCGGCTCGACGGTGACGGGCGGCCCCACGAAGGCTACCTTCAGCTTGGGGTTTACATCCTTCATCATCTGGGCCATCTTCACGTCGACGTGGAACCCGGGAGTGGAGGTATAAAGGACGAGCAGTTCAAAATCCTTGCCCATCGCGACCGTCTGCTCGATCGAGATCTTGTGCGGCGGCGCATCCACCACTTTGCTGTCGGGCAGCATGCCGGCGGGGTAGCACAGCCATACCGGATACCAGTAGGACTCGATTTCGCGGGATGCCGGCCAGCGCGAACTGGCTCCGCCGTCAAAACCCTCGAAAGATGGTGGATTCAGAAAGAGCGTTCTCATGTATTCTCCAGTGGCGCGCCGACTTGCGGTGCGAAAACTTCAGCCCGTTATTGGCCGTCGGTATCGCCCGCCACACCTTGCTTGCGGCTATCGATCGAAAAATTCGTGTAGTCGATGGTCAGTTCCGCTTTGCCGACCAGCCAGGTGTCCGTAACACTTTGGACTTGCCGGGGAACAGAAATTCCGTCCCGAATCTCATACTTTCTTACGAATGCGACCTTCCGGATCGCCATCGAAGGGCTCTTCACCAGGTAACCGGACTCCTGGACGCGAAGATAGGTAGCGGCATCGATCCAGATTTCGCCTTTGAACAGGCCCTGGCGTTTCTGCTTGGGGGAAACCTGAAACATGTGGACATCGCGCCCGTCCAGTTGGCCATGCCCCTTGTACTTGAACCTGTAGTTCTGCGGGGTCACGCCGAGAGAAGGATCGTGCTGCGCTTCGGATTCCGCTGTCAGGTAACGGGCAATGACCTCTTTCTTGACCGTGTTGTCACCCTCAAAACGCAGCATTTCGTAGGTGATGCGGCCGAGGCTGGATATATGCCGCAGGGCGTGGAGCTTTCCCTGTTTCTTGAGTTTGGGCAGAGACCCCAAAATCTCCACGTCCATGGATGCCCCTTTGAGCGCCTGTTCCTGGTTGCGGGACGCCGCACAATAATTCTCGACGATCGTGTCCGGAAACACGACGGCCGAATCAGCGGCAACCGAGATGCAAGCGATGACGAACAAAAGGAGAACGCAGAACTTCAAATGACTAAACCCCAAATTAAGAATCTACCCAGAAGTCCTAAGTCTAGCAGGATCAGCCGGTCCGGGCAATTCGAGTTTTGGCGGTTTTGGCGGTGCTATAATTCCTGCCATGTCTTCCCGTACTGCCGAAATCCTGAATTCCGCGGTTTTTGCACCCGACCACGTATTGCTCCCGGAAATCTCGTACCAGGCATTTACTTATCCGGGAGATCAAGAGGCGCTCAACGCGCTGAAGAGCGTGCCGGGCGCGGGAACGCTCTTGACGTATCTGCAAGAGAACTTCACGGAGCAGTTGGTCTTCGTCGAGAACAACGAACAGATGATACGGGCCGGTGCCAACAGCTTCTCGTCGCTATACAAGCTGGTGGAGCGTTGCTCCGCGATTCTCTCGTTGCCGGTTCCCGACGTGTTCGTGACCAGCAATCCGGTCCTGAATGCCTACACGGTGGGGCATCGCCGCACGTGTGTGGTGTTGCACTCGGCCCTGGTCGAGTGCATGTCGGCTGACGAGTTGGCCTTCGTGATCGGGCATGAGTTGGGGCACGTCAAGTGCGGCCACGGCCTGTACCGGCAACTCGGCAGCATGTTGGTTCAGTACTGGGACGCTGTCTCCGCCCTACTGCCCATTCCGGGAATCGGGCTGCTGCGCATCCCCTTGCTGATTGCTTTCTGGGAGTGGTATCGGCGAGCCGAGTTCACCTGCGATCGCGCCGGTCTTCTCTGCGTGCAGACTCCCCAGGCTGCTCTGACGGCGCTGGGCAAACTGGCCGGCAAGATCAGCGGCCTGGAGGATGAATTCCACATCGAGTCCGCCATCGCGCAGTCCGAAGCGCACAGAGACGTCAACAAACTTGTCCTGGTGGTGTCCATCCTGAACGCCATGCAGAATACTCACCCCTTTGTTCCGGTCCGTTTGAAGCTGTTAAAGGAGTATGCCGGCGGCCCGCAATACCAGCAGATCCTGGGTGGTCAATACGAGCGGGATCCGCTGGGCCTGCACGAAGGCGGGGTGCGAGTGAAATGCGTATGCGGCGCCAAGGTGAACGTTAAATTGACCTTCTGCCCGGAGTGCGGACGACCCGTGGAGGGCGATCCGGGCGCGGAACTTGCCGCCGCCACGACGGTATGCGGGAATTGCGGCGGCACGCTTACGCCCGGAATCAAGTTCTGCCCCGTGTGCGGCACCAGGCAGGAAGGGGCGATCGCAGCCGCCGCGGCGGAAGGGTCCAACTCGACGTTCGGCAAGTTCAAGTCTTCGGCCGCGGGGTTTCTGAAACGTCCGTGAGGATGAAATGCCGCTCTCGGCTGTTAACGCGCATTAAATTACGTCTGGAGCCGAACGCATACCAAGGGTCCAATCCGCCAATCGTACGATTGCAGATGAAGGACTTTCACTCCACACGGCGTCAGCCGCCCGGGGGTACTTAATCGATTAATTGTGCGCTTGACAGGAAATCGATCTTCTGTCACGCTGCGACATGGGCAGGCCCAGGTCTGCCCCACCGGTCGAGATTCTCCACCATGGCGACCATCCGAGAAGTGGCGGCGAAGGCGGGAGTTTCGGTGGCCACGGTGTCTTACGTATTAAACAACTCCCGCAAGGTGCGGCCAGAGACCGAGCAGCGCGTGCTTTGGGCGGCCAAGGAACTGGGATATGCTCCCAACGTCGCGGCCAGGAGTCTGGTCATGGGCCGTAGCTCGATTGTCGGCCTGGTGGTACCCGACATCGGGAATCCCTTTTTCCCGGAGATCACCAAGGCGTTTCAGGAAGCCGCCGGAATGGCCGGCCTGGAAACCATCGTGATGAACACGAACTATGACCAGCAGCGAACCCGGAACACCGTGGACCGGCTGGCAAGCCTGCAGGTTCCGGGTGCAGCCTTCCTCACTTCGCAGGTGGGCCGGGAAGTGCGAGAGATTCTCGCCGCCAAAGGAATCGCGGCGGTGTATCTCGACCATGGCGTGGCGGGCACCCATATCAGCAACATCGCCCTCGATTACGCCCACGGGATTCAGGCGGCCGTGGAACATCTGATCGAGTTGGGGCACAAGCGCATCGGATTCATCGGGGGACCGGTCGATGGCGCGTCGGCGCAACGCAGAAAGCAGGCATTTCTGGAGGCGTCCGCCGAAGCCGGCGACGTGGAAGTGAAGGCCATCGAATCCGACTTTTCCGTTCAGGGCGGCTATTTCAGTTGCGCGAAACTGCTGAACGTCTTTGCGGCAACGGCGTTCGTGGCCGCGAACGATTTAATGGCCATCGGAGCGCTGCACTGTGCCTACGACCGGCAGATTTCGGTGCCTGCGCAGCTCTCGATTATCGGTTTCGACGATATCACGTTTGCGCAGTTTACGCAGCCCTCGCTTACCACCGTGGGGGTCCCTCGTGCGGATGTCGGCAGGTTGGCCTTTCAGGCCCTCAACGCGCTGATCACCGATTCGGGCCAGGCCGGGAGGGAGTACGAAGTTAGGACCAGCCTGATCGTGAGGCAGACTACGGCGCCGCCGCCGGGTTAAGCCCGGGTTGGGGGAGATTGCAGCTTCGCAGCCTGGCGCCGCCGGCCTGAATTTCAAGACTTTGCGGCACATCGATTCCTGCGACACTATATCCTTATTCCTATGGTGAAACTGGACCATCTAACGCTTTTTGTGCGGGACTACCAGGCGGCGCGAGACTGGTACGTAGACAACCTCGGGCTCTCGACGGAATTCGAGACCCCCGAACAGTTCGTGGCCGCCGTGCAGGATAGTGAGGGATTCACACTATTCCTGGAGCAGTCCTCATCCCCGCCGCCCAGCCCGGCATGCCTGCTCTATTTTCAAGTGGATAGCGTGGATGAGACCTACGAGCGGCTCAGGCAGCAGGGAGTGGCCTTTCGGATTGCGCCGTGCAGACAGTTCTGGGGATACGGGGCCGAACTGGCCGATCCGGACGGCCATCGCGTGAGGCTTTGGGACGCCGCCTCAATGCAGACGAAAGGAGAATGACGTGCGGCAGGCTTTGGTTGCCCGTCCCGGCTTCGTTCAGGCGGGTGTCCAGGTAACGCCGGCGGTATAGCTTGACAGATCACTCGGAACTCGATATAACAGATTCCGAGTGATAAAGGGTTAACGGATATGCAAACCCCAGAGAAAGCCCGGATCGGAGGCGCCCTGGCCGCGATTGCCCTGGTGTTGACAGTCGCGATCGCCGTGGGGATCGGCTATGAACAGGTAGGGCGGCGACGGGACCGGGAGCGCTTTCCGCGGATTGGGCGCCCGGTGGATATCGGCGGGCGAACGCTCAATATCTACTGTTCGGGTGAAGGAAGTCCCGCGGTGGTTCTGGAGAGTGACGCCCTCGAGCCGGGCTACAGTTGGGTGTCCATCCAAAAGCAAATCGCCAAGGTGACGCGCGCCTGCTGGTATGATCGGGCCGGCTACGGCTGGAGCGATCCGGGCCCGTCACCTCACACCAGCGTTCGGAGCGCCATGGATCTGCACGAACTGCTGCGGGGCGCGGGACTGCGGCCTCCCTACTTGCTGGTTGGCGACCGCTTCGGAAGCTTGAACGTAAGGGTGTACAACAGGCTCTATCAAGACGATGTGGC
>OBLT010002822.1_pt1 | contig 10719 bp, 11 predicted proteins | sample 1518721 | NCBI WGS metagenome assembly OBLT01 (sample SAMEA3539307, study PRJEB22396) | soil metagenome | biome: tundra; feature: field; material: soil | place: USA | collected 2010-05 | depth 0.15 m | reverse complement strand
CATCGCCAAACTGCTCGAATGGTATACTACGAATCGTGAAGGCTGATCTGAACAGGAAGAACGGAACGATTACCGACCTCAGCGGCCCCGAGGCGCTCGATCGCTTCCGGAAGGCGGCGAAGGCTTTCGACAAACGTGTCAATCGATCGCCAGAAACCGCACGACAGATGTTGATCTCTGAAGGCATCTATACCAAATCTGGGAAGCTCTCGAAGAACTACCGATAACCCTTGCACCGTCTTTCTTCTGCATTCGTGCTTGGCTACCATGGCTGCGACCGGAAGGTCGGTGAGCGCCTCCTCCTGGGCGATCCATTCCGCCCGAGCAACAACGAGTACGATTGGCTGGGTCCCGGAATCTACTTCTGGGAAGCCAATCCCCAACGGGGCATTGGACTTCGCGCGCGAGACCGCTCGACGAGAACCGGCCAGCATCCGAAATCCGTTCGTAATCGGCGCCATTATCGACCTTGGACTGTGCCTCGATCTCACCACGACAGCCGGCATAGAGTGGGTCAGGATCGCATACGACAACTTGGCAAGGAGCTCGGCAACTGGTCGCGCCCCCTTTCCCGCCAACAGCGCAGACGGGCTTCGGCGGAATCTTGATTGCGCCGTGATCCGCCGTTTGCACAGCATCCTTGAAGCAGAGGGCCTGCCTGCCGTCGATAGCGTTCGGGGCGTTTTTACCGAGGGCAAGCCGATCTATCCTGGTGCGGGTTTTGATGAGAAGACCCACATCCAGATTGTTGTACGAAATCAGAATTGCATCAAAGGCGTCTTCCGAGTGTCCGGCGAAGCCAACCAGCGAGGCGGGCGGCGGCGGCCCTCGACACGCCGTATGCCCCCCGGCAAGCCCCGCCCTAAAACCAGTAGCCCAATCCGAAAGTCGGTGTGAACTGCTGGCAGAGCCCCCGGTCGGTCAGACTCCCCTTGGGTGCGAACAGCTTTTTCGGGAAGGGCGTGATGTAGTCCCGAAAGTCCCCGCGCAACATCACGTGGTTGCGGAGCCGGTACTTCACTCCAAACCCGACATCCACCAGGTACTGCCATTGGTTCGTCTTCACCAGGCTGGCAATCTGCGGGTAGGGCTGCGGAACCGGTTCCGGCCCGCTGGTGCGGTAGTATTTCCCGCCGGCTCCGAGGGCGACAAACGGCCGGAATCTCCGGTCGCGATCGTAAATATGGAACAAGGCGTCGTAATGAACCGTGTGCGATTGCCCCTGAATGTTTGCTCGAACGCTACCCGTGGAAAGAAAAGGGCCGCCGTCCTGGAAGACATACCGGACTTCGCCCGAAATGTGGGAGTAGAGGTCCTCGCCAACCACGGCGCCCGCCGCAAAACGGTTGCTGATTCCGGCCGTAGCTGTGCCACCGGCCGAGTTGATTCTGACGTCGCGGTAGACCCCATACCCGATCAGCCCGCCCACGTCGAACTGTTGCGCGAATCCACCGCTCACGCACAGAATCGAAATCAGGAATCCCAGCCTCACACTAGCAGTTTGCCACCAAGCCGGGCGGCAAGCGCAACTCACTTTGGATAACCGCGGTCCAACTTCAGAACGGTTCGGGGTGAACCGTCACATCTGCCCCCGGAACGATCTCCTGGATGGCTTTTTCGATGGTTTCGGTCAGGCCGTGCGCTTGGGCGAGCGTCTGCTGTCCATCCACCAGGACGTGCAGATCGATAAACGGCATCGGCCCGGAATATCGAATGCGAACGTTGTGACAGTTGCGCACCCCGGGCACGGCGTCCACCGCGGCTCCAATCCTGGCCTCCATGCCGGGGGGAGCGGTATCCAGCAGTTCGTCGATGGTCCGGCGGCCGAGTTGCACGCTCACCCACATCACCAGCGCGGAGACTCCCAGGGCCGCCACCGCGTCGCCCGACCGTAGAAATGCCACGCTCGGCCACCATTGGGAGGCTTTCACCGCGATCAACCCCACGATCACCACGCCGGAACTCCAGACGTCTGTCTGAAAGTGCAGCGCGTCAGCCTCCAGCGCCTGGCTGTGGAACTTCTTCGCGGCCCGCGCGAGCATCCGCGACCGCGAGACATCGATAGCGATCGATGTCAGCATGACCCCGAAGGACCACCACGTGACCTCCACATCCACGCGATGGGCCATCAGCCGGTGAATGGCCTCCCACACAATCCAGGCGCAGGTTGCCAATAGCAGCAGCGTTTCGGACAATGCCGAGAGATTCTCGATCTTGCCATGGCCATACAGGTGGGTGCGATCGGGCGGTCTGCCGGAGTAGCGTACTGCCAGGAAAGTGAGCAGGGCGGCGCACAGGTCAAGACCCGAGTGGGCGGCCTCGGCGAGGATGCCCAGGCTTCGCGTAAGCACGCCAACCACGATTTTGAAGGCCGTAAGGCCAACGGCGGCGAGGAGCGAGGACAGCGCGGCGGTCTGTTTCTCGTGGTCCTCTCGGGAAGGAATCGGAGTCATCACCCCGAAATCAGGCTACCACAACACAAACCTCGAGCCGCCGATGAACCCGGATCGGAAAAATGCTTTTTTCCCGGCGTTCATCGGCGGCCAGTCTTTTTCTCTAATTCCTTCGCCTCAAAACCGGCAAATACGGGTTCTGGTTGCCCTTGCGCCGCTCGTCGATCCTCGCCAGCCGGTCATGCACGTCGTGGAACTCGGAAGTATCCAGCACATATTCCGACTGTGCCTTCAACTCGTTTTGGATCTCCTTCTGCGCGTGGTGAATGCGGTCGTTGGTCATGGGGTGGCTGGAGAAAGCTCTGGCAATCGAGCCCGGCCTCTTCTTTTCGATGGTTTCGATCCTCTCGAAGAAGTCCACGAAGGCAATGGGATCGTAGCCGGTTTTGTACAGGTACTGCAGCCCGAGGTGGTCCGCCTCCATCTCCATCCCCCGGGAGAACTTCAGGAAGCCCAGCGGCACGGCCAGTTGCGCCGCCTGCCGGATCGCATAGCCGGCCCACCCGCCCATGAAGATCAGGGGAATGCTGGCATAGTTGATCAACTCGCCGCGGGTAGCCTGCCGGGTGCCGTGGCGCGCCGCCACGTGGGCGATTTCGTGCGACAGTACCCCGGCCAGTTCGGCTTCATTCTCGGCTTTCAAAATCAGGCCGGTGTTGACGAACATGAAGCCCCCGGGCAAGGCGAACGCATTCACCTCGTCGGAGTCCAGCACCTTGATGGTGAAGGGCACCTTGGCATCGGAGTTCCGGACCAGGTTCTGGCCCAGCCGGTTGACGTACTCGGCGACGGCGGAGTCATAGACCGTCCGGGATTCGCGTTCCACTTCCAGCGCCATCTGCCGGCCGAGGGCGATTTCCCGTTCGAGCGAGTAGAAGTTGACGCCCTTGCCCGGATTGGCATTGCCGATTTCGTCCGGGCCCTTCTTGGGTTTGTCCTTGGATTTGTCGTTGGCGAAAGCCGCCGGAATGAGGAGTGCGGCGGCCAGCAACGCGCTACATGTACGGTTCACGGATCGGCGCCCCTCTCAGGTACACTGTACGACAAACTGCGTAGCACAGGCTAGCCCGTTGTGCTGCCCGGCTCGAAAGCCGGCGCCCGGCCCCACGGTATCATCGAACTTGGTACTCCTGCAAAACGTCTCCAAGCTCTACCGCCTCTACCGCCGCCCGTCCGACCGATTGCGCGAACTGCTGCCCGGCAGCCGCCCTCGGCACACGGACTTCTGGGCATTGCGCGACATCGGCTTCACTGTGGAGAAGGGCGAAACGCTCAGCCTGGTTGGCCCCAACGGTTGCGGCAAGAGCACGCTCCTGCAAATCGTGGCCGGGATCCTGCAGCCCACCGCCGGCCGGGTGGTCACGCGGGGGCGCATCGCGGCGCTGCTGGAGCTGGGCGCGGGCTTCAACCCGGAATTCAGCGGCCGGGAAAACGTCTACCTCAACGGCGAAATCATGGGCCTGAGCCGGCAGGAGATCGACAAGGCCCTGCCCTCTATCGAGGCCTTCGCCGAGATCGGCGAGTTCATCGAACGCCCCGTCAAAGAGTATTCCAGCGGCATGTACGTGCGGCTGGCATTTTCCACCGCCATCCACGTGGATCCGGAAATCCTCATCGTGGACGAGGCCCTGGCTGTGGGCGACGCCGTCTTCGCCAACCGCTGCGTCCGCAAGTTCCAGGAACTCCGCGAACGGAAGATCACCGTGCTGTTCGTCTCCCACGATCTGGGCCTGGTGAAGCAGCTTTCCGACCGGGCGATCCTGCTGCTGCACGGCCGCATCGAAGCGCAGGGCAAACCCAAGGACGTGATTAACCGCTATATCGGGCTGGTGCTGGAAAGACAGGAGCCCAAAACCAAGAAGGATGAGCGCGTACGCGGCAGCTTCCGCCACGGCGATGGCGCCAGCGAGATTCTGAGCGTCCAGATCCTCAATGCGCGAGACGAGTCGCTCGCACTGGTATCGAGCGGCGAGGCGGTCACAGTGAGGGTGCGGTGCCGCTTCCATCAGCCCAAGTCCGACCCCATGGTCGGCATCCTGATCCGCACGCGCATCGGCATGGACGTCTATGGAACCAATACCGCCATCGAGCACGCCCCACTGGGCGATTTCCAGGCGGGCGACGAGCTGGAAGTGGATTTCCGCATCGAGTGCTGGCTCACACCGCAAACCTATACGTTGACCGTGGCCACCCAGAACGCCGACGGCTCCAGCCACGACTGGCTGGACGATGCCATTGCTTTCGACGTGGTGGACGCGCGGGTGGGCGCGGGCGTCGCCAACCTGAGGACCAAGGTGGAATGGCGCGTCTCACGGTGAAAGTCCATCCGCGCGCCAAGCGGTCCGCGATCACCGGCCGTTTCGGCGACGCCTGGAAGCTGGATCTGGCGGCCCCGCCCGTGGACGGCAAGGCCAACGAGGAGTGCGTCCGATTCTTCGCGGACCTGGCGGGAGTGCCGCGCTCGCGGATCAGGATCGTGTTGGGGGCGGCCAGCCGGACGAAGGTGATCGAGATCCAGGGCCTTCCACAGGATCAACTGGTGAAGTTGCTCGGATAGCGGCAGGATTCCCGAGCCGCGACTTTAGCGAGCGGCGATCCTGCGCCTGCTGAAAGAAATCTCGGATACTGTCCATCTGCTATGCTTTCCTCAGAAGTGGTTTTTTTGGCTCTATGACCGTCACCGTGAAGAAGAAAGTTGCCCTCACCATCCCTGAGGCCGTACGTCACCAAGCTGGGATCAAGCCTGGCGACCGGCTGGAGTTTAAGGTGTCCGGCCGCATCATCACCATCACTCCCAAACTGCCCACCGCCGATGACGAATATACTCCGGAGCAGCGCAAAATCCTCGATGCCCAATTGGCCGAGGGGCTGGAAGATATTCGCAAAGGTCGCGTCTCCCCTAAATTCGATACTGTCGATGAAATGCTGGCTTCCCTGAAAGCAGGTCACAAGACCAGCATCAGGCAGAAGACGCGCTCCCGATGAAGTGGCAACATTCCAACCGTTCGAAAACGGACTACGACAACCTCCAACCGAACATCCGAAAGGCGTTTGACAAGCAGGTTCGGTTTCTGGCAGCCAACCAGCTCCACCCTTCTCTCCACGCCAAGAAGTACGACGAAGCCCGAGACCTCTGGCAGGCCCGCATTACCCAGGACTGGAGATTGTTTTTCACGATCCACGACGACACCTACATCATCACCAGGATTGTTCCCCACCCCAAGTAAAAGGCCAGCAGCCAGGTGAAGGCATAAGGCGGAGTCTGCCGGCCGCCACGGCCAGGTCTTGCTCTCACAATTTGCGATAACAGGGATGGGAAATCCGTTTCCCCCACCTTGCGAAATGGCGCGCTTAGGAGAATGATAGGGTAATGCAACGTCGCCATCTTTTGAAGGCCATGGGGACTGCCGGGCTGCTGGGCCTCGCGAGCCCGCGCCTCGAACAGGCCCAGGAACAGGCTGCCAAAGCCACTCGCGGGATGTCCATCCCGAAGATCAAAGACATCAGTGTGATTGAATGCGCACCGGCGGGTGTGCGGCTCACGGTGGTCAAAATCACCACGGACCAGGACGGCCTGTACGGGTACGGCTGCGCCACGTTTACGCAACGCGCCGACCTGGTGAAGCCGGCGGTGGAACGATACCTGAAGCCGTTTCTCATGGGCAAGACCACGGACCGGATCGAGGACATCTGGCAATCCTGCTACGACAGTTCCTACTGGAAAAACGGGCCGGTGCTGAACAACGCCCTGAGCGGCATCGACCAGGCGCTGTGGGATATCAAGGGCCGACAGGCGGGCATGCCGGTCTACCAACTCGCGGGCGGCAAGTGCCGCGAGGCCGTGGACACCTACACGCATGCGGACGGCGCCGATTACCAGGCCACCGTGGAAAATGCCAAGCGCTTCATGGCGCAGGGATTCCGCAACGTTCGCGTGCAGGTGGGCGTGCCCGGAATGGCGGGCTACGGCTCCGCGCGCGGCGGCGACAACACCATCAAGGCGCTGCACGATAAACCGGTGTTCGAGCCGGCGGTCTACATCCGGCGGGCGTTGAAGCTCTTCGAAGTCTGCCGCAAGGAGTTGGGCGAAGAGGTGGAACTGCTGCACGACGTGCACGAGCGCGTGTCGCCCAACCAGGCCGTGCAGTTCGCCAAGGACGCCGAAAAGTTCAAGCTGTTTTTCATGGAGGACCCGCTCTCACCTGAGGACATCGCCTACTTCCGGCAAATCCGGCAGAACTGCGCCACGCCGCTCGCCATGGGAGAGCTGTTCAACAGCCCGCACGAATGGCAGCCTCTCATTAGCGAACGCCTGATCGACTACATCCGCGTCCACGTTTCGCAGGCGGGCGGATTTACACCGGCGCGCAAGCTCGCGATTCTGGCGGAGAACTTCGGAGTCAAGACGGCATGGCACGGTCCGGGCGACGTGTCGCCGGTGGGGCATATGGCGAACGTCACGCTGGACCTGGTGAGTTACAACTTCGGGATCCAGGAGTACTCGCCGTTCAATCAACGGACGCAGGAGATTTTCTCCGATTGTCCGGTAATGAAGAACGGCTATTTGTGGGTCAGCGAGAAGCCCGGCTGGGGCATCGAAGTGAATGAGAAGGAAGCCGCCAAGTCGCCCTTCACGCCGGGGAGAAACAATTTGAACGGTGGTTGGGGCGAGATCCGGCGGCTGGATGGCACGGTGATCAAGCAGTGAAGGCGGGGGGCCCGGGTGTCCTGGGGAGCGGGTCAGGGCCTCCTTGAACAAAAATGGGAGCTATGGCTCCCATGGCAATGTTGCAAACAATAGGGTTCGCTCCGGGCTAGGCCCTGTTTTGGATCTATAGCTCCCAGTTCCAACAGCCTTACTACTCGATATAGCAAGCCAGCTTCTCAAGTGATGACCGAGTGCCAGCGTCATTATCCTCTGGTCGTTGTGTATCCTTTCGCGATCTAACCGGGAACGGCCGCCAACGACGGTAGAGGATCGAGAACTCCTCCGGTTCCGTCGGTTCGGTGCTCATGGTTGCCTCGTTTTGGCACTACTGCCACGGCCCCGGCAAGTGCTATCGTACGCGGAAAGCTGCGGGCTCAGGGGTGCATATAGGTTGCCGCTAAGTGGCGCCTACCCTGGGATTCACACGAAAAGTATCGGGACGGCTCTGCTCGCGCGCGGCTTCTATCTGCTCCGGCGTACGGACGTCCGGCTCCGAAACCTTCATTTTTTCCCGAGCGCGGGTTACCTGGCGTTTGTGTCGCTTGGCTAAACGTTTGTCCATACCTTTAGAATACGCCTTGGGCGAAGGGCCGGCGGCGGTCACAGCGCGGCCCACACGGGGCCACGCGTAGCGTATATTCTGTAGAGGTCCAATTCCATGAAGAAAACTACAGCATCCATACTCACCGTGGCAGTGGCGGGATCGATTCTCACGGCGTTCGCGCAGACGCCCGTTCCTCCGGGACAACCCGCGCAGACGCCGCCGGCCGCGGGCCGGCAGGGCGGAAGAGGTGGCGGCCAGCAGCCCATGCCCCCGGGCCCCAATCCGAACTCGCAGTACCGCCTGGGTCCCGACTCGATGGCACAGGAAGGCGTACCGAAGGGCGAGATTCGCGGGCCGTTCACACTGCCGAGCAAAGCCTATCCAGGAACTCAGCACACCTGGTGGGTATACGTGCCGGCGCAGTACGATCCGGCGGTGCCGGCGAGCCTGATGGTCTTCCAGGACGGGCAGGCGTTCAAGGACGAGAAGGGCGACCTGCGGGCGCAGAATGTGATGGACAATCTGATCTACCGGCGCGAGATCCCGGTGATGATCGGAGTGTTCATCAATCCCGGCCGCCGGCCGGATCAAGTGGAGCCGAGCCCCGAGACCGGTTGGGGCGATGGGACCACCAATCGCGGCATCGAGTACAACACGCCCGACGACCGATACGCTCGCGTGATCGCCGAAGAACTGATGCCGGAGCTCTATAAGGAGTACAGCATCTCGAAGGACCCGGAGCAGCATGGAATCGGAGGATCGAGCTCCGGCGCCATCGCCGCATTCGCGGTTGCCTGGGAGCGTCCCAACGATTTCCGGAAGGTGCTCAGCAGCGTCGGCAGCTTCGTGAACCTGCAGGGCGGCTTTGTGTATCCGGACCGAGTGCTGGCGAGCGAGAAGAAGCCCATTCGCGTATTCCTGTGCGACGGGCGGAACGACAATCGGGGCGTGCGCGCCGGCGCTTACGACGAGAAGCGCGATTGGTTCTACCAAAATGTCCGGCTGATGAAGGCCCTCACGCAGAAGGGTTACGACGTGAACTACTCGTGGAGCATGAACCTGCACGGGCAGAAGTTCAGCGGCATGATTCTTCCCGAGATGATGCGCTGGCTGTGGCGCGACGGCCCCGTTTCCACCGACCCCAACGATATGGTGGAGCGCAGTTTCCGCCAGCCCGCGACGAAGAAGACGCCCGAGACTCCGCCGAAACAGTGACTGTGATTTCACCGCCGAGACGCCGAGACGCTGAGAAGAACAAGAACAAACGAATCCCTCAAAGGTCCCCGCAGCCACGTCTTCTCCGAAGCTGGCACGCTGAGCAGGCAGAGGCCCCCGAGTGTGCCGCCCCCGTCATCCCGCCTGCGCACCAGGGCCAACATTTACCTCTGCCCCCTCAGCGCTCTCAGGTTTTGACTTTTGATCCTTCTTTACTCGGCGCCTCGGCGTCTCGGCGGTGAAGATCCTTGTTGCCGGACGCCCTACCTTTGCTCGTGGCAGAAGGTGCAATCGACGCTCACCTTCCTCGCCTGGTGGCACTTCATACAGCCGCCCATCGAGATATCGGCTTCTCGGGAAAGCTTGTCCCGCTCGGCGACCGGACCGTGGCAGTCTTCGCAGGCGTTCCCGGATTCCAGGTGAGCGCGGTGGCTGAAGTTGACGTAGGAGGGGATCTCATAGACACGCACCCACGGGAGGGCATGATCGTTCTTCGCGAATGCCGCGAGCTTTTGGATGGCGGGACTATCGGTCTTGATCGCGGAGTGGCACTGCATACAGACCGATGCGGCCGCGATGCGCATCGCTTCGCCGGGGTCGGGATTGGGATGGCACATCTTGCACTTCAGCTTGAGGGTTCCCGCGTGCGCTTTGTGGCTGAAGGGAAGCGGCTGTTCGGGCGCGGCCTGCTTGTCGGTCTGGGCAGTGGCGGGGATTGCGAAAGCCAGTAGGATTGGCAGGCGAATCGCCTGCCCCACCTTGCCTACCTTAAACATTGCCGGCGCGCATCTGCTCGGCCGCGTATTCCGAGGCGCGCATGGAGAGCGACAGAATCGTCATGGTGGGATTCTGCGAGCCGCCGGTGACGAAACTGCTGCCATCCACCACGAACAGGTTCTTGATGTCGTGGCTCTGGTTCCACTTGTTGAGCACGCTGGTCTTGGGGTTGTCGCCCATGCGGCAGGTGCCCACTTCGTGGATGCTGTAGCCGGGCGGGAACATTTTGTCGTGCCGGGCCAAGATCTCCCAGCCGCAGGCGTGGCACAACTCTTCCATGGTCGAGATGGCTTCTTTGGCCATGTTGAATTCGTTTTCGCCGTAGCGGCACTGGATGCGCAACGCCGGAATGCCCCAGGCGTCGGTGACGGTCTTGTCGATACTCACGTGGTTTTCAAAACGCGGCAGCACTTCTCCCATGGTGGTGCACGAGAAGCCGGCCCCGCGGTCGGCGTCCATGCCCTTCTGCAGAGCCTCGCCGTAGAGCGGATAATACTTGGCATCGGGAGTTCCGCCCATGCTGAAATCGAGCGCGTACCCGCGCAGGAAATTCTTCTCCTTGGTTTTCAGGTTGCGGAAGCGCGGGATGTATCCGCCGCCACCCGAACCGCGCCCCCCTGCCCCGCCCCGCGCTTCGGGCATAATCGCCTGGACGCTCTGGGCGATATAGAACTGGTCTTGCAGATAGTGTCCCAGCACGCCCGAGGAGTTGGCGATCCCGCTGTTGAGCAGGATGCGGGTGCTTTCGAGACACGACGCGCCTAGCATCACCACCCGCGCCTTGGCATGCAGTTCGCGGTGTGAATGGCGGTCGACGAAACTCGCTCCGTTGGCGAGGCCGGTGTTCTTGTCGACGGTAATGTCGCGCACCACGGCGTTGGGCACGATGGTCAGGTTGCCGGTGGCCACCGCGTCGGGCAGCAGGAGGTTGAAGGAACTCGCGAACTGGCCTTGCCCCAGCGAGCGGCGCATCTTGGTGACCGGAATGCCGCGCTCTTTCGCCAGCGCGGAGAACCGCTTTA
>OBLT010002821.1_pt1 | contig 10723 bp, 18 predicted proteins | sample 1518721 | NCBI WGS metagenome assembly OBLT01 (sample SAMEA3539307, study PRJEB22396) | soil metagenome | biome: tundra; feature: field; material: soil | place: USA | collected 2010-05 | depth 0.15 m | reverse complement strand
CAGGTCAGGCGGCATGTTGACGGACCAGGACGAGCGGTCTGTAAAACCGTCGGCTAAGCCTTCGTTGGTTCGAACCCAACACCTGCCACACCCTGGGGAAACGGCTCGCTAGCTGCGAATTCTCGTGCTAGCGGGCCGTTTCTTCTCCGTCCCGCGGTGTGTCATCTTGTGGCGCTTAACGTCGGCGTGTCGCGGTGTCCACGGACGTATAGCGGACGAAAATCGGGGCCTGGGAGCGGTGCGTGGACCGTCGGCGTTTCACGGACGGCCACGGACGGGGGCGGCTACGACGGACGAGGGGCCGGGGGCCCGTTGTGCCGGCTTGACGTTCGCGGTGGAGCTGAGCGTGGATGTCCCTGTGTCCGCCCGCTGCCCGGCTGGTTTCCGGGGGCCGGGGCGGCCGGGGAAGGACGGGTGCGGCGATGGTCAGGGTGGCGGTCCGGGAGAGCGTGACGCTGGCCGGGCGGGCGGAACGGGCGCGGATCGCCCGCGCGTTCGTCGGCGGGGTGCTCGGACCGGGGCACCCGTGCGGAGGTGACGCTGCTCTCCTGGTGACCGAGATCTTCGGGAATAGTGTCCGGCACAGCGGTTCGGGTGCTCCGGGGGAGACGGTCACGGTCGCGGTCAGGGCCGGGGACGGTATGGTCCGGGTCGAGGTCACCGACCGCGGCGGGCCGGGGGTGCCGGAGCTGCGTCCTGCCGGCCGTGACGCGGAAGGCGGCCGCGGGCTTCAGCTCGTTGACGGTCTCGCGGCGCGGTGGGGGTGGCTGCGATGTGGCGGTCGGATGGTGACCTGGTTCGAGCTGCAGCACGGTTGACTCGACTTGGCGGCCGCAGGTTTATACCCCTCGTGTACTTTGATGTCCCTTGCCTGTACCTGCTATTGACCCTGGCGCCGCTGGCGGGGAGTGACTGACACGCGGCTGGCGGGCCGCCGGGCACATGACTGGCCACCCGGGCACATGACTGGCCATCCGGGCGGCTGACCGTCCGGTGCCTATGCGGGGTCGTCACCCGGGTCGATGCCGTTCTGACGCAAGATCGCCCGCAGCTTGTCCAGCTCTGCGTGCAATCGGCCCAGTTCCCTGGCCAGCGGCAACTGGCCACCGGCGGCCCGTTCCAGCCGCCGCTGCTGAGGTGACCGGGGGCCGGGGTGGTGCGTCTCGCGGTCGCGCAGCCCGGTGGCGGTCTCGAATTCCTGCATGTCGACCGTGGCTGCCGTCTCCCGGCGAACCGTCACGGCCTTGGTTTCGCTCACTCGAAGCCGCCCTAACCAACCGCCAGCCGGTGGATCCGGGATGCCAGCCCGACGACGGTCGAAGCGAGGTGGGTTAGGTGGAGATCTTTTCGTGCACAAAATTGGCGTGCACCTAGCGGTGTGTTCGGCGGGTATCAGCGTCCGAACCATCGCCGCCGACGGCGGGCCTCTGCAGCGGGTTCGGCGTTGGCAACCGATGCACTGTTCTCATCTGGGGGCTGAACCACGAGACCTATGAACGACCCAAACAGCAGTCGGCGGACGGCCGCGAGGTCCTCCTCGCGCCAGGCATCGAAGAGAACCAGCGTGGGTACGACCGGCTCGGTCTGAGCGGCCAGGAACTCGGGACGGTTGTAGGGCTGCCTGCTCCGGTCACCTGGGACGCGGCGGTGTTCGTGGTTCAGGACAAGGGCTCCCCCGTCGACAAGCACGCTGTCCGGTAGGCTCGTCCATTCCCGGAGGTGTCGAATGACATCTTGGTATGCCCGTTCTGGAGCGCTGCCACTGGCTGCTTTCACCTCGACCAGCCGAGAGCGGCCTCCGTAGGTGCAGAGCAGGTCGGCGTTCTTGGTTCCGCCAAGCTTGTCGTCGAGGTCCACGACCACGATTCCGGCCGACTCAAGAACCGAGCGGACGGCATCGACGAGTTGCTTACCGGTCCCGTAGAGCAAGCCCTCGCGGATCGTTGAGGCCGCCATCTCAGCTTCCTCAAGCTGACGTGCCAGCTCGCTCCGGCGCGAGGCGTAGTCCGCCTCAAGCTCGGTTAGGGCAATGCGGGCACCACGCTCGGCGCGAGTCATGAGTGACACGTCGGTCGCGAGTTGACGCCTCGCCCGACGCATCGCGCCGGGTACGAACTCGGGCAACGCCTGTTCTCGCAGCCAGTCTAGAAGCGGTGGCCATGGCGTTTCCACCGGCACGACGTAGCGCCGCTCGATGCCATCCGGAGACACCCAGGCTGCGACAACCGGCTCGCCGAGCTCGGTCTCCAAAATGGGGTGCAGCGCGCCCTCCGCTGGATGGCGCTCGGTATCCCGATACGACTCCAGCGTCGTTCCGCTAAGCGACAGGCTGCGCCACCGGGGCCGCGGGTTGCAGTTCAGCAACCGCAATGCCAAATGACCGTCAGCGTCGCAGAGATCCGCTACGGCGCGCACCGTGGCGCCATCGCCGAGCAGACGACCGCTGATGCTCGTGTAACTCTGGCCGATGAAGACAGAGGCGACGGGCGGCCCGAAGACATTGCGGACGTTGCGCGACTCCTGCTCGATGACGCCGATCGGGCTGATAACCAGCGCAATCTCACCCCGGCTCTTGGCGCCTTGCCGGAAGCGCTCAAATTCGTCGGCACCCTGCCCGGAGAAGCGGCTCGGCTGCAGGGCTACGGCACAGTCTGCGGTGTCGGAGCCGACCCAGCGTGGCTCGAAGCCGAAGGCAGCCCAGTCCAGGTCCGGGCTGGCGACGGGCGGGCGGCGCTGGTCACGTAGATACGGCACCGCGTCGTCGCCAGCTTTGCGTTGCATGGCCTCGATCTCGTCCCACTGCCTGGGTGGCTCAGATCCGATGTGAACTGGTATCGGGAGCTGAGTCACGCCCCCACCTCCGCTGGCATCTGAGCGAAGTGAGCCGCGAGTTGGTGCATCTTGCGCAGGTACATAGGCGCAATCGTCAGGTGGACACGAGCGGTGTCCTCGTCGATCTGCCGCCCGGTCGGATGTCCCACTTCGTTGCGGGTCAGACGGATCAAGTCGGCGATGGCGTCAAGCGTGAGAGCGTCAGCGAGCCCGTTGGGCAGACGCTGTCGCATCGGCTCGATGCGCTTTCGGAACTCCGTCCAGAGCGCGAAGTAGTTGCTGCGGGCCTTGGACAGCTCCTTCGCCATCGCCTCAGCGCCGGTCATCCGGGACGCGGCGTACGACTGCACCATGACCAGGAAGGCGCGCTCAGCGGCGACGCCGAGCATGACGGACGTCGCTAGGTAACATCTGCCGCTGAAAGACTGGAGCGCCTCCGTGAGGTACAGCTCGACCAGTTCGTCGAGTTCAGGGATCTCCCGATGGATGCGGTTGAGGTAGCCGTCAGGATCGCGTGGCTCCCAGGTGCCGCCCATGGCAACGCGCTTGCCAACTGCCGAGAGATACCACTGCCAGTTGTCGGTGCCCGATCCCTGTCCAGCGGTGTCAAGGTAGACCAGCCCGTCACTGACCAGACCCCAGAGAGCCTCCCAGACTTCGGTCTCGGCGCAGCCCACCTCTTGGCTGAGGGGGCCGACGAGATACGGGCGACCGAAGCGTGAGGTCCCCCCAATTCCAAGACGCTGCAGAACCGCACGCCGAATGTCCGCTGTCATAGAACCATTCGATCACTGAGGACTGACAGATTCAGGTCACTTCTTGAAGCGCCGGAGGAAGTCGGTGGCCAGCTCCTGCCAGCCGGCCGCTGGGACGTCGCCGTCGATCCACTGGGCAGCCTGATCAAAACCGACCTCCTCAGTCCGACCACACGCCAAGCGCGTAGATGGCTGGGCTCGCGTCGCTGTATGCCGGAATTGAGTGCAGGCGGCGGGTCGTGATTTGCGCTCTAAGTACGGTTCTAGCGTCGAGTAGATGTTGCTCCGTTCAGCCAGCGGTCGTAAAGCCATTCTCGTTCGGCTCCGCCGCCGTGGCGTTAAGCGCAGCCCCGGTGGCCATGATGGAAGCGGCTGTACAGTCCGTGCTTCTCGTTCGCGGCGGCGTCGAACGCTGCCCGCCATGGGGGTGCTACTCTGCGTTCCATTCGTAGACGAGCTCCCATTGATGAGCTGGCATGACGTGGACGCAGACCTCTACTGCCTGGTCGCTCGCGGCGTGCGCCGTGCGCGTGATGACATAGACGCGCTGGTCGGCGTCCATCGCGAGGAATTCGGCTTCTGCTTCGTCTGGTGTCCGCACGCGGACGGTCTCGGTGAATCGTGCGGGAGCGAACCCGGCGTCGGCTAGGCGGCTGTAAAGGCCGCCGATGCCGGTGTCCGGCTGCTCTGCGCCGACGGCGTCTGCGATGCCGGCCGGGATGTAGGACGTGGCAAGCTGAACAGGTTCCCCGGTGGCGTACATCTTCCGGCGTCTGTAGACCACGTCGCTGCCGGGTTCCGTCCCGAGGGCGGTGGCAATGCCGGCTGTTGCGGCCTCCCGGCCGGTTTCTACCTCTGACCTGGGTTCGAGTCCGAGGCGCCGTAGCTCGGCGTCGAATGCGCCCCGGGCCTGGCCTTCCTCACGCGTTGCCCTGCGCTGCCTGGCTGCTGCGTTCCTGGTGATCACCGGTACCGGGTTCACGATGGTTCCCCTTCCGCTCTTAGGCCGTATCAGTCCCTCTGACCGGAGCTGGTCATATGCCCGCTGCACGGTGGCTTCCGATGTGCCGAACCGCGCCCCGAACCCCGCGGCTGTCGGCAGCGTCTCGCCGCGCCCGTATTCTCCGGTGCTGATGGCCTGGCGCAGGTGCGCTGCGATCTGGCGAAAGCCGAGAGGCATCTGAGCAGCTCCTTCCGTATCTGAGAACCCGAGCCTAGACCAAACCCAAAGGTTTCGGGTTATCCGTACCCAGGGTCTTGACATCGTGCGCCGTCACGCGGACGTTGGTCATAGGTCAAACCATAAAGGTTTGATGATACGCGTCGACATCGAGGAGTTGCAGGACCAGGAGTGACAGCTGGTGTGCAAGTCCGCGCACGTGCGCAGCAGAGGAGCCCAGCATGGCGATACGGTTCTACGGCAAAGACGGCAGCGAGAACGGCAGCTGCCCCTCGGTGTCGGTCGATGAAGCGGACGGCAGTTTCCTGTTTGTCGGCTGGCCGGTGAACGACCCTGCCCTGATCGCCGAGATCGGGACCTATAGTCACATCGATCCCGGCGAGCAGGCGTTCCGGGTGCCGGGAGAACTGCGCAAGGCGATCTGGGAGGCGTGCGGAGGTCATGATCCAGTTTTCTGACCTGTTCGGCCAGGCCGAGCGCTCGGTCACGCACCTGGAGCTGAGAGATACCTACGGCCTGACCGAAGGTTTCCGCGCGTGGCAGGCGGGCGTGCCCGCTGATGAGATCGTCCGCTTCGGGGACTTCATGTCATGGGCGAGCCTCGTCCGGCAGCACGCCGGGCGCGGCATCTCGTTCCGCCGAGCCCGCGTGATCTCCGAGCCCGTGTCGGAGTTCATCCGGTATGAGAACAGGGTGACGGCGAACAACGTGGCTGCCGGCGAGCAAGTCCGGTGGCTGCCCCGGCCGCACGCGGCAGGGCTGGCATTGCCGGGTGCCGACTTCTGGCAGGTCGATGACGGCGCTGTCTGGTTCGTGTTCCAGAGCGGCGACGGCGACCCGGCAGGTGATCGCATGTGCGAGGACCCGGCCGTAACGAGGCTGTGCAGTTCGGCTTTCGAGGCGGTGTGGGAACGCGCCATCGACCACGGACAGTACCGGCCCGCCTGACCGTATCCGCGCACCCGTGGCCACTACCCCGTCGTCGTCCGTCGCGTCGGCCCGCAAGCTGATCGCCGGCCGGCTCCGCGAGATCAAGCGCGATGCCGGCAAGACCTCGCGTGCCATCGCCTTCGCCGCGGGCTGGGACGAGTCCAAGTGCTCGCGGCTGCTCCACGGCCGCACTCCGCCTTCCGATGACGACATCCGTGCCTGGTGCACGATCTGCGGGGTTCCGGAAGAGATCCCGAACCTGATCGCTGCCAGCCGCAACGCCGAGAGCGCCTACATGGAGTTCCGGCGCGTCCAGCGCAGCCAGAAACGCATGCAGCTACTGCGGGCAGCACTGTACGAACAGACGAGCCTGTATCGCATCTACTCCTCCAACCTCGTGCCCTGGCCTCTCCAGACAGCCCGGTACATCCGGGTCGTGATGGAGGACTTCAACCGGTTTCACCAGGCCGGAAACACCGACATCAGCGAAGGAGTGGAGGAGCGCCTCAGCCGGCAGCGCCGGTACCTGTACGCCGGCGCACGCCGCTGCGAACTCATTCTCGAAGAATCGGCCTTGTACGATCGCACCTTCAGCGATGAGGTCATGCGCGAGCAACTCGCCCAGCTGCTGGCCGTGTCGTGGCCCGGCATGTCGCTCGGCATCATCGCCCGCGGGAGCAGCCGCGCCCACCATGCGGCCGAGACGTTCAGCCTCTACGGGGATACCACCGTCGTGATCGAGACGGTGTCAGCGATCATCACCGTCACGCAGCCACGCGAGATCGCCCTCTACGTGCGGTTCTTCAGCGAAGCAGCCCGCTCCGCCGTGTACGGCAGTGCCGCGCGAGAGCTGATCTCCGGTGCGCTAGCGGCGCTGGGCTGAAACCTGCGGATAAGCTCGTGCATACTCTCTTCCCGGCTGCGGCCGTAATCAGCACATTGCCTTCATGGAACGGCCGATGTGGACGGTGGAGGGGTTCCTCATGTTCGACGCGCCAGGGCCGACGCCGAGCTGCTGTCCGCACGGGTCACGGTGACGCAGCCGCGCGAGGTCGCCATCTATGACCGGCGTTCGCTGCGCTGTCCGCGATGGCGGCCCATGGCGACGAGGCTCGCGCTGATCACCGCCGCGATCACCGAGCTCGGCTGAAGCCGCGTGCACAACCGTGCACAGTCCCTTCCGCGCCGGACCGGTCGTCCCTAGCGTCGTTCCAGCAGCGCTTGCACGCAAGGCCGCACGACTCATGCAGGAGACAGCTACGTGGCTCATCAGGCGAACGCGACGAAGAACGCAATCGCCCCAGGCGATGACCCGGGCAGCCGCGCTGCCAAGGTGACGACAGCGGGTGTGACGCGGCTGTCGCGGCGGGAACTGGGCGAGCTGACAGGACTTTCGCAGAGCGTGATCTGGTCCTGCGAGGCGGGCACGCGGCAGAGGATTGATGACATCCGGCAGCTGCTGCACGTCGCCGACACTGTGCAGATGCCGCGCGAGGCCCTGCTGCCGGTGATCCTCGGCCAGCCATGCGGCCGGGGTGAGCTGCTGGCGGAACCGGTGACGGCAGCATCCCGGATGGCCGGCGCAGGAAGCACGCCACGGGATGGACGTGACCAGCGCACGACGATCCAGGCCAGCCAGCGCGAAACGCGCTGAACTCATGGCAACGCCGGCAGCGCGAGACCCGCGGAAAGGGACATGGTAGTGATGACCAGCACAGCGGTGGAGGTACCCCGGTTCACGCGGGTGTTCCGCGGGCGGACCGACCAGGTCAGGCAGGCCCGCCTGGAGGTGGCGCGCTACCTGTCGGCGTGCGGCTGCCCGGTCGCCGAGGACGTGACCCTGGTGGTGTCGGAGTTCGCTACCAACGCGGTCGTGCATTCTGCCTCCCGTGACCAGTTCTTCACCGTGCGGGCGGAGCTGTTCCCCTCTTATGTCCGGGTCGAGGTCGAGGATCTCGGGGGTCCCTGGGAGCCCCGGGTGCGTGATCCGGTCCGGCCGCACGGCCTCGATATCGTCGGTGCGCTGGCCGGCCCGGGTCATTGGGGCGTGGAGGGCGGCGAGACGGGCCGGGTGGCGTGGTGCCGGCTGAACCTGGCGGCCCGGCCATGACGCCAGGACCCGGTCACCGGCACCAGACCGGTCACAGTCTCGCGCCGGGCGCGCTCCCGCCCGCCCGGGGCGGTGCCTGTGGCATCGGCCCTGAACGCGGCACGCGGGCGGCCGTCCGCGGGGACGCCGCCCTGAGCGCCGGGGTCCGCGACGGCCGGGGACATGGGGGCGGGGCATGAGGTTCCGCGAGGACAAGCCCGCGGACCTGGACCGGGCCCGCGCCGAGGTGACCGCGTGGCGAGAGCAGCATCCGGCCGGGACCGCTGATGAGCTCACTGCCGCGCTCGGTTCCCGGTTCCACCCCGATTACGGGCCCGTGCTCCGCGCGGTGCTGGCCACCCTGGACCGGACCGTGCCCGAACAGGCCGGGCAGTACCTGGCCGTGATCGCGGCCCGGCTCGCCGCTGAGAGCATCGCGTGCCGCCTGACCCGCGACGGCACCCTCACCCTGACCGCCGAGGAGCCCGGCGGCGCGCCGAACCCTGTCACCGTCGTCATCGACACCGGGAACGGCCCCGGCTTCTGGATCGACTGCACCTGCGCCTGGACACCCCCGGCCGCCGCCACCCCCGACGACGTCGCCGGCACCATCCTGGCCGTCCTGGACGTGATCCGCCCGGCCGCCACCCCGCAGGAGCCCCGGTGACGGGCCCCGGCCGCCCCCGCGACGTAACCGGGCTGACCACCCCCGAGCTGGACCGCGCCCGCCGTGAGCTGGCCGCCAGCCTGGCGCTGTCGCGCCCCGGATCACCCGCCCGCGCTATCATCGCGGCGCACATCACGGCCGTGGACACCGAACGTGCCCGGCGCCCCGCCGGTCACGCGGGCGGCCCCGGGCAGGTCCCCGGACCCGCCGCCGGCAGGCAGCCCCCGGCGTCGGTGACGGAACCGGCCGGGGACCCGTCGTGGTGAGCCTCATGGTCCTGACCTGGGTGGCGGCCGCGCTGTGCCTGGCGGACTGCTCAGCACAGGCCGCGGGCCTGATAGCCCGGCACGGCGGGCACGAGCGGCTGTACGGCCCGGGAGGCGGGCGGCTGCGGGTCCACCGCCCCGTCGGGCACCGGGTGCCGGGCCTGCCCCGTGACGGCTGGCTCACCAGCGGAGAACAGGCCGAGATCAGGGACACCGAACGCCGCGAAGGAGGGACGGCGTGACAGCGGGCAGCCACGATGATGAACGGCCCGGCGGGGTTAATGCAACGGCTGGGTCCTGCGCCCGTGCCGGACCGGAAGCGACCGGCACGGGCCCCTGGCCCTCGGGTCATGGAACGGGGTCGGGCCGGCATGGCGTGTGAGTGGTGCGGGACGATCTTCTGCTGGGATAACGCCGACGAGGCCGGCGGCATGGTCCGTAAGTGCCATTGCTCGGAGGAGTGCCGGAAGCTGCACGAGCAGGACAGGTACCGCAGGCGCAAGCACCGCGAGCGGTGCCAGAGCGGCACGATCCGCAGGTTCGGCACCCAGCGCGAGGCGCGGCAGGAGGCCGGGCGGCTGGCAGCCGCCACAGGCGGCCGGTTCCGCGCCTACGACCGCCCGTGCCCCTTCTGCGGCCACTGGCACATCGCCCGCAAGGCACCAGCGGGGCACCAGCCGCCCTCCCCCGGGCAGCGACCCAGCCGCATCCCGCCTCAGCCCCCGGAAAAACAGACATGGCCGCGCGCCAGCGGCAGCGGGTAGTCCGCGAGATCACCGAGGCGCTGGACTCGGGGGAGTTCAAGCCCGGTGCCCGGCTCCCGGCGCGGCCGTGCTGGCCCGCCGCTGGGCGTATCAGCCGCCGTGACCGGCACGGCGTTCGATCACCTGACGGCCGGCGGCGTCCTGCACCGCGGGCAGGCCGGCCGCTACTACGCCGCCGGCCCCGGGCAGCGCCCTGGACCCGCCGCCGGAGGGCAGGCACCCGCGTTCCTGACGGTCGCCGAGGTGGCGGCCCAGGCCCGGGTGAGCAAGGCGGCGATCTACCGGCTGATCCGCGACGGCACGATCCGGTCCGTGCGGATCGGGTCGAACCGCCGTATCTACGTCGGCAGCTGGTACGCCCGCTTTAACGGCAGCCGGCTCCCGGCCCGGCACGCCGGTTCGGGTCCTTGCCCGGGAGCGCTGCCTGGCGAACGGCCCGCGGACCGGTGACGGCTCGACAAGCGCTGGGAAGACGTGGCAACGTACCGGGACGGGCTCCCGGCCACGGGCCGGCCGGTTCCCGGCCGCCCGCTCACCCGGTCCGCGGCGACTGCCCGCTGCTGACCCGGCCGGCCTCTGGCCGGGTTCCCGGGGGCAGGGACCGGGGACGGCCCTCAGAAATGGGACCGTTTCATCAGGTTCGCCAGCCTGCCGCTACTCCGCTCCGCCGGCTAATGCGCCGGCTAATGCGTACTCCTGCCGACAGCGGAATCCCCTTTCAGTGACGGATGCGCAGGACATGGCGGAATTAAACCCTCCTGTGCACTCCCAGACTGAATACGCGCACAGCTCGTAAAACAATTATCCATGGCGCGCCGGAATGCATGCCGTACGTTAACCCGTCATCTCCTGTCCGTGACCTATATCCGTCCAGTGACAGTAACCCCCCGTACTCGTGCCCGCAGGCCCGCGCCCTCCCGGTGCCGCGAGGATGCCCGGCCAGGTGAGGGCAGGCGCGCGAGGAGGCTGGCGGCGGAGCGGGAAAGGCGGACGGCGCCGGCTGAAAGGCGCGAGGGCGGACAGTAATCACAGCCAGAGCGGTAAGTAGCGGAATGCGCGTAAATCGGCGCGGGAATACGCGGATCAGAGGCGGAAATGCGTTGACTGCCCCGGAAAAGGCGAGATAGCGTCGTCGTGTACCCGGAAATTACCGGGGAAATTCCCCCGGTAATTAATAACCTGGGTTTATGGCGAAGCGCGCGCACGCCGTGACAATTCCCGCCCTTGCATTTCACGGAGG
>OBLT010002819.1_pt1 | contig 10725 bp, 7 predicted proteins | sample 1518721 | NCBI WGS metagenome assembly OBLT01 (sample SAMEA3539307, study PRJEB22396) | soil metagenome | biome: tundra; feature: field; material: soil | place: USA | collected 2010-05 | depth 0.15 m | reverse complement strand
ATAAAACTCGCGCGCGGGCGCGTTCCGAACGCGCAACAGTCGAACGTAATGCGTCCACGGTAAGGGGAACGCGCGGGCGATCTGGCCGAGACGTTCAAGTGCGCGCGTAAGTTTCACAGACGAACGTTCACTGAATCGGCCAATCACTGATTGGCCAATTGGTGCGAGAGAGGATTCCGGGTTTCCAGATTGGCCAATCAGTGATTGGCCAATTCCTGATTTTTCAACCGTTGATTGAAGAATCCATGGCTTTGCAGCGTGAGCGTCCGGGAAAGTCTGATAAAATTGGCGCATCATCTTGACCTGCGAAAAGCCAAAACCGCGTCCGAATCGTTCGGTGAGGTCCAGCGCGAATTTCCGCACCAGTTCTTCTCCATATTCCGCCCGCTTCTCCCCCGCCTGCTCGTGTTCCACAATCCGCCGCCCAACTTCCCAATACGTCGCCGTCATCAGTGAGTTGACGACTCGTGCTGACGCGCGTCGCGCTGCGTCCAAAAGTTCGACCACGCCGGACAGCACATGGTTGTAATCCGCTGGTTTGTGCTGAATCGGTTTGCCGGTCTTTGGTTTGTGGCTCGGTTTGCTCATAAGGATTTTCGGCGCTCGTTAATTATTACCGGATTGCAATTCGCTTGGCGAGCCATTCGGCTCGTCGCCGTGACAGCGATGAAAACCACCGCGTATGGTATGGCGGCGGCGGAAAGTTCAAGGATACTACGGTGTGGTGGCCAGAATTTGTCAATCTCCTTGGTGGCCTTGAGCAGCCAGCCATGATCGGTATCCTGGGCAACAGCCAATTTAAGCTCCACTATGCGTTTTTATCGCAGGGTGCCGTGGCCTTGACCATTTCATGGCCATTCCCGCGATTGAGGGATGAGTCGTCCTCCACCTGTAACAACCAAGCAATACGCACCAGACCTTTCGCGGCTTGATTTGCGGGCCGCGATTGCTATCAGTGACGAACCGAAAATGTTCACGGCAGCAGTTCCTTTGCTCATGCGCCCAAGAAATGCAAATCGCGTTCCAGCCCCAATTGGGTTGATCGCCGCAATGATTGGCAGTTTTATATTCGCATTGGCGGCCTCGGAATTGTTCCCCTCGGCCGCTGGGGCTGCGATGCCCTTGAGCCAGGAGGTTTACGTCTGGCAACGAGTCTGGACCCCGCCGTTACGCGAGGCGGTGGTTGATCATGGCGGCACATTCTCGAATGTCGTTGCGCTTGCAGCGGAGGTTTCTTGGAACCATGGCAAACCCGAGGTGGTGAGAGTGCCAATTGATTATGGCGCGCTGACGTTAATTGGAAGACCCGTCGGTCTTGCATTGCGTATCGGACCTTTCGCCGGCCCATTTGCGACGAATGACGCCGTCGCCCAGATGCTGGGTTCGCTCGCGTCCTCCATTGTTTTGGAAGCGAAAACAAATCAGGTCAACGTAAGCGAACTGCAACTGGACTTCGATTGTGCAGAATCCAAGTTGGCGGGATACCAACTTTGGGTGGAAGCGTTTCGGAAGAAACTTGTGCCGACCCCGTTAACCCTCACCACACTACCGAGCTGGCTGAAACAGCCCGCTTTCCATGACCTCGCCGCCGCAAGTGACGGCTATGTGTTGCAGGTGCATTCGCTCGAGAAACCAAAGGGCTTTGACGCGCCCTTCACGCTTTGCGACCCGAAGGTTGCGGTGGCGGCGGCTGTAAAAGCCTCGTCGTTCGGAGTTCCATTTCGCGTGGCCTTGCCGACCTACGGTTATCTCATCGCCTTTGCCACCAACGGACAGTTTGTGGGACTTTCGGCTGAAGGCCCGGCAAAAAGCTGGCCGGCCAGCGCGAAGTTGCGCGAGGTCCGAACTGACCCGATGGTCATGGCAATGCTGGTGCAAAAACTGGAGGCAAAACCGTTTCCAAATCTACGCGGTATCCTCTGGTATCGGCTGCCGACGATTGTGGATAACTTGAACTGGCGTTGGCCGACACTCGGTGCAATAGTCAACGCGCAATGGCCGCGCGAGAGCGTGCGGACCCAATTGCGCCGCGTCGAGGCCGGGTTGGTGGAAATCAATCTGGTCAATGAAGGCGAACTCGACATTTCCTCACGGCTCGCTGTTGAAATCCGCTGGCAGGATGCCCGCCTCGTGGCGGGGGATGGCCTGCGCGGATTCGAACTGGTGGAGGGTGATGCTTCCACCGCGAGATTAACAACCCGATCGCAACCGCACCGGTTGGCCGCTGGCGAACAGTGGACCGTTGGGTGGCTGCGATTCAACCGAGATGTCGAGGTGCAACTTGAACTTAAGCAACAGTAAGTCGGCGGGCCGATTCTTCGTTCTGCTGGGAATAATTCTTTTACAATCAGCTCCCACTTTTGCCTGCGGTCCAAATTTTCCGAATGAAATGCTGGATCGCGGGGATGAGGCGGTATTGGCGGCCCCCATCGCGGATTTCAATCGCGAACTGGAGCGCATCCATTTGTTGCCGGCGAAATATCAGGCGGTGCTCACCACGAACGATTACGCGAGCCAAACCGTAGAGGCAGATCTTGCGGACCTGCGGGCGGCGTTGCGCAAGGCGGAATTGTCCAAAACGGAGCGCGAGCGAATTGTCTCCGATTACCAAGTCGCGCGCGGGCAGCTTGCCAGTGCTCGCGACGCGCAGTTGAATGTTGACGACGGCGTCGCTAACACCGAATCCGGCTTGAAACAGAAATCCTCCAATCCAGTTCCAAGCAGGCCGCCGAGTATTCTCGCGCCGGAGGGTTTGCCGGAAGAATTTGCCGATTATTTTCGAGGCTGTATTGGCTGGCACGCTGACCATACCAACGAAGCCCGGACCAGTTGGGAAAATTTGCTCGAACGGCCGGAACTGGAACGTCATTACCGTTCGACGTGGGCTGCTTACATGCTGGGGAAATATTGGCTAGGGGTGGACCAGGAAAAAGCGATCCAGTATTTTCAAAGGGTTCGCTCCTTGGCTGCGTCGGGATTTGCGGATCGTCTGGGGCTGGCGGCAGCGAGTCTCGGATGGGAGGCGCACGAGGAATTGCACCAAGGACATTTCGATCGTGCGATCCAGCTTTATTTGCAGCAACTGGCTTCCGGCGATGTCAGCGCGACGGTTTCGTTGCGCATGGCTGCTGGACAGGCCCTTGGCAGCGGAGGCGATCAGTTAGCTTCCCTGGCAACCAATACCGAGAGCCGTCGCGTCATCACGGCGTTCATCACCTCGCGAAAAAGTCTTGAAAGTTTGTTTGACGACTTCACTGAGGGCGTCACCCAAACCAATCGGTCCGTCGTCGCCCAATGGCTCAACGCGGTGGAAGCTGCCAACGTCACGGATGTGGAATCGGCCGAGCAATTGGCCCTGGCCGCATATCAATCAGGCCAATGGAAAATGGCGCAACGCTGGATTGAACGTGCCAGAACCACGCCCGTGACGGAGTGGCTGGAAGCAAAACTGTTTTTGCGTTCCGGGAAAATCGAAGCGGCAGCCGCACTGTTGGAAAAAGTTGCCCGTAACTTTCCTTTGGATTCCAGCATGACGAACCGTCCTGAGCCCGTGGACTTGAAAGATAATCTTTACCTCCCCGGATTCACTTATGTTGCCGGGGATGTTTATCCACCGGCTCAAGTGCGGGCGGAAATGGGTGTGCTGCAACTGGCTCGGCGCGAATATACCGAAGCGCTGGATGCGTTGCTGCGCTCGGGTTTTTGGATGGACGCGGCATATGTGGCGGAGCGAGTTTTGACTTTGGACGAATTGAAGATCTATGTGGACTGCAACTGGCCGGCAGTCGCTGCTGCAGCAACTGTTTCCACCAATACGGACAATGATTTGCCGCCATCTCCCCAGATGGATTTGCGGCGGGAAATTCGTTATTTGTTGGCCCGGCGATTGACCCGAATGGAACGCGGCAACGAAGCGCGGGAGTATTATCCGGTCGAGCAGCAGGCCGACTTTGACTCACTGGTGCAGAACCTGGTGATCGACGGTAAAGGTGACTCCTCGCCAGACCAACGATCTGCCGCTTTGTTCGCGGCGGCCAAACTGGTGCGCCATCGCGGCATGGAATTGATCGGCACGGAAGTTGAACCGGACTGGCACATTCACGACGGGCAATTTGATTATGGCGTCATGATGACTTCTCGTGCCACCAACGATTCCATCACGGTTCTCTTCGCCAGCGAAGATGAACTCCAGCGGGCACAACACCATGGAGTGATCCCTGACGAACGTTTTCATTATCGCTACCAGGCTGCCGCATTGGCGTGGGAGGCGGCTGCGTTGATGCCCAACAATGCTGAAGAGACAGCGCGCGTATTATGCACGGCTGGCATTTGGTTGAAAAACCTCGACGCGAAAACAGCGGATGTTTTTTACAAATCGCTCGTGCGTCGCTGCCGCAAAACAGACATCGGACGATTGGCGGATCGCATGCGATGGTTTCCCGAGCTGGACGAAAGCGGAAACCTAGTCCTGTGGGAACCCGATCCACCCAAGGAAATCGAGTCGCCTGAAACCGATGCTTCCGTCAGTCCCGGCCAACATGCCGCAGGCTACTGGTATGTCCTCAACCGTGGCAATTCGCTGCAAGACATCGTGGACGCTGTGCATAATGCCCATCAACTCACATTGACCGTGAAAGAAATTCAGCAGGCCAATCCCTCAACCAATCCCAATAAGTTGAAAGCCGGAGAGAAGATATTTGCGCCGACAACCCTGTCTGAAAACACTCGAAATCCGGAAGAAGAAGCTCCGCCGATGACCACGGATGGTGCCGAATTGGGCCGCTAACCCGAAGACTCGGAAAACGGTTTGCTGAAGAGTGACAATTAGCGAAGCTTGGCAAGGGTCTTTCGGCGCAAAATAAGTCTAAATCATGCGAGAGCAGCCCGGACCACCCGCGTGAAACTCAATCGCATCTCCTGGCTTACGAAGGACGAAGGTGAAGTGTGTTGTCGCAAACGCCTCGGGCGACGATTGCGCTATTATTACCGGGATGCGGCGTAAAACCAATGCAGACGAGTTTATGGACGGTACGCCAGAACCCTCGACTGTGATTACGGCGTGCGAATCCGGTAGAAGCGTGGCGGCGTTCCGGGGGCGATGCTGTTGGTGAATGAAAACTCGCCGCCCGCACCGAACTGGTTGGTGGCGACGCTCGTCCAATTGCTCACGGGCAGCGCCACGTTGGTCGAGGTCAGCACGGCGTAGGTCGTGTTTGGCGGCCCGCCGGTGCCGGTGATGATGAGGCTGGTTCCCGACAGGTTGATGCTCGCAAATTTTGGAACCGCCACGCCAATCACGCCAATCGAACCATCCACCAGCAGTTTGTTCGTCCACGCACCATCATCTCGGCGCTCGCGCCGTTGTCGGACGTGAAAAGGACGAGCGTGTTTTCCGCCGCGCCCATCGCGCGAATCTGCGCGAGTACCCGGCCGATCTCGTGATCTATCCGATCCACCATGGCGGCATGAACAGCCATTTTGTCGGCTGGAATTTTCGTTGCGCCGCATTCAGGTCGTTCCACAGAAGTGGACGGTTCACTTCGTTAGGACCGAGCATCGCAATCGCAATTGTGCGAGCCTCCGCAGCCTCGACATCCCTGCTTCCACCACCGAGGTGTATGGGACCTTCTCCGGCTGCACTAATTTGACGAGCCTCTTCTTCCATGGCAATGCCCCCTCCATCGTGGTTTCACCCTTCCTCTACGACACCAACCTGACGGTGTATTATCTGCCTGGAAAAACCGGATGGACTTCGACCCTCGGTGGCCGGCCCGCGGTGCTTTGGAATCCGCAGGCCCAAAGCGCCGACGGAAGTTTCGGCATTCAGAACAACGGTTTCGGTTTCAACATCACCGCCAGCACGAACATCCCCTTCGTGGTCGAAGCCAACAACGTCCTCGCCGGCACAAACTGGACGCCTCTGCAAAACTGCGCCGTCACCAACGGTTCCATCTATTTCAGCGACCCGTATTGGACGAATTTTCCCGTTCGCTTCTACCGCATTCGCTCCCCGTGAAACATGCCAACGAAGGTTGGCAGGCAGCAGCGCGAAAATGAAAATAATTTTGAAGGAGTTTAAACAGAGGTAGCAATCCTCGCGCTGCGAGGATCGGCTGGTCGCAGCGCGACCAGCCCCGCCAATGTCAAATGGCCGTGCGCAAGCACCAACGCCTTCAGCATTGATGAACTTTTGGGGACGATTTCCCAGGGTAGGCGCGGGTGCCTTGCGCAAGCACCTGTGGCTGGTGCTGCGCGCGCATAAATGACTTGACGCCGCGCGGACGCAGTTTCAACTTCGAGTCATGAACCCGACCGAACACCAATTCTTCTTCGACCGCGCACCGTCAAACAACTAAACCACTCACCACACAAAATCGGAAAAACTATGGAAAATAAAAATGTTGATTCAAAGAGTCTTTTGGCTGGCAAGTCTGAAGGATCCAAAAAATCGAACCGAGGCGTCAAGGGCGAAAGAGTAAAACTCCCGTCCAATGTAACCGCCGCCGGGGTTGCCAGTGCCAATCCGCATGCGCGCTTCTTGTATCATGGGGGTGCGGTCGTGCTCAATCCGCAGGTGTTTGCAATCTACCTCGGTAATTGGACGAGTGCCGCCAGCCAGGCGAGAGCCGTCAGGCTTGGTCAGTATCTTACTGACCTGGTGGCCAGCACATACATGTACATCCTTTCGCAGTACAGCTGCGGCACATCGGGTAAATTTATCGGTTCGGCTTTTGTTGCCAACGCCAACCATAATCTGCACGAAAAAGATATCCATCAAATCCTTCAAACGGCCATCAACAACAAGGCCATTCCCGAACCGGTGAATCATAATAATGTCTATGCCGTGTTTCTGGATGATTTGACCGGCATGAAAGACACCGGAATCAAGGTCGTGATGTGTGAGGCGCACAGTGATAATGCCTTCGGATATCACAACGTATTTACAACTGCGGCAAATAATCCCTGCAATTACGCCATCATTCCCGGCTTGTCCGATTTATGCCTGAACGAAACCTGCCACGGATCGCCCGGCTGTTCGCTGCAGACCACCCAGACACAGGAACAGCGGCAGACACAGGTGGCCTCGCATGAGTTCGCGGAAATGATTTCGAATCCGAACGGTGACGCGTGGTTCGATGATTCCGACGGCAGTGAGAACGGCGATTTGTGCAACGGGGTTCCGGGCACCATCGCTGTGGCGGGAAGAACCTGGACCGTGCAGCGCATGTATAGCAAGGCCGATGACCTCAAGAGCCACGGCAATAATATCTGTGTGCTGCCGCCGGCAAATCCCATCGCGCCTCTGGTGCCGAACGTGGCAAGGCTGTAATTATCAGACGCTGGGGTGGCGTTCAATTCCCCAATGCGACGGGTGTGGAGCGCGACTGTGTCCCGCAAGACGGGGCCAGTCGCAGCACGGGGAAAACGGGAGACGGTGGGAATGGTTGAGCGCGGACTGCGCCAGCGGGTGGTGCTTCTACAACTGCGCTCTCAGCTCACAAGACACGCTTCCCATTCGGGGTAGCATTCCATACTCTACACGCATGATTCGATTTAAACGCGTTGCTCCAAGTGGCCAAACTCACGCCGTCCCTCCTCGCCCGCGCCTTCGCCGACCAACTCATCCCCAAAAACCCCACCGACGAACCGGCAGAACATTTGTTGAAACGAATTCGCCATTCGCACAAACGCGGCTAACCCAAAGGAAAACCTATGCCATGGGACGCCATCAAATATGTCGGCTCAGGACTAACACTGGCGGCGTTCGTTGTCGCGGCCATTGCGTGGCTGCTTAAATCCAAATCGGAGGAGAAGGAGCGGCTCATTGATCTGGCCAAAGATGATGAGCGCGCAGGTCTCGTGCGGGATGCGCTGGAGTTTTTCAGCGTGGACACAGCCGGCCTGACCAAGGCACAGCAATACCAACTGGCGCTGGAACAAATCCGCGCGCGCGCAACGGTTCAAAATCATCGCGATCGTGGTTTGCATCATCGCCGCCTTGGGCGCGGGCATTAGGCCTATGCCATCGTGCATTCGATTCCCTCCACGAAAGGCGCGCCCGTCATGGCAACACCAGCGCATGATGAACAGAAGTCACTCACCCTGCTGGCAAGCATCTGGAAGGTCGAGTTGGACACGAAAGGTGCGCTCGTGGCGACGAAGGAATTTCCAAATATGTCGGGTGGTGGTCTGAAGGAATCTGCGGATTGGGTGGCGAGCCAACTCGGATTGACCGCACTGAAAGACGCGCCGGGCATCCATCTCAAAGTGCAGATTCCCGCCGACTTGAAAAACCAGAAGCCGGTCATCCAAAGGATTCCCGACGGCCCCATGGAGGTGTTGCTGTGGGACGAACGCGGAAATGCAAAAGGCCGGAGCAAGTTGACGTGGGAGGCGCTCAAAGATATGCAGACCCCGTTTCAACTTGAAATTCGAATTCCCGGCCGCGAGGCGACGGTGATTGAGGCAACGCCGGGCATGGCACTTGCCAAGGAAATGGAACTGGCACCCGCCACCGTCAGCATCGGCGTGGAAAGGTTCGCCGGGCTGGACGACGGAATGTCGGCGGAGGTTTGCAGCCAGCTCGGCTCGAATGCGCTCATCAAAGTTGTCAGCCCGGATATTTTGGAAGCCGTCCGCAAGGAGATCGAAGCGCGAAGGGAAACGATGCGCGCTCATCCGATGGTGCAGATGGGAATACGGGCGATGGGTGTTGACTACATCATCTCCGGCAGTGTTCAGGCTAAAACGCCGTGAGCCATTTCATAAAATTTGCGTGCGAGCACGCTTTTCAAATGTTTTTTCGGTTCTTCGCCGGCAGAGCGCCGTCGCGCCGGCAGACCAGCTTGAGTTGCATCTGGCCCAGGCGCGCGGGCAAGTGGCCAAGCTCACGCCCGCCCTCCTCGCCCGCGCCTTCGCCGGCAAATTGGTCCCGCAAAATTCTGCCGTGGACCGGCAGAACAATTGTTGAAACGAATTCGCAATTCACACAAACTCGGTTAACCCAAAGGAAAATCTATGCCATGGGAAGCCATCAAATATGTCGGTTCAGGATTAACATTGGCAGCGTTCATCGTCGCGGCCATTGCCTGGTTGCTCAAATCCAAGTCTGAAGAGCGGGAGCGGCTGATTAATCTGGCCAAGGACGATGAGCGGGCCGGTCTCGTGCGGGATGCGCTGGAGTTTTTCAGCGTGGATACCGCCGGACTGACCAAGGCGCAGCAATACCAGCTTGCATTGGAACAAATCCGGGAACGCGCGCAACGATTCAAGATTGTCGCAGTAGTCGTTTGCATTATCGCGGTTTTGGGTGCGGCGATTGCGGCCTATGCCCTCGCGCGTTCATCGGGCCAGCAAAAAAATGACAAGGAAGCCGCAGCGAAGGAGGCTCAAGCCCTGATGGACGACGCGCGTTCGCAGTTCAACGCCGGCGATTACGCCGAAGCTTGGAAAACGGTTGAACGCGCGACGGCTTTGAATCCGAACCCCGAGGCCGCGCGTGATGCCCGGACTGACATCGCGATGACTTGGGTGGGTGCCTGGCACGGGACATCGCAAGCGGCTTTCGACTTGTTGCGTTACCAACTGACATCCTGCCTCGAACAAGCGGCGGCGAGAGCAACGGGCGTGCGGGCGGCGGACATCCACGCGCACCTTGGGTGGGCCAATTTTATGGCGAGAATGGACGGCCTTCCGGTGGAGGAGGAATTCAAGAAGGCGGTGGCGATAGACAAGGCTAATCCTTTCGCGCATTCCATGTGGGGCTATTGGCTGATAACGCAGTCGCATCCGAAAGAGGGCAAGCTGCATTTTGAATCAGCCTTCAAATCCGGACGGGAAAAGGAGTTTGTGCGCGAGCTTCAGTTGGATGTGTGCATGAGATATATTGATCCAGAAAACAGCTTGGAATTGATCCTGGTGTTGGACGACATGCGAAAGAAAGGTGAAAAACGGACGCTGGATGCGCGGCGAAGATTGTTCTCCTTTGCCTATGCCAATCCCGAGCCGGAATTTCTCCAGCGGTTCAAAACAATTTTGCCCATCGCCGACCACCTCGCGACTTTTCAGTGGCTCACGGATGTATTTGGCACGCAGGAGGAGACGACCAAAAACTTTGAGCTAGCAGAATTGGCGGAGGCATCCGGGGATAATGCCAAAGCACTGCGGCTTTATCGCGAGCTTCTGGCGGAGGATCTGAAAACATCCTTCCTCGATGAAGTCAAGAACGGGATCAAGCGGACGAAAGGCGGCGCCGGCAGGGAAATTTCCGAGACCATGACCGTGATCGCACAGGCGAAATCCGGGGACGCGGACACGCGCGCGAAATTGATCCGCAGCCTGACGCGGGCCGACATCAACGTCGCCGAAGCGTTGCCCGCGCTGGTGTCGTGGGTTCAGGACCCCGACGACGAAGTCCGCGCCGCCGCGTGCGAGACGCTGGTCCAGTTTGGGCGCGCGTCCATTTCGCCAGTGATTCCATTGTTATCAAGCCGCGAGCCGCGCGAGGTCATGAACGCTGCCGCGATCTTGGAAAAGATCAGATTGGAGCCAAAACTGGCAGTGCCAGCGTTGATCAAGGCGTTGGAGTTTCCCGATGCCGATGTGCGCGGCCGCGTGGTTGAAGCGCTGGCGATTTTCGGACCTCACGCCGAGCCGGCGGTGGTGTCGCTGATCCAGACGCTGACGAATAGTGTGCAGACCGACCTGCAGAAACAGATTATTTAT
>OBLT010002815.1_pt1 | contig 10739 bp, 13 predicted proteins | sample 1518721 | NCBI WGS metagenome assembly OBLT01 (sample SAMEA3539307, study PRJEB22396) | soil metagenome | biome: tundra; feature: field; material: soil | place: USA | collected 2010-05 | depth 0.15 m | reverse complement strand
CACAGGAGTTCATTAAGGTCGTTTGTCCCAGCCCACTTTTCGTTTTTGCCACCTCTTCTGGCCGCATATTCCCATTCTGCCTCGTAGGGAAGCCGGTATTTCTTCCCAGTCTTCTTGTTTAAGCGATTTATGAACTCCTGTGCCTCATCCCACGACACATTTTCCACTGGACAGTATGGGCCACAGCTTTTGAATTTGGATGGGTTTTCCCCCATCACAGACTGCCACTGGGACTGAGTAACCGGATACTTCCCAATGGAGAAATCATCGACGCAGACTTCATGTTCTGGAACTACATCGATGTTTCCGTATTCAGACAAGTCTCCATCTGGTAGCAGCCACCCTTGACGTATACCATTTCAATATTCAGGGCGGCATTTGCCGCTCCTGCCAAAGTTATCAAAAATAATCCAAGTTGGACAATGCGCATTTATATTCTCCGTTAAGAGGCAAAATACTTTTGGAATTTTCCATGAGATTCTAACATGTATGATTTTATTATTCGTACAGAAAAATGGCTTTGGAGTTTAATATGGAAAGGGTTTGCTTCTTTCAAACGAACTTTGAATCATATTGACTTGACAACAGTTATGCTGTATTTAACATTACATTGCGGGAAATTTATAAACTTGTCCGTCTATAGAGGTAACAACATTTAGTGGAGGTGAAACCCATGAAACGAAATGTTTTAACCTTAGTCGCATTTGTCGCTCTGTTTGCTTTAACCGCTCCTATAGTGATGGCAGATAACAATCCTCCATCTGTTCCAACTGATCCTGGTGGGGGTGGTTGCAGCGGGCCAAATTGCAAATAGTTTTTTAAGCAAGATGCAGAATTAAATCTTGATTTCTGAATAATGAATTGAATTCAGAAAATCAGCCGTAGATTCTTTTTTTGAGAGTTCCACGGCTTTTTTGCTTGAACTAAAAAAAGCCTGGGCTGTGTTGTCCCAGGCTTTTTCCATTGCAGATAACGACGGCCTACGCAATTGGTTTACTGTACTGCTGGATATACGTTATTAGATTAGTATCTTGAAGCAACCTGAAGCATGAGCAAACGGAGCATGCACGTGGAATCAAATAGTATAACATTCATCGGAGCATTCATTGCAGGAGTTCTGTCGTTTCTCTCCCCGTGCGTTCTGCCATTAATCCCTTCATATGTGACTTACATCACCGGTCTCTCATTTGCCGATCTGCAAAACGAACATCCAAGCCATAAAGTTCGGATGCAGACCATATCCCATTCCCTGCTTTTCATTGCCGGTTTTACTACTGTCTTTGTTCTTCTCGGTGCATCCGCTACCTTCGTCGGCGGGTTCCTCCAGGAAAATTCCGGGTTATTGCGAAAAATAGGAGGAGTCCTCATCGTTCTTTTTGGGGTCCACGTTACCGGCTTCTTCGATATCGGCATCCTGCTCGGTGAAAAAAGAATATCAATTCATCGCAAGCCAGCCGGTTATGCTGGCAGCTATCTCGTGGGGGTTGCCTTCGCCGCCGGCTGGACTCCCTGCATCGGTCCAATCCTCGCTTCAATTCTAATGGTTGCCGCAGCGGAAGACATGCTTCTACGGGGAATTGCACTTTTGTTTGTTTATTCTCTCGGACTAGGCCTCCCATTTTTCCTTTCATCACTGGCATTGCACCAGTTTCTGGTATTTTTCAACCGCTTCAAAAGATACATCCGGATCTTCGAGATCATTACCGGCATATTCCTAATTATTATTGGCGTACTTCTCTTTACCAATTACCTTACTGTTTTGGGACGGTATGCAACTATGCTGTTCAATTGGAATTGATTCCTTTTCTTTTTCCCCTCATAGTCCAACTGCCGACATACCTGCAGGATCTCCGTAAGTTGCTGAATGTAATTAAGGCTATAGGCACAATATTGCTAACCATGTTGAATGGCCAATTACCGAATATAACTAAAACGCTAAAAGTCCACACCATAGCTTATGGGAATTTTCTTTAGTACCGCTTTGAAGTGCAAACACCAGTTTCAGATATTTGTGTCCATCCTCCTGAGTCAGTATTTTTAGCAATAATTTTTCTTTCATAGCTGCCAGTACTTCGATTAGGCCAGCGGCTCAGAAAATGAAAACGCCCGCACTCGACTAGCCGAGTTACGGGCATTATTTATGGACATGACATGCGTACGGTGAGGACATATTCTTAGGAGGCGGTGCTACACATTCCCAGCACTTCCTACAACAAAAGAAAATGTGCTCATACAACTCGGCAGCAAATTGAATGGCTGCTGACAGGCGGGAGAACATGATGAGTTCCGTTGGCAGCCGTAACAATGGAGATCAGCGGTAGGCACGGGTGCACTAGTCTGAAATAGTTAAACAATCCACCACGGCTACCGTAATTTTTACAGACACAGCTTATCAGATATAAATATACAATGCTACTTATTTGAGACGATGCATTTCGGTCTTGATCGCGATAAGTTTTGGGGCATCTGCATTTATCATTATTGATACTGAGTCTCAATACGTGAACTTGAAGCTACACAATAATTGCCGTTCAAATCATGTCCTATAATAATAAACCCGCCGCAAGTCTCATACTTTAAGGCTCACGGCGGGTTTTCTTTACTTGCTCTGAATAGAAAGTTTTTATTATTTGCAACCTGGACCGGAACAACCACCGCCCATGGTGGTGGGAGGAGGATTGTCATCTGCCATCACTATAGGGGCGGTTAAAGCAAGAAGAGCGGCTACTGCGACTAAGGATAGAGCAATTCGTTTCATTGGTGAAACCTCCTAATTTGGGTTGACTTACTCGTTAATTACAATTTGGGCCGCTACAACCACCACTAGGGGGTGCAGGCGGCGGACTGTTATCTGCCATCACTAAGGGAGCGGTCATTGCAAGCAGAGCGACAATTGAGACAAAGGCAAGAGCGATTCGTTTCATTGGTCATACCTCCAAATGTGGGCAGATTATTAATTTAAAACATACTATAATGGTTGTAGATTATTGCAAGTCTTTTCTACAAGTAGATGCTTTATTGCATGAAAATGATTTGAATTCCAGCCGTTAAATTTTTATTGTTTTGCTTCTCTGATCAAATTAAGCAACACCTGGAAGACAGTCGATACTTTTAGAGAACATATGAGACTGTTCTTGCCCCCAGTGGATGTGATTCTGGCACTGTCATCATAGGTGACATCAATTGCGCCAACACCCGCCAATTCGATGTGTACCGGCTTGCCACGCTTATTGTAAAGAAACGATAGTGTCGCATCCTCGGTATTCATGGTTTTAATCCTGTTGTCTGCATCGTAAGTAAGGGCAACTCTTGATCCGTCATTGTCACTGGCTTTTGTAAGATTGCCGATACTGTCATATTCATATTTCGTCTCAATCAGGCTGCCTGCCAGACCAGGATCAGACCTTCGCACAATGCTTACCTTACCGAATTTATTTTCGTATATATATTCGACCAATTTATGGGGACTCTCCTTACGAATAAGTCGTGATAATTTGTCGTACTCGAATCGGGTTGTCTCGCCATATTCTTTCACTTCGATCGGTAGACTTGATTTGGCATATGTTGTTTCTTTTGTCACTTCCCCATCTGTTTTTTCGACCACTTTCTGCAGCCAGACAGTGCCGTCTTTCTCACGTTTATCAAAATATGTAACCTCGGAATGGCTCAAAACTTCGTCGTTATCCATGATGGTGATACTGGCGGAGTGAGTAAGGCCATCCGCAGAGACTTTACTATAGCTGTAAAGGTCGGAATACCCCAAACCATCATTATGAGTCATTACTTTATGTTGCTGATCCGGGCCGTAATAACTGATCGACTCATCCATATGTCCGTACTTAAAGTGCGACATTAGCCCTTGAGCATCATATTCATAGTTATAACCTACGTCAGATGTTGATGTCACCGACGCCAATCGTCCATCTTTTGCATAGGAATATTTCAAAAAAGGTTGCCCGTCTCTAATTATTTCCTGAATCTGGCCCTTGTCGTTACGGGACAATACAAGAGCCACGCCCCGACTGTCAGTCAGGGATGATACGGCACCTTGCTTGTCCCGAGCAACATCAATACTGTATGAAGTGCCATCCCTCAGAGAAAGCAGTTTTCCCTGCAAGTCGAACACTTTTGTGGTGTTCCCAAAAGTGTGCACATAGCCAGTTGATGTAACTTCAATCTTTTGGCATCCACACTTTCCTGATTTATAGATAATTCCCCCTACCCTTTGGACGGACTTGGCAGACACGTCTTCCGGAGACCTCGAAAAGACGGTTTTTTCTCCTGAGCATGGTTCCATAAGGGCAAGAGTATCATTGTCCCTCTTCTCCACAACCAGATCATAATCGGTGAGCCACCCATTTCCAAACATCCCTGACACATTCCAGACAGAGTGATAGTAGCGTATAAGTTTTGGACCTTCAGACTTGTTATCTCCACCGTCAGTCTGCACCTGCCTGTAGTCACCGGTTCCTGTGTATATCTCAGCGCTTGCCGGGAGCACTGACGCGAACATAACCCAAACATATAATGTTATTAGGAATCCTCTCCCTGATTTCATGACAATCACTCCTGTTTTGCCAGTATCTAAGCCGAATATAATTCCAAATGAAGATGCCAATATTTCTGATTGCGCCTCGCTATTATTTCTGACGGACAATCTCAACCCGCCGGTTCTTCGCCCATGCCGCTTCGTTATGGTCCGGATCTACGGGACGTTCATTGCCGAAACTGACAGTTGCCAAACGTTCCGCAGGGATGCCTATGGTGACAAGGTATCTCTTCACCGCCTGGGCACGACTGTCTCCCAACGCAAAATTGTAGCTGTCATCACCGATCTCGTCACAGTGCCCCTCAAGGATATAATGTGTTATTTTGTCTTTCTTTATCCGGGCATAATTTTTCATGATTGCATCACGGGCGTCTCTTGTCAGCTCGCTGGAATCAAAGTTGAAATAAATGACATCGAAGTCCACCTCATGTGTCACGGGATTGATTTCTTCAGGTCGCTGTACTTCTTGAACAACTGATGTCGGTGAAACTACCCGGCCATCATTTCCCGGACTTGTGGGCCCTGGTTCTTTTTGACCGTCTCCATGGCTCGGCGAAGATTGGTCATTGGACGCTGGCTGGACAATAGTATCGGGCCGATTCGGTTTACTGCCGGCGCAACCACCGACGAGAAGTCCTGCCAGAACCATTACAGTCAATACACAAAAAGTCGATTTTCGTTTCATCTCATGTTCCTTTCGATCATGTTAAATAATGAAGCTCATCGATATTGACGGAAAAGTTGATCAAATCTCCCAAAAATAACTGAGTTGGAGATGATATTGTTTTGCCTCAGCGTGAATTGGACTTTTGGTCCGTTTGTGATAAACCATTACGAACGGAGGACAGTCCATGCGAAAAAAGCGTTACAATTACACACCAGAGGAGAAAGTAATCATCCTCAAGCGTCACCTTGTTGATCGGGTAGCGGTATCAGATCTCTGTGACGAGTACAAGCTCCAGCCGAAGATCTTTTACTGCTGGCAAAAGCAGTTTTTCGAGAACGGGACGGCAGCATTTACCCGAGACGATAATCGCCAGAATCGCGCTGAAACAATGCGCATCCAGCAACTCGAAGACAAGCTGCAACGGAAGAATGAGGTGCTCTCGGAACTGATGGAGGAGCACGTAAAGCTAAAAAAAGAACTTGGGGAACTTTAACCGGCGGCTGGGTTCCCCATGATATCCGCGACGCCGTTGTAGATTTTGTCAGGCAATGGAGCCAGAAGGCTGAAGTAGCCTTGCATCAGTTCATTTCCTGGCTGTCGGTTGCAAGAAGCAAGTTTTACACGTGGATCGAGCGGTACGGTAAAGCAAACGAGCATAATGCTCCCATCCCGAGGGATTTCTGGCTGGAGGACTGGGAACGTCAGGAGATCATCAAGTTTTATCTGGATAATCCTCTTGAGGGATATCGCCGCCTGACCTTCATGATGCTCGACCGAGACATTGTCGCGGTAAGTCCAGCCACCACCTGGCGAGTACTTTCAAAAGCAGGCTTGCTTGCCAAGTGGAACCAGAAGCCTTCGCTCAAGGGAACAGGGTTCGTCCAACCGCTCCTGCCCCACGAGCACTGGCATGTGGACGTTTCCTACATCAACATCTGTGGCACCTTTTACTATCTGTGCAGCTTTCTGGATGGCTGTAGCCGCTACATTGTCCACTGGGAGATAAGGGAGCACATGACCGAAGCTGACGTGGAAATTATCCTTCAGAGAGCCAAGGAAAAGTTCCCCGATGCCAGGCCCCGGATCATTTCCGACAACGGTCCGCAGTTTGTCGCCAAAGACTTCAAGGAATTCATCCGGCTTTCCGGCATGACCCATGTACGGACTTCACCGTTTTACCCGCAGTCAAACGGCAAGCTGGAAAGGTTCCATAAGACCATAAAGCAGGAATGCATTCGCCCTGGCGTCTTACTTTCTCTTGTCGACGCCAGTAGAGTTGTAGGAGATTACATCGAGCACTACAACACAGTCCGGCTGCATAGTTCCATTGGCTACGTTGCCCCGGCAGACAAGCTTGAAGGCCGAGACCAGGAAATTTTCAAAGAACGAGACAGAAAACTTGAAGAAGCACGAGAACTGAGAAAAAAGAAGCGCCAGCAACAGGTTCCAGAGTTCAGCAGTTCAAGGGGGGTTGATTCACCCTTAACTCAAGCGGCCTGAAAGTCCATTTCCGACTGAGGCGGAACAATATATGTCGTAAAGTGTTTGCATATACGAAGCACCGGCGGTTGTCGTCAATGCACCGGAAAGATTGTCAGCGCAATCAGTACCGCAATTGTTACATGAGAAAGCAGATCCGTAATTGTTGACCGGGGTGATGTCGAAAAATATGGGTTTTGATCCACCTGAGAACCTCCTGTACATACACAGCCAATATGGCGGCTTTTCTATCCTTCAGTCCTGGATGGCGGCGGAGGTGCATAGCCATCATTCCACATGCGATTGTAAGATTTACGACGCGGCATTTTACAGGCGATGATTCCCTTACGGCAGAGTGAATCGCGCCATTCATACTTGATGTATACTTTTTCCAGAGCTGTTTTCTCCGATTCGAATTTTATTGTGTACGTTGGAGAGAACACCTCCCGACCATAGCCGGTGCCAGCGCTCTCTTCCTTTCTTTGGTAATCCATTTCCATGGGAATGGCCGACATCTGTTTGGGAACCTGCATCTTCAACATCCTGTCAGGCTGAACGGATGAAGTCGACCGCTGGACCGATGGGGTTGGTCGTTGTATTTCCTTGTTTATAGCCACTGGCACATCGCAGTGACGCACTTCCGGATAGACCGCCATGGCGATTACCCCCATGGCAGATACGTCATTGAAGGCTGCGGAGTAAGAATCGTCAGATGAGGTGAAATAGAAGCGGTTCACAAGGGAGTTGCTGGCGCGCCAACCCTTGAATTCCGCTGTTTGATATGGCCCAAGGATGTACATCCTTTCATCATACTTAAGCCAAGACTTCTTGCCGGAAATTATGTTTCTGCCATCCACGGCCAGCACTACGCCGACGCGCCGATTCTGCCTGTTATGTACCAAAATCCCGTATTCGTCGCCCTTGGTAGCCTCAGCATATACCTTATGGGTAACGGAATCTCCTGCAACCGGATAGAAATTGAGCTCGCAGCCGTTATCCGTTTTGATCCGCAAATTTACGGCATCGCCTACGCTATCTCCCCAACAAACCCCTGCAGCAAACCCTATCAATACCAGCAGCATTATCACCGTTCTCATAAGCCCCTCCTTGTCCATGCAATTTATTGCCTTTGCAATCATAGACAAGATGGGCGATGAAAATGTTCCCGGTAAGGCGCATTTTTTAAATTTGATTGAATTCCATTGGTGGGCTTATTATTAAGAGGGCCAGACTACCAGGTTATGGATAGCTCAACTTTTCCCTTTCCTTTGGCAATGGGTAACGGTTTTTTCGAGGTGCCAATAGTTTGCAGTCGGTCGAGGAAGATCGGAAACTGTGCGGCATCAATGTTAACTTCTATGAGATGATTAGACTCGTTGTAGACACGACGGACTATGACGATGTCTGGGCGGGTTACCTCCTGCTCGATAGATACTGTGGCGGCAACAGGATCCTTTACGTAAAGAGTTAACTCATAGTGCTCCGGGAGTATCACAGGACCGCGTGCAGCGGCCATCTTCGGCAATTGCTCTGACTTGCTCCTGGAATACTTTTGCTCTTCCAATATCTGCTGTTTCATCATCATTTCTTTGGGGGCATATTCGTATTTCCGGCTAGCTTCCCGTTTCATTTCCAGTTGATCTTGTGATAACTTTTCCTGGTCATGCAGGTTTTGCATCGTAGGGAGAGGGGCAAAAGCGGGCGCTGAGGCCGGTGGAGCATTAAGTTCTGTGGCTGGAACTGAGGCCGATGGCGGTGCAAGGGCGTAACTCCCCTTTTCCTGGGCATGCTGTGGTACAGTGTCCGGCTTACGATAACCGGCGCTCTGCTCAGGGGGAAATTTCTTCGGAGTGACTGTTTTTGGAGCGGGAAGCAGTGAAGGCACTGACGGAAGTGACTGGCGGACTGCATCCCGTTGAGATGGCGAAGAGGGAGCAGTCTGCGGATATTGCGGAGCATTTGTCTGGGCCAGGTAATAACCGGTGACACATAGACATAGTATGGCAAAGGCTTCTATCGGCAACTTGATGGACAAGGGTAGAAAAAGCCTCTTCCAGAGCGCCGGTTTCGGCTGTGGCAGGTTCCGCACCCTCCTCATAATCTCTGCAGCCATTTCGGGTGGAGGCTCGATCTCTTGAATATCTTTGAGGTGCCCGACCATCTGATTGAGCTCGAATAGCGCAGTACGACACCTCTCACACTGGGAAAGGTGCGCTTCGATTTCCGCCTTCTCCCCAGCGCTCACAGCATTATCAAGATAGGGCGAAAGCATGCGTCGTATTTCACTGTGATCCATCATAGTTCTCCAACTGACCGTTTTACGCAGTCCTTTACAAACTCTCTGGCCCTGGATAGGCGAGATTTCACCGTCCCAATCCGAATCTTGAGGATGTCGCATATCTCGTCATAGGAAAAATCCTGCATATCCTTCAAGACGATTGCCTCCCGGAATTCGTCTGTAAGCCCTTTGATGCATTCAAGAAGTTTTTCATGCAAATCGAGCCGTTCCAGCCTTTCCAATGCAGATGGGGACGGTGAAGGGTGGTCACGGGATGCAGATTCCTCATCATCCGGCCATGGGCAATCCAGGGAATAAGCCTCGTTTTTTCTCTTTGTCTGCCCCTGTAGAAGCCGATTGCGGGAGAGGTTTACGGTGATGCTCGTCAACCAGACGTAAAAAAGGGACTCTCCCCGAAAAGACTCAATTTTCTGGTAAGCAGCTACAAAAGCGTCCTGCGTCACCTCACGGGCGTCCTCGTAATCGCCAGTTATCCGAAAGGCGATATTGAGCATTCGTTTCTGGTATTTCAGCACCAATGCATCGAATGAGGACAGCTTTCCCTTTCGCCAAGATGCTATCAGAACAGCATCCTCGTAGTTTATAATGTTCACGTCTTCTTTCATTGAATTAGACAGTGGCATGTGTGTTTTTGTTCCCAATAATACGGTTACAAAACTAAGACACCAGAAGTTAATACATCTTCAATAATAAAGTGCATAATATATATTTATACTGGACTTTAGACTTTCGTGAATGATTTTGATCTTTGAAAAAAAATACGGCAGACCAAAAAAAGTGCTTGACACCGACACTGAGGCCCAAATCTTGGGCCACTATGGACTACAAGGGATACCGACATATCCCCCGTGCCTTGTTCGATTCTATCACATATCTGGCTCAAGCTCTCCCAAAACGTTCAGTGCCAACTTTCCTGGAACTGCTCTTTGGGGCAATGCTCACCCAGACTGGTTTTGTGACCGATGCCGTTCTTGCTGTCGATACCGTTCGGCACTGGAATAGCTACTACAAGTGGCTCCACTTCGGCAAGTGGTCTTGGATTGCCTTGGGTCGTCAGACTGCTCGCCTTGCCTTGCATATGTTCCCCCGGCGCCGCTGGTTCCTCATGATTGACGATACGATAGTATTCAGATCGTCAAAGAAGGCCCCTGTCTCGGCCAACCAACTCAAGAATCGCTGGGGATGGAAAGAGACCTGGCAGCAGACACGTCAGGTCCTCCATCGTTGGGTGCAGATACTGTCTGACAGTTATGCCATCCCACAGTTACTGGTACTGCTTGATGATGCAAAGGTAACGTATTTGGCCTCGTTTGATCCATGGCGCCAGAAACAGTCCATTACCGCCGGAAGAGTCCGACTGGGGTTGCAAAGGTTTTTTGGCCATGTCAACATAAGGGATATGTGGCACCCGAAGTCCGGTAAATTCGGACCGTATAAATGACCGCTTGAGGATTAATATCATCCCAAACGAGACAAAGTCGCGTAGTAGCAGGCCTGTTTGACAATCAAATAATTTCTCCTTGGCCCACCGCGACGGTGGAAAGGGAGCGCTGTTATCTAAAGTTCAGCGATAATTAAATCACCCACCGTAAATAATTGTCGACGTTGATCAGTATTATGTAAAAAATTCATTACTTGACAGTGGTCTCATTTTAGTCCGACCATAATAACTCTCTCTTATAATGTCTGATTTGAGTCTACTCAAACCGTACAGCTAGATTCAGACACTTTTTGCGTCAGATATA
>OBLT010002814.1_pt1 | contig 10739 bp, 9 predicted proteins | sample 1518721 | NCBI WGS metagenome assembly OBLT01 (sample SAMEA3539307, study PRJEB22396) | soil metagenome | biome: tundra; feature: field; material: soil | place: USA | collected 2010-05 | depth 0.15 m | reverse complement strand
CGGATAACACCAAGGTGCTGAGCTGGGTGCGGCAGGCGGCGGGGGCGCCGGCGGTGGGGGCGGCGGTGAACTTTACGGCTGAGCCGCAGACGGTGAGCCTGAGCGTTCCGGGGTCGGGGGGCAAGACGAAGACGCTGCTGAAAACTCCCGGCGCGGCCGATCCGGTTTCGCTGCATCGGGTCGCGCTGGGGCCGTATGGGGTTTATATCGGGGAAGTGCGATAGGGGTTCGGTTGTTGTCGTTGGCCGTGTAATCTGGCGGCCTTGGCGATCCCGTATAATACAGCGTTGTCCGCCGCGGCGGACAGCGGAGGAGACAAATGGATCCAATGTTCCTGTTGATTCCGGTGGCGGTCGTAGCTTTCATCCTTCTCATCGTGCTTCTGGGCAGCTTCTTCACCGTGAACACGGCCGAAGTGGCCGTGATCACGCGCTTCGGCAGGTTCCTCCGGGTGGCCGACCCCGGATTGAACTGGAAGCGCCCCTTCTTCGATTCCGTGGCTGGCGTCGTGAGCCTGCGCGTGAACCAGATTTCGCTGACCATGGAGACCAAGACCAAGGACAACGTCTTCGTCACCATTCCGATTTCGGTGCAGAATCGCGTGCGCCCGGAGAAGGTCTACGATGCGTTTTACAAGTTGTCCGACCCGACGGCGCAGATCAAGAGCTATGTCGAGCAGGTGATTCTGGGCCATGTGCCGGGAATGACGCTGGATGAGGTCTTTGCCTCGCAATCCTCAATCGCCGCGGCGGTCAAACTGGAACTGGATGCGGATATGGCCACCTTCGGCTTCGAGATTGTGAATGTGCTGGTGACCGATATCGTTCCCGACGCCAAGGTGAAGTCGGCCATGAACGACATCAACGCGGCGCAGCGCGAGCAGGTGGCGGCGAACGCGAGGGGCGAGGCGGAGAAGATCCTGGTGGTCAAGAGGGCCGAGGCCGAGGCGGAAAGCAAGGCTCTCCAGGGCCAGGGCATCGCCAATCAGCGCAAGGCCATCATCGAGGGCCTGCAGAACTCAGTCGAAGAGTTCCAGAAGGCGGTGGATGGCGCGTCGTCGAAGGACGTCATGCAGTTGGTCCTGGTCACGCAGTATTTCGACACGCTGAAGTCCATCGGCGAAAGCGACAAGACCAACACGCTGTTCCTCTCTCACTCGCCAGGGGCGGTGAAGGAGGTCTCGGATCAGATTCTTGAGTCCATGCTGGGGGCGCAGCGGGCGAGTGGGTGATGGAGGACTTGGGTTTCCCATCCTTTCGCCGGTTTATTCTCGAAAGACCGGCGAAAGGGATGGGGCGCACGTCCGAAGCCCACCCCCATTCGATTCAAATAAGGGCGAGATTCGTTTTCATCCGCAGGTGAATTGTTTATGAACGGCGCGCATGGACTCCGCCATGGACTGCGGAGTGCGCGACAGTATTGTTCAGACTGGAAGGTCCTCTGCTAGGAAGCCATTTGGAGCAGTTCCTGCTCTGCCAGCAACCAATCCTGCTCCGCGTATCCATCCTGGTAACCGCGCTGCGCCCAATAACGCTTCGCAAGCTGCTCGATTTCGGCGCGCGAGGGCCTGACCAGCTTGGTGGGCTGAGCTGCCTTCTCATTCTTTGCCGCGATTTTGCGTGGTTTCGCTGTAGCTTTCGTCTTCTTCACTGTATCTGCCATGGTGTATTACCTCCGTTGGATTCGCCGCCAACTCGCGGGGCATCATCTTCATGATACAGAGATTCTTGCTGGAAAGATACCCCTGACACGATGGCCGTACTCCATCAGTGAACAAGTGCGTCGATTTTCATCCTTCTGTAACATCGATCCTGCGCGCAATGCTGGTGGCGGAGGGAGCGAATGGGTGATAGAGTGTATGGGTTTCCCACCCTTTCGACGGTTTATTCTCGAAAGACCGGCGAAAGAATGGGGCACACGGCTCCGGCGGCTCTTGTAGATTGAAGTTGGAGAACGAGGGACGAAATGACCGCGAACGAACAGGCTCCGTTGAACCACGAAATCATCCTTTATGCCACGCCGGATGGAAACGTCCGCGTCGAAGTGCTGTTTGAGAGCGAGACTTTCTGGCTCAGCCAGAAAAAGATGGCGGAACTGTTCGGCGTCGGTGTGCAAACCATCAACCACCACCTTCAGGAAATCTATAAGTCCCATGAATTGATTGAGATGGCAACTATACGAAAATATCGTATAGTTCAAACCGAGGGCGTTCGGACTGTTGCCCGCGAGGTGGACTTTTACAATCTGGACGCCATCATTGCCGTCGGCTACCGCGTCAACAGCCGTGAGGCGACGCAATTCCGCATCTGGGCCACTCAGGTTCTGCGCGAGTACCTCATCAAGGGCTTCGTCCTGGACGATGAACGCCTCAAACAGGGCAAGCGCTTCGGCAAAGATTACTTTGACGAACTCCTGGAGCGGATTCGCTCCATCCGCGCCAGCGAACGGCGCTTTTATCTCAAGATCACGGACATCTACGAGCAGTGCAGCATCGACTACAACCAAAATGCCGAGATCACGCAGATCTTTTTCAAGACGGTGCAGAATAAATTGCACTGGGCGATCACCGGCAAAACCGCAGCCGAGTTGATTGCTGAGCGAGCCCAGGCCAGCCAACCCAATATGGGGCTCAAGACGTGGAAAACCGCCCCTCATGGCCGTATTCAAAAGGCTGACGTTACCGTTGCGAAGAACTATCTGGAAGAGGGTGAAATCAAGGCTCTTGAACGGATTGTCAGCATGTATCTGGACTATGCCGAAAACCAGGCTTCTCGGCAAATCCCCACGCGCATGGCCGATTGGGTTGAAAAGCTGGATGCCTTTCTGAAGTTCAATGAGTACGATGTGCTTGCGAATGCAGGCCGGGTCTCGCACGAGGTGGCGAAAGAACTGGCGGAGAAGCAGTTCGAGGCCTTCAATGTCGTCCAGGACCGCAGTTTCGAGAGCGATTTTGAGCGTGCGTCGAAGAAGATACTCGGACAGAAACGCATCGCCACGAAAAAACAAATTGTTGACAAGTAGCGTCGTCTTCTTGCCCGCACTTAGCCCCGCGTGTTTGACTGGGGTCCGAAGGCGGACCTGACACATGGCTTACATCCTTGCACTGGACCAGGGGACGACGAGTTCCCGCGCGATTCTGTTCGATGAGGCGGGGGCGATTGTTGCGACTGCGCAGCATGAGTTTGAACAGTTCTACTCGCGGGCGGGATGGGTGGAACACGATCCTACGGAAATTTTGACGAGCCAACTCGCCTGCGCGATTGAAGCGCTGGGGCGGGCGGGTGCGTATCCCAGGGACGTGGCGGCCATCGGCATTACCAACCAGCGCGAGACGGTGATTGTTTGGGACAGGGCGACGGGCAAGCCGATTCATCCGGCCATCGTTTGGCAGGACCGCCGGACGGCTGCCAAGTGTGCGGAATTGGAGGAGAGCGGGGTTGGGGATGACGTTTCAAACCGGACCGGGTTGGTGCTCGACCCGTATTTTTCCGCGACCAAGATTGCGTGGATTCTGGACAACGTCCTGGGCGCTCGGCCCAGGGCGGAGCGGGGCGAGCTGGCCTTTGGGACGGTGGACAGTTGGCTGATCTGGAATCTTACGAGCGGGAAAAAGCATGTTACGGACGTGACGAATGCGTCGCGGACGCTGCTCTACAACATTGTGAAGGGCGAGTGGGACCCGGAGATGCTCCGCATTTTTGGCGTTCCTGAAAGCATGTTGCCGGAGGTTGTCTGGTCGAGCGAGCGGGTGGGCGAGGTTACGACCACGCTCGGCCTCGGCGGCGTGGCGATTGCGGGCATTGCCGGGGATCAGCAGGCGGCGCTATTTGGGCAGTTGTGCTGGGGCGCGGGCGAGGCCAAGAACACGTATGGGACGGGATGCTTTCTGCTGCAGAACATCGGCAGCAAGTTTGTGCGCTCGAAGCACAGGCTGATTACGACGGTGGCGGCGAGCGCACGGAAGCGCCTCGAGTATGCGCTGGAGGGGAGCATCTTCATCGGCGGGGCGGTGGTGCAGTGGCTGCGGGATAACTTGCGGCTGATTGGCGCGTCGGGCGAGGTGGAGGCGCTCGCCGGCAGTGTGCCGGATGCGGGCGGGGTGGTGTTTGTGCCGGCGTTTGTGGGGCTGGGCGCGCCGCACTGGGACCCGCACGCTTCCGGATTGCTGATCGGGCTGCGGCGCGACACCAAGCCGGGACACATTGCGCGGGCGGCGCTGGAAAGCATCGCGTTCCAGGTGGCCGACGTGCTGGAGGCGGTGGAGAGCGAGACGGGAACGCCGCTGGGAGCGCTGCGTGTGGATGGGGGCGCGGCAGTGAACGATTTATTGATGCAGTTCCAGGCGGATGTGCTGGGCGTGCCGGTGGTGCGGCCGCAGGTGACGGAGACGACGGCGCTGGGGGCGGCGTATCTCGCGGGATTGGCGACGGGATTCTGGGCGGGACCGGAGGAGTTGCGGGCGAAGCGACAGAATGATGTGCGCTTTGAACCGAAGATGGATGCGGCCGAACGGGCCGAGCGGCGCGGGCTCTGGCAGCGAGCCGTCGAGCGGGCAAAGGGTTGGAGCGAGTGAGGAGGCCGGGACACGATAATCAGATGCTAAGCCCGCAGCCTAAACCCTTCAACGCTCTATCAGTTCGCCTTCAGGTGTGATGTGCATACGAGAAAGAACCTTCTCTATCTGGCCCAATTCGTATTCAATCGCGGCTTCGTACGACGCGTGCTTCCCTGACTTTACCTCATGAAGAAGCTCAATGTAGCACCCACGTACAAACGTGAGCGCACCCTCCACAATGTTCCGATTAAAGCCACTTGGCGGCATACCTTGTTCCTCCCTCTAACCCGCATTTGCCTATCATACCATAAGCGTCAAGTACCTTACGCCACATGGTCAAACCGATTTTCCACGATCAAGCTCGTCAGGAAAATAAAAATGCCGATTCAAATAGTAGTCCGATACAATGACTCCCGTCATGATAACCACAAATGCAACCGCAAGAAATTCAAAATTGAAGGAATAGCCATGTGAAGTTCTTACTAGCTGAAAACAGCCTACAACAAGAAGGGCAATCATGGTTAACGCATCTATCTTCGACCAATTGTTTACAGTCTTATCGAGCCCGAGATCGGACTCCTCCGGCCTTGCAACCCACAGGAGCATGTCCCACAAAAGATAGATCGCCAGCGGCATAAATAGAACCAACGTAAGCACGGTCCCAGATATTACAACCCTTTGCGAAACTCCTGTCGCCGAACGAGAGATGGCGATAGCATGATGGGTCATGCAGTACCCTGCGAAGAATGGCCCGCCGAACAAGACAAATAACGAGAAGAAGAAGGTCAAACATCTGCCAAGGCAGGTTTCTTCAAGACATGAGCGAACTTTAGTTCTACTTACCATGTTCTCGTAGCATACTGACCCATGAATATTTCGGATAAACGCGCCGATCAATACTAAAGTTATAACCTTCCCCATCCATTCACATGCAAAATGGAAATCGCAACTGTAAAACAGCGATGAGAAGTTTGAGCTTATATCGTCATAATCGCGAACGAGCATCCCCAGCAGGATGCTGGACAATATGTTCAAGATGTCGCCTACACGTCTCACAGTCTTCGAGCCTCACAGCGATTATCTGGTCGTCAATCAGAATCCTTATTAGACATCCCTGCATTATTCAACGAGTATTTCTTTCCATAAAACAGCATATACCCTGAAATCGCACAAAAAACGGCAAATAATGGCGACAACACTTGCGCGTCGGGATCTGGGATTCGTATTGCCAAAACAACCGAAACGACGGTTCCTGCAAATCCCGATAGGACACTTGCAATAGCCGCGCGCTTGTCGAGTCTGCGTCTCAGAAGGGATAATATGGCAACCACAATGAGTGACAACTGCGCAGAGTATGCTCCATAGAGCAATGTTGGCAAGCTCGCTAAATAATGGAATCGCAAATATGGATAGAGCACCATTCCGACGATAACTATTAGGATAGTCCAAAGCCTGGCGATTTTAATTGATTCAGTTTTCTTAGACAATATGATATCCTTATAAGCTGTGAAGGATACCGCTGAGATCATGCAATGTACAGTGGATAACATGATCGTCACTGATGCAATTAGGAAGATAGGATACAAAAGCCGTGGCAACAAAACGGAAGCTTGTGCTTTATATGGATCGGCGATGAAGCTTGCGAAAAGAGAAAGTCCTTGACTTGCATCTCCAGACGATCCTAAGAATCCTCCGGCGCTAATGCAGATACCTAGTATAGCGCCCAATATCCATGTAGCGGGGGACTCGAAAAGAACTCGCCATGTACCCTTTCTTAGGCTTCGCATTAGCGGGGCACCATTGCCCTGCACTGAAGCAATTCTCTGCCAAGTAGAGAGGTCGACAGGCATCCAGAGAGCGTTTGCGATCAATAAAGAAAATAAACCGACCAGACCCTGTGCGCTCATCTGAAATGACACGGGTTGAGACAAAACAGAGGGGCTATTCCCGGCGACCAGTCCCCGAACATAAGCGCTAAGAAATGTCACAGCAAGAATTCCGACAACCGGAATATACAATTGGAGATCTTTGCGCGCGACCCTCCATCCCAACCTCAGCTTACCAACCAGTACCAGCAATAATGTGCCAACCAAGAGGGAAACAACTATATAGTATGCAAACGGCCCAGAGTGCAACCATACAGCTGGTAAGACGCATAAGATTACCGTGATTAATGCAGCGTAGGCTATTGGGATTTGTGTTCGCTCTGTGTTGACTTCTGCTTTATAACCGTTTCGTATTATATATACAAGGCCAAATGTTAGAAAGGCAGCGCCGAGCATCATCTGCCAGAATTCTGTCTTGATGAAAGGTGTATATATTTGAATCGTATAATCAACTTCTGCCATCATTGTCCCAAGAAGGCCGATGAGAGTGGCTGTAGCGGCAAGTCTCTGAAGTAATCTGCTTCCGCCGAAAGTATCTGCCATGTAGGCATGCATCGTTGAACCGTTCGCATGGTAATCTAGGAATCTAGGAAGCAGGACTATAAGCAGATAAAACCCGATGGCCCAAAAAAAGGGAGTCCATAATGCACCTAGGCCATAGAGTGCGCCCCAGTATGTGAAGAGAAAAATTGCCGCCATCTGGAGTGCATAACCTACAGATGTGTTGGCATAGTCAGATGCTGAGACGGATTGATCATAGATAAAGTAGTCCCTTGTTGAGGTGGCACGAGAATACGGGAGAAAACCTATGATTAGATAGACTATCAGCGGAATAGCGGTGGCGATGACTGCTAGGGTAATCATAGGGCAGTGTTGTTACCAACTCCTTCTCTTCCTTTCGCAGCCTTTGGGACGCAATTGGCTGGCGATCGGTCGCTACTTGTGAATGAAACATACAGGGACAGCATAACAAAATGCGCGGCCTACGCCAACTCCACTTCAATCTTTTTGGTTTCGGGGTCGAGGGCGACGATCTTGAATGTGCGGATCTGGCCTTGGGTCAGGGGTTCGGGTTTGGATTCGGCGGCGGGGGCATTGCCTTGCCAGCGGGCTTTGAGCAGCGAGGAGAGGCTGGCCAGGTCGGGCCTGGACTCGGACTTGGATTCGGGCTTTGTTTCGGGCTCGGAGGCTGGGGAAGCGGTGGCGAAAGTGGTGTGGCAGGTGGCGCGGATGCCTTCGCCTAACTCGACGTGGGTCAGGGTAGGGGATTGCTCGACTACGCGGCCGGAGACTGTGTCGCCGGGTTTGTGCTCGGCGATGTATTCGTCGATGCTGGTGGGGATGAGCTGCTTCATGCTGAGCTTGATCTGGCGTTTTTCGGGGTCGATGGCGAGGACTTGCGCTTTGACGATCTGACCGGCGCGGAGAACATCCTGAGGGTGGTTGATGCGCTTGGCGGCGCTGATCTCGCTGACGTGAACCAGGCCTTCGATGCCGTCGGCGATCTGAACGAAGGCGCCGAAGTTCATCAGCTTGGTGACCGGGCCTTCGATCTGCGAGCCTACCGGGAAGTTGCGGGGGGCTTCGGTCCAGGGGTCGGTGAGGGTCTGCTTGAGGCCGAGGGCGATACGGCGCTCTTCGGGCTTGACGGAGAGGATGACGGCGTCGACGCGGTCGCCCTGCTTGAGGATGTCGCTGGGATGGCGGAGCTTCTTGCCATAGGACATTTCCGAGATGTGGATGAGGCCTTCGACGCCGGGCTCGATTTCGACAAATGCCCCGAAGTCGGCCAGACGGGTGACCGTGCCGGTGATGCGCTGGCCGGCGACGAGGCGCTCGGCGGCGGTCGACCAGGGATCGGGTTGGAGCTGCTTGAGGCCGAGGGAGAGTTTCCTGGTTTCAGGGTCGATTTTGAGGATTTTGAGCTGAAGTTCCTGGCCGACGGAGAGCACGTCTTCGGGTTTGGCGACGCGGGCGTGGGCGATGTCGCTGATGTGGAGCAGGCCGTCGATGCCGCCCAGATCGACGAATGCGCCGTAGGGCATGAGGCTGCGGACTTTGCCGGTGACAGTGTCACCTTCCTTGATGGAGGCCTGGAGGGCGTCATGGCCGGCCTGGGTGAGGGCGCGGGCCTGTTCCTCAAGGACAACGCGGCGGTCTACAACCACATCTTCGTCGGTGACGTCGAGCTTGGTGATGCGGCAGTTGATTTCCGTGCCGACCAGCTTTTCGAGCTCGGCGGCGTCCTTGGTTCCGCTGCGGCTGGCGGGCATGAAGGCGCGGACGCCGATGTCCACCGAGAGGCCGCCCTTGATGACTTCGGTGACGGTGCCGACAATGGCCAGCTTCTCGGCGAATGCGGCTTCGAGGGCCGACCAGTCGCGGGGCTGCGCCACTTTGAAGCGGGAGAGCTGGTAGTAGCGTTCTTCGTTGCGGCCGGTGACGGAGACCGGGAAGCTGTCGCCGGGTTTTACCGCTTCGGCGTTGTTGGGGAAGGCTGTGCGCGGGAGAACGCCTTCGGTCTTGTAGCCGATGTCGAGGAAGACCTGGTCGGCGGAGAGGGAGACGACAATGCCCTGCAACTGTTTTGCGCCGGGCGCGGCCTTGTGGGAGTGGGTCTTCTCGAATGCGGAGAGGAGATCGGCGAAGGACTCCGTTGGCTCGGAAGTTGGGGGTTCGCCAATGGGAGGCTCGGCGGTTGGGGGCTCGGCGATGGGTTCGGGGGTGGGATCCCGATTGGGCTCAGGAGGGATTGCGGGGGCGGATTCTGGAAGGCTGTTGTTTATCATGGCGGTTTACTGCTTCATTCTCCCATGAATCAACGGCTGGCGTTTTGAGGCGAATTCCTGGTGTCGGCTGTCTCCTTCCATCGGATACGCTCTGGGTGGTGTTTTTTCCCGAGCAGGACGATGTCGATTGGGCCGCCAATGCCGCTTGGAGCCGGAACAATATTCGCAGTGCGACTAGCCGCTTGAATGATATCGACAATGGCCGCAACAGCTTGATCGAGCGGAGCCTCTGTGACCGGCTTGTCAACAAGAATGAAGTCCTTCGTAGGCTTGCTGAGGTAATCGCGGCCGAAACCGCCAAATACGTAGCGGTTGATGTAGTCTGTTTCGCCATACGACCATACGCCCCGTCTGCTTTGCGGCGATATTGTGAGGTGTGTAAATCGATCAGCTCTAATCTCATGCGTTGCCACATCGATTCGGACAACAAAGTTCATAATCGTCGAGGTTTTAGATCTTAAGTCGTAGTTGGCGATCACCACGGAGAAAATTTCGCCCCCGGCAGATGAATCAAATACCCCGGGGTTTGAATTCTGGAGCCGTTGGCTCGCCGCAACGCATTCAGACGCCAGGTCTTCGAGCGACAGTTTGGAGAAGTCGGGGACCTTCCGTTCGAGATAGGCCTTGACGACCGAGGCAATATCAAGCATGCGTGGGGCGGACTCGAGATAGCGGCACGTGTCTGCCTCTCGCGCGCCCGGCGCTTTGATAAAGGATACGTTCCCTGTAACCGCGACCGCTGTGCGGTGTGGTCTTCTCACTTCCGTGATCTTGTACTGATCATCGCAGCGGGTGCCCAAGAGCGACGTCCGGCTATCTGCAGCAATCACGAGACCGCTTGCCGATGCGGCGATCACCACGAGCGTTCCGTTGGCCGGCGCCGGCGCCATGCAAGCCAACAGGATGATTGCGAGAAAGCGCGCCATGCTACCAGTATCCACTATGACGCGTCCGGCAACGTCCCGCGCAGTCTCTGGCCTATGGGAATTGGGTGACCTTGGGGGTGACGCGGGGGTGGATTGAGGTGGGGCCGCCGGTTGAGTCGATGACGTTGCCGATTTCGCCCTTATCGCCGAGGCAGATGGTGATCATGCTGTGGAAGCGGACGTTGGGGTTGACGGGGACTTCGATGGCGCGGGTGAGCACGACGCCGGGATGGCGGAAGACCGAGTAGACGCCCAGGCCCCAGGCTTCGTGGGTGGTGACGCGATCGGCCACTTTGTAGGATGCCCAGCCGTCGATGCGCACGCCTTTCGCATCCAGTCCGCTGGTGTAGCTGGCCTGGTCAGGAGGATCGTAGGGAATCTCGGATTGATAGAAGTAGGTTCGTCCGCCGTTGCCGTTCCAAAGGACCTGGAACTCCTGGTAATGCTCAACGAAGAGGCCGTAGACGATGACGTTGTTGCCATTGACGACCAGGCCGTTGGCGCTGGTGTTCAGGTTCCAGCCGACGCCGGAGCCGTGATCGGCGCGCCAGATCCATGTGTGATCGACGATGGTGTTGTTGCT
>OBLT010002813.1_pt1 | contig 10739 bp, 7 predicted proteins | sample 1518721 | NCBI WGS metagenome assembly OBLT01 (sample SAMEA3539307, study PRJEB22396) | soil metagenome | biome: tundra; feature: field; material: soil | place: USA | collected 2010-05 | depth 0.15 m | reverse complement strand
CATCGCCATCATTGCCAACGCCAGCCGCGTCACCATTACGGGCATCATGACCCAGATCAAAGCGGACCTTGCCGAAGGGTTCTTTCACGAGGCTGAGGGCTGGGTGATCTTCATGGTGGCGCTGGTCATCCTGATCGTCTGGCACCAGGTGCTCGTGCGTGGGTCGAATTTCGTGGCAGCCAGGAGGAGCCCGTGAACTTTCTCAACAACAAGTACGCCCGTATCGTGACCGTCATCCTGATCCTTCAGGGGATTGTGTTTTACACCGTCGCCTTGCGCGCCGAAAACACTCCGCCAACCGCTCCGCTGGCAAGCTTGCCGACCGACATCGCCGGCTGGCAAATGTACCAGGACGTCAAGATTGACCAGGACACGCAGGACGTTCTGAAGGCCGACGACACGCTGAACCGGGTCTATCTCAGTCCCGCGCGCGACGCCAGCGCCTTCTTATTTGTCGCCTTCTTTAAGACGCAGCGTTACGGACAGGCTCCCCACTCGCCGAAGAATTGCCTGCCGGGAAACGGCTATGAGCCGATCGAGTCCGGGCCGATTACGGTTGCCGTGCCGGGCCGGGCCGAACCGGTCCGCATCAACCGGTACCTTACCGCCCGCGGTGACGAGAAGAGCGTGACGTTGTACTGGTACCAGAGCCATGACCGCGTGATCGCCGGTGAATTCACCGCCAAGTTCTGGCTGATCGCCGACTCCATTCGCTATCACCGCAGCGACACTTCGCTGGTGAAGATCGTGGTGCCGGTTCGCGATGGCGATGCCGATGCCGCCACGCGGACCGCAATCGATTTCGTCAAGGCTGTTTTTTCTCCCCTGGCCCACCAACTCCCGGCGTAGCCTTTGGCACCGGGATGCCGCTTGTTTGCGGGGATACCCCGGTAGCGGAAGTGGGCCGACTCACTGCCGGAGCCCCACGCCGGGAACAAAATCAGAGCGCTTCCCATTCCTCGCGCTCGATCCCGCCCTGCCGAAGGATGCGCACCAGCAAGCCGCGACCGATGTCGTCCGTGTGAGGATTCGGGATCCGAAGTTTTCTTCCGCGCCCCTTCATGTATTGGTGATCGCCTCCGGATACAGGCGGCTCGAAGCCCAGCGCACGGAGGCAAGCGATCAGGTCCTTCCTTTTGATTGGAGCAACGGCAGGCATTCAAGCGACTTCGCGGATCTCAAGGCGCTTGCCGTCAATGTCCGGAATCGGGGAGTGATCGGCAATGCTGAGGAGCACCCATCCCTCCAGCACACTCTCCAACTCCTCCCGGCAGGCTTCGAGGGTCTTGGCATTCGCCCAGACGCCCGGGATGGCAGGAATGTCGCCATAGAACGACCCGTCATCCTCGACAATCTCGTAGCGGGCCTGGCGCATGGCCGCCCGGATATACGAAGTGAGCATGCCTCATTATCTCACTAACGCTGCCGCGGCTCTACCGCCGCAGCGCGGAAGACTCATGGCGGCGGTCGGCCCCGCAAGCAAACCGAATAAATCCCCACCAGGATCGCAAATTGCAGCGAACTTCCTTGCTTTGCATGATTCGAGCCTCTTCAGGACCTCCTTCCGAGAGCCTTTCGATTCAGCCGGTGATACTCCATCCACGCACTCCGGCTGGACGGGGACGATCTATCCATGACGCGGCATGCAGTCCAATCATGGCGCAGTCGATACGCGCAAGCCCTCCTCGCAGATACGAAAGTCGTAGACCCTTCCGGTGGGCTCCCAGCCGGCGAGCCGGCGACGAAGTTCCAGGGCGGCGCCGGGGCCGGAAGCCAGCAGGATCATGAATCCGCCGCCGCCGGCGCCGGCCAGTTTGGCGCCGGCCAGGTACGGCCGCGCGTTCTGGAGCAGGCGGTTGATGGGGGCATTCGTGGTGTGGGAATCGAGGATCTGATTCAGCCGCCAGTGGCGGTCCATGAGGCGGCCCAGATAGTCCCAGTTGCCTTCTTGCATGGCCTCCGCCATTTCCAGGGCGAGCGTCTTGATGCTGTGCAGCACCTGGACCGTGGAAGTCTCCCGCGCCAGGTAGCTGCCGACCACCTGGCGCAGCAGGTTCTTGGCTATCCGCTGGATGCCGGTGTCAAACAGGACGAGGCGCTGGCAGAATTCCCGCTCGCGATCGGGCGTCCAGCCGATGGGATGAACACGCAGGCGCTGCTTCAATCCCGGGCCCGAGTGAATCAGCTTGGCGCCGGGGAAGATGCCGCCCGCCTGGTCCTGCCATCCGCCGCCAGTGGTCATGGTCTGCTCAAGCCGCGTGACGACATCGGAGAGGCCGTACCCGGTGAGGTCGGTACCGGCCATCTTCGCCAGGGCGGCCACGACGGCGGCAGCGAGGATGCTGCTGGTGCCGAGACCCGACCCCATCGGAAGGTCGACGGACGTGCGCACCTCGAGGCCTCCCCCGCGGCGCTGGAGGGCCGCGCGCAGCGATTCGCCGGCGCGCACGATGCCGGAAAGCTGCAAGGCGGCGCGCGGAACGGCGAAGGGGCTGCCGGGCGGGCAAGTGGTCAGGACCTCGTCCATGGAGCCGAACTCGGCGGTTCCGGCGCCATCGGCAAGGCAGCGGAAAACAGGTTCAGCGAGACGTGTCACGCGGGCCTGGATGGGGTACCGGCCATCGAGTTCCAGGGCGATATTGAGCACCGTGCCGCCCCAATCGAGACAGAACGGGGGTGTATCGGACCAGCCGCCGCCGAGATCTATGCGCGGCGGGGCGGCTACCGTGACTGTGGCGAATTGCCATTCCCGTTCGCCCGCAAAGGAGGCGGAGGACGGAGCGATGCCGGCCTCCACGGCGTGGCGTACCGCGTGGAAAGCGTGCTCTTCCGACTGTGCGGCTTCGCGCGCCAGGCCGGCCCTGGCGAAGAACATGGAAGCCTGCACGTGGCGGCTGGCGGCTTCCGTGAGCGGCTCGCCGAGAGAAGCTTCGACGGATTCGCCCTGCTCGAGGCGGGCAGCTTCGCAACGCAGTGCCCGGGCCGCACCGGCGATGGCCGCCACGCCCGGGGCATTGGCGAGGATGGGCCGGATGTCGGCGCCGCACTGCGCCAATGAGAAGGCGACGGCGCACCAACTGCCCTGCATGCGCCGCCGGCGCCACTCAGCGAGCATTTCGCCATCGGCCCATTGTGCGCTCACGGCGAGCGACATCGGGCTGGATCGCCGCCAATCGTCGAGAGTGAACGTGGACGGGAGGTTCAGCATCCACTTCGCCGCCTGCCAGGCCTGGTCCACCGGCAGCATCGGGAACAAAGACGCGTTCCACAAAGAACGCTCGCCGGCGGGTACGTTCGCCCAGACTCGTTCGGGGTCGAGGCCGAGCGCGGCCAGAGTGTCGGACACAGGGCGGCCGAACCACGTGGCGCCGGGCGATTCGACGGGCTGCTTGGGATCGTCCTCGACGCCATAGACGCGGAACACGACACCGCTGTGCCCGTCGGGAGTGAGAACCGGGATCTGGTGCAGAACGACATCCTCGGGCACTTCGATGTAGTCTTCGACGCCGGTCACGCCGTGCAGCATGGCGCCGCGCCCAATGCGCATGGGGTGTTCCAGGTGGCACTCGATGAGCACCGCTCCCGGGGCCAGCGCCACGTCCGGGGATATCACGCTGTCGATGACGACGGCCTGGCCGCTGGAGAGCGCCGTTTCGCCGCCGGAGGATGGGGCGGGCTGAACCCCCGGTTCACCGGCCGTGAGGGCGGCGCGGAAGGCCCTGGTGGTGCCGAGGTGGACGAACCCCCCGTCAACCAGGCAGCAGGAGAACGGGACGCCATCGAGCGTGGCGGCGATGGCGCCCAGGAAGAGCCCGTCCTGCCGCGACGGTTTCCACTGCCCGGTGAGCGCCATGGTCATGTGCTGGTAGAGATCGAGGGCAGGGATCGACGGGATCTGGAGCGCGATGTCGGTGAGGGCGGCGGCGATCTCCGGATGGAAGCGCAGCAGCCCGGTATCGACGGCCACCTGGTCGTTTTCCAGCAGGCCGCCGGCAGCGCGGATTTCGGCGGCGGATGGTTTTTGGAGGAAGGCGTACACGCGGTCATGGCCGTCGGTGACGTAGACCCCGTGCTGGGAGCCGACTTCGAGGGGTTGGCGCATGGCCACACCGGTGACGCCGGCGCGGCCGAAGTCCACCGCCGACGCGTCAAAGGTCAGCAGAACGTCGCCGGAGCCGATCAGCAGGCCGCCGGGCATGCGCTCCGCCCAGGCGGTGGAGAGGGCGAGCGTCTCGTCGAAGATGGTGGTGGCCGCTCCGGGAGGCTTCGCCGGGAGTGCGGTGAACAGCTTGCCGGAAGGAGAATACTGCGGCAGACGCCGCGAATCGCCGCCGGAGTGGATGAGGAGGACGCGGTTGCGGCGCCACCAGGCTTCGCCGGTATAAGATCCTCTGACCGATTCGGCCAGAGCGCGGAGGGCGTTCAAGGTAGCGCCTCCGCTGCCGATTCGGTCCCCGCGCGGGTCCGGCACGACAAGGTAGAGGACGCCGGCGGGAAGCCTGCCCTGTTCCTTGCGGAGTTCGATCTCCTGGCGGTATGAATCTGCCTGCCGGGGCGAACTGGCGGTGAGGATGACGGCATTCCACCAGCAGGAGCCGGCCCCGCGCCGAAGGGCCAGGTGTTCGAGGTACTGATCCCGCGCCGTGTTCATCGAAGAATTGACCTCAAGCAGGGCAATAGAGGATGCCTGTTTCCATGGATAGCGACGATCACCAGGGTAACCCGGACACTTTCATCGATCAAGGCATCGGGGCCGGAGCGCGCGCTGAACTGCGCCCGCGCCGCCAACGGCGGCCCAGGGCAAATGGCGCATGGAACGCAAGAGCCGGATGCCGCGGGCTACACCTTGACGATGCTTCGCAGGACGCCATCCCACGGCGCGCGGTACTGCTTGGCGCACATCGCGGCGGCTTCCTTATCGCCGATGACCACCTCCTTCTCGGGATCCCAGTGAATGGTCCGCCCGCCGAGGCGAAGCGACATATTGCCGAGGTTGCATATGACGGCTGTGCGATGGCCCATTTCCAGATCGCAGAACGGTTGGTTGCGCGACTTCATGCAATTGATCCAGTCGCGCTTGTTGGCGTTGAACATCTGGTCTTCCATGGACTCGCCGCCGGCCGCGGCGCCGCCTCCGCCACCCGCGCCCCGCGCCCCGCCTCCACCCGCGCCGCGACCGCCTCCGCCACTCGCGCCGCCCGATCCCGGCTGGGCCTCAATCCACGGTGTCGAAGGCGTATTCGTGTACACCGGGCCGCCGGCCGGGTGGCCCACGAACCGCGGAATCTGGTTGACCGGATCGCCGTGCGCCTCCGCAACCACCTGATTGGAGCCGAGGGACAACGTGCCCTTGTTACCCATGACGACGGAGCCCGAGGAGTCGCGGTGGCCGTTGGCTTCGCGTATGCCCATCGTCATCATGAATCCGGGGAACTGGTAGAGGCATTCCTGCAGATCGGGCGTTTCGCCGTCGTCCTCCAGGGTGAAGCGTCCGCCGAACGACACCACCTTCGTCGGGCCTTTCGCGCCCGTCACCAACAGGAAGGCAGCTACGCTGTGGGCCCCCAGGTTGGTCAACTGGCCGCCGGAATAGTCCCAGAACCAACGGAAATGGTACAGCCCGCGATGCGCCTGATACGGCTTCTTAGGCGCCGGCCCGAGCCAGAGGTTGTAATCGAAATCGGCGGGTGGTTCCGCCACGGGCGTCTTTCCGAAACCCGGATAGATATTGCGGCCTCCGCCTCCCAGTTTCACCATCTGGATTTTGCCCAGCAAGCCGCTTTCAATGATCTTTTTGGCTACCTGGTGACCCGGGTTGTGGTTGCGCTGCGTGCCCACTACCACGACGCGTTTGTACTTGTCCCTGGCCTGCAGCATCCACTTGCCTTCGTCAATGAAAACCGTAAGGGGCTTCTCCACATAGACGTCCTTACCCGCCGCGCAGGCCATAATCGTGAGCATGGCATGCCAGTGGTCGGGGGTGGCCACGACCACGCCATCGATATCCTTGTTTTCGTACATCTTGCGAAAATCGGAGTAGCCCTTGGCGTTGGGGTTCTCCAGGTACGCCAGGCCTTCCTCCAGGCGAGGCTTATAGACGTCGCACATCGCCACCCGGTCCACGTCCGGGAACGACTTTTTGAAATTCATGATGTGCTGCTTGCCGATCAGCCCGAAGCCTATGAACCCGATGCCGACGCGGTCATTCGCCCCCAGTACCCGGTTATAAGATGCCGCGGTTAAAGCTGTCATGCTGCCCAGAAAACCTCGCCGGGTCGCCTGAATGTCCTGCTTTTCGTTCGCCACTTGCAGTTCTCCTTTCGCCGTCATGCCACCCCAATACCGTCATCGGGTAAGCCGCTGACCTGCCCAACACAGATCTCCTCCAGCAGTATAGGCCAATCCAGATCTCCCGCGTTGACTATCTGCTCCGCACCGGTGCGCGGACCAGCCGGACCAGCCGGCATACAAAATAGATATAAACACCTGGTTTTCCTAAATTCGATTTGCTTGGCCCGGTTGACTTTCCCGATCGCTGCGCGCTAGATTTGTCTGCAAACATTCTCGCACTATGCAAAGGAGCGCCCACAGCGCCGCCATCCGAACGAACAAGCCTGTCCCGCCGATTCAAAGCCTGCATCGCGGCCTGGTCCTCCTGCATGCCGTAGCCAAATCGCGCCGCCTTCCGGCGACCGCGGCCACTGGTCGCGGAAAGGACAGTTTTACATGAAAACCACGACTGGCATTCGAGTACCTGCGTTGTTGTTCCTCATCATGCTCTTTCTGTGTCTGCCGATCGGAGCGGCAACGACAATCAAAATCGACACTCCGAACCTCCTGGTTTCGGTGGACGCCACCAACTGCCGCTGGTCGGCGGAAGTCAAGGGGACGCCGATGCGTCTGAGCGATGTTTACTTTCTGCCCGGTGACGACCCTTCAGGTTGGAAAGTCGCCAGTTCCGTCAACCACGCCGACTCCAACAATTTCGGATCGTTCGTCACGGTCACGCTCCGCGGGAAAAAGGCCGGACAACTCGATTTCGAATATCGGATTTCGGCGAGCAAGACCGGCAGCGACATTCTTGTCAGCCTGGGCCGGTCGAATCTCACGGGCAAGGCTGTCGACCTCGTGGACATGGACTACTTCGTGTCAAACGACGCGCGGCTGGGCGGCTCCACCGAACGATGGACCAGTCTGGGAACCATGTCGCAGAACCGCGAGTATTACGATCTTGCCCCTGTCATCGGTTTCGTCACGCCCAAAATGTACCAGGTGAACCACGTGATTCAGGACATGGACACGGGCAACGCCCTGTTGATGGGACACGTGACAATCTCCAAGGGGGCATCGAGGTTTGAGGTAGCGTCGGGCTGGCAGGGAAGGGCTTCCGATCGGATGAAGGTCCGGGGATACTGTAGTTACAAGGTCACCATGCCTTCGGGAAAGAGCTTCGCCGGGGAGCAGTTGCTCATCGACTTCAACACCGATGCGCTCCGCGCCATGGAGCACCAGGCGGACCTGATCGCGCTCGCCTACGACATACGGCTCAAGCAGCGTAGGCCGATCGATCTTAACGACCGGGAGTTAGTTTCGAACAACTACAGCCGCTTTCACGGATATCTCTCCGGCGGCAGCCAGGCTGGTGCGGACAAGTTCTTCAAGGCGCACGGATTGAACGATTTCTACTGGGGACTTGGAGGACCGGGCAGACAGGGGAGTTTTGGCCTGTATGGTCTGGGCGGAGACCGTCAACCGGCCGACTCTCCTTCGCAAAATCCAGGCCGGCGTCAGCCGGCAGCGGGAGCGCAACCCCGAGCGGGAGCCCAGCCCGCCGGCGGAGCGCCGGGCCGGACCAGTTACCCAGACGAATGCTATCTCCCCATCCACGCCCGATACTACGGAATGACTATGGGTACCCGTGTCATTGATTTCTCGAATCCCCTGACGATAAAGCTCGAGCGCGAGCGCGCATTTCAATGGGTAGTTGGTCACGAGAAAGAAACGGGCCGGGCGGAGATGGATTTCGCCGACTGGTGGGACAAGTGGCCCGGTCAGTACGACCCCTTTATGAGCGCTGTCGAGACCTATCGCGCGGCAGGGACCCCCTGGCGCGAAGTGATCGACCAGAAGGCCCCGCGAAGGGTGATTCGCTCGAATATGAACGTAGTGGATCATACCTACGGAATTGTCGACATCACCCGGGTCTCCAACGATGCCGACCACGGTTATGAAGAGGGCGACGGCTGGCGCTTATGGTTTACCGAATCCCTGCTGGGCTCCTCGATCCGATTTTTCTACAATGGCCGCGTGTTTTGGAATGACGGCGACGGCTTCCATGTGTATAAGTCCCAACCAATCGATGAATCGGGCGGCAGGTACAACTATGGCCAGGCAAAGGTCAGTGCGAACTTTCACGCCATCGCGGGAAGCACGCTATTCCTGGAAGAGGCCTTTAACGAGGACTATCCCGTGGACCGCATTGAACTCTTGAAACGAATCAGCCCGCCGACCCCGGACGTGTCTTATCCCGTGGACCTGTTCGTGCGGAAGCCTGCCCAGATCTGGAACATGCCGGTCGAGCGGCCATTTGGCAAGTGGAATGTCCTGAGCGTTTTCAATTACACCGGCAAGACGCCTCGCGAAAGTTTCACTTATACTACCCCGGCAACTCGATCGCAGGCGCTTCAGTTCACCGCCGATCTGGATGCGGCGAAGGACCTTCGCCTCGACCCGAACAAAGAGTACATCGTCTATGAATTCTGGAGCAGGAAACTCATCGGGACGTTCCACGGAATCTTCGCGCCGCGTCCGGTGATGCCGTACGATTGCGACATCTACAGCATCGTCGAGAAGCAGGACCGCCCGGTGTTGATCTCCACCAGCCGGCACATCCGGCAGATGGCGTTCGACATCAAGGATCTGGCTTACGACGGCGGGCAGCGGACGCTGCGAGGCGTCTCCCGGGCGGTGGCCAACGATCCGTATCAGTTGCGCATCTACGTTCCGGAAGGATTCGCGGCAAAACGCGTGGAGTTGTCCGGCGGTCTAACAGGGAAGATGGCGGCCGACGGGCGCCTGCTGACGGTGGACTACACGGCGTCGACCGGCAATGATGTGGAGTGGAAGGTCTTCTTTTGACAAACCGGAATCGCGCAGCGATCCGGGAGGAATCCATACGAGAAAAGTCATCGTACGGTTGGGCGCGCTCTGCCTCGCAATGTCCCTCGCCACCGCCCAGACGCCCACGTAAAGCTGCAACAGACGATTCGGGTATGCAAATCCCTAATTCGCAGGGGGCTGCGCCGCGGGACTGACCGCTTTTCGCATCCAGCGTGATGCGCCCGTCACCAGCAGCACCCCCGCCACCGCGTAGACCGCCGACGTCGCGCTCAGGCACATGCCCATTCCCCACACGCCCGACGCCGCCGCCATGGCCACCGGCGCCACACCGCCGCCCAGCCATCCAATCGAATTCATCACTCCCACCGCGGTGGCCCGCCGCCCTGGCGGCACCACATCATGCAGCGATGCCCAGATGTTGGCGTCGTACATGCCTTTGAAGAAGCCGAACCCCATGGTGGCGAACACGAAGACCGTCACGCTGAACGTCCACCCGGTGAGCAGCAGAAAGGGCACGCCGGCAAACAACCCCACCGCCTGCGTCCACATGCGCCCCCGCCCGTCCTTCCGCACCCAACCGTCGGCCACTATCCCTCCGGTGAGGACTCCCAGCACCGACGCCGCTTGCAGATACGCCGTCGCGCTGAATCCGGCCATGGTCAAACTCATGTGGAAGGTGCGCGTCAGGTAGGATGGCAGCCACGTCAGGAACACCATCGCCACAAAGTTCGCGCCGATGAACACCGCCATCAGCGCCACCGCCATGGGATTGCGGAACACCTCCAGCCACGCGCTGGAAAAGCGCAACGTTTCCTCTTGGCGAACCGCCACGGTTTCCGGCTCTTTCAGCAGAACCAGCAACACCACACCCAGCAGCACACCCAGCGAGCCGAACACGTAGAACCCGAGGCGCCATCCGTAGTGCTGCGCCAGATATCCCGCCAACGCTCCGCCCGTGATGGTTCCCGCATAGACGCTGGATTGATGCCACGACATGGCCCGCGACCGCGTCTCCTTCCCGTGCCACGCGCTGATCAGCGACATCGAGGCCGGAAAGTAGAAGGCCTCCCCCAATCCCTCCAGCGCCCGAAACACCACCAGGTGCCAATACCGCGTGGAGAGCGCCGTCGCCACCGTAATCAGCGACCAGAAAACCAGCCCGCCCAGAATCACGTGCTTCCGCCGGAAACGGTCGCCCACCATCCCGGCGAATGGCGCCGCCGCCGCGTACACCCACATGAACGAGGACGCGATGTACCCCAGTTGCACGTCGCTCAGGTGCATCTCCGCCTTGAGCAGCGGGAACACGGAGAAGATCGCCTGCCGGTCCGCGTAGTTGAACAGGCACACGAACCACAGCAGTCCCACCACCGTCCACTTGTACCGCCCGTCCGCCGCCGTGGTTGCCAATCGCGCCTCTCCGATCAGTATCGGTCAAACGCCTTCCCTCTGGCGCGATTCGGCGGTTGCGCACGGTTTTAAGGACTCGGTTCGGGTTGCAGGCGCCCAGGCTCGTTCTGGCTGCTACCATCTCACTGAGCAGGAGGTATTCATGCCAGAGAACGAAAGCCGTCGCCGCGGTTTCCTGAAGACCGCCGCCACCGGCATCCTCATCCTGA
>OBLT010002811.1_pt1 | contig 10740 bp, 9 predicted proteins | sample 1518721 | NCBI WGS metagenome assembly OBLT01 (sample SAMEA3539307, study PRJEB22396) | soil metagenome | biome: tundra; feature: field; material: soil | place: USA | collected 2010-05 | depth 0.15 m | reverse complement strand
ACGGGCGGCAAGTTGCAAGTCTCGCGCGGAGGCGGCAAAGAACCGCGCTGGCGCGCTGACGGCAAAGAAGTCTTCTACATGGATCCAAAGGGAACCGTGCTCGCCACGACCGTCACCGTGGAAGCAGCGCTGGCTACCGGCACCCCAATCCTTTTGTTCCCGGCGCACGGGCGCCCGTATATCTCGTCCACCGATTTCTTCACCTACGATGTGACTTCCGATGGCAAGCGCTTTCTGGTGAATCGTGAGCAAAAGCCGCCACAGACTGCACCGCTGAACATCAGTCTCAACGCAACTTCCGAGAGCAAGTAAATCTTCCGTGCCCTGGGACATTTCCGTCCCGGGTTCCCTTCCCCGCGAATAGCCGTTCGCCTACCCTGATTTCTGGAACAAATCGCCACTCGGCGGAGTCTATTTCACTAAGCCTTCGGGAATGCTGTTGCGGCAATGGCAACCGCGGCCGCAACCAAAGAAGGAGGCGACGGTTGAAAAGGTGTTAGGCAACTCGGTCTGTTGCAAAGGTTGTTGGAGGCCTCAAAGTTAATTATGATCACGGTGAAGCCATGAGTTCCATGGCGGGAGCACCAACGTTGAGTGACCTTGCGAGTGCGATAGGATTCCGCACGGAAGAAGCCTCGATCGTGGCCGAATTGAAGGCCGGATCGGAAGCGGCTTTTGCCTGGCTCATCGCGCAATACAGCCAGCCCGTTTATAGCCTGGTGTACCGCATACTCGACGATCCCTCCGACGCCGCCGACACCACTCAGGAAGTGTTCATCAAGGTTTTTCGCGGGATCCCACGCTTCAACGCCGACTCCAGTCTGAAGACCTGGATTTACCGCATCGCGCTGCATGAGGCCTCCAACCAGCGCCGCTGGTGGTTCCGCCACAAGCGGCGCGAGACCTCGATCGATCCAGGTCCGGACGATCACGACGAGCGCGGCTCGCTGGCCCTGAAGGACATGTTGGTGGACGATGCAAAATCGCCACTCCAATATGTTTTCGACGAAGAACTGCGTAGGCGCGTGGAGTTGGAATTGAAGTTGGTGGCTGAACCCTATCGGACGGCAGTGATCCTGCGCGACATTGAAGATTTGTCATACGAGCAGATTGCCGAGGTGATGGAGGTCTCGTTGGGCACGGTGAAGTCACGCCTGGTGCGCGGGCGCGACGCACTCCGAAAAAGACTGGAGCGCCATATGCCATCCCATGGCGTGAAGGTCGCGGGCGCACGCCACAACCAACGTCGGAACGACGCTCCTCTGGGCGGTCAGGAAATCGAGGTCATGCCATGAAATGCTCCGATGCGACGCGGCTCATGTCGTCATGCCTGGACGCTGCTGTCACGCGCAGCCAGTTGACTGCAATCCAGAAGCACATGGACTCCTGCGCTGAGTGCTCAATCGACTATCGTGCGCTCCAGCGAACCCAAGAGCTGGTCGGAGCGTTGGGGCGCAAGCCTGTTCCCGCCGACCTGGCACTGCGCTTGCGCGTGGCGGCCTCGCAGGCAGTTGCCAGCACGCAACGGTCGCGATGGGAAATGATGCGGGTGCGCTGGGAAAACGTGTTCAACGCCGTGATGGTTCCTGCCACCGGCGGACTGGTAACCACCATCATTATGTTCGGCCTGCTGATCAGCTTCCTCATGCCCGGCCAGTTCGTTTACCCCAATGACGTCCCCACGACTCTGTTTACTCCACCGCAACTGCAGTCTTCCCCGTTCCAATTGGCGATGGATCCGGGACACTCCGAGCCTTTGATCGTGGAAGCCTATGTCGGCGCGGATGGCCGGGTGCAGGACTACCGTGTTCTTTCGGGTGGCGAGAATGACGGCGAAGTGCTGTCGGAGTTGAAGAACATGCTGATCTTTGCCACATTCCGCCCTGCCACCAGTTTTGGACGTCCGACCGCGGGACGCGCCATCCTGGCGTTTTCCAAGATCCAGGTCAAGGGATGACCATCTGGTTTCCAGGAGTCCTTCTGCTCAGCCCTCGCGTAAATCGCTGGGGCTGATTTGCGTGTGGGATTCTACCCTCGTAAACTGAAATATCTGACTCCCTGCCCAAATCGTTTCAGGAGGCTCTTCTGAGCTGTACTTTCCGAAATGCTGTGGTTGTCCTGGTGGTGACGTTATCCAGTTGTGCCGCTATGGCGCAGTCAAAGGCCACGATCGACGTGAGCGAAACGCTGTTCAGCGTGCTGTCGGGCATGAATGTCTGCGGCTACGATTCAGAACTCGCGTCGTCTTCCCCCCTGCGCGCGGAAGTACGTTCCGATTTGTTGGCCGCCAGCAAATCGCCGGAAGCTGCGGCGGCGGCCAAGGTAATGTGCCACTTCTATGCAGACCATATGCAGGACGGCGCCGCGCATCAACTGGCTCGATATTTATCCCTGGCGCTGAATCTCGGCGATCCGCCCGACTTCACTCCGAAAGCGAAGGAAGCGGACCTGCCCCCGGATGCGGCTTACTTGTTGGGCTTCGTTCCCGTGCTGAAGCAATACGCGACGGCCGCCCATCTGCACGCGATATGGCTCAAACACCAGCCGCGGTACCTGTCCCTGATCGACCAATATCGCGAGCCGGTTGCGCAAATGATCACTGCGACGGATGTTTACCTGCGCATGCCATCATCAGGCTATGCGGGACGCTCGTACACCATTTACCTGGAACCGATGGCGGCCCCCGGAGAAGTCAACTCGCGGAATTACCAGCAGGACATTTTCTATATCGTGGTGTCGCCCGCAAACAACAACATTCACATGGACGACCTGCGGCATACCTACCTGCACTACGTGCTGGATCCGCTGATCGCCAGAAAAGCCACGGCGCTGGCGCGGCTGAAGCCAATCCTGGCCACCGTCCAGAAAGCTCCCATGGCCGATGAGTACAAACAGGACGCGGGGTTGTTGGTGATCGAATGTTTGATCCGCGCCATTGAAGCCCGCACTCCCACCGATCCGAAGCTTCCCGAAAAAGATCGCGTCGCCCTGATCAATCAGGATCAAGCCGAGGGGTTCGTACTGACTGACTATTTCTATCAGCAGCTCAAACAGTACGAAAAAGAAAACACCGGCCTCAAGGACGCGTTTCCTGAGTGGCTGCACAATCTCGACGTGGACAAGATCAGAAAGCAAGCCAGTGAGATTAAGTTCGCATCGCAAGCTACGCCAGACGTAATGCTGTCCGGCAATAAGAAACCGGAGCAAAAGATCGACCAGGCAGAACGAGCACTGGCGAGTGGAAACCCCTCCGGCGCGGCCCAGTTGGCTCAGGAAGCGCTGGCGGCGAATGAAGATCCAGCGCGTTGTTACTTTGTGCTGGCCCGAGCGGCATCGTTGAGCGGGAACATGCAGGATGCCAAGGACGACTTCGTGAAGGCGGCGAGCACTTCAAAGGACCCGCATATTGTCGCCTGGTCGCACATCTACCTGGGACGCATTCTCGATTTGCAGGATGAGCGTGAAGCCGCCGTTGAGCAATACAAAGCGGCACTCAGCGCGGGGGACAGTTCGCCGGCGGTTCAAAGTGCCGCTGAACGCGGCCTGCAATCGCCCTATGAACCGCCCGAGGCTTCCCAGCAACCGAAGTCGCAATAAGATAGAAACAGGATGGGAAAGGCCTCCAGCCCACTCCCTTCGAAAGGACGAGTCATGAGATCGAATTTGGCAATCATGGTGGTACTGCTGGCCGCGAGCACGGCGATGGCCCAGGCCAATGCCGGCAAGACGCCTGCACCCGCGCAGGGGACTGCCGCGGCGGCTGGCCCACATCAGCCCATGGCGAAAACCAAGGAGGAGTTCGACGCCTATAATCTGGCGGCATCGAAAACCGATCCAGCCCAGGCGGAAGCTGCGGCCGACGAATTCGCCCAGAAGTTTCCCGCCAGCGAACTTAAGGAACTACTTTATGTTCGTGTCACGCAGTTCTACCAGCAACAGAACAACTCGGGGAAGGTGGTTGCCATGGGCCGCAAGGCAATCGAATTAAATCCTACCGATCCGATTCCGCTGGTGGCCGTCGCATCCGCTTTAGTGATGGATACTCGGGACAGCGACATGGATAAGGACGCCCGTTACGCGGAGGCCAGCAAAGATGCCCAAGCGGCGCTCGACAACATTGATACCGGCCTGCAGGTCCCGCCGAATGCTCCTGCGGACCGCGTCGCACTGGCCAAAGCCAATCTGCGTTCCATCGCGTATGACACCTTGGGTGTGATCTCGATGAACAAGAAGGACTATGCGGCTGCCGAGCAGAGCTTCCAGAAGGCCGCCGACCTAATGAAAGACCAGCCTGATTCCGTGGTTTACCTTCGCTTGTCGGTCGCGCAGGACAATGAAAAGAAGTACCAGGCCGCTTTGGATTCCGCCAATAAGGCTGCGCAGTACGCGCCTGATGCGAGCGCTGAAAAGAACCTGGCAAAACAGCAGCAGGACCGCCTGCAGAAGCTCCTGGCTGACAAGAGCAACACCAGCGCACCGGCGGCGACGACCGCCCCCCCGACACCGCCGCCAGCCACAACTCCTCACTAAATTTACCGGTTGGTTTAACAGACACAATGAAGTCGGAAGAAATCGATCAATCGGCGCTGGAAGATGCTCTCGGGCATCGCTTCCAGCGCCGTGCCATTCTCGACCAGGCCCTGACCCATTCTTCGTTCGCACGCGAGGCTGAGTCGCAGGCGCCTGCCGGAAACGACGAAGGTACTCCGGGCGATAACGAGCAGTTGGAGTTTCTCGGTGATGCGGTCCTGTCGTTCGTCATCAGCCAGGAGTTGTTTCAGCGGTTTCCCGAATACGCCGAAGGTGACCTGTCCAAGCTGCGGGCGCACATCGTCAGCGCGCGTGCCCTGGTTCATCCTGCTCGGCGGTTGGAAATCGGTAAATATCTGCGCTTCGGTCGCGGTGAGGAAAAAAGTGGTGGCCGCAGCAAGAGCGCTCTTCTGGTGGACGCGCTGGAGGCCTTGATCGCCGCGATCTTTCTCGATGCAGGAATCGAAAAGGCGCACCAGTTTATCGTGAATTCAATCCTTCAGCCCGCGCTTGAGGAACTGCAGAAGCAAGGCAATAGCGCACTGCCGGTCACGGATTACAAGTCCGCGCTGCAGGAAATCGTGCACGCCACCGGACGCCCTCAGCCTCGCTACTCGCTGGTTAAGGAGCAGGGCCCCGAGCACCGCAAAGTGTTCACCATGGAAGTCCATATCCCGGCACCTTCGGCCGGCGGAGAGGCATTTGTCAGCCGCGCTGAGGGCGGGACCAAGAAGCGCGCTGAGCAGGGGGCTGCACGCCAGGCATGGGAGTATCTACAATCATTGCAGGCAAGCCCTGCGCCGGACACCGCCGGTTCGGAAGCCGAGCCGTCTAAGTAGTCATGAGCGAAGTACACGTCGAACCCGTAGTCGCATCGCCGCCGCCCGTACCCGTGGCCGCCCCCAAAGGGAAAGCTCATGCCGATTCCAGCGGAATGAATTCGCTTCAATCGCTGGCTACAACCATCGTGATTGCCGTTTTCGTCATAACGTTTGTGGTGCAGGCTTTCCAGATCCCTTCCGAGTCGATGGAGAAGACGCTGCTCGTCGGCGACTACCTCTTGGTCGATAAGGCGCATTTTGCCGACACCGGCCCCTGGGGATGGCTGCTTCCCTATCGCCGCATCAAGCGCCAGGACATCGTAGTATTTCGCTACCCACTGAATCCTCAGCAACACTTCGTGAAGCGCGTAGTCGGTGTCCCCGGGGACCACGTGCGGCTGATCAACAAACACGTGTATGTGAATGGGATACGGCAGGACGACGAGTACGCTTCGTTTAACTGGGGACAGCGTGACAAGTTCCGCGACAACTTCCCCAACGGCGGATTCTTCGCCGACAAGATCGCATCGAAGTGGTTCATCCAAGCCCAAAAACTGGTTGACGACGGCCAGTTGATTATCCCTGAGGGCTCGTACTTTGTCCTCGGTGACAACCGCGATGACAGCTACGACTCGCGCTATTGGGGATTGGTTCCTGCAGAGAACATCGTTGGCCGGCCGTTAGTGATCTACTGGTCGATGGATCAGGCGCCGTCCAACACAGGCGAGGAGGCGGCGTCTGGTAAACTTTCGACTTTGGCATACAGCGCCATCCAGTCGGTTAAAGGTCTGCGCTGGAAGCGCATGTTGCGGATACCGCAGTAGGTTTCGGAACTCGGTGAGCGGAAGAGGGTAAGTCACTTGGCAGTTACAAAGAAAAAGCTCGATCAGGCTATTCCAGGACTAGTCGAAGTCGCCGACAAGCCCCCGAAGCCCAAAGAAACGACTTCGGAGTTTATTGCTTCGATCGCTGTCGTTCTGGTGACCGGACTCTTCATCATTACTTTTGCCTTGCAGGCCTTCGTCATCCCCTCGAGTTCGATGGAGAACACCCTGCTGATCGGCGACCACGTCTTTGTGGATCGCATCAACTTGGCTCCCAAGGCGAATTGGGTTGGCCCGCTGATCCCCTATCGCCATCCCAGGCACGATGACATTTTTGTGTTTATTTCTCCGGCGGAGCCCGGCCTCTACGTCGTGAAGCGCGTGGTGGGAGTACCGGGCGATCGCATCAAGCTGCAGGACGGCGTAGTCTATCGCAACGGCGAGAAACTCGATCCTCCGTTCGTCGTCCGCAACGGCTCTTACAGCGGCTACCGCGACAACTTCCCGACCGTTCCACCTACCGACTATGACGGTGCCACGCCGGAATGGCGCGATGCCCTGCCCTCCCACATCCAGAATGGCGAACTTGTGGTGCCGCCCAACAGTATCTTTGCCATGGGTGACAATCGCGACGTCAGCCTCGACAGCCGTTACTGGGGCTTCGTCCCGTACGAGAACATCATTGGACGGCCCATGTTCATCTACTGGTCGTTCCAGCAGCCGCGCGACGAATACACCCGCACCAGCATCGCGGAGCGCGTGGGCTTCCTGTTTACTATCGTGCTTCATTTCTTCGACCAGACCCGCTGGTCCCGGATGTTCCACGTGGTGCGCTGATGCCGGGCCGAGTGTCACGGCGGACACTTTGGATATGGATTGCGCTGGGCATTATTTTGCTCGCCTTGTTCCTGCCCCCGTTTGTGAACGTCAACCGCTACCGCAACCGGGTAGCTTCGTCGATTAGCAACGCGCTCGGTCGTCAGGTCACCGTCTCGAATATTGAACTCGAGCTGCTGCCGCGTCCGGGAATGGTGCTTTCGACGTTCGTTGTGGCTGACGATCCCAGCTACGGCCCGGAGCCCATGCTGCGCGCTGAAACCGTTACCGCATATCTGCGCTTGAGTTCTCTGTGGCGCGGGCGACTGGAAATCGGAACCCTGGCTCTCGACAATCCCAGCCTGAACCTGGTGCGCCGCCTCGATGGCCACTGGAACCTTGAAGAACTGGTCGAACGAACTTCCCAGGTTCCCACCGCCCCGACGGCAAAAACCAGGCCAGAATCGAGACCTCGCTTCCCTTACGTGGAAGCCAAGGCTGGACGCATCAACTTCAAACTCGGCCAGGTGAAAAAAGCATTCGCATTTTCCGACGCCGACTTTGCCCTTTGGCTTGAGTCCGAAAATGAATGGGGTGTCCGGCTCGACGCACACCCCATGCGCTCCGACGTCCCCGTAAGCGACACCGGCACACTCAAGATGGAAGGCCGCTTTCAAAGCGCATCCAGCCTGCGCAACACGCCCCTCAATCTCAAGATCAACTTCATCAAGGGCCAACTGGGCCAGCTCACCGCTCTTATTTACGGGCGCGATCGCGGCTGGCGAGGAAGCGTCACGTCCACCGCTGCCCTGACGGGAACTCCAGCGTCGCTTGCGGTGACGATCGATGCAACCGTGAGTGACTTTCGGCGCTACGACATCGCCTTGGGCGAGGCGCTGCGTCTCAGCGTGCATTGCACAGGCACTTACTCTTCCCCGAACGATTCGATTCGCGACATCCAATGCCAAGCTCCGGTTCGTCCTGGCATTCTGATGGTGCGAGGCAATGTCCTGGGTTGGGCTGGCGAGGAATACGACCTCGGCATTTCGGCAGAACAGATTCCATTGGACCGTGTTGTCGCGCTGGCGCGTCACACCAAGAAAGATCTGCCCGACGATCTCACGGCAACCGGGACTACCGACGGGGTCTTCACTGTCCATAGGAACGCGGGCAGCGCTCCCGTATGGGCTGGTGGTGGCCGCACCACCCACTTCGCTTTACAGTCGAAAGTGCTGAACCCGGACCTCGAACTTGGCGAGGTTGAGTTCAGCATCCCCGAAGCTTCCGGAACAACGGGTGGGAAGCACCCGCGAAAAGTTGCCAAACCACTCCCTGTAGCCAGTTTGAGCCCTGCTTTGCGCGTGGTGGTCAAACCCTTCACCATGCCACTCGGCGCAGCATCTCCGGCGACCGCTGGTGGATATTTCGACCTCCATCAGTATCGAATCACGCTCGAGGGCGATGCCGAGATGGCCCGGCTCATGAGCATCGCCAAAGCAATGGGCATCGCTGCCCCGGCCATAGGATTGGCTGGACCAGCTCAACTCAACCTTGAGATCGCTGGCGGCTGGACTGGCTTCGCTTCTCCTGCGCCGTCTGGAAAATTACAGCTAATCAACGCCACCGCTGAACTGCAAGGCGTTGGTGAACCACTCCAAGTTGCTTCAGCGACCGCGACGCTCGCCGATCGGACGCTGACAATCGTCCCATTCTCAGCGGAATTCAAAGATGGTCCCACCGTAAGTGGATCTGCCAGCTTCCCGCTGCACTGCGAATCTCCCGAAACTTGCCTGTTGCGCTTCGACCTGCGTACGCCTGAGGTTTCGCTCGCTCGCCTAAACCAGTTGTTGAATCCGTCCTATCAAAACCGGCCCTGGTACCACCTCCTTGCGATCGGGCAGCGCGACGAAAATGCACTGATGAAGTTGCGTACCCTGGGACATCTGTCTGCGGGCCGACTGGTCACCGGCGATCTCGCTGCCTCCAATTTCAGCAGCTCGATCGAGATTAACTCGGGCAAAGTCAGCCTCAAAGATGTGCGGGCTGACCTGCTCGGAGGACATCATTCCGGCAACTGGGACGCCGATTTTACGGTTTCACCGCCAAAGTACTTCGGCTCGGGCACGGTAACCAAACTGGGCATGGCCCAAGTCTCGGCCTTGATGCACGACTCCTGGTCCACCGGCACATTGGACGGCCAGTACACTCTTGGCCTGACGGGCATGGACGGAGCCGCGCTGCGTGCTTCCGCATCCGGCTCGGCCAGCTTTAAGTGGACTGGTGGCTCACTGCGTCACGTCGTGCTGGAAGGAAACGGCACTCCTCTCTCCTTCTCCAGCTTCGGCGGACAGATCGCACTGCGCAACGGGAGCTTGGTCTGTGAGACCTGCAAGCTGCAATCTGCTAGCGAAATGTTTGACGTGAGTGGCAATGCAAATTTCAGCCGCGCTGTCGATGTCCGTCTGGAAAGCTCCGGGCAGGGCATCTCCTATACCATCTCCGGCCCGCTGGACCAGCCGCACGTCGAGTCCGTGGAGTCTCCGCACTCTGAGGCAAAGGCGCGCTGAGCGTCCTAGACCAACTCGCCGCCACTCTCCGAGCGCACTTCGTCAATAGATAACCGTATTATTAACATAGCTTTACAAATAAACATTCAAGTCAATCGAGAGGCCGCAAATATACCCTGCCGCACCGCGCGGATATCCCCCAAGTGGCCTCTCTGCCGCATGGTAGTATCGAGAGAAAGTCATCATGTTTGGGCACTTTAACGTCGTTGACGCTTTCTTTCAGATTGTCGTGCTGCTGTTCGCTATTAGCGTGCACGAGTCGGCGCACGCCTGGATGGCGAATCGCCTTGGAGACCCCACCGCTAAGATGTTGGGGCGTGTTTCGCTCAACCCCATCGTGCACATCGATCCATTCGGCACCATACTCATGCCGGCCATGTTGATCCTGATGGGCTTTCCGCCCTTCGGCTGGGCCAAGCCTACCCCGGTGGATAACCGGAATTTTCGCAATCCAGTACGCGATGACATTCTCACGGCCGTGGCTGGGCCGGCCAGCAATTTTCTGACGGCGTTCGTTTCCGTCATCGTACTCGCGTTCATCTTGCGCGGCTCGACGGATGGCATCGACCGCCTCTTGCGCGGGGCGGACGTAACTTCGCCGCTTGCCAAACTGTTTTATGAGGCCATGCGGATCAACGTCATACTGGCAGTTTTCAACCTGATCCCACTGCCCCCGCTGGACGGCAGCCACGTAATTCGCCACTTTCTGTCGTATAACGCGCTGCGTACCTATGACCGGATCGGATACACTGGACTGGTCATAGTGATGTTTGTTCTGCCCCTGGTCGGGCTCCCGGTCATCAGCATCTTGATCAGCCCGTTTCTGCAAATCTTTGACTCACTATTGAACGTCCTTTTGAGAGTCTGATGTCAGATCCCAAGCAAGTGAAAAAAGGCCGCATCCTGAGCGGCATGCGTCCCACTGGAAAGCTCCACCTCGGCAACTATGTCGGCGCCCTGCGCAACTGGGTGCGCCTGCAGGACGACTACGACTGCTTCTTCTTCATCGCCGACTGGCACGCCCTGACCACGGACTACGCCGACACTCGCAACATCAAGCAGAACTCGCTTGAGGTCATGATCGATTATCTTGCCGCCGGTCTCGACCCGGAACGCAGCACGATGTTCATCCAGTCAGATCGGAAGAGCACACGTCTGAACTCCAGTCACCTTGTAATCTCG
>OBLT010002809.1_pt1 | contig 10742 bp, 11 predicted proteins | sample 1518721 | NCBI WGS metagenome assembly OBLT01 (sample SAMEA3539307, study PRJEB22396) | soil metagenome | biome: tundra; feature: field; material: soil | place: USA | collected 2010-05 | depth 0.15 m | reverse complement strand
GGGGTGGACTCGCTGAACGTGGTCGCCGCCGCGGCCGTGGCCTGCCACGGCCTGACGCGGGGCGTTCCCGGTGCCGTCACCCGGCCGGGGTAAGGCCTGGGATCAGGTACCCGGCGCGCAGCCGCTGCTGCGCCGCGGCCCCGGCCCCGGTGTGGTCCAGGCCCATGAGCGCGGCGCCCGCGATGGGCGGGATATCCACGACGCGCACGGCCGCCGCTGGAGCCGCCGCGGCGAGCCGCTCAGTGATCCATCCGGTCAGCAGTGGGTCGCGCGCGGTCAGCAGGCCGCCGCCGAGCACAACCGGCGTGGCCAGGCCGGTCAGCCCGAGGCGGCGCATAGCGGTCAGCGTCATCGCGCACACTTCGTCGGCCTGCCTGCTGACCAGGTCGCGGGCCACGCTGTCGCCGGCTTCCGCGGCCGCGAAGAGCGCCGGGGTGAGCTCATGCAGGCTGTCCGCGGCGATGGTGCCCTGGTGGATGCCGATCGTCACGTCGGCTACGTCCGCGACCCCGAAGTGGCCGATCAGCGCATCGCGCAGCGAGGTCTGCGGCCCGCGGCCGTCCTCGGCGCGGATCGCCCACCACAGCACCGCACGGCCCAGCCCCAGCCCGCCGCCCCAGTCACCACTGATCCCGCCGAGGGCGAGGAAGCGCACGGTCCGCCCATCGGGTGCCACGCCGACACAGTTGATGCCCGCGCCGCAGGTCACGGCCACACCCCAGGGGCTGGCCGGGTCGGTGAGCCCGGCCCGGAGTACCGCGAACGTGTCGTTGGCGACCTGCGTGGTCGCGCTCCAGCCTTGCGCCCCGAGCATCTCGCCGAGCAGTTCCTCCTCCTCCGGCAGGTCGGCGTTGGCCATGCACGCGACCGTGTGCCCGGCCACGGCCGGCCCCCCTGCCCCCAACAGTCCAGCCCCCGCCAGTCCAGCGCCCGCCGCTGCCGCGCGCACCACCGGAGCGAGCAGCGCGACCGTCTGGCCCGACAGCTTGGTGGGCACCCCCGGGCCCCGGGCCCGGCCGCGCACCGTGCCATCGGCCGCCACCAGCACCACATCGGTCTTGCTGTTCCCGCCGTCGATGGCCAGCACGGCCGGCAGGCTGCCGCTCAACGCCTGCCCGCCGCGCCTGACCAGGGCAGGTAGCCACGGTTCTCCGCGATCAGCCGGTCAGCCAGCTGCCCCGCCAGGTCGTACTGACCGACCAGCGGATGGGCGAGCAGCGCCGCGGCCACCCGGGCCCGGCCGCCGCGCAACGCCGCGTCGACCGCGAGTTCCTCGTACGCCGACACGTGCCCGACCAGGCCGCGCATCAGCGGGCTGAGCGGGGCCAGCGGCACCGGCTGAGGCCCGGCCGTGCCGATCACCGCTGGCACCTCGATCACCGCCTCGTCGGGCAGGAAGGGAAGCGTGCCCGCGTTGCGCACGTTCACCACCTGGGTGTCCCGCCGGTCGGTGACCAGCGAGGCGAGCAGCGCCACGGCGGCCTCCGAGTAGTAGGCGCCGCCCCGCTCACCGAGCAGGTCAGGTTTGCGGTCCAGGGCCGGGTCGGCGTACATCTCAAGCAGCTCCCGCTCCAGCGCGGCGACCTTCTCGGCGCGGGTCGGGCGGCCGCGCTCCTCCGCGACCACCGCGTCATGCGCGTAGAAATAGCGCAGGTAGTAGGAAGGAACAGCACCAACCTCCCACACAACGGAAACCGGCAGCCCGGTCAGCCCGGCGATCTCCGGGCCGTGGGCGGCGATCAGCTCAGGCAGCCGGTCGATCCCGTCCACCATGGCGGCTCGTTCCCAGGTGAGGTGGTTGAGGCCTACGTGGTCGAGGAGGACTTGCCCAGGCGGCACGCCGAGCAGGCCGGCGAAGTGCCGCTGGAAGCCGATCGCGACATTGCACAGGCCGACCGCGCGGTGCCCCGCGTCGAGCAGCGCCCGGGTGACGATGCCGACCGGGTTGGTGAAGTCGATGATCCATGCGGAACTGTCAGCCCGCTGGCGGGCGCGTTCGGCGATGTCAAGGACTACCGGAATGGTCCGCAGAGCCTTGGCCAGCCCGCCCGCCCCCGTGGTCTCCTGGCCGATGCAGCCGCATTCCAGCGGCCACGTCTCGTCGCGCTGCCTGGCCGCCTGCCCGCCGACCCGCAGCTGGAGCAGGACCGCGCCGGCGCCGTCCAGCCCGGCGTCCAGGCTGGTTGTCCAGCTGACCTGGGCGGGATGACCGTAGGCCCGCATGATCCGGGCGGACACGGGACCGACGACCGACAGCCGGCTCTCGTCGGGATCGACCAGGGCCAGCTCGCTGACCTTGACGTCGGCGGCCAGCCGGGCGACCCCGTCGACGAGTTCCGGCGTGTAGGTGGACCCGCCGCCGATGACCGCCAGCTTCATCCGAATGCCCTCAGTTCCGCGCCGGCCTGGGCGACATGGCAGGCCACATCGTGGCCGGGGAGAAGTTCGCTGAGTTCCGGCGTCAGCTGGTGACACGTGTCGATGGCGAGCGGGCAGCGCCAGCGGAACCGGCAGCCAGGGGCAGGATCGACGACCCGCGGCGGCTCGCCCCGGTCGGTCTCCGCCGTAACGTCCAGCGGGGCTCGTGGGTCGGGCACGGCGGACAGCAGCAGCTGGGTGTAGGGGTGCTTGGGGTGGGCGAGCACGTCCTCGACCGGCCCGGACTCGGCGATCTGCCCGGCGTACATCACGATCAGCCGGTCGGCCACGTAGCGTGCGCTGGCGGCGCCGATGCCACGCTCGAAACTGGCCTGCGCACCAAGCTCACCGCCGCTGCCCACGGTTGCTGACCCGAGCCTGTCTCCGGAGACCTCGCAGACCGCCATGGCGATCTTCGTGCCACCGAAGTCGAGTCCGAGCACAACCGGGGAATCGCACACGACCGCCTGCCTGATGGGGAGTTGCCTGCCTGATGGGAGCTGCCTGCGTGATGGGGGTATCTGCGTGACGGGGGGTTGTCAGCGTGATGGAGGGGCGGCTATCTGCCTGGTGGGGGAGCGGAGCCGCGCATTCTTGCGCAAATTAGTTAGGACAGTATCCTAACTAAATGGGTGCCACAAGACAGGCCCGCAAGACAGGCCCGCAAGACAGGCCGCGGAACTTCCCGGAGCACAGCGACGAACCCACCCGAGGACCGCGGAGGAACGTCCCGGAGGGCCGCTGAGCCCAACGCCTGCGGCCGCGCCGGCCGGCAGGATGACCGGCGGTGGTTGGGCGGGCGGGCGTGAGGCAGTGCGCGGGGGCGTCGGCAGCGGCTGACCGGCTGGCGTCGGCCGGCCGCACGGGGTGGGTCGGGATGTCCGGCACCGGCTGATTACCGGATGCGCCGGCTGCGGTGATGGGGAAGGATGATGGCGGAGGTGGCAGTGACGGTCTCGGCTGGCATATCCGGTGGCACGTCAGCCGGTGACACGTCAGCCAGTGCTGCTGGGGCTCAGCCACCGGCGCAGCCTGGGAACGGCGGCCTGGATCCGTTGGGTAGGAATGTGCCGCGAGGCCACGGTGGCGGCAGGTCGGCGGCGCGTCCGCAACTGATTCGTGCGCTGAACGAGCAACTGCTGATCGGCCACATCCGCGACCTGGGCCAATGCTCCCGTGCTGAACTGTCCCGGCTGTCCGGGCTGTCCAAACCCACCGTGTCAGGTGCGCTCGCCACGGTCGAGCGGGCGGGGCTGATCCGCATCGCCGGGCAGCGCACGGGGCTGCCGGGCAGGTCAGCGCGGCTGTATGAGATCCGGCCGGACGCCGGATTCGTGCTCGGCCTCGACATCGGGCAGCAATACGTGCGCGGCGCGCTGGCCGACCTGGCGGGCGAAATCCGGGCCCGGTCTTCGGCGAGGTCGCGCGCCTCCAGTGGCCGTGGCCGGGTGGCCGAGTTGACCAGGCTCGCCGACGAACTGTGCGCGTCCGCGGGGGTGGCCCGGCCAGCGATCACCCAGACAGTTATCGGCAGCCCCGGCGTCTACGATGCCCGGCGCAACTCGATGGCGCTCACCGGCGGCCTGCCCGGCTGGGACCGCCCGTCGGTGCTGGCGGGCCTGCGCGAGGCGTTCGGCCAGTCGCTCGTGGTGGAGAACGACGTGGACGCGGCGGCGCTGGCCGAACGCGCCCACGGGCACGGCCGGGAGGCGGACAGCTTCGCGTTCGTGTCGATCGGCACCGGCATCGGGATGGGCCTGGTCATCGGGGGCAGGCTGCACCGGGGCGTGCACGGGGTAGCCGGCGAGATCGCCTTCATGCCGCTGTCCGGCGGGCAGGGCACCGATCACCAGGATGCCCGCCGGCGGGGGTCATTGGAGGCCGCGGCGTCGGCGTCGGCGGTGGTCCGCGCGGCGCGCCGGGCCGGAATGCGGGGCCAGGTCTCGGCCCGCCGGGTGTTCACCGCCGCGGCCGGTGGCGATGAGCGGGCAGCGGCCGTGGTGGCCGAGGAGGCACTGCTGGTCGCGAAGGTTCTGTGCTCGGTGGTGACCATCGTGGACCCGGCGCTCGTCGTGCTCGGTGGCGGGATCGGCCAGGCGCCGGGTTTCGCCGAGGCGGTGACCCGCGAACTCCGCCAGCTCGCCCCCGTGATGCCCCAGGTCAGGGTCAGTGCACTGGGAACCCACGCGGTCGTGGACGGCTGCCTGGCCGCCGGCCTGGAACTCGCGTGGCGGCAGCTGACCGCCACGCTCCCGGTGGCCGGCGGACCGCACGCCCTGGACGGCCCGTCTCATGACGGGGCTGACCTGGACGACTCCGGCCCAGCGCGGTTCCAGGCGGCGAGCGCTTGAGCCGCCCGGCTGATCCGGCTGGTCAGGGTGCCCGGCTGGTCAGGGTGCCCGGGTCGCGGCGAAGTACGCGCTGGATTCGCTGCGCCACAGCATGATGGTGGCGCCGAGGCCGACCAGCCAGACCAGCAGCTCCAGCACCGCGCCGATGCTCGCGTGCGGCCGGACGAAGCCCAGCAGCAGGAACAGGGTGTTGAGGCCGAAGAGCACGCTCGCGACGATTCGGGCCCAGCCATTCCCCGCCTTGTTCGCGGCGGCCATCCAGAGCCAGAGGCCAACGGTGATGATCTGCAGCACCACCTCACCGGCTACGAACCCGCGGGCCACGGAATGCACCCGGCTCGCTGAGTAGGCCGGGTAGCTGTGCTGGATCGCGGTCCTGACGGCGCCCATGGTGAGCAGGGCCACCACCAGGATGACGGCACTCAGCACGGCACCCGCGTATATGAGCCTGATCGCACTCTGCATCGAAGGTGGCCACTCAGGCCGCTTCGATTCTGGAATCTCCCCGCTCGACGGGTAGGGCTGGACCATGCCCGTGAGCCTAGCTGTGGCCTTCAGGCATCCGGTCGCAGCAGCGCCCAGACGACCTTCCCGCCACCGTCGAGCAGATGCCAGCCCCATCGGACGCAGCACGACTCGACGACATGCAGCCCCCGGCCGGACTCCGCGAACGGCCCTGACTCGCGCAGCACCGGAATCGCGGCTCCGGGATCGGTCACCATGCACATCAGATAAGGAGTCTGCCCGAGCAGCTTCAGCCGGATCGGGCACTCGTCGACCAGCCGCCGGGCCGAAGGGATCCCGTGCCGCAGCGCGTTCGTCAGCAATTCGGAGACGACCAGCTCAGCCAAGTCGGTCAGCGCAGCCATGCCCCAGTGCAGCAGCGTGGTCCGGGTGAAGTCGCGCCCGATCCCGACCGACTCAGGGGAGGATCTCAGCGGGCAGTTCGCGGAGGGCTGCGTCATCGCCGAGCCGTTCACCATCGACACCGCCGCAGCAGGTGCGGGGCTCGACTGGCGTGCTTGGCTCAAATGGCTCGTTCCCGCAGGCCCGCTTGGAGTACGGAGCCAGTCATGGCTCACGCTCATGACCTCCGTCGTGACTGGCGAGGCCGCCCGGTGTGCGGTCATCGGGTTCCCGTCTGTCTTCCTTATATTGGCTTCACTGGCACATGTCGTGCGCCGGCAGCGCAAGCGCTATCATCCCCTGTATACCTTGCAAGCGCAAGGCCGGATGCACGTGCAGATGAAAGTACCATCGCACGTGCGGATTGTGAGGAGGCTTCGACGGGAGGAGCAGCTGACGGACTTCTCAGAGGATTACTTGGTGGGGGGGTTGGCATGATCACTGTTCAACCGGGGAGCGGACCTACCGTTCTCCGCATCCTTCTCGGCTCCCAGCTGCGAAGATTGCGCGAGGCCAAGGGAATCACTCGGGAGGACGCCGGATACACGATTCGTGCATCCGGCTCGAAGATCAGCCGCATGGAGCTTGGGCGAGTCGGCTTCAAGGAGCGAGACGTCGTCGACCTGCTCGAAATGTACGGCGTCGCTGATGAGGCGGAACGGGATGCCCTGGTCGTGCTGGCCAGGCAGGCCAATACACCGGGTTGGTGGCATAAGTACAGCGATGTCTTGCCGGATTGGTTCCAGGTCTACGTGGGCCTGGAGGAGGCCGCTTCGCTGATCAGGCTCTATGAGGTCCAGTTCGTCCCTGGATTGCTCCAGACGGCGGACTACGCAAGGGCAGTGGTGGCGCTCGGGCAGACGGGTGCGCCTGACGAGGAGATAGAGCGCAGGGTGAGCCTGCGGATGGCCCGGCAGAAGTTGCTGGCCAAGGCGGGCGCGCCGCGCCTATGGGCTGTGGTGGATGAGGCAGCACTGCGGCGTCCGATCGGTGGCAGGGAGGTGATGCGATCGCAGCTCGAGAGGCTGATTGAGGCGACCAAGGAGCCGAATATCACGCTCCAGGTCATGCCCTTCAGCTCAGGCGGACACGCCGCCGAGGGCGGGGCATTCACCATCATGCGATTCCCCGAGGTTGATCTGCCGGACGTGGTCTACCTCGAGCAGCTGACGAGCGCTCTCTACCTGGATAAGCGCGACGACGTGGAGAGGTACACCGAGGTGATGGAACGCCTCAGCGTCGAGAGCGAGTCGCCAGATCACACCACAGAGATCCTGAGCGGAATGCTTGAGGAAGTTACATAGATGAAGACATACAACGGAATGTCGGCGGCTGAGCTGGACAATGCTCGCTGGCGCAAGAGCAGTGTGAGCAACTCACAGGGAGCCTGCGTCGAGATGGCCAGGTTGTCCGGTGGTGAGTTCGCCGTCCGTAATTCAAGAAACCCGGAAGGGCCTGCGCTCATCTACACGCAGGCCGAGATCGCGGCGCTCATCGAGGGCGTCAAGCAAGGCGAATTCGACGATCTCCTGGTCTAGCACCAGGGCCGTCGCCGCGGCTGGCGCGAGCAGGCCCCCTGCTCGCCTCGGGCCGCCTACCTGACCGCTGGCCGCCGTGTCCCTGCGCGACGCGGCGGCCAGCGCATTCCCGGGGCGACCCCGTCAGGTCAGATCGGGTCAGATCACGTCACGTCTGGCGGTGGTCGCGACAGCCGCGACGGCGAAGGCGGCCGCGTAGACCGCCAGGACCAGGCCACCCGCCCAGCGGGCCAGCAGGTCAGCCGAGGCGCTGTGAGAGCCGGCGCCGAGCGCGAGCCCAGCGTTGAACGGCAGCCAGCGGCTGACGTCGCTGCCGACTAGCTGGCTGAGGACGCCTTCGATCAGGGCGATCCAGGCCAAGGCGACGGCGATGGCTCCGGCCAGGTTGCGGATCAACGCGCCGAGGCCCACGCCGATCGCCGCGAACGCCGCGTTCCACGCTATTGAGCCACCGATCGTCTGCCACATTCCCGCATCCGGCCAGGAGAAAGACGTCCCTTTGCTGGCCCACCAGGCGGCGGCGGTGACCAGCCCGGCGGCGCTCGCGACGACCCCGCTCAGGCCTCCGACGAGAACGAAGACGACGAGCTTGGCCTGGATCACCCGGTCACGGCGGGGAGTGCTCAGGTAGGTGTCGGTGATCGTCTGATGCCGGTATTCGCTGGCGACGGCGAGAATGCCAAAAATCAGCGTGATCACGGAGGTCAGCCCGACGTGCGCGAGTGCGCTGCTCTGCTGCGTCTCGTGCAGTGCGCCGCCGTTGGAGACGACGAACCCGCTGATACCGGCGACCACGAGCAGTTGCGCGGCGAGGAGCAGGAGCCAGGGGATACGGACGGTGCGCAGTTTCAGGAACTCCGCTGTGAGCAGGGCGGGCATGGGTGGTCCTTACGTGGTGGGTGTCGGTGAGGTAGGGCTGGCCGTGATGTCCGGCTGGCCGGCGTCGGCGGTCAGCCGCAGGAAGGCCTGCTCCAGGCTGGCTGCCTGCTGGGCGCCGGGTCTGGCCAGCTGGCTGAGCGGGCCGTCGAAGCGCAGCCGGCCGGCGCTGATGATGACGGCGCGGTCCACGGTCTGGGCGATCTCGCTCAGTACGTGGCTGGAGATCACGACGGTGCGTCCCTCTCCGGCGAGTTGGCGCAGCATGGCACGCAGCATCGCCATGCCTGCGGGATCGAGTCCGTTGGCCGGCTCGTCGAGAATCAGCACCTCGGGATCCCCGAGCAGGGCCGCGGCCAGGCCCAGCCGTTGGCGCATGCCCAGCGAGTAGCCGCCCGCCCGCCGGCCCGCGGCCGGCGACAGTTCCACCAGGTCGAGGACCTCGTCTACCCGGCGCACCGGAAGCCCACTGGAGCGGGCGAGGATCCGCAGGTGGTCGCGGCCGGAACGGCCCGGGTGGAAGCCGGTGGCTTCCAGCACGGCGCCGACGGTCTGCCGTGGGCGGGTCAGCTGGTCGTAGCGCCGTCCACCGATCAGCGCCTGCCCGGCTGTGGCGCGGGTCAGCCCCAGCATGATCCGCAGGGTGGTCGTCTTTCCCGCTCCGTTAGGCCCGAGGAACCCCGTCACCGCGCCGGCCGGGACATCGAAGCTCAGGTCCTCGACCGCGCTCGCCCGGCGGTAGCGCTTGCTGAGGTCTCGCACGGCCAGGTCAGTCATCGTGGTCCTCTGGTGATCTGCTTGTTCATGCGGTGAGTCATCCGTTTCTGTCCAGAGTTTCGGTCAGGGCCGGTTTCGGCGTCGGCACCACGATGGCGCGGTCGGGCTTCCTGGTCGTCAGCCAGGCGTGGCATGTTCGGGCTACCGCGGCTGCGGTACCGGCCGGTTACCACGGCCTGCGGACGCGCATCAGCGGGCGCGTCCCTATCGTGGATGCGTGAGCGCACCGGAGCGGCTGAAGGCACTCGGTCGGCTGGGGGCACTGGGCCGGCTGAGGGCACTGGACACGATGAGCGCGCTGGGGCTGCCAGGGGCACTGGGCCTGCCGGGGGCACTGGGCCTGCCGGGGGCACTGGGCCGGCTGCGCCGTGTCACCCGACTGCATCCCCACCTGGCCGACCTGGCCGCTGCGGCCGTGATCTTCGCGGTCACCCTGGAGATCACGATGACCGGGCCGGCCGCAGCATCCGACCGGGTCGCCCTGGTGGCCGTGATCTTCGCCGCGGTGGCCTGCGGGGTGCTGGCCGCACGACGCAGCTACCCCGTCCTGGTGCTGGTGATCAGCGTGGCGGCGGCCGAGGCGTACCTGGCCCAGACCCGCGGCCGCGGCGCGACGATGCTCATGCTCGCCCCGCTGATCGCGCTGTACACGGTGGCCGACATCAGCGATCGGCGCCGCGGCCGGCTCGTCGGCGGGCTCGCGGTCCTGGCGCTCATCGCCTCGCACATGCTGGCCAGCCCGGTGTCGTGGCTGAAGTCCGACAATCTGGCTCTGGCCGCTCTGGGCGGGATGGCGCTCGCCGCCGGTGCCGCCTCGCGCAACCGGCGCGGTTATCTCGCCGAAGTTGAGCAGCGCGCGCAGCGCGCAGAACGTACCCGCGAGCAAGCAGAGCGCAGCCGCGACCAGGAGGCCCGCCGGCGCGTCACCGAAGAGCGGCTGCGGATCGCTCACGACCTGCACGACAGCGTTGGCCATCACCTCGCCCTCATCAACGTCCAAGCGGGAGTCGCCGGGTTCCTGCTGGACACGGACCCGGACCAGGCACGGGCGGCACTCACGCACGTCACCACGGCCACCCGGAGCGCGCTGGAGGAGATGCACGCGACGATCGGGCTGCTCCGGGAACCGGGGGACACGGCCACGCCGACCAGGCCCATCATCGGCCTCACCGGCCTGGGGGAGCTGATCGCCGCCTACCGCCGATCCGGTCTCACCGTCGACCACGCCGTGCAGGGAACGGTCCGCCGGCTGCCTCCCGCGGCCGACCTGACCGCCTACCGCGTCATCCAGGAGTCGCTGACCAACGTCTGCAAGCACGCGGTGCGCCAGATCGCCCGCATCCAGCTGAGTTACCGCGCTGACGTGCTGAGCATCGTCATCGATGATGACGGGTTGCCATATCGCGGCGATCTCGTCGCCGGGCCGCCAGCCTCCCCGGCTGGGCACGGCCTCGTCGGCATGCGTGAACGGGTCACCGCGCTCGGTGGCGAGTTCCACGCCGGGCCGCGGCCGACGGGCGGTTTCCGGGTCAGTGTGACGCTGCCCCTGGCCGCGGCGCCTGCGGCGAGTGGGCCGGCATGACAATCCGGGTCCTGCTCGCCGACGACCAGCCACTGCTGCGAGCCGGTCTCAAAGTCCTCATCGACTCCCAACCCGATCTCCAGGTCGTCGGCGAAGCCTCTGACGGCCGCGAGGCCGTGGAACTGGCTAAGGCCACCCAGGCCGACGTGGTGCTCATGGACATTCGCATGCCCGGTACCGACGGCCTGGCCGCCACCCGCCTGATCACCGAAGACGAGGATCTCGCCGGTGTGCACATCCTCATCCTGACGACCTTCGAGATCGACGAGTACGTATTCCAGGCGCTGCGCTGCG
>OBLT010002806.1_pt1 | contig 10747 bp, 9 predicted proteins | sample 1518721 | NCBI WGS metagenome assembly OBLT01 (sample SAMEA3539307, study PRJEB22396) | soil metagenome | biome: tundra; feature: field; material: soil | place: USA | collected 2010-05 | depth 0.15 m | reverse complement strand
GCGGCGGCAAGACGGCGTCGTTCGGCTGGTTCGTCGGCCAGGTCATGAAAGCGACGGGCGGCAAGGCCAATCCGGAAGTGGTCAACCGTCTTCTCCGGGAAGCCCTCGACGGCCGGTGAAATGATCTCTTCGTGATCGAGTTCTACCGCGTCTCCAAGGAGTATCAGGGCCGCAGGGTCCTCCGCGACGTGACGTTCAAGACGAAAAAGGGTGAGTTCCTGTTCCTGACGGGGCCGTCGGGCGCCGGGAAGACGACGCTCTTGAAGCTCATTTTCCACGCCGAGAAGCCCACGGAGGGCCAGATCATCGTGAACGGGATGAACGTGAGCGGCATGCCGGCCTCACGCGTTCCGGCTCTCCGCCGCTCGATGGGGATCGTCTTCCAGGACTACAAGCTCCTGCCGGCTCGGAGCGTTCTCGAGAACCTGACGTACGTGCAGAAATTCCTCGGCGTGCCCGCGGCCGAGCGCCGGCGCCGCGCCTACCAGACGCTGCGCCTCGTGGAGCTTCACCACCGCCTGGCCGCGCTTCCCGAGGAGCTTTCCGGCGGCGAGCAGCAGCGCGTCGCCCTCGCGCGCGCGCTCGTGAACGAGCCGGTGCTCCTGGTCGCGGACGAGCCCACGGGCAACCTCGACCATCGCCTCGCCGGCGAGGTCATGAAACTGCTGCAGGACATCAGCGTGCGCGGGACGACGGTCCTCGTCGCCACGCACGACCAGGAGCTCGTGAAGGCCGCGGGGCGCCGCTGCCTGACGCTCGATCGCGGGCGCGTCGTGGAAGGCCTCGTGGAGGCGGCCCTGCCACCCCAGGCCGCGACGAAACGGGCCGACTCGGGGCGCGTGGAGAGTGCCCCGTGAATCGGCCGGCGGCGCTCGCCGCGCTCGTTTCGGAAGCGTTCGAAGGCCTCGCCCGCGCCCGGCGCATGACGAGCCTGTCCGTGGCCCTCATCGCGATCTCGATCGGTCTCGTCGGGGCGTTCTTCCTCGTGGCCGAGAACCTGAAGAGCGTCGTCGAGACGGTGCGTGACGACTCGACTGTGACCGTCTTCCTCAAGTCCTCGGCGACGGAGGCCGACCGCGCCGACCTCGAGCGCCTCGCGACGGAGACCCGCCTCGTCGCGCGGATGCGCCACGTCTCGCCCGACGAGGCGCGCGCGCGCTTCTCGACGTGGTGGAAATCTCTCGGGCCGGCGGCGCGCTCCCTGCCGGGAAATCCGTTTCCGGCCTCGCTCGAGATGGAGCTCGACCCGGCGGCCGTCTCCTCCGACGCGCTTCCACCTTTCCTCAAGCTGCTCGCGTCCCACCGCGCCGCCGAGGAGGTCCAGTTCGACGTCGAGTGGATCCGTCGCCTGCGCGGGGCCGTCTCCCTCGCCCGCCTGACGGGCCTCGTCCTCGCGGTTTTCCTGACGCTCGGGGCGGCGTTCACGATCGCGAACGTCGTGCGGCTCACGATCCTGCTTCACCGCGACGAGATCGAGATCCTGCGCCTCGTGGGCGCGCCGGAATTCCTGATCCGCGGCCCGTACCTGCTCGGAGGCCTCGTGCAGGGCCTTCTCGGCGCGCTCGTCGCGCTCGCGCTCCTGTGGGTCGCCACGCATGCGGTCCTCGCGTGGGTCGCCGCGACGAAGAACGCGCTTCTCGGCGTTTTCGCCGTGCGCTTCCTGCCCGCGTCGGCGTGCCTGCTTCTCCTGGCGTTCGGCCTCGCGGCCGGGCTTCTCGGGGGGCTACTCGCCGTGCGGCGGCAAAACCTCGCGGGCTGAGCGCGATCAAGGCACGTGCGCGAGAATGGCGGAAGAGGCTCCTCGGACGTAATCGATAGGCGGAAGCCCGGAAAGAAGTAAGAGAAGGAGAATAGGCATGCCACAGTTCGGATCGCCCTTTTCAGGGTTAGGAAACGACAGGAAGCTCACGGATGAGGAGCTCATCAGAGCGATTCGTTTCATGGTGGCCGCAGAGTACGAAGCGATTCAGTTGTACATGCAGCTTGCCGAGTCAACCGACAACAAGCTCGCCGTAGAAGTGCTCAAGGACATAGCGGACGAGGAACGTGTACACGCCGGAGAGTTTCTGAGATTGCTCCGCGAGCTTGCCCCCGATGAAGAAGAGTCCTATGCCGAGGGGGCAAAGGAAGTAGAAGAAGAAATCGAAAAAATAAAATAAGGACCCTACGCCCCGCGGTGGCCGGCGAGGAGCGCCTCCGGCTCTTCGGGTGGCGCGGGATCGGGAGTCCGGTCGCCGAGGAGCGCGGCCCACGGCGCGAAGCGCTCGAAGCGCTCGGTCACGACCTTGATCGTCGCCGTGAGCGGAACCGCGAGGATCGCGCCCGGAACGCCCCACAGGATGCCCCAGAAGAGGAACGCGAACAGAACGGCGAGGGGGTGGAGCCGAACGCGGCTGCCCACGATGAAGGGCGTCAGGACGTTGCCCTCGAGGAACTGCACGATCGAATAGAAGACGAGGACCTTCACCGGCAGCGCCGCGTCGCTCGAGGCGAGGAGCGAGATGAGAAAGGCGGGCGTCGTCGAGAAGATGACGCCGACGTACGGCACGAGGACGCACACGCCGGCGAGCGGGCCGAGAATGTAGCCGTATGGCACGCGCAGCACGAGAAGGCCTGCCGTTGTGATGCAGGCCGTGATCAAAACGACGAACAGCTCGCCGAGGACGTAACCGGAAAGGACGCGCGCGACGCCGACGGCGAAATCCTGGGCGGCACGGCCTCCCTTGATGCGCAGAATCTTCACGACCGCCCCGCCGTACCTCTCGCGGTCCTTGAGCATGAAAAACGAGAGCATCGGGACGGCGGCCGTGTAGAGGAGGAGGGAGACGATGGTCTTGACCTGAAGCGCGACCTTCGACAGCGAGTCGAACGCGTCCGACTCGAGCCGCACGGAGCGGGTGGCCCGATCGCCTTCGGGCAGGAGCAAGCGCGTGCGCTCCTCGATCTGCGCGAACACGCCCTGCGCTTTCGAGGTGAAAACCCGGAGCCGCGTCGCATAGGCGGGCAGGTCGCGCGTGAAGGCCTCGATCTGCGACATCGCGTTGACGACGAAAAAGACGACGAGCGCCGAGAGGAACACGATGACCGTGAGGACGGCCAGAGAGCGCGGGAAGCGGAGCTTCTCGAGGAGGGTGACGAACGGCTGGAGCGCGAAGGAAAGGAAGAGGGCGAAGAAGAACATGACGAACAGGACCTTCCCCGCCCAGAGCATTCCCACCAGGGCCGCGGTCGCGAGGACGACGAGCGCGCGCGAACGGAACACGCCGCCCATGCCGGGGTTCGTCCCCGTGGAGAACGTTCCGGTCGAGAAGAGTCCGCTCGAGCTCGAATCCACGGCGGCGTCAGTCTAACGCCGCCGCGGACGAACCCCCCGAATCAGGGGAACGTGACGGTCACGACGGCGCGCCGGTTGCGCGTCGCGTCGGGCGAATCCCCGTCTCCCTTGACCTCGCTCGTGATGCGCGAGCCGTCGATGCCGTGACGTTTCATGAGGTAGTCGCGGGCCGCTTCGGCGCGGGCCCTGGCGAGCGCGGCGTGATCCCCGCCCTTCTCCTTCGGGTCGGTGGAGGCCGAGATCGTGCACGTTGCGGCAAGGTTGTTTTTCAGGCGGAGGGCGACGCCGTCCAGGATGGCCTTCGCGATGTTCGTGAGGCGGCTTTTGGCGGTGTCGAAGAGGATCTCGTCGGTCGTCGAGGTGGAAGGCCGGGCCGCGGGCGCGGTGACCGGCTCAGCCGTGGGGGCCGCGAGGGGCTCGGGAGCGGGAGGAGGCGGCGGCACGGGCTCCGTCGCCGGCGGCGGCTCGGCTTCGTGGGGCAGGGCGGCGCGAGGCCTCTCCACGACCGGAACGGGCGGCTGGTAGGCGAACTGAACGAGGCCGCCGATGTTCGAGGGAGTATTTCCGTATCTCACCCAGCGGTCGATGTTCACGCGCACGGCGCCGGACGCCGTGAAGCCGGAGTCTCCGAATGCGAATCGCCCTCCGAGCGTCGCCTCGGAGAAGTCCGGGGGCTGCGTGTCGCCGCCGTCGTAGTGGACGCGGTTGATCTCGCCGATCGCCTTGAAGACGTTCGGCACGATGGGCACGGCGATGCCGACGGCCGACGTCCACGTGTTCGACAGGGTGTAGCCGGTGGGCCCGGTGTTCGGGAACGGCGTGGGCGTGCCGATGTCCCCGTTGAGCTGGTAGGCCGTCTGGAACGTCACCCAGCCGGAGGTGAACGACAGGCCGAGGTCGTAGTCCGCGCGCGTGGTGCCGATCGCGTTCGTGTCGTTCGAGGACTGGGTTGGAATCGAGATGCCGCCGAAGAACACGACGAGGACCGGATCCTTCGAGTTGAGGCGAATCTTCGTTCCGATGCGGACTTTGTCCGTCTCGCTGTGCGTGAAGCCGCCGAAACGGTAGTGCCCGTCCACGAGCCCCTGCCAGTCGAAGGAGGACGCGTGGTAGCGGTTGGAGCCCGTGCTCAAGGTCGCCTCCCAGTTCGGCATGAGGCCGTAGCCGACGGAAAGCCCGAACCGCTGCAGGTCGTAGCGGAGAGGGTCGTCCGAGAGCGGGGCCGCATACGGAACGGACGCCGCGGTCCTACTCCACATTCCCCAGGACAACCCGAGAGAAAAGCGTCCCTGAGGCAGCATGTCGGCGTTCACGACCTGGAAGAGTCCCGTCTCGCCCGTGACCGTGGGACCTACCTGTGCCGCGAGGGGAGCCGCGAGGACCAGGCACGCGATCGCACCGAGGAGGAGTCGGGTCCGCATCCGTCGCATCGAATCTCCTTTGGTCCGCTCTGGCCGCAGGGCTCGTTCTTGGCCAGGGCGGGGAAAGTGCCTCGAGTCGTTGTCCAAAAAAGACAGGAATCGCTGGCAGATTCTAGCGCGTCCCCCGCCGGGAGGCAAACGAAGTCAAGGAGTTACGCTCAGAGGAGAGGGTTCATCTTCTCTCGGAACCCGCGCGCCGCCGCGTGGCCCCTGAGCTTCTCGACCATCTCCTCGAGCGTCCGGATCAGCTCGCGCACGACGTCGAGTCCGCGGCCCCGGTCGAGCTCCAGCAGAGCCGTGCGATAGGGACGGTCGATCGTCGCGTCTCCCGGCGCCGCCGCTGCGGCCTCGGCCTCCTGCTTCACTTTCGTACAGAGGATCTGAAGGCTGCGCTTCTCGTCGCCCTTCGAGAGCGCCTGGAAGGCCCCGCTGTGGGTCGAGACGTTCGGGATCGACTGGCCGGTGGGTGGGGGAATCGCCGAAAGGGGCGCGGGCGCCGGGGCCTGAGGCGCGGCCCGGTCGCCCCCGCGCGCCTTGCCGATCTCGACGAGCTCGGCCGTGACGAGGCCGTAAAGGGTCTTGGCGATGTCGAACGCCGAGGTCCGAAGAGCCCGAGCGATCTCGTCGATCGAGCGGCTGCCGTCCGCCTTCGTCACGACCTTCCATTCGAGCGGCGTCAGCGTCACGGGTCCGTTCGCGCCCTCGCGGGCCACGAGGACGGGAACCGAATCGGTCCCGGGAATCTTCTTCGAGAGGATCTTCCACTCGTCGCTCCGGCGCGCCGCCTCGAGGAGGAGATTCGTGTTCGAGCGGCTGATCGTGCGGGCTTCGCTCTCGACACCCGGCGAGAACTGGAACGAGCCCTGGCTCCAGAGCGCGAGCGCGTAGACCGCGTCCTCGCCCTCGACCTCGCCGAGCTTGGCGTGCGTGATCTGCCCGTTCTGGAGATAGACGTAGCCTTTCTCGGAGGCGCGCGTCATCGAGAACATGCCCGTCTTTCCGGAGACGGCCACGAGCTGGACGATATCGGAGAGCGGGAGCTCATTGAGGGAACCTTGAAACGACATCGGACCCTTTCACGATAGCAGCCCGCGCCGGATCGGCTCAACAGGGGCGTCAGCCGGCCGGGCGCCTCTTGACCCCCGCGAGAAAAGACGTGAGCGCCCGAGGGGCGGGCGCGAAGCTCGCGCCGCGCCGCGCGGCGACGAAGCCGTGGGTGAGGGCGGCGGCCGCGGCGTCGGCGGCGTCGAGGGCGAGGTGCCGGCCGAGGAGAGCGCCGACCATGCGGCGCACCTGCTCCTTCTCGGCGCCGCCGGATCCCGCCACGGCGCGCTTGATCTCGGCGGGAGTCACCTCGGCGGTCGGGATGCCGGCTTGGGCGAGCGCGAGAAGCAGAACGCCGCGCGCCTCTCCGAGGGCGATGAGGCTCTGGGGATTCACGCCGGAAAAGACGCGCTCCACGGCGGCTGCATCCGGCTGGACAGCGGCAATGACCCTGGCGAGCGCGCTGTGCAGGAAAGAGAGACGCTCGGCGAACGTGCCGGTCCGGGGCGGGCGGAGGACCCCGGCATCGACGAGGGCGGGCGAGGGGGCGAAGTCGACGACGGCCCAGCCCGCCGCCCGGCTTCCAGGGTCGACCCCGAGGATTTTCATCGCGTTCTCGGGATCTACTCCGTCAGGTACTTCTCGTCGATGTCGCCGTTCGACCAGACTTTCTGGACGTCGTCGTTGTCCTCGACCATGTCGAGGAGCTTCAGGAGCGCGGGGGCCTTGTCTCCGACGTCGATCGTGTTCTGCGGAACCATTTGGATCTCCGCCGTCTGGATCGGAATGTTCTTCGCCTCGACGGCGGCCTTCACGGCGTCGAACGAGGCGGGGTCCGTGAGGATCTCGAAGACGTCCGAATCCTCGGTCCTGAAGTCCTCGGCGCCCGACTCGAGCGCGAGCTCCATGAGCACGTCTTCCTTCGCCGCGCTCTTCTCGACGGCGATGGTCCCCTTCTTCGAGAACTGGAACGCCACCGCGCCGGCCGCGGCCATGTTGCCGCCGTACTTCGTGAGGAGATGACGGATCTCGGAGGTCGTGCGGTTCTTGTTGTCCGTCATCGCCTCGATGAGGATCGCGGCGCCGCCCGGCCCGTAGCCTTCGTAGTTGACTTCCTCGTAGGTCACGCCCTCGAGCTCGCCCGTGCCGCGCTTGATCGCCTTGTCGATGTTGTCGGACGGCATCGACGCCCTTTTCGCCGCGAGGACCGCCGAGCGCAGGCGGGGGTTCGAGTCGACGAGTCCGCCGCCCACCTTCGCGGACATCGTGATTTCCTTGATCAGCTTCGTGAAGAGGCGCCCGCGCTTGGCGTCGGCGGCGCCCTTCTTGTGCTTGATCGTGCTCCACTTACTGTGACCGGACATGACTCACCTCTGGGGTCTTCGGGCCGCGAAGTCTAGCAGGGATGCGCCTCCAGTCGGCCGTCCCGTCCGGTCGGCAGGAGGCGCACGGTGAGGCGGCGGCCCGGGACGTTCTCGCCCGGCGGAAGACGAAGTCCGACGTCGAGATAGTGATCCGTGAGGCCCCGGTTTCCGCGCAGCGTGACGACCTCGGCCGCCGTCCCCGACGCGCGCGAGGCAAACGCGCGGGCCTTCTCCTCGCCGAGGCGGCGCAGGGCGCGCGTCCGCTCCGTGACGACCCGGGGCGGCAGGGGATTTTCCTGATGCCAGGCCGCGGCGTCCGTGTGAGAGCGCGGCGAGAACGGGAACACGTGGAGCGAGGCGAAGGGCAGCTCTTCCACGAAGCGCCGGGTCTCCGCGAACTCGGCGTCCGTCTCGCCGGGAAAGCCGGCGATGAGGTCCGTCGCGAGATGGAGGCGCGGGTTCAAACGCACCGCGCGTGCCGCGAGCGCTCGGTAGCGCTCCGGCACGATGCCGCGGCGCATCCGCTTGAGGACGCCGAAAGAGCCCGACTGCAGCGGCAGATGCAGATGCGGGACGACGGCGCGCGAGTTGGCGGCGAGATCGACGAGGGCCTCGCCGGCCTCCATGGGCTCGAGCGAGGAGAGCCGGACTCGGCACGCGGGCGGGTCGTCTTCGAGCCGCGCCAGGAGGTCGAAGAGCCGCGTTCCGCGGTCGTGTCCGAACGCCGCGAGATGGATGCCCGCGAGCACGACCTCGGGCACGCCGGCGTCTCCGAGGCGCCGGACGGCGTCGACGACGTCCTCGATCCGGGCGCTGCGCTCTTTCCCGCGCAGAGAAGGCACGACGCAAAACGCGCACCGGCGTTCGCAGCCGTCCTGGATCTTCAGGAACGCGCGCGTCCGGTCCGGGTCGATGAGCGCCTCCGGCGGCCGGTCCCGTGCGGGCATCGCGAAGAGCGCGGCGCGTGCCGCCGCCCCGGTCGTGACGATCCGCTCGGGGAGGAGACCGGCCTCATGGGCGTCGAGGATCTCGGGCAGCGCGTCCCGCGCGGCGAGAGAGACGACGAGGTCCACCTCCGGCATGCGGGCGAGCGATTCGCCGCCCTTCTCGGCGAGGCAGCCGGAGACGACGAGCGTCGCGCGGGGGTTCTCGCGCCGCAGGCGGCGCACGAGGCGCCGGCCGTCGCGCTCGGCTCGATCCGTGACCGCACAGCCGTGCACGAGGAGGACGTCCGCCCCGGCCGCCTGCACACCGTCCCGGGCGATTCCGGCGAGGCGCGCGGCCGCCGCGGCGTCGATCCGGCTGACCTTGCAGCCGAGCGGCGCGGCGAAGATGCGGCGCGCGCCGAGGGGCGCGTTCCCGTTCGTTGACACGGCGGTCACCCCGACGATAATAGATTCTTCCGAAAGGAGTTGTGCACGCGGCGGAGGCCTCGCCTCCGTCCTGAGAATCCGGCATGAAGTTCCTGCTGATCGAATACGAGCCGCGCTATCTCGAGCGGATCCGCCATTACCTGGCGAGCCAGTCCCAGACCGTCGAGCTCGTCGTGGCGCGCGATGGCGAGGAAGGGCTCGAGCTGTACCGCAAGTCGCGCCCGGATCTCGTGCTCATCTCCTCCGTGCTTCCCAAGGTCCGCACGCCCGACGTGATCAAGGGGATGCAGGCAACGGGCCCGACGCCGCCCATCCTCCTCATGATGTCCGGCTACAAGGGTCGCAACAAGCGCGCGGACGCGCAGCGAGTGGGCGCGACGAGCATCCTCGAGAAGCCGTTCTCCGAGGACGTTTTCCAGGCGGAAGTCGCGATGGCGCTGGGCCTGAGGCCCGGGATCGAGATGCCGTCTTCCTCGGGCCCGCCGAGCGATCCAGGCACCCCGCTCCTCTCGGCCGAAGACATCTTCTCGGACGTCCTGATAGAGCTCGACGAAGCCCCGCCGTCGGCGAAGCCCGTTTCCCGCGAGATGCCGCCGCCGGGCTCGGTCGAGAAACGCCTCCACGACACGCTCTCGGGGCTCATGCCGCCGAAGAAGTCGGTGAGCGGATCCTCGGTGCCGTTTCCCTCGGCCGAGCGGCCCGAACGGCCCGTCGAGCGTACCGCGCGCGTGAACGTCGCCGAGGCGATGGCGAGCCTCGCCGCGCGCCCGCAGCAGACGCCGCGCCCCGGCGAGTCCCAAGCCCGGAGCATTTCCTCCGTCGACAAGCTTCTGCACGACACGCTCTCGGGGCTCATGCCCCCGCCGAAGACGGCCTCGGCCGCGCCGCCCGCGCGCCCGAGGGAGATCTCGCGCGAGGTCTCGGGCGAGACGCTTCGGATGAAGGTGTCCCCGATCCCGCCGCCCGTTCCGCCCGCGCCGCCCCCGATGGTGCGGCCGGTCGACACGACGCGTCCGGTCGTCGCCGGACGTCCCGCCTCGTCGCCTGGCGCGTTCGGGCGCTACCAGCTCCTCGAGAAGATCGGCGCGGGCGGCATGGCCGAGGTCTACAAGGCGCGCATGAGAGGCGAGCAGGGCTTCGAGAAGATCGTCGCGATCAAGCGCATCGTGCCGCACATGGCGACGAACGCCGAATTCGTGACGATGTTCGTCGACGAGGCGAAGCTCGCGGCCCAGCTCAACCACAACAACATCACGCACATCTACGATCTCGGGAAGGTCGACGCCTGGCACTACATCGCCATGGAGTACGTCGAGGGCAAGGACCTGCGCACGCTCCTGAAGCTCGGGAAGGAAAGGGGCTTCCCGCTGCCCGCCGAGCTGGCGCTCTTCATCGCCGCGAAAATCGCGAACGCGCTCGATTACGCGCATCGCCGGCCGGCCCCGGACGGCAGCGAGCTCAACCTCGTGCACCGCGACGTCTCGCCGCAGAACATCCTCATCAGCGACGAGGGCGACATCAAGCTCTGCGACTTCGGCATCGCGAAGGCCGCGAGCAAGGTGTCGACGACGATGTCGGGCGCGCTGAAGGGGAAGCTGCAGTACATGTCGCCCGAGCAGGCCTGGGGCAAGAGACTCGACCGCCGGAGCGACATCTTCTCTCTCGGCTCTGTGCTCTACGAGATGCTGACGGGCGCGCCCCTCTTCGAGGGCGACACCGACATGTCCGTTCTCGAGAGCGTGCGTGAAGGCGAGGTCGCGCCCCCCACGTCCCGCGGCGTCGAGGTGCCGAAGCGCGTGGATCAGATCGTCCTCAAGGCGCTCGCGAAAAATCCCCAGGAGCGCTACCAGAACGCGTCGGAGTTCGAGAAGGACCTGCACGCGGTGCTCTACACGTACCAGCCCTCGCCCGGCCCCGCCGACCTCGCGATCTACATGCACCGCCTTCTCGAGCCTCCCCAGGCATCAGACGACGAGATCGAGGCCGCCTTCGACGCGGCCCGCGACATGCCCCGTCCGGCCGCGCCGCCGGCTCCTGCTTCCGAGGCCCCTCCGAAGAAAGGGAAGGGCCTTGTCATCGCGAAGGCTTCCGGTGATGTGACGCGGCCGCCGATTCCGGCCCCCGCGCCGCACCGTGCGCCGGCGGCCCGCCGCGCCGTGAGAGAGAGATCGGAAGAGCACACGTCTGAACTCCAGTCACCTTGTAATCTCG
>OBLT010002805.1_pt1 | contig 10751 bp, 13 predicted proteins | sample 1518721 | NCBI WGS metagenome assembly OBLT01 (sample SAMEA3539307, study PRJEB22396) | soil metagenome | biome: tundra; feature: field; material: soil | place: USA | collected 2010-05 | depth 0.15 m | reverse complement strand
AAAGCAAGGAGGATTGTATGAAACGAATCACTACAGTGTTGAAAGAGTCGGAAGCAATGGCAGTGCGCAAGGCTGTTTGTGTTGCAGGCGCAGAACATATCGTGATTACTCCGATGCCACAGCGCCTGTGTGCCATTGACTTGGGGGAATGGTACTGCGAGCAGTCTGCTGTACCAAGGGACGTGCATGTTCGCTTCGAAGTGACGGCGGATGACAGTCACTATGGCGGCATTGTTTCCGCCATTCAAAGAATCGCGCATGCCGGGAAAATTGTCCTTGCCTCGCGCCATGACAGGCTACATAGGTGCGCCGCGTAGATATGGACAATATTCTGGAGCCGTTGCTCGCCATTCTCGCCATCGTCGTTCCGCTTGGATTGGCGTATGTCATCGTGTTATTGCAATCTCGCAAGCCTGCTTGCGGTTGCCGGAAAGTATCTGCAAGTACACGCGATGTTCCGTTGCAGAGAAAGACGCTGCACGATTTCGAAGCACATATTGGTCAAAGATGGAGGCTGTAAGTAGCAGACACAAACACGTATACTTCGCGCACTCGTAACCGGACATGAACCGCCATGCTGATCAATTGCGTTGCTTACCAGAACGGTGTCAAGCTCGCCGAATCATCCATTGAGGATATCAGCGAATATCTTAAACAACCAGGCTGTTTCGTCTGGGTTGCGTTGCGCGATGCGACCGATGGTGAGCTCGATAAAATGCAGGAGGAATTCGGGCTGCACGATCTGGCGATCGAAGACGCCCGGCACGGACACCAGCGCCCCAAGATTGAAGAGTACGGCGATACGCTGTTCGTGGTGATGCACTTGGTAGAGGTTGTCCATCCCGAACTTACGGTCGGCGAAATCAGCATCTTCGCCGGACACAATTTTATTCTTTCTGTGCGCAACCACAGCAGCCGGAGCTTATTTGGCGTGCGCGAACGCTGCCAGCGCGAGCCTGATTTGCTGCGGCTGGGCTCTGGCTTCGTGCTCTATGCGTTGATGGACGCGGTGGTGGACCTTTACTTTCCGGTGATAGATGATCTGGAGTCGCAACTGGAAGCCATCGAGGAACGCCTGTTCGACAAGGGGAAGGCCCTCACTAATATCGCGCAGCTATATGAACTCAAGCGCAAGGTCATGGTGCTCAAACATGCGGTTACGCCGATGATGGAAGCCACCGGAAAACTATCCGGCGGGCGCGTGCCAGCGGTTTGTGCCACCACCCAGGAGTATTTTCGCGATGTCTATGACCACCTGACCCGTATCAACGCCACGATAGATGCCATGCGCGACACCATTACCACCGCGATTCTGGTCTGCCAGTCCACGGTGGGCATCGAACAAAACGTAATCAATAAACAACTGACCGCCTGGGCGGCGATCTTCGCCATCGCTACTGTTTTCACCGGCATTTGGGGCATGAATTTCCAGCACATGCCGGAACTGCAATGGGATTACAGCTACCCTGTTGCGCTTCTCATCATCATCGCAGTCTGCGGCTTTCTTTACCTGCGCTTCAAGCGTTCCGGCTGGCTGTAATTTCCCAGGAAGATAACGATGGCCGACCAACGTCCCGATCCCGACTCTTTGCTGGAAAGAGTGCAGCGCGCAGAAGCCAAGCGCCGTCGTGGTAACTTAAAGGTTTTCTTCGGCGCCTCCGCCGGCGTCGGGAAAACCTTTGGCATGTTGCTGGCCGCCCGCGAGCGGCGCGCGGAGGGGCTGGACGTGGTGGCGGGCTATGTGGAAACGCACAAGCGTGCCGAGACAGAGCAGTTGCTGGAAGGGCTGGAAGTGCTGCCGCCGCGCCTGGTGGAATACCGGGATACGCAATTGCGCGAGTTTGATCTGGATGCCGCGCTCAAGCGCCATCCGGCGCTGATCCTGGTGGACGAATTGGCGCATACCAATGCGCCGGGTTCGCGCCATTCCAAGCGCTGGCAGGATGTGGAGGAATTACTGGAAGCGGGTATTGATGTCTATACCGCGATCAACGTCCAGCACATCGAAAGCCTCAACGATGTGGTCTCGCAAATCACCGGCATCCCGGTATGGGAGACTGTGCCCGACGCGGTGCTGGAGGGCGCCAATGAAATCGAGTTGATCGACCTGCCCCCGGACGAATTGTTGCAGCGGCTGAAGGAAGGCAAGGTCTACCTACCCCAGCAGGCGGAACGCGCGGCGCAGAATTTTTTCCGTAAGGGCAACCTGATCGCGCTGCGCGAACTGGCGTTGCGGCGCACTGCAGACCGGGTTGATGCGCAGATGCGCGACTACCGCGAAGATCATGCCATCCAGAACGTGTGGCAAGTGAAAGAGCGGATGCTGGTCTGCATCGGACCGGGCGGCTCTGCTGAGAACCTGGTGCGGGCAGCGTACCGCCTGGCGCAGTTGCTGAAAGCGGAGTGGATTGTGTTGTATGTCGAGACGGCGAAGCTCCAGCATCTTTCCAAGGAACAGCGCGATGCCGTGCTGCGTACACTGAAACTGGCGGAGGAACTGGGCGCGGAAACGGTAACGCTGGGTGGCCGCAAGCTGTCCGAGGAAGTGATTTCATATGCCCGCACCCGCAATGCCACCCGCATCGTGTTGGGCAAGCCGACACTGTCAGGCTGGAAACGCTGGCTGCTCGGGTCGCTGGTTGACACCCTCGTCCGCCAGGCCAGCGACATAGACATTCATGTGGTGGGCAAGGAATCCGATTTCCTGTCGCAGACGAGGGAGAATCCCTATTTCTCGCGCAGCCGCTTGTACCTGGGGCTGGAATCCGGGGAGCAGCGCCCGTTGTTCAAGTGGCGCGCTGATTACTTCTGGGCGATTGCAGCGACCGCGGTCTGCACTTTCGTAGCTTGGTTTATGGTGGGGCATTTCGATCTGGCCAACCTGATCATGGTTTACCTGCTTGGGGTGGTGGTGGTCGCTGCCCGTTACGGTCGCGGCCCATCGGCGCTGAGCTCGTTCCTGAGCGTGGTGTTGTTCGATTTCTTTTTCGTGCCGCCGCGATTCAGCTTTGCCGTTTCGGATACACAGTACCTGATTACTTTCGCCGTCATGCTGCTGGTAGCCCTGGTCATCAGCAGCATGACGGCAAGCACCCGCCACCAGGCCAAGATTGCCGGCCACCGCGAGCGCCGGATCGCCTCGCTGTACGCCATGAGCCGCGAATTGACTGCGACACGCGGCGAGGAAAATATCGTGCGCATTGCGGTCAAGCATATGGCGGAGGTGTTTGAAGCGCAGGCAGTCATATTGCTGCCCAATGAAACGGGACGCATCGTTTATCCCAAGGGCGAGGGGTCTGCGCAATCCAGTCATGGCAGTGACCTGAGTGTGGCGCAATGGGTGTATGACCATGGACAGATGGCGGGACAAGGCACGGACACGCTGCCGGGAGGCGAGATGGTTTACCTGCCGCTGAAAGCCTCTTCCGGAATGATAGGCGTGTTGGCCTTGTTGCCGCTCAACCCGGCACGGCTCGCACTTCCAGAACAACAACGTCTGCTGGAAACTTTTACCAGCCAGATTGCGCTGGCGCTGGAGCGGGTCAGGCTGGCGGCAGAAGCACACAGCGCCCAGTTAAAAATGGAAACGGAGCAGTTGCGCAACTCCTTGCTGTCGGCGATCTCGCATGACTTGCGCACGCCGCTGGCGGCGATTGTGGGCGCATCCAGCAGTCTGGTACGGAATGAGGACAAGTTGGACGACCATGCACGCCACGAACTAAGCCTAGCCATTTATGACGAAGCCACACGCATGGCCGGACTGGCGAACAACCTGCTGGACATGGCGCGGCTTGAGGCGGGCGCTGTCGTGCTGAACCGGCAATGGCAACCGCTGGAAGAAGTGGTCGGCGGTGCGTTGGCGGGACTGACCGCGCGCATGGTCAATTATCCGCTAACCGTCAAGCTGCCACATGATTTACCTTTGGTCGAGATAGACAGTCTGCTGATCGAGCGGGTGTTTGCTAACCTGCTGGAAAACGCCGTGAAGTACACGCCGCCCGGAACCCCCGTCGAAATTTCTGCCGCAACCGGATCGAACGAATTGGTGGTGACAGTTTCCGATCAGGGACGGGGAATTCCGGCTGGGGAAGAAAAGCAAATCTTCGAAAAATTCTACCGCGTCACCAGCGAGGGTAATCAGGGCGGGGCGGGTCTGGGCCTGAGCATCTGCCGCTCCATCGTGGAGGCGCACGGCGGACGAATATGGGCGGATAATTTGCCTTCCGGCGGAGCGGCATTCCACTTCGCGTTGCCATTGACCGAGCCACCGCCCATGATTGAGCACGAAGAAATCGCCGAATCATGAACAATCCCGCCACCATCATCGTCATCGAAGACGAAGCGCAGATACGCCGCTTCCTGCGGACTACGCTGGCCTCGGAAGGCTATAAGGTAATCGAAGCGGAAACCGGCAAGCAGGGTTTGAACGAAGCCGCGGCGCGCAAGCCGGACCTGATTGTTCTCGATCTCGGCCTGCCTGACATGGATGGCGTCGAGGTGGTCAAGGAGTTGCGCACGTGGTCTTCCGTTCCCATCATCATCCTGTCCGCGCGCTCGCAGGAAAGCGACAAAATTTCCGCTCTGGATGCGGGTGCGGGTGATTATCTGGTCAAACCTTTCGGCGTAGGCGAGTTGCTTGCACGGATACGCGTGGCATTACGTCATGTGTCTTCTACTGCGAATGGGGAGGAAGAAGGCGTTTTCTCGGTGGACGAGCTGAAGGTGGACATGATTCATCGCAAGGTCACGGTCAGCGGCATAGACGTTCACCTCACCCCGATTGAATACCGCTTGCTGACCGTGTTGGTAAAGCACGCTGGCAAGGTGCTGACGCACCGCTTGCTGCTCAAGGAAGTCTGGGGGCCGAACTACGTGGAACGCGCCCACTATCTGCGCATCTACATGGGCATCCTGCGCCACAAACTGGAGAAAGACCCGGCGCGCCCGCGCTTCCTGCTGACGGAAGTCGGGGTTGGTTACAGGTTGGCGGCTGTCTGAAAGCACCCAGCACTCGTTCAGCTTAACGTATTCATCCTATCTTTCTGTAAACGCTGTTCCGGCAATTTTTATTGCCCTGCCCTTGAATTTCGGGGACAATCCCTGCCCCTATGAAATCGTATTCACTTTTCTTGAAAGGGATGTGGGTATGTCTGAAATTGCAAAACTCGATCACCTCACCAAAGTTCCTGAACAACCCCCCTTGAGTTGGTACTTCGATCCCAAGGCGTTGGAAGTCGAGCAACGCCTGCTGTTCGAGCAAGGGCCGAATTACGTCGGACATGAGCTGATGGTTCCGAATCCGGGCGACTACCAGGTGCTGGAAGGTGCGGCGCAAATGCTGGTGCGCAATCCGAATGGCGTGGAGCTGCTCAGCAATATCTGCCGCCACCGCCAAGCCATCATGCTGCAGGGTCGAGGCAACGCGCAACACATCGTCTGCCCGATACATCACTGGACCTACAAGACCAGCGGCGAACTGCTCGGCGCACCGCACTTCCCGCAGAATCCCTGTTTGCACCTGAACAAGTCGCCGCTGCAAAACTGGAACGGCCTGCTGTTTTCCGGCAAGCGCGACATCGCCAAAGATCTGGCCAAAGTCGGCGTGATGCAAGACCTTGATTTCTCCGGCTATATGCTGGATCGCGTGGAAGTAGACGAATACGCGTTCAACTGGAAGACCTTCATCGAGGTGTATCTGGAGGATTATCACGTCGGGCCGTTCCATCCCGGTCTGGGTAATTTCGTGGATTGCGACAACCTCAAGTGGGAGTTCGGCGAACAGTACAGCGTGCAAACCGTCGGAATCAGCAACGCGCTGCGCAAAGTCGGCAGCCCGATATATGGCAAGTGGCAGGAACAAGTGCTGCGCTATCACGGCGGCAAGCTGCCGAAATATGGCGCGATCTGGCTGACCTATTACCCCAACATCATGGTCGAGTGGTATCCCGGCACGCTGGTCGTCAGCACCATCGTTCCGCGCGGCCCGGAAGCCTGCACCAACATCGTCGAGTTCTATTACCTCGAAGACATCGTATTGTTCGAGCGCGATTACGTGGAAGCCGAGCAAAAGGCCTATCACGAAACGGCAGTGGAAGACGACATCATCTGTCTGCGCATGCACCAGGGGCGCAAATCGCTCTATCAACGCGGCATCGAAGAACACGGCCCGTATCAGTCGCCCACCGAAGACGGCATGTTGCATTTCCATGAGTATCTGCGCCGCAACCTTGCGTCACATTTGTAAAATAAGCGCAGTTCATTAATGGCACCTTTAGAAACCGTCGCGAGCAGCCGGAGTGCAAGAAGCCGCGCAGTGAATGACGAGACATACCTCATAGGTAGGCGAGGATTGAACGAGCACGCGACACAGCAATCTGGCTGCGTAGCAGGTTTATAGTCGTGGCCCGCACCGGCTCGCTCTGGATGCTCGTCGCCGGCCTACTGTTCGGCTGCATGGGCGTGTTCGTCAAACTCGGTGCGGCACATTTCTCGTATGTTGAACTGGTGTTCTATCGCTCGTTCTTCGGACTGGTGCTGGTCTACCTCATCATGCGACAACAGCGCATCGGTGTTGCCACACAATACTGGCGCAACCACCTGTGGCGCAGCATTTCCGGTTCGGTAGCCCTCGCGTTGTTCTTCTACTGCATCACCGTGCTGCCGCTCGCCACTGCCGTCACGCTCAACTACACCGCCCCGCTGTTTCTCACCCTCCTCACCATGCTGGTGTTCAAGGATAAATTTCATCCGCCGCTGACCATCGCCATCGCACTGGGATTCGGCGGCGTGGTGCTGCTGTTGCACCCGACCTTGCAACACGATCAACTGCTGCCCGGCCTGCTCGGCCTGATCTCCGGCTTCCTCGCCGGAGTCGCCTATCTCAACGTCAAGCAACTCGGTGTCATCGGCGAACCGGACACGCGCACCGTGTTTTATTTCAGCCTGACCGCCTCCATCGGCAGCGGCGTGTGGATGCTGTTCGATACGGCGCATAGCATCACACCGCAAGGCTTTGCCCTCCTGCTTGGATTGGGCAGTACCGCCACGCTCGCACAACTCGCCATGACGCGTGCCTACCGCGTCGGCAACACACTGGTGGTCGGCAGCCTGGCATACAGCACCATCGTGTTCGCCAGCCTGTTTGGCATGTTGTTGTGGAATGAAGTACTGCCGCTGAGCAGCTGGCTGGGCATGGCGTTCATCATCGTGGGTGGTGTGTTAAGCTTACGCCTGACACCCAAACACCCGTCACCAAAACAATACCCGACTCCCAAAAAATAAGAGGGCAGAAAAATGATCACCATCGAACAAACCGAAAACCTCGTCAACGCCGCTGTCCTTGGCGAATTCACCATCGCCGATTTAAAGGCGTTTGAAGAACAATCGTTGTACAAACTAAAAACCCCCGGCGCAGTGAACCTGCTGTTCGATCTGCGCGCCATGGTCAGCTACACCATTGATGTGGCTTGGGAAGAAATCAAATTCTTCCGCCGCGAACACAACCACGACTTCAGCAAAATCGCCGTGGTTACCGACAATCAATGGATCACCTGGCAGGCATGGCTGTCGCGCATCTTCGTGGATGCGGATATACGCGTGTTCACGGATTATGAAGAAGCGCGGGCTTGGGTGCAAAGTTAGCGTAGCGTTTCGTTCGACCTAGCAATTCAGGGGGATCAATCAATGGTGCATTTATCGGAAATTTTAGGGTGTGCCGTATTTTCGCCCCCAATACAAACAAGGCATTGCATGATGGTTGCCGGTTTATACACCTCGAAGGTGCCTTTGCTGGCACATTTTAGGGTGTCTACTTTACGTTAGCCACTCATCCCTATGACCGAGTCCTCGCCCATCAACGCAGAGTTCGTCACGGCGCTACTGGCCGAAGACGAAGTTGGTTCAGTCATTCGTTCGCATTTGTATGTTGAGGCCCAACTCAGCAAGTTTCTTGAGCTCACGGTTGTCGAACCGAAGTTCCTCAACGATCTTGACCTCAGCTACGCTAAGAAAGTTAACCTTGCCTGTTGCCTGGGGTTTGATCCAAAGTTTAGTGGCGCGCTCAAGCGCATCGGGAAGTTACGCAATGACTTTGCGCACGATCTTTCGTCCTCACTCTCCAAGGGGGTTGTCGCTGATCTTTTCAACGCCCTCCCCGAGTTTGGGCAGCAGGCCGTACATCTTTCCGTCGGCATGCTCCACCAAATGTGCAAGGTCGTATCCCAGCCATCAAAGTACGAGCAGCTTTCACCAAAGATGCAGTTCGTACTCATTGCGCTCAATCTTGAGCGCATCTGCTTCGCCGCCTGCGAGCTTGTGCAACAGTCAACGGGTGAGAGCAGTCGTGGCTAACCCGGCGGTCAACACGGACGCGGCGCGAAGAACCACGCCGCGCCGGTTACCTCTACGTTAGGTTTTTACACAAAGGAGATTCAAATGAAATCGAAATCAGTACTTGCATTTTTCGTTGCAGTCGCACTGTCAATCGTTTCTTGGGGTGCAATGGCACAAACCAGATGCTCAACGGACTCATATGGCAACACCACGTGCCGCGACAGTGATGGCAACACAACGCGTGGCAGCACCGACTCATACGGCAATACCACATGGCGTGACAGCAACGGCAACACAACACGCGGCAGCACGGACTCATATGGCAATACTACATTGCGCGACAGCAACGGCAATACCACGCGTGGCAGCACCGACTCATACGGTAATACCACATGGCGCGACAGTAATGGCAACACAACACGCGGCAGCACGGACTCATATGGCAACACTACATTGCGCGATAGCAACGGTAATACCACGCGGTGTAGCACTGACTCATACGGCAACACCACATGCCGTTAACAAGCACTTTGCCATTCGCAAACCTAACCTTACGGTCAAGAGGGACGGGCGAGAAGCAACTAAAGGGGTCAGCTTCGCATTACTTTTTAGTGAACCGTCGAGGGGCTTGCATTCACGCATCCAGCCTATCCCTGCATTCGAGATGGGCTGCGCAAAAGCGCGCCGCCCCTTAATTTAAACGTTGACCCATGAGAAACATAAAATGACCCAATTACTTACTTTTGCCATCGTTTCTACTTTTTTTATTTATGTTTCCAGGAAATCTCTGTTCCGCCCTCACTCACATGGCTTCTACCGTTTCTTTGCGTGGGAGTGTATCTTGGCGCTTGTCTTGCTTAATTTTCCGTATTGGGTAGAAAACCCATTCTCCCTTTACCAGCTCATTTCATGGCTGCTTCTACTTATTTCCATCTTCTTGGTGGTTCATGGAGTGCACCTGCTTCAGATTATCGGAAAACCAAATGAGAACCGACCTGATGCCGAGTTGCTAGAATTTGAAAAAACCACTTACCTGGTTACTGTGGGTGCCTACAAATACATCCGCCATCCGCTCTATTCTTCACTTCTGTTTCTCGCGTGGGGTGCTTTTCTCAAACACCCCTCATTGCTCGGCCTACTTTTGGCCTTTATCGCTTCACTTTTTCTGCTTCTTACAGCAAAGAGCGACGAATCCGAATGTCTACAGCATTTCGGGAGTACGTATCAAACATATATGCTGGGAACCAAAAAGTTTATTCCTTTTTTATTTTAAAAGAACCAACCAAGTCAGCACCACACATCCCCAGAAAATAAAAAACCCGCTTTCGCGGGTTTTTCTTTGCACTACGAAACAGAGCTGAATTACTTCAGCTTGGTTTCCTTGTACATGACATGCTTGCGTGCCTTGGGATCGTATTTCTTCATTTCGATCTTTTCAGGCGTGGTGCGCTTGTTCTTGGTCGTGGTGTAGAAATGACCGGTACCGGCACTGGATTCGAGTTTGATTTTTTCGCGCATGTTCTATGCTCCTTAGATTTTTTCGCCGCGGACGCGCATCTCTGACAGCACCGCGTCGATGCCATTCTTGTCGATGGTGCGCAGCGCTGCATTGGTCAGGCGCATGCTGACCCAGCGGTTCTCGCTCTCGACCCAGAAGCGGCGGCGTTGCAGGTTAGGCAAAAAACGACGCTTGGTTTTGTTGTTCGCATGGGAAATATTGTTCCCATACATCGGGGCTTTCCCCGTCACTCGACATACACGTGCCATGGTTCTACTCCAACCAATTTCAAAAGAGCGCGGATTCTACCGAAGTAATCCGGAATGTTCAACCTGAATTTTGGGGTGAAATGTCAAAACCCCCGCAGCCAACACCTTAACCAAACTGAAACATTCAGCAACTATCCTGCGGCTCTTGCCCGACCAAAGGGTATCAACAATGAAAATTCTTCAGGATAAAGATGGAAAGCCCATACAAAGGCAAGACCGGTTTGAAGCGCGTATGGAGCGCATTGTTCTACTCGCTGGCCGGATTGCGCGCTGCGATCCGCCATGAGGATGCGTTCCGCCAGGAAGTGCTGCTGGCACTCTTGCTCGTGCCAACGGCGTTATTTATGCCTGTCAGTGCAATCGGCAAGGCACTGATGATCGCCAGCGTGTTGCTGGTATTGATAGTCGAATTGCTCAATTCTGCAGTGGAGGCCGCCGTGGATCACACCTCATTGGATCAACACAAACTTGCCAAACGCGCCAAGGACATTGGAAGTGCGGCGGTGTTGTTGAGTTTGCTGAATGTCGTTTCGGTTTGGCTTCTGATCCTGCTAAATTAAGCTATTAACGGGCATGGCAAATCGCCACCCCCGATGATGAAACGTTACCATATCCTCGTAGGAGCGGGCCCTGCGTGTGTTGTTGGGGCTGAA
>OBLT010002803.1_pt1 | contig 10753 bp, 13 predicted proteins | sample 1518721 | NCBI WGS metagenome assembly OBLT01 (sample SAMEA3539307, study PRJEB22396) | soil metagenome | biome: tundra; feature: field; material: soil | place: USA | collected 2010-05 | depth 0.15 m | reverse complement strand
TCTTCTGACGCTCTTCGATTTCCTCGACGGTCGAGAGCAGGTCGCGCAGCGACGCCGCCTCCTCGAAGCGCGTGTCTTCGGAAGCGGCCGCCATGCGCGCCCGCAGGCCGCGCGCCAGGTCGGTGTGACGGCCTTCGAGGAACAGCTTGACGTCGCGCACCGCTCCGGCATAGATGTCGTCGGTGGTGAGCCCTTCGACGCAAGGTCCCAGGCAGCGATGAATGTGGAACTGGAGGCAGGGCTTGGGATGGAATCGGGTGAGATCGATTTTGCACGAAGGCACCAGGAAATGCCGGTGGATGAAATGCACCAGCCGGTGCGCCAGGTTGGCCGGGAAGTACGGGCCGAAGTAGGTGGCGCCGTCCTTGCGCAGGCGGCGCGTGACGTAGACGCGCGGATACTTCTCACTGGTGAGCTTGACGTAGGGGTAGGTCTTGTCGTCGCGGAGCAGGATGTTGAAGCGCGGCTTGTACTGCTTGATGAGATTGTTTTCGAGGGCCAGCGCCTCTTTTTCGTTGTCGACCGAGATGTAGTCGATGTCGCGCGCTTCGGAGATCAGGGTGCCGGTCTTGATGTCCGCCAGCTTGTCGTCGGAGAAGTAGCTACGGACGCGGTGGCGCAGGATCTTGGCCTTGCCCACGTAGATGACGCGGCCGCCGGCATCTTTATATAGGTACACGCCGGGCGTGAGGGGAAGCTGCGAGACCTTGTCGCGGAGTTCCATGGAGGGGAAGCGGTAACTCCATTATAGAAAAAGCGACACAGGCAAGAGTTCGCCGGGCAGGTGATCTCGGCCTCCGGCGGATTGCGCTGACTTTGTGGCGGCGGGTGGCTGAGGGGGCCCGGCGAGCTGGCTGTACCCACGATAGAGGGCGCTGGTAGAATAGAATCATGGCAGGTTGGATCCTGGCAGTGCTGGTGGCCTCGGTAGCGTCGCTCCACGCGGACAATCAGACTCAGCCCCCCCAGCCGCCGTCGAAGGCGCAGCCCGAACTGCAGAAGCGGCAAAAGCCTCCCGCCAGCGCAAAGGAAGAGATTCCACCGGAAGAGGACAAGGCACTCTCCACGGAGGATTTCTCCTTCAATCCGATCGAGGCCGAGAAGTGGCTGAAAGTCGGCAACTACTACTTCAAGCAGGGCAAGTACCGGCCTGCGGCTGACCGGTTCCGCGGCGCTACCAAGTGGAACGACGGGTATGGCGAGGCATGGCTGCGTCTCGGAGAAGTGGAAGAAAAGTTGAAAGACCCACAGGCCGCGAAGGAAGCTTACACCAAGTACCTGGAAGTGGCTCCCGACGCCAAGAACGCCGCCCAGGTCCGCAAGAAAGTGGCGAAGCTCAAATAGCCGTGAGCGGATGAGTGAATACCGGCGGCAAGACGCCGGCGCTACGGTGCGTCAGCGGATGAGCCGGAGCAGGCCCCAACAGAACAGGCAAATCCAGAAGTCCACGGCCAATCCCCAATCGATGCAGAACGGCTGATGCTGCGCTCTCGGGGGAAGCCATTGCTGCACGCTGAAGTAAATCGCGTTCCCGGCCAGAATCGCAATCAACGATCGCCAAAAGTTGTTCCTCACGCGGAGGTTAGGCCGGGGCCACCCTCGGGAATACCCAACCACGGCAGGTCCAAAGCCTGGCGGACTTTCTCCATCAATGCCACCGGCGTGAAAGGCTTTGCCAGGAACAGGGAAGAGATTCTCCCGATGGACCGGACTGTTGCTAACCTCACCTGTTGCTAACCTCACCTTGAGCCCAATTCCCGATTCTGCTATCCTCAATAAGTTGAATTCATTCACATTGTCCCACCCGGCCAGTGCGGCCGGGCCTACCTGAGAGGTTCACATGTCGGGCCATTCCAAATGGGCAACCATCAAGCATAAGAAGGCGGCTCTCGACGCCAAGCGCGGGAAGTCGTTCACGCGCATTATTAAGGAAATCATGATCGCCGCCCGCAGCGGGGGCGATCCGGACGGGAACCCCCGCCTGCGCACCGCCGTCCTGGCCGCCAAAGGCGCCAGTATGCCTTCGGACAACATCAAGAAGGCCATCATGCGCGGCACCGGCGAGCTCGAGGGCGGCCAGATCGATGAAGTCATGTTCGAAGGCTACGGTCCAGGCGGCGCCGCCGTCCTGGTCAACGTCGCCACCGATAACCGAAATCGTACGGTGAGCGATATCCGCCATATCTTCTCCAAGAACGGCGGCAACATGGGCGAGCAGGGCAGCGTCGCCTGGATGTTCGAACGGAAGAGCCAGATCTTCGTCCCGGGCGATAAGGCCGGCGAAGACCAGCTCCTGAATATCATTCTGGACGCAGGCGGCGACGACCTCCGCAACGACGGTGACCGGTGGACCATTCTCTCCGCTCCCGAAGCGCACGAAGCGGTGCTCAAGGCTCTGGACGCCAGCGCCGTTCCGCATGAGGAGGAGAGCATCGCCATGGTCCCCAAGAACCTGATCAAGCTGGAAGGCAAGAGCGCGAGCGGCATGCTGAGACTCACCGAGGCGCTCGAAGATCACGACGACGTGCAGAACGTGTTCTCCAACTTCGATATCGACGAGAAGGAGTTGGAGGCGATGGCGCAATAGCGTGCGCGTGCTCGGTATCGATTGCGGTTCGGAACGCACCGGTTATGGCGTGATCGACAGCGACGGGGCCGACCATCGCCTGCTGGCATGTGGGGTCATTCGCACCAATACGAAGTGGCCCTTTGAGAAACGGCTGCTGGAAATCGCCAGCGGGTTGCGCAGCCTGATTCGGGAGCATCATCCGGAATCGGGCGCCGTCGAAGGGGTTTTTTATTCGGCGAACGTCAAGACGGCGCTGAAACTGGCCCACGTGAGAGGAGTCGCCCTGCTGTTGGTCGCGGAGGCCGGGATGGAGTTGGCGGAGTATTCGCCCTTGGAAGTGAAAATCAGCGTGGTGGGGTATGGGCGAGCCGAGAAATGCCAGGTGCAGATGATGGTCCGGTCGCTGCTGCGGTTGACGGAAGCCATCGAGTCCGAGGATGCCTGTGATGCCTTGGCCGTGGCCATCTGCCACGCCACGCACGAGGCCACCAGCAGAAGGCTGGCGTAGGACACTTGATGTTGAGAGTCGGTAAATCGGTATGAAGTGGTCCCTGATTCTCCTTTTCGCGAGCGTTCTTCTGGCCGGTGACGGGTCCCGGCTGGTTTACACCCGGTCTTTCCCGGGCAGCGTCCCCGCCTTCCTGCAGGTGATCCTCGACAAGTCTGGAAACACCGAATACCGCGAGGCGGAGGATGACGACCTGCCCATCAAGTTCCAACTCAGCGCGGCCGATACTCAGGCGGTATTCGACCTGGCGGTGAAGCTCGACTACTTCAAGCACCCGCTCGAATCGCCATTGAAGGTAGCCTTCATGGGGACCAAGACCTTCCGTTACGAGAACGGCGACCAGAAGAGCGAGGCCAAGTTCAATTTCTCCGAGGATGCCGCGGCTCGGGAACTGCAAGACTGGTTCGAGCGCATGGCCGAATCGGCCGAATACCACATCGATCTCGATCGTGCCGCCAAGTACGACCGGCTCGGCGTGGTGAAAGCGCTCACCCTGCTCGAATCGGCGCTGGAGCGCAAGCGCCTGGTGGGGCTGGATCAGTTTCTTCCCACCCTCGACCGCATTGCCAAGAACGAGAACTACATGCACACCGCCAGGGCTCGGGCCTCGGAGATCGCCGAGGCCATTCGCAATCCGAAACCATGAAGTGGCTGCTGCTGGTGGCGCTGATCGGTGGGGCGGGGCTGTGCGCCGCCCAGACGCCGCAGAAAGCGCCGCCGCGGCCGGCTCCCAAGGCTTCCCCCCAGGAACAGGACGACCTGGAGACCGCGCTTTCCGAAGCCGGCGCCAGCCCGCTGGAGTATCTGCGCGCCATCGAGAAACACCTGGAAAAGTACCCGAATTCGCCGCGTAAGGAGGAACTGGAGCGGGCCGCCGTGCGCGCTTCCATGGAGGCCAACGACGATAGCCGCATCATCCTGCACGGCGAGCGTGTGCTGGCGCATGAGCCGGACGACCTGCAGATTCTGGACCAGGTGGCGCGCGCCCTGCTGGCCAACGAGTCCAAGGATAACTCCGGGCGCGCGCTGAAATATGCGCGGCACTATGAGGAGTTGGTGCGGAAAATGCAGAAGGAAGGTGTGCGCTCCGCCGCGGGCACCGCCGACTGGCAGAACCAGACGGATCGCGGGATTGGCCGCACGTTGATGAATGAGGCGCGGGCCACCGGAAACCTGGGGCGCGCGGACCAAGCTCTCGCCCTCGCGCAGCAGGCGTTCGATACCTGGCCCTGCGCGGATGCCGCCCGGGAGATGGCTCGCTGGTACGAGCGCCTGGGGAAGCCGGCCGAAGCGGCCTCCGCGTTGGCGGACGCCTTCGCCATCCCGGACCCTCGCGCGACCGATGCCGACCGTGCACGCGACCGCGGCCGCATGGGCGAACTCTATCGCCAGGCGCACGGCTCGGAGGCCGGCCTGGGCGAATTGGTGTTGGAAGCCTACGACCGCAACGTGGCCTTGATCCACACTCGCGAACTGCGGCTGCGCGCGACCGACCCAAACGCCGCGCTCACCGATCCCATGGAGTTCACGCTCAGCGCACTGGATGGACCGAAGCTGACCCTGGCCGCTTTGAAGGCCAAGGTGGTAGTCTTCGATTTCTGGGCCACCTGGTGCGGTCCCTGCCGCGCCCAGCATCCGCTCTACGAACAGGTGAAGAAGCGCTTCCAGGACAATCCCGACGTGGTATTCCTGTCCATCGATACCGACGAGGACCGGACCGCGGTGAAGCCCTTTCTGGAGGAGGTGAAGTGGGACGGGCGCGTGTACTTCGAGGATGGCCTCTCGCGCGCGCTGAAGATCGCGTCGATACCCACCACCATCCTCACCGACAGGCACGGCCGCATCTTCAGCCGTATGAACGGCTTCAAACCGGAGCGCTTTGTAGCGATGCTCACCACGCGCATCCGCGACGCCCTGGGAAATTGAGGCCACCATGCTGGACATGGCCGAATGGGCCGAATGTCCCACCCTTGACACTCGTCACCCATTTGCTATGCTTCCAGCAGGAGTCGGATTTCCCGACTTCCTGTCTTCTAGTGTTCTTACACCATGACCACTCTCGTTAGAATTCAGCGCAAAGGACAGATGACGTTACCGAGCCGTTTCCGCTCGGCTGTCGGCGTGTCCGAAGGCGACATGATCGAGATTTCGGTGCAGCGGGGTAAAATTGTGCTGACCCCAAAGGTAGTTGTCGATCGTGCGCAGATCCCAAGCGCCCGCGATGAGTACACCCCGGCCCAGCGCCGGGCCATCAATCGAGGCATCGCTCAGAGTGAAAAGGAATATAAACAGGGACGATCCTTCGGGCCGTTTAGCACTCACGAGGAGTTCATCGCATCACTGCACAAGGAATCCGCAAGGCTGAGCGGAACGAAACGTAAGCGCCCGGCACAATGAGGCTCGATTTCACTCCGCACTTCCTGCGCAGCTACACCAAAGCGCCAGCTCACATCCGGCGAGCGTTTGACAAACAATCCGCATTTCTTGTCCAAGATCTTCGTCACCCGTCGTTACGAGCAAAGAAGTTCGATGAAGGCAAGGATCTCTGGCAGGCCAGGGTGACAGGCTCCTGGCGATTCTACTTCAAGATCGCCGGTGAATTCTATCGGCTGGAGGAGATCAAAGCCCACCCTAAATGACCGCCCTGCCCGAAACCTGCACATTGGAACCACCGCGCCGTTCTTGTCCAGCAAGGTCTGCGTGAACGAAGAAGAAGGGGAAGTAGCCATGCCTATCACGCTGAAGGACAAAATGAAAGGACTGAGCCCCGCCCAACGCAAGAAGGTCGAGGCCCGCGCCGCTGAGCTGATTGCCGAGGAGATGACCTTGCGACAACTGCGGCACGCACGCAAGCTCACGCAGGTGAAGATGGCCAAGAAGCTCGGGGTGACCCAGGACAGTGTGTCGCGCCTCGAAAAGCGGAGCGATCTCTTGCTATCCACGCTCCGAAAGACGGTCGAGGCCATGGGCGGAAACCTATCGCTTGTGGCCGAATTCCCCGACCGTCAGCCGGTTGTACTGTCCGGCATTGGCGAAGACGACCCGAGGCCAAAGCCGACAAGCCGGCGACGCGTCGCCTAAGGTCTGGGCTGCCGGGTACGGGTCGACCTCGTCGAGCGAGACTTGAATCGGTACGCCGGCCGTAGGGGCCGGTGTGCGGGCGCTCCGCGATGCCGGTGGCGCGGGCAGGGTGCCCTTGACCATTCAGAGAGGCAGAATACCGGCGGCGTGCATTCGGTTCTTGCGGCTTGATGCAGGTACCCCGCCCTGCTGCCGTTGGGCGGCGGCTCAAGCAAGGCCGAATCCATTGGGGAGCTATAGCTCCCAATGAAAGACAAGCTAACTTGCTTGTTTTCAGCAAGGCATGGCAGAGTTCGGGAGCTACAGCTCCCATTACGGGACGAACAGGATGCAGACGGGCATGGGGGCGTCGGTGATCGGGCGGCCTACCGGGGTGAGTTGCCCGGTGGTGGGGTGGACCCGGAACACGACGATGTCGTTGGTGTCCTGGTTGGCGGCCAGCAGGTATCCGCCCGTGGGGTCGAGCGCGAAATGCCGCGGCGTCTTGCCCAGTGTAGGGGCGTGGTCCATGGCCATCAAGGTGAATTTCTCGGGGTCGATCGAGAAAATCGCGAGGCTGTCGTGCCCACGGTTCGAACCGTAGAGGATCGTTCCCGCAGCGTTTACGGCCACTTCGGCGGTGGTGCTGGCACCCTTGAAAGTCTGGGGAAGCGTTGAAACGGACTGGAAATCGGCGAGCGAGCCCTTGACCGGATCGTAGCGGAAAGCCGTCACCGTGGAGCCCATCTCGCTGATCGCGTATACGATCTTGCCGTTCGGGTGGAAGGCCAGATGGCGCACGCCGGCTCCGGGCGCGACCTTGGCGAAGGGCTGCTCCGCGGGAGCGATGGTCCCCTTGGCAGCGTCGAACCGGTACACAAAAATCTTGTCGAGGCCCAGGTCGGCCAGCAGCAGAAAACGATTGTCGGGAGAGAAGACCACTTCGTGCGCGTGCGGCCCCTGCTGCCGCTCGCGGTTCACGCTGGAACCTTCATGCCGTTCGACAACGGTCGCTTCCCCCAGCCGTCCATCGGGACGGACCGGCATGAGCGCCATGTTGCCGCTCCCATAATTGGCCACGGCCAGCCAGCGGCCGGTCTTGTCGAGCGCCAGGTGGCAGGGCCACTCCCCACGCGACGTCACCTGGTTCAGGAGCGTGAGCTTCCCGGTCTTGGTGTCCATGGAGAACGCGCTGACCGAATTCCCCGGTCGGTTGCCATTGTTGTCTTCATTCACCGCGTAGAGGAAACGATGGCTGGCATCGTCGATGAGGAAGGAGGGATTGACCGATTCCGCCATTACGCCGAGCGGTGTCAACTTCCCGTTGGTGGTCTGGAAGCGATAGGCGTAAATGCCCTTGCTGGCGCCTTTCGTATAGGTGCCGGCATAGACCAGGTACTCGGCGCCGCTTGCCACGGTACCCGCCAGAAGCAGGAAGGCCAAAGCCAGAAGCACAGACCTCCCGGCGGGTGTTCCCCGTACTACGGGCCACCCGGCCGGTGGCTTTCCCGTATCCGCCGGGAGGCCCGTTCCCGTTACCATTACTCAGCCGGCACCTGAAACGTTCCGAGGAAACCGCTGCGCCGCATGCGGTTGTGCCAGGTTTCGCCCAAGCCATCGCCGGTGAAGGAATTGTCGAGCGCATAGGCCGGCATGGCATGCTCCAGGCTGGTCAATGGCGGATACCAGACCTCTTCATTGCCGCAAACGTGGTCGCCCGCGTTCAGGGCGCGCGTTTGGATGGAAGCCAGGGAGCCCGCCGTGAGCTTCGCCGTGCCGCCGTGGATGTTGCCGTCCTGAATGGTCAATTCGATAGGGGCGTAATCCACCTTCACAACGTCCTTCAATAGTTCTCCGCCCATGTGCCGCGCGAAGCTCTGGAGGGCCAGACGCTGCTCCGCGTTGGCGCGGCTATCCACGATCAGCACTGCTTTGGCTGGATTGACCGGCTCGGAGACCAGACCCAGGGTGTGCTCGGAGCGGACGACGCCGACCACCGAGAGTCCCGCCAGGCTCACACCATGCCAGTCGCCGTTTGCGATCTTCCAGCCGAAAACCGCCTCCCGGCCGACCTGTTCGGCTTCACCATTGGCAAAACAAGCGCCGGTGAAGACATCGGCGGTTCGGGCTTCGATGTAGTTGCCGACAACGCTGTGGGCCGGAATAGCGGCAGCCAAGGAAATCGAGGCAGTCACGGCCAGCACTGCGGCCGCAGTTGATAGATCTTTTAGCATCCCAGTTTCTCCCTGGTTCCCATTATAGCGGATTGGCGGAAGGGCGGAACGAAGCTGAAAGCAGTGGGCAGGTCAGAACCCGGGAAAGAACGATAGCCGCCAATGAACGCGGATGAAAAACAAAGGGTGTTATCGGCGTTCATCGGCGGCTACGATGATTTCCTTATGGCTCCGTCCTTGCCTACACCACTGGGGTGAGGACTGCCTCGCCCGGATGCCAGTTGGAGGGGCACAGTGCGCCGGTCTGCATCGCGTCGAGCACCCGCAGCACTTCCCCGGGATTGCGGCCTACCGTCAGGTCGTTGACCGACACGAAACGGATGCTGTGGTGCGGGTCCACTACGAAGGTCGCGCGCTGGGCCACTCCCTCCTGTGGGTCGAGGATGCCCAGGGCGGCACACAACTCCCGCTTGATGTCCGCCAGCATGGGGAACGGCAGCTTCTGCAGATCGGGGTGATTCTGGCACCAGGCCAGATGCACGAACTCCGAATCGGTGCTGCCGCCCAAGATCTGCGCGCCGCGTGCCTGGAACTCGTGGTTGAGCTTGCCGAAGGCCGCGATTTCGGTGGGGCAGACGAAGGTAAAGTCCTTTGGCCAGAAGAAGTAGACCTTCCACTTGCCCAGGTAGTCCCGGTCTGTAATCGTCTGGAAGGCCTTTCCCTTTTCGGTACTCATGGTGGCCTGAAGGCAAAAGCTCGGGAACTTATGTCCGACTCCTAACATATTGCGCACTCCGTTCATTTTTGAAGCAGTCCGTCAATCTTGGCTGCCAGAATGAAATCGTTCTCGGTCAGTCCGTCGATCTTGTGGGTCCAAGTCTTGACTTCGACCTTCCCCCACGACAGGTACAAATCGGGGTGGTGGCCTTCCTGCTCCGCGATGGCGCCCACTCGATTCACGAACTCCAGGGCCGTCCGGAAATCCGGAAAAGTATACGTCTTGCCCAGATGATGTTCCGCCACCACCTGCCAGCCAGCCACTTGCGCCTTCATCTGGTCCAACTGTTCGCCCTTGAGAGGCGGCACGCCTCCCTTGCAGGGTACACATTGCTTATCGGCCAAATTCATGATCTCTCTCCTCATAGGAATTGTGAATGTTCTTTCTCTTTGAGGATACATCGCGGAAGACAACGCGAGGCATGGCTCGCCGGCGAGGGCAGCTCGACACCTGCCGTGGGGCAGGTCCCTCCGTGCTACGGGGTCTTGACCACTGGGATGCGGGCTTCCACCGGAGGCAGCGGCGGGAAATCCGTGTAGGGAGCGGCCTGGTACCAGTAGGCCACCGAAAAGAAATTGTCGCCGCGATCGTTGGCGTGGCCGTGCTCCATGGTGTGCTTGAGATAGCGCTCAAAGGTTACCGGGTTATCGCCATGCCAGCGGTAGCAGCAGTAACGGCCGCCGGTGCGTTCGGCATTCGCGATCAACGGCGCGCCGTACATGGAATGTCCGAAGGGCTGGGCGCCGTCGCGCCCTCCGAAGTCCCAACTCCCCAGGAAATAGTCTTCCGAGCCGGTGCCGGTGATCGCGGGCTTCGACTCATCGTCGATGAAGATCATGTCGTCGCCTTCGCCCCACCAGCCGTTGGCGTTCTGGAGGACGCCCAGCGTGACGCCCATCAGGTGGCCGCGCCCGCGTGTCTCCATGTAGACGTAGTTGAGCTTGCCATCCAGATTGAGCTTGGGGCCCTGGCTCGCGACCGGCACGCAGGGCGCGCTCTGACGATACTGGGCGTGGAAATAGAGCGCATCGGCGGGAAGGCTGGGAACGGTCATGTAGTCGATATTCGAATAGAACGAGCCGACCTCCTGCTTCCCCTCATTGGTGACGGTGAATCGCGCCGATTGGCGGTACGGCATGGCGAAATAGCAGTTCAGCGACTTTCCCGGCGAGCAGGCCAGGTATTCGGACTGGTAGATCTGATAGGTGTTCAGGTTGAGTCCGAAGAAGTCGCCGATGGGGGCTTCCACGCTGGGCTTGGCGCTGCCGTCCCAGTAACCGCGGAGCACCAGTTCCTTCAGATGATCGCCGCTGCGCGCGGCAATGGTGAACCAGATGTGGCTGATCGCGCCGGGACCCTGCGCGTTGAAGACCTCCAGCACGCCGCCTGCCGGGATGTTCCAGGAATCGCGGTTGCCGCCGGTGCGATCGTAGCTCGATTGTTTGAGCGACTTGTAGTTCTGAGCCCTGGTGTAGGGGGGCAGAATCGAAGATGCGGGTGCGGAGCCGCTTGGGTTCTGCGCCTGGGCGGCGGGCGCCGCCGCTGCCAGACCGCCCGCCGCCAGCAGACGATGCAGGAAGCCGCGCCGGCCTTTCGTCGATAAAGTCATGAGTTTCCCTCCGGCAAACTTCGGATTATAACAGCCCGAATAGCACCGGCGATCT
>OBLT010002801.1_pt1 | contig 10754 bp, 11 predicted proteins | sample 1518721 | NCBI WGS metagenome assembly OBLT01 (sample SAMEA3539307, study PRJEB22396) | soil metagenome | biome: tundra; feature: field; material: soil | place: USA | collected 2010-05 | depth 0.15 m | reverse complement strand
CCAGGTTGGTGAGGCCGTCCTCGGTTCCGTAATAGCGGAAACGGTATTGTTGCCCGTGGAGGGCCGCCGCACCGGCCACCCAGACCAGGAAGGCCGCGCCACGCAATCCGGCTTTGCCTCGTGACAGCGTCACATCTGAACTATCGGCGGAAACGCGCGATTGGTTCAGTAGGGCGCGCGGATGCCGGACGCCCGGTCACGCGGCCGCTCAGAAGGACTGCCGCCCAATTCGCCCAGAACGACTGTCTTAATCTATGTTGCTATCATACCCGGAACCGGTCAGTCTCCCGGCGGCGGAAAGCAGGCACACCTGGCCGCAAGGAAGGGTCGAACCGGAGAGACGCTTGAGGAGTTGCTTGAAATAAAGGCGGTTACAGGTTTCGGGCTTTCTTCTATAGCTACGGAAAGGCGCTGGCGCGCGGGCAAAACGAGGTGAAAACAAAAGGCTTCAATCGAGACAGTCGGGTGTATAATGGACTGAATCCTGGAAGTAAGACTAGAAATCCCGGACAAATTCTTGCGTAGTTCAAAAAAGAGGTGCTGTATGGGACAAGCTCGGCTAGTGTTTCGCGCAGTTGCAATCGCTTTGATGGTCTTCGCTCTATTCGTTGTAGCGACCGCCCCGGCCGCGAACGCTCAGGGATACGGGCAGTATCTTCCGCCCAACCACATTAACCCGCACGGTCTCTCTCAGGGAGCCCAGGCATGGTGGTTTGGGCCCGCTCTCTCGGGAAACCCTACATGGCCGCCGCTGCCCGGAGCGAATCTCACCACCTCCGGCGCAAATGTGGACGCCGCAAACCCAAATGAGGACCTTGCTCCAGGTCAGAGCGAGACCGCCATTGCCGCCTCCGGGAACCTGGTAATGGAGGCCTGGAACGACGCCTCGGCCTTCTTCATCTCCCCGAGCACCGATCCGCAGGCTTCCCTCACCGGCGTCGGATTCTCGCGGAATGCGGGAAAGTCCTTTACCGACTTGGTGGGATTGCCCAACACCAACCCCAACCAGAAGTGGTCCGGCGACCCGAGCGTGGTAGCGGTGGATAACGGTAGATTCTTCATCGTGGGCAGCATTTATGCCAGCATTTTTCCGATCGATTGCACCCAGGGGCCGGCGCAAAACGCGATAGCGGTATCGGTGGCCACCGTGACGCCCAGCTCCGTCCAGTTTACCAACCCCATTGTTGTGTCGACGGGCGGCGACGCTTGTTCGACTGGCCAGACGGCCTTTCTGGACAAGGACTTCATGAGCTATGACCCCAAGACCCGGACCCTGGCGGTGACCTACGACCGGTTCACCTACTTCGGGTACGGCACCGGTCAGCCCGAAGTGGTTACGGCGCAAGTGCCGCTTTCCCCACCGCTGATGTCTTCCGCCGACTTCTCAGCGCCGGTCGTGATCTGGCCGGAAGAGACGTCTTACGAAAATGAAGGCACCTATCCGGCCCTGGCCTACAATCCATCAACGGGAGCGGACGATATCTACGTAGCATGGGAGCGTAACTGGTACACCAACCAGTTCGACGGCGATCCTTATGTCTACATCCAGGCGGCCGTGGTTCCAGTGGGAGCCTCCGCGCCGCTGATAGGCGGTCCGGGCTCGCCCATCGTAGTCACGCTGAACCAGTTGAACTCCAACGCGTCCGGTGGAGTGAAATCGCTGGACCTGGTGCCAGTGACCGGATACAACCGTGGCACCAGCAACGACTTCCCGCGGATTGCCTGGGACAGCAGCCAGAACGAGGTCATTCTGGTCTGGAACGACGCCAGCCATCACCCGCTTGGCGACATTTTCATGCGCTCCTTTACAACGCGTTTCGCACATACGGGGCCGATTGAAAAGGTGAACGACGACAATACCGGAGCGCTGCACATGTTCCCCGCCGTGTGCGCCCGCAGCGACGGCTCGATCGTCACGTCCTGGTTTGACCGGCGGAATTATTCGCCAGGCTCACCCTGGACCGACTACTATGGCGAGGTTCGATCCACGCCGGGCGTGAACGGGATTGATTTCAAAATCACCAACGCGCCCTCGAACTGGCTCAACGCCTCGTCGGAAATCGTTCCAAATTTCGGCGACTATACCGACAATAGCTGTAGCGGCACCACGACATTTTATACGTGGAGCGACGGACGAATCGGCGTCCCGCAACCATACGTGGCAAGCAACTAGCCTAGCTGGGAGCCAGGAGCGGGCGGCGGGTGTGGCAAGTATGCGCAAAGTCGCTGCCCATTCTGGAAAACGCGAGGCAGGCCCGGCGGGAGGTAGTGCGAGCCGGCTTGTTGAGGCTGTCCTGCTCATTGCGGTGGCTGCGACTCCGCTGGCGCTGGCGCCCGGGTTGTTGCCGGGCTATGACGTCACGCCGAAATTGGCGATCTTGTACGTTGCGGCCGCGATGCTCCTGTTGTATTCGGGACGGTGGTGGCCGGCCGCAGCAAGTTTTTGGCGGGCTCCGCCGGGCCGGCTGCTTTATCTACTGCTGCTGGCGCAAGCCGTCTCGCTGCTCCTGTCGGCCGCGTTCTCCCATGACCCGGTGCTGGCAGTGGGCGGCACGACTTGGCGGCGGCTGGGCGTCCTGACTCAGATCGTCATTCTGTTCCTCGTTGCCGTTCTGGCAGCGCAGGTGTACATTCGCCGGAGTTTTGCGGGCCGGGTGCTGGTTGCCATCGAGATTTGCGCCGCCATCGCTGGGATCTACGGCATTCTGCAGTACCTGGGCTGGGATCCTCTGCTTCCGCCGCAGTTGTACACGACGCGCTTCACGGGCGATGTGATCAGGCCGCCATCCACACTGCGCCATGCCATTTATTTTGCAAACTTCCTGATACCCGCTATTCTGATTGCCGGCTCCCTGGCGATCAATGAAGCGCGCGCGGCCTGGCGATGGTTCCACGCTGGAGTGTTGTCTATCGCCGCCGCCGCGCTTGTTCTGACCGGTACCCGCTCGGCGATCCTGGGATTGATGGCGGGCGGTTTACTCCTGGGACTCATCGAGGCGCGCCGGATCGGCACGAAAAGAATGCTGGCTTATGCCGGCGTGTGTGCGCTGGTGGGTGCGGCCCTTCTCGGTTTGCTGGCACTTTCCCCGGCCGGGCAAAGCTTCCGCATCCGCCTGACCCAATGGGCGCAGGACACAAGGGGAGGCACGCGGCTGATGGTCTGGCGGGACTCCTGGCCGCTGATCGGGCATCACTGGCTCACGGGCATAGGTCCTGAAACCTTCGCGGGCGAGTTTCGCGGGCTGCAATCGCTCCAGTTGTCGCGAGCTTATCCCGATCATTACCACGAGGATCCACATAATCTAATGATCGGCGCCGCGGTCAGCCAGGGCGTAGCCGGGTTCGCACTGCTGTCCGGCATGATCGCGCTGGGGCTGGTTTGCGCGTACCGCTGCGTCCGGCGAACGCTACCCGCGGGCGCGATGCTAATGGCGGCTCTCGTGGCGATGACGATTTCGGAGCAGTTCGCTCCTCTGACGATCGTCAACTTGCTCTACTTCTGCTTAACGATCGCACTGGCGGCGGCGCTGGCATCGCCCGCGGCGAGTCATCCCACGATTGTTGGGCCGCGGCCCGTGGCGAGGGTCCTCCAATCATTGGCGGCGTTATCGATTGTCGCAGCCGCCGGGCTGTACGTGGTTCCGGATGCGTTGTTAGCGACGGCGCAGCACCGGATAGCCCGGGGAGACGTAAGAGGCGCCCGCGAAAGTTACCGCAGCGCGGTGCGGTTTCCATTTCCCGCGGACAGCCTGCGGTTTTCGCAGCAGATGGCTTCGGCTGCCCGGTCTCTGCCTGCGCCATGGCGCCAGGAGGCGCTGGCGGCGGCGAGAGAGGCCAGCGCCGAGGCCGAACGATGCGGCGAGCAGAGATTCAGCGCGCTATACCAGTCGGCCGCTCTGGCAGTCATCGCCGGGGATTTCGGCAATGCCGAAGCGAAACTACGGGCTGCGGCAGATGCCGCGCCATGGTGGTACCGTGCGCATGCGATGTTGGCGCAGGTGCTTTGGCTCACCGGCCGCAGTCCGGAGGCGGAACGCGAGGCGGCACTGGCGCTGGAATGCGCCGGTAGCCAAGAGCCTAAGGTGCGGGCAACCTTGGATGGCGCCAGAGTGGAAGCTGCGCATCGCGCAGCCGCACCTTGAGCCGATGGGGCTACGCGGACCTAAGACGCCTCACCGTTCGCGGCGCGTTTTCTTCGCTGCGCGAATGCTTTTGGGCGCGGCCTGTTTTCCCCCGCCCGGCCTGGCGTTCTTTTCGAGCCGCAAGTTCCACGCCGTGCGCAGTGCGCCGGCCAGCAAATCCTCATTCGCCGCGGCAAGCCGGATATGGGTCATCCCCATCCTTCCCCAGCCGCCCGCAATGGGCACGAACACATCCGGCGCGTCCTCGACGAACGCAGCCTGTTGTTCCAGCCCGAGCATCAGGTTCCCGTATCCCTGGCGTTGGGAGGCCAGGGTCGCAAAGATCCTGCCGCCCACGCGGAAATCGGGCGCGCCCATGTGCGAACTCTCTTCGGCCCCCGGCAGGCTCAGGGCGATTCGTCGAAAATCTTTGGCGTCCATCGATCGATCCCTCCTAGCGCAGTTAGACTGGCTCCCCTTTGGCGGCCTGACCGCGGAGCAGAAAGGTTTTCGGAATCGACCCCTGGCCGTAGATCTTGAACGAACCAAAATCCTTATACCAGTCACCCTCCGGCACATCCGGCTTCGATTCGACCCAGCGGCGAAGTCGACTAAGGTCCGCAACGGTGATTGCCCGGTCGCGCGCTCTGTCGATCAAGTGCTGGCGATCGCCAGCAGGCAGATTGTCCCATCTCTCGATCTTCGGCATCAGTCGCCGAAGATCATGCGGCCCATCTGATCGCCAAGTCGGCTCACTTCCTCGGGATCGGTCGCAGCACGGAAGCGCTCGGCAAGGTCGAAGAACTCCTGCTGCTTGCGCTTCTCGGCGTCAATGCCATTCTCGATCAGTTCAACCAGCATCCGGTTGGCGCTAAGCCTCCGAGTTTTCGCCAAAGTGCGAACTTGCGTCGCGACGTTCGATGGCAAGCTGACGCTTTGCCGTACAACCTTATTTCCCGTCCTCATCACACCATTATGCACCAGATTGCTGCGATCATGGGGAGTCTTTACCCAGCCTTGCTCATTGCGCGCGACAAACGCGACTTCGCGTCGGATACTCTGGAAGAGTGCCCGGCCCTGGCGATGCGCGAAGACTGAGAATACTGGACGTCGGCTGCGGGATTCACAAGCAGCCCGGAGCCATCGGGATCGACCGGAATCCCGCGAGCCGCGCCGACGTCCTTTGCGATCTGGACCGCCTTCCGTACCCGTTTCGAGACAATTCCTTCGACCGGCTGCTGGCCATTCACGCGATCGAACACGTGGCGGATGTCATGGCCACCATGGAAGAATTCCACCGCCTGGTGCGGCCGGGCGGCACCGTGCGCATCGAAACCCCGCACTACACCGATTTCAGCTCCTTCTGCGATCCCACCCACCGCAGCCATCTGAACAGCTTCTCCTTCCGTTATTTCGGCGAAGACCACGGCGGCTTCGGCTATTACACCAAGGCCAAGTTCCGCGAGATTTCGGTCCAGGTGAAGCTACTCTCGTTTTGGAAATGGCTTGGATTCGAATTTCTGGTGAATCGCTTTCCGCGCTACCGGCGTTTCTGGGAGCACTACCTGTGCTTCGTGGTCCGCGGCAAGGTGATGAACTTCGAATTCGAGGCGATTAAGCCGCAGATGCAAGAAAACTGAGCCGCAGATGCACGCAGATGCACACAGATAAGACCAACGGCCGCCTCGCTGCCGTGGCACGCCTTTTTATCCGCGTGCATCTGCGTGCATCTGCGGCTATTTCTCTTTACCGCCTGGCGGACGCCGCGCGCGACCGTTACAGAGCCCGCCACTCGACGACGGAGCAGGCGCATGGCCGCCGCGGCGAGGATCTGGCGCACCGCTTCCTGCGCCGGCAGGGTCTCACCATCGTGGCGCGCAACTTTCGCCAGCGCTCCGGCCGCGGCGAGCTGGACATCGTCGCCTGGGACCGCCAGACCCTCGTGTTCGTGGAAGTGAAATCCCGCGCCAGCGCGGAATTCGGCAGTCCCGGGCGGGCGGTTGGAACCGATAAGGAGAAAGATCTCCGGCGGGCGGCCGCGGAGTATCTCCGCCGCTCGGGTGCGGCCAGCGAACAAGCGCGCTTCGATCTGGTGAACATCGTCCTCGCCGAGCCGCCGGAGATCGAATGGATCAAGGATGCCTTTCCCGTCAGCCGGACGCTGCTATAATACGTTCTCCGCGCCACGCAGTCTACAACAATCTCTCTTTGCGGAGGCACTTTGCCGGAATTACGTAAGGACCCCATAACGGGCCGCTGGGTAGTCATCTCGACCGACCGCGCCCGCCGCCCTTCCGATTTCATTCGCCAGCCGGTGCCGCCTCCCGCCGCGCGCCTTTGCCCCTTCTGTTATGGCAACGAACAGAAGACGCCGCCCGAAGTGCTGGCCTACCGTCCGGGCGGCGGACCCAACCAGCCGGGATGGAGCGTGCGCGTGGTGCCGAATAAGTTTCCGGCGCTGGGCATCGAAGGCGAGCTGAACCGCCAGGGCGAAGGCATGTACGACAAGATGAACGGGATTGGCGCGCACGAGGTGATCATCGAAAGCCCCGATCACAGCTTGACCATGGCCGAGATGACCGATCACCAGATCGAAGAAGTGCTGGGGGCCTTCCGCGACCGCGTCAACGACCTCAAGAAAGACATCCGCTTCCGGTACATCGTATTGTTCAAGAGCCACGGCGAAGCGGCCGGCGCCACGCTGGAGCATCCGCACTCGCAACTGATCGCGCTGCCGGTCATTCCCAAGCGCGTGAAAGAAGAGTTGGACGGCGCCAAGGTGTATTTCGATTTCAAGGAGCGCTGCGTCTTCTGCGATATCCTGCGGCAGGAAACCTCCGCGGGCGTGCGCGTGGTGACCGAGACGGACCGCCTGCTGGTGCTCGAACCGTGGGCGCCGCGCTTCCCGTTCGAAACCTGGATAATACCCAAGCGGCACGAATCGCACTTCGAGCAGACCGAAGACGCCACCTTGCGGAACCTGGCCTGGGCGCTGCGGTCCACGCTGCGCAAGATCGACAAGGTGCTGGAGCATCCGCCTTTCAATTTCATCGTGCATAGCGCGCCGCTGCAGGAGAATCACCTGGCGCACTACCACTGGCACATCGAAGTGATTCCCAAGCTGACCAAGGTGGCGGGATTCGAATGGGGCACGGGCTTCTACATCAATCCCACGCCGCCGGAGGAGTCGGCCCGGTTCTTACGCGAATCGGGACTGGCGTGAGCTCCGCGGGCGCGGATGGCGAGACTACTCCACACCGCCCGATCCTGGCTATCGTCGTTGCGCTGATCCTGTACGGGTCGCTTTACCCCTGGCAATTCCAGGCGCGGCATTATGGCCGCAACCCGCTCTGGATTCTGCTGCACACATGGCCCAGCAGTTTCGACCGCTATCTGGTTTGGGACGTCGGGGTCAACATCACGCTGTATGTGCCGCTGGGCATCTTCGGTTTTCTAGCGGTGAGTGAGCGCGCGTCCCGCGTGGTGCGGATTCTGGCGCCGCTGGCGCTCGCGCTGGCGCTTTCGGCGTCGATCGAGATGCTCCAGCTTTTCGACGATTCGCGGCAGTGCAGCCTGGCCGATGTGGCTTCCAACGCGATGGGCGCGGCGGTGGGCATCGCGGCGGGCGCGCTCTATCGCGTAAAGCTGCAGCGGCTTCTGGCACGGCGAGGCACGGCTTCGCCACTGCGCCCGTCCGGAGCCCTGCTGCTGTTGGCGTGCTGGCTCGGATACCAGCTTTTTCCGCTGTTCCCCGTATGGGGCCGGACCAACCTGGTAAACCGGCTGGCGGCGCTTAAAACGGTGTCCGCGGTCTCGCCCGTCGATACGTTGGTGGTCTTTGCGGAATGGCTGGCGGTGGCCTGCCTGCTGGAGAGCATCCGCAAGACCATGCTTAAGACAAAGCCCAACGGAGTGCTGGCGCTGCTGTTGCTGCTGGTCCCGGCCCGCTTGTTGATTGCGAGCCGCACGCTGGCGTGGTCCGATATCGTGGGGGCGGCCGCTGCGTACGCGGCCTGGCTGTGCCTGCCGCGGCTATGGATGCGGAGGGCGGTGCCGGTTCTACTGACCGGCGCGCTGATTCTGGGCGAGCTTTCGCCCTTCCATTTCGCCGCCCAGAACGGCGCGCGCGCTTTCAATTGGGTGCCCTTTCGTGGATTGTTCAGTTCCACTTGGCAGGACGGCTTTGTGGTGCTGTTCCGCAAGAGCTTCTGGTATGGTTCGGTTCTGTGGCTATGGCGCGCGTCCGGACGAAGCCTGGCGTGGACCACCGCGGTCGCCGCCGCAGCTCTGTTTGTTCTGGAACGGGTGCAAGTGTATTTGCCGGGCCGTACGCCGGAAATCACCGACTCGGTGTTGGCCGTGCTCATGGGTGTGTTGCTGTGGTTGTTGCGCGATGCGTGAACCATTTATGGAATGTTCGAGGCACAGTGCAGTGTCCAACGCGGTGCTATGCTTCTTAAATAGCGCCACCCTGCTGAATTGGCGCTGTTCCCGAGTATGGTGGATTATTATGCACTGACGGGCAGCCCGTTACCGCAGCCGCTGCATGGCGCCGATGCGGACTATTCCATACGCACCCTCTCGGAGCACGAAAGGCTCGCCATCGAGGATTACTACTTCAGCAGGGATACGAAGGTAGCCTTGGACCCAGCGACAACCGCGGTCGTCGTGGCAAACCAGACTGAGAAGACGGCCTTGGAGCAATTCGCGGTTCTTATCGAATTCGCCTTGGGGATTCTGACGGTGTCGGGCTTCGAGCCGGTGACGACGGTCGTGACATTCAATGGCTCAAAGTGCATCGATGCCCTGCAGCGGTCCTACGGGGGCGGCGCAGACGCTCCGACCTTCCCAAAGAAGGTTGTGAAGGCGGCCGCGAGCACGTGGCTACGCCACCTTTTCGCTGCCCTGCGCAGGTCCAAAGGTGGGCTGCACATCACAGCAGATCGGTTCGTACGCTATTCCAGGACGAAGAGCTCACGAGACTCGTTGGTCGACTTATGCATCTGCTTGGAGTCGTTGCTGGACAGCGAGACCGAAATCGCCTTCCGATTCGGCGTGTGCATCGCCAAAGTGATCGGCGGCCCCGATGCCGAGGAAACAAGCGACTTGCTCCGTACGCTGTACGACCTGCGCTCCAAGGTTGTCCACGGGACGGATCCAACCAAGCAGCACAACAAGGTTGACCCGCACACTGTTAAGCTTCGCCTGGCGGCGCGTGCCATCCTGACGACGTACGTGCTGTACCTGACCGAGCATACGAAGGACGAATGGAAGAAACACCTGCGAACCTCGCTGTTCAAATAAAGGAAAACTAGTGGACGCAAAAACTAAAACCAAAGCGAAATTGCCGCGATTTCCGGTGCTGGTCGGAACCTGCCTCGGTTACGAAGCCTATCGTGGTTTCGGCCCACTTTCGGACGTTGCGAAAATATCCGTGGCGGATGTCTTCGACCAGGACAAGAACCGATCAGGCACTCAACGAAACCTCAGCATCAAGCACGCCCGCAAAGCGCACCAGTATGTTCTGGGGACTGTAAGGGCGTTCTATCCCGAGCTCATCCTGAATGTCAGGGACAAGTCCTATGTGAAGTTCGAGCCCCTTACAGAGCAGTCCGAAGAAGAGCAGTCCGGCGTGAAATTTGGTACGTTGGCGTTCGTCAAGGACCCAGGGCACGCGGGAAAGATAGTGGTGTCACGACTCGACGGTAATCATCGCCTATGGTTCGCGGACGGACACGAAGAAGGAATGGATCCCATTAGTCGTCCGGTATCCTTTTGCTTCCTTATGATCACGGACCTGGAGAAGGAACTGGAGCTGTTCCGCGACATTAATGACAACCAGATGGGCATGAATACCAGCCATCTGCAAAACATCGCCGCCAGGCTGCTTGGTGACAAGCTTCTAAAGGTTCAGAATCCCGCTTTGTATATCGTGCAGAAGCTGATGAAGGATAAGACGAGCCCCCTGTGCGGCATGGTCCATGAGGGGGGCAAGGTGCAGAAGGGCGCCACCCTGGCAGGGCTGACCATAGCCAACCTGACCAGTGCTGTGGGGGACATGCTCGCGCGCTCGGCGAAGCTGGCGCAGTTTCCAGACGCCGATGCTCAATACAAGGTGATCGAGAACTATTGGATCGCGCTCAAGAAGTGGTTGCCGAAGGCTTGGAACAGTCCGCGTGATTACACGATTTTCAAGGGCGTGGGTTTATATGCGATCTCCTATGTGGGAATCGAGGTGATAGATCGTTCACTGATGAAGAGCAAGTTTTCAAGCGACGATATGCTCGAGTATCTAAAGCAGATGCCATCCGAGTCGCTCGCGAGCGGAGGAGTGCACGCTTATGCTGGTCGAGGCGGTGGGCGTAAGCTCGCCAATGATCTGCTCGCGAATATCGAGGAGGAGGGCGAGGTGAGCCTTTCGAAGCTGCAGAAGCTGATCCTGAGCGAAGTCTAGGCGCGGACAAGGTGCAACGCCGACCCTTACAGTAATGGAGTGACCGCGGGCTACCCGGCGACGCCGGTTCCCCGCTCGGCGAGCCAAGCTTGCCCTGCCCCCTTACCCCGCCGACGCCTGCGACGCCAGCACTTCCCGCACCTTGCGCGCCAGCGTCTCCGGCAGGAACGGCTTCTGCA
>OBLT010002800.1_pt1 | contig 10758 bp, 6 predicted proteins | sample 1518721 | NCBI WGS metagenome assembly OBLT01 (sample SAMEA3539307, study PRJEB22396) | soil metagenome | biome: tundra; feature: field; material: soil | place: USA | collected 2010-05 | depth 0.15 m | reverse complement strand
GGCTTCTTCTGCACAGCGTTCGATGCCAGAGGTTGCTCACGGTGAAACGAAAGTGAGCCAGAGCATGTCCGTTGCCCGGAACTCCGAAGTATCGGATATGCCCACTCACCACGGACTTCAACCACTCGCCAACTTCAGGAACAGGGTCATGCATACGTCGCCACAACTCGATCTTCACCTGCTGCAGCTTAGCCTGCATGCGCTTGCGAACCGTTTGCCGAAGCACCAGAAACCGTCCCTTCTTTGTCTTCCCGCAGATGTGCTTGAAGCCGAGAAAATCGAAGGTCTCCGGCTTGCCCAGACCAAAGCGCTTTCGGTTCGCCGCCGCATGGCGTCCGAACTCGAAGAGTCGCGTCTTTTCCGGGTGCAGTTCCAGTTGGAATTTCGCCATGCGTTCAGCGAGTTCTTTCCAGAACTGTTCGGCTTCCGTCTTGAACTCGAATCCTCCTACGGCATCGGGTTGACGCTACGACACGTCATCCCCAAGTGGGGAGCTGGTTAGCTACCTTGGTATCTCGTAAGATACTTATTGAGAACAAACGAGTTAGTGAACAGCGGAAGCTAATGGGTTCCGCCGGGGCGCCGTACAGCGCTCTGCGCGTAAACGTGTTGATCCGTCGAGGGTTGCGCGAAGATGCGAAATCCGGGCCGCTGACGCCGCGCCTGCGGCATCGGGTGTTTGTCCGACGCACATCCGGCGCTTGTCCGGTGTTGCCGGATGCGTTCAGCAGTAGCCTTCGCGGCGACCGTAACCGAGCCATTCCGAAGCGGGAAGAGGGTACGGGCGCGGATCACAGCCCGTCAAGCCCCGTTCCGCCAAGAGCACGGAACGCCTGGCGGCTGCGCTTCGCTCCGGGGCGTTGACAGGCCGCGCCCACGCCCGTAAAGGCCCTCCCGCTATGTTCGGAATGCCTCTCTCTGCCCCAGTGGGGCAAACGTTTCAAGGCGGCAATGCGAGTCCCGCGAAGAACTAATTAGCATCCGTCCGACTTAACAAAAGTATGCCTTGCCGACGTGCGCGAACAGGTAATAGTTTGCGCAAAATTGTCGTGTATGACGAGTCGATCAAGCAGCAGAAAGCCCGACGAGTTTCCGGTGATATTGCGTGCCAATTCCGGTGCTCATACACCGGCGAAGGAACCACGTTTCCCTTTGGCTTTCCTCGGCGTTCGAGGCGGTGGATTGTAGCCACTTTGGCCGCGCTCTTCAGCCCTTCCATCAATCGTTGCTGCGACATGGTATGAGTGGCAATTGCGACTGTTTCATAGGCACTATCCGATTGTTTGTCTCGATTGCTCCGAGAGGCACAACCAACCAATTCGACAACTGTAGTAGAGTGGCTATTCAAGACGCTCCATGTCGGAAATGCGCGCCGATAATTGACGGCGATATGGCCCCGGAAACGGATGAGAGCTTGTCTGCAATCTTGGTTTCGATTGTCCCGGCGAATCGCACTGTAAGGACAACTTGACGGGCATCAAGTTGAGATCCTTACGACACTCACAACGGCTGGTATCGGTATCGGATTTACAGCGGAATTGGAAAGCGGATCCGTACGGTATCTGCGGGCAATTATGCTGGCAAAATGGCCTCTTTCAGTCGGCCCAAAAGCTTCTGCCAACCTGAGCCAATTGGACTCGCCAACTCCCCAGCAGTGTCGAGGCTAACCGCGCCCACTTGGCAGGTGAAATCGGCCCGCGATAGTATGCCGCATGCAGCGACTATCTCGCCACTCCTTGCCGCAGTCTCAGCCGGCGCATTCGACCCTGCAACCAGAGGCGAAGACACCACCTCCTGGCCTTCCGAAGCAGGCCGCCAGAAGGCAGACCAACTATCCCGGATCACCAGGCAAATGAGTAAGGAGTAGACATCGAAACAGCCAAAATATGTCGCCGTGATCGACGGAGTTAGTCGGTACGCCAATCGTAAGAACTTCGATCTCTATTGACAGTGCCTATGTGCTCCATTCACGCGACCCAAGCCACGGCTTTGACGACTGCCAAGCGCGCCTATGAAGCTCGCTTCATCGTGCTTGATAAGATGGTATAAGTTACCTCCATATCCCATTTCTTTCCGGCCAGATATTCTCAGTCCATTCGTCTCTACTTACCCTTGCTAATGACGAGCGTTCTTGCTTCCAATGAGCAGTGTCAATAGGTGCCGATGCCCAGTGTTGTGGTCCTGCTTTTACTCTCGATAGACTCTGCCCATAAGCGTGCTTTCGCGTTGCCGATTCGGATTGTCGTTGTAAGTCGGCTCAATCATGTAAGGCAAGAGTACTACTGAAATATAGGTTTTCCACATAGGTTAGCCTTGAATAATATGGCAACAAATAATACAAACAGTGAGCATCTCTGGCGAGGCTTAGTTAGTCTAAGTAAGAAAACAAAAACCGAGAGCTTGTCGCAGTCGTTGCAGATCTGAATCCATGTTAACCATTTCTAAAGCATTGTCGGCAGGACAGGCGCGGACCTACCACGCGCGGGAGTTTGTGTCAGAGAAGCAGAACTACTGGAGTCGTGACGCGCAGGTGCATAGCGAGTGGCAGGGAAGGCTTGCCCAGGAGTGGGGATTGCGCGGTTCCGTTGGTGCCGAGGAATTTGCTCGATTAAGCGAAGGACAGCATCCTGCAAGCGGCGCCCAGCTCATCAAGCACCAGCCGGCAAGGACCTACGAGAACGAGTACGGCAAGGAAATCACCAGCGTCGAACATCGCGCCGGGTGGGATGCAACATTCTCCGCGCCGAAATCCGTTTCGCTCACCGCGCTTGTCGGCGGCGATGAACGTGTTCGTGTGGCACACCGTGAGAGTGTCCGCGTAGCACTTGGTGAATTGGAACGGTATACGCAAGCGCGCATCGGCAATGTCCACGCGCCCGAGACGACGGGCAAGTTCATTGGCGCCACCTTCGAGCACGATACTGCCCGCCCGGTGGACGGGTATGCTGCGCCGCAACTTCATACGCATGCCGTCATTTTCAATCTGACCGCGCGCGAGAACGGCCAGACGCGGGCGTTGCAGGAGCGCAGCCTTTTCCAATCGCAGCAATATGCGACCAGCATCTATCGTTCTGACCTTGCGATTCGCCTGCAGGGACTCGGCTACGAGATCGACCGCGGCAAACACGGTCAGCCTGAGATCAAGGGCTACACGCAAGAATATCTGGATGCATCCAGTCCGAGACGAGAACAGATCAAGAATCATTTGCAGGAGATCGGGAGAGAAGGCGCGGGCGCGGCACAAGTTGCTGCCCATCGCACACGGGATAGCAAGGAGATTCGCTCCCCGGAAGAAGTGTTACAGTGGCACCGCGAACTGGCAGCACGGCACGGCCATCAGGCGGACCGCGTAGTGGCCTTGGCACGCGAACATACGCAGCTCCACGCACCCCGCCCGGACTCGACTGAACGACAGGCCGTAACCTATGCCCGCAATCACGCCTTCGAGCGGTCTGCCGTTCAGGATGAGCGAAGCATCTTGCAGGCGGCAATCAGCCGCAGCATGGCGCAAGCAACCTACGAACAAGTACGGCACGAGTTTGCGCAGCGCGTCCAGCGCGGAGAATTCGTTGCCGTTGGCCCCATCGAAGGGCGCGCTGCGTCGATGTACACAACCGCTGAGATGATCCGCATGGAGCAGGATATCGTCGGACGGATGCAGAGCGGCAATCAGCGCTACTACAGCGATCCGATGCTGGTTTCGCCTTCGCTGCGGATTGCAATCGAAGACCGCCATACAGAACTGAGTCCGGCGCAGCGTGAGGTGGTTGATGACATCTTTGTGAGCCGAGAGAAGATCGTTGGCTTGGATGGGATCGCTGGTACGGGCAAGACAACGACCTTGGCGGTGATCCGGGAAGGAGTGGAGGTCGAAGGCTACAAGGTCGAAGGTTTTGCTCCCACCTCGCGCGCGGCGCAGAAGCTGGCCGAGGCGGGCATCGAGACCTCGACGCTACAGCGCCATCTTGCGCGGGGAGAGCAGCCAGACACAGGTCAGAAGAGGTTCTATGTGCTCGACGAGTCTTCGCTCGCCTCGACGCGCCAGATGCACGAGTTCATCGAACGGCTTCACGCGCGAGACCGGGTTTTGCTGGTTGGTGACACGCGGCAGCATGAGGCCGTCGAAGCGGGCCGTCCTTTCGCGCAGCTTCAGGAAGCTGGAATGCGAACGATGAAGCTCGAAGAGATTTTGCGACAGAAGGACCCGAAACTGAAGCAGGCTGTTGAGCAGTTGGCGCGCGGTCAGGTTGGCACGGCTATCCATAGCCTTGACCGGCAGGGCCGCGTGCATGAAGTGAAAGGGCGTGAGGAGCGCATCGCGGCCATTGCGCGCGAGTATGCCAAGTCGCCAGAAAGCACCCTGGTGGTATCGCCGGACAATCTGTCACGCACGGAAATCAATCAGCGCATCCATGTGGAATTGCAATCGCGCAGCGTCGTGAGCAAGGAAGAACACGCCGTCCAAACGCTGGTACCACGTCAGGAAATGACCGGCGCAGATCGTTCTTGGGCGCAGCAATACCAAGTGGACGATATTCTGCGCTACTCACGCAGTTCGCGGGAGACTGGCATTGCGAAGGGCGAGTACACGCGCGTCAAAAGTATCGACGCGCAAAACAATCGGCTCACAGTGCTGCGCGGGAATGGAAGTGTAACGACCTATGACCCTCGCCGACAGATGGGCGTCTCGGTGTATCGCGAGCAGGAGAAGGCATTTTCGATTGGAGACCGTATCCAATTCACCGCGCCGAATCATGAGTTGAAGATTGCGAATCGCGACCTGGGCACAGTGGAAAGCATCGCGCCGGACGGCGTGATGCGCTTGAAGCTCGATAGCGGGCGCAGTATGGACTGCGAGCCTCAACGTCATCCGCATCTCGACCACGGCTATGCCGTTACCAGTCATTCCAGCCAGGGACAGACCGCCGAACGAGTACTCATTCATGTGGACACGGAGCTTGCGGCGAAAGACTTGCTCAATCGCCGCATGGCGTATGTCTCGGTTTCGCGGGGACAGTGGGACGCGCAGATTTTTACAAACAACCGCGAGAAGCTGTCGCAGGCTCTTGGTCACGATGTTTCGCATCAGAGCGCACATAAGCCAGAACAGGCGATTGCGCCATTGCAGCATGAGGCTGCCAGCTCACAGCGGCCAGAGAAGGATCTGGGCGTGGGGATGGGCATAGGCATAGGTCTCTAATTTTGGCCAACAGTATCAACGATAGTTTCACGGGAGAAGGCAATGATGGGCGGAGAGTCGATGGGCGAACAAAACAATCCAGAAAGCGAGCCCGGCGCCACAATGAGACGCACGAACCACATCCCGCGCATCCGGCACTTTCTGTCGCTTCCACAGGAACGCAACCGGAACTGCGCAGAACCCGTCAAGGGGCAGGCCCGCTGGTGCGGCTCCCTCCGGTCGCCCTTGACTGAACCTTCGCAGTTCCAGTCCACCCCGCCAACATGGAAGCGAAAGAAGAAAACCGAATCATCGGCTCCATCCCGCCATTCGGCGACACGGAGCCAGATATGAGTCCCCAATCCCAGTCTCACAATTCCGACCTGTCCTCACATCAAAACGGTCATCCATTTCCAGTCGGCGGCGAAATCGAGCCGTTGGTTGACGCTGACACTGTGGCTAAATTTCTAGAGGTGAGTCCGCGGCGCATCCTTCAGTTGGCACGCCGTGGCGTTCTTCCTGGGTATCCACTTGGCAGTGGCCCCCGTCACCTTTGGCGATTCCGCCTTTCAGAACTTGCGCGTCTCTGTTCGCAGGCAGGGTACAATGCGAGCGGCAGTCTCACGTGCCTAGAGGAGAAATCCAAAATGGCACAGAGACATCAACGTGGTTGGTTAAAGAAAGAACGACGCAAAGACGGCGAAACTTGGATGCTGTTTTTCCGCACAACTCGGGAATCCGACGGCAAGCGAGTCGAACAAAAGATTGCCGTAGGAACCGTGCACGACTTTCCGACCAAGGCTTCGGTCTGGGCGGAAGTGGAGCGACAGCAAATCCAGATCAATAAACCGGACTTTCGGAAACGCGTGACCCTCGCGGACTTGGCCGAGCACTACCAGCAAAACGAACTCGGTGAGCGGCGGAGTGCGATTGTCGATCCGAAAGCCTACACAACCATTGCAGGGTACCAACGAGTGCTACGCAATCGCCTGCTGCCACGATGGGGCAAGCGTTTCGCGCTCAGCATTCAGCCGCTCGAAGTCGAAGAGTGGCTCTCTGCCGTGAAGGAAGAGCAAGAACTGGAGAACCCGACTCTCGACAAGATGAGGCGGGTCATGTCTCTGGTGTATAAGCACGGACAGCGCTACGGACTCATTCCGCGCCGGGACGAGTGCAATCCGCTGCGCTTTGTTCGTTGCAAGACCATCAGCGGCTACGAAGCGGTGATTCTGAGTCCCGAGCAGGCCTTCGCTGTTTTGGTCGATCTGCCCGAACCGGAACGAACACTGACACTGCTCGCAGCAAGTACGGGCCTACGCATCTCCGAATGCTTGGGGTTGCAATGGCAGGAGGTGAACTTCGACAACTCCCTCATCCATGTCAGGCGCACGTGGACATGTGCACGGATCGGAGCGCCCAAGAGCAAAGCGTCTCAGGCTCCTGTCCCGATGCACCCGCTGCTTGCGGAATTCATGCAGACTTGGCGAAACCAAACCCCCTACCCGCAGCTGGAGAACTGGGTCTTTCCCAGCCTCAAGTTGAACGGGAGAAAGCCAAGGGCAGCAAACATGCTGGTGGAAGACTATCTCCGCCCAGCAGCGGTCAAAGCGGGAGTGATCGCCGCAAGCGATCCGTGCCGTTTCGGATTCCACAATCTGCGGCATTCGCTGGCATCGTTTCTGGTCCGCTCGAAAACGGACCCAAAGACGGTGCAGGCGCTTTTGCGGCATTCGGACGTGAAGACGACGTTGCAGCTCTACGCACACAGTGTCAGCGCGGATCGAATGACGGCCCAAGGAGAAGTGCTTCAGGCCATTCTTGGCAGTAAGCCCGCTGAGAACGGACTGAATGCGGACTGAAGCGATCTTGCTAATTGAAGCTAAGTGCTTTGGAATGTGGTGGCCAGGGAGGGAGTTGAACCCCCGACGCCAGCCTTTTCAGTACCACGTTATGCTGTAGTCTGAACAACTTAAGTGACTCCAGGTGGCCGCCTAAGTCCTTGAGAAGTCGTGAGAGACATGCGAATCGTGGGTTGAAATCGTGGGTTCAAAAACAGGCGTGATCGAGGCTACCAGACTCGTCCAAAGAACGCTGAATAAGACTGCAGCTTTCCGTTCACGTTTGGACGAATGCCCGATGTGTTCCAGATCGTGTTATCGGTGTAGCTTCCGTAGTTGAAACGGAGACCGCCATCGAATCCCGCCCGGAGATGGTAGTTACCAAGCACACTGCTGTGGGACTGTCTGAGGTCGCGGGACCTGTTAACAATCGTAAGTTCCTAAATTGTTGGTAAAGCTGCGCACCCAACACTTACGAAGCTTTTATGAGCAAGAGATTGGCGTGGCCTGGCGGGGAATCCTGCCGGAACTCAGCCTTCCAGTTTGAAACGCGTTGATGCGAGGGCGTAAAGCGGTCTCCAGACGAGGCGGTTGATCGTAACTACCATGACCGCCATTACCGCGGTGGCGGCCAGGAGCAGACGAAAATTGCCACTGTCGGTCGCCTGGCTAATGATCGCGCCCAGACCGGTAGTCGAGATGGTTTGGCCGCGGAAGCGGAAGTACTCAGCCACGATGCTCGCATTCCATGCCCCGCCCGAGGCGGTGACGAAACCTGTGATCAAGTAAGGAAATATTGCAGGCAGGAATAGTCTTCGCCAGCGCTGGGTCGTGCTCAGTTGGTACGTATTGCAGACTTCCTTCAAATCCGCCGGTATCGCCGTCGCACCAGCAATCACGTTGAACAACATGTACCACTGCGTGCCCAGGAGCAGCAAGACAATCGAGCCGACTCCGAGACCACCACCGGCGCGAATCAGCACGAGGAGAATAATCGGGAACAGCGCCGTCGCCGGTACGGATGCAGCAATCTGCGCAATCGGCTGCGCGATGGCAGACAGCTTAGGCCGCAACCCAATTGCTACTCCGGTGGGAACAGTCCACAGAGCAGCGAGTAGCAGAACAGCTTCTACCCGCAAGAATGTTGCTCCTGCGCCCCAAAGAATATGGCGTAATTCGGCTGACGACATCGTTGCCATGATTGAGAACACCTTCGCCACTGCGTACGCAATCGCCGTCAGCGCAACAACTGCCACCGCGCGGAGAGCCCAGTGCGGTACCCGGTTCTTGCCTCTGGTTAGTGACCGTGTCTCGTGCTCCTTGGCGAAGTGCAAATCCAACCTTTCGCGAAGGGGTAAAACAAGGGAGCGCGTCACGAACGGAAGGAGTTTCGAACTGCGCAACATAGTCAAGATCGGCGATCGAGGAATCTCGGCTGAGCCAACCTGTTCGACCTTGAACTTCTCTGCCCACGCGATCACCGGGCGCCAAACCAGTTGATCGATGAGAATGATGACACCGATCATGGTCATCAAACCCCAGAAGATCGCTCGCGTGTCTCCTGCGTTGGCGGCGGTCTGAAGATAGGAGCCAAGGCCGGGCAGACGAAAATCGCGGTTGCCTAGGACAAACATTTCGCACGCCATCAAGAAGAACCAGCCGCCGGCCACGGACATCATGGAATTCCAAATGAGTCCAATCGCGGCCTGCGGCAACTCCAACTGCCAAAACTGCTGCCACCAGCTCAATCGATACGCCAGCGCCGCTTCCCGCATTTCAGTGGGGATACTCTTCAGTGACGAATAGAAACTGAACGTCATGTTCCACACCTGGCCGGTGAAAATCAACAGGACCGATCCAAGCTCAACTCCCAATTGCCTGCTGGGAAAAAGCGCCGCCATCGAGATCATCACTCCCGGAAGGAAACTGAGCACAGGGATGGACTGCAGCGTGTCGAGCAGCGGAATCATGAAGCGCTCGGCCTTGCGGTTGTAGGCAGCTACGTATCCGTACACCAGCGTGAAGACGAAACTGAATATGTACGCGATGGCAAGCCGTAGGACCGAGAACAACGCGTATTTTGGCAGCGCCGCAGGATGAAGGCTGATTTCCGCTTGAGAGCTAACCGGGCCAGACCAATAGCGGGCAAACGCAATGACGCTGTAAAAGAGGCCGATTCCGCCCAGCACGATCGGCAACTCTCTGGCCAGAGAAGTAGCGCCCACCGGCACGATACCCCACCCTGCCGGACGGGAAGGGGCGTTATGAATGGATTGCCGCATCGGCATCAATGAAGAGGAACAGCTTCGCTGGAATTGGCGGTACCTGAGGTTTCGTCCAGCCGCAATCTATCCGTCTCCGAGTCGTAGGTGAAAATCTCAGCATATCGTCCCCAATTCAAGGCGGTGTCGATCTGGCCTTGAACATCTTCCTGGGAGAGGTGCTCGTCCAGAACGTCCCGGAAAAACTCTAGGGGAACCGCACGGTCTGACTTCCGCTCAAGAGCATTCCGTATCTGTTGAATCAGTGTGACATGACAGAGGAGGGCTTCGCGGAAGAGTTTCTTTCGTGTCGCGATATCTGCTTCTGCAAATTCTTTTCCCGCTGGAGTAATCCGCACGTCTCCTTGCGTTGAATCTGCGAAGCCCAGCATGACCGCCTCGTCCACGATGGGAAAGAGATCGTCCACTTCCATCAGCAACTCTTCGGCGAGGTGGTACAAGTCCTCCTTGCCCCCGCGATCGTTCAGGAACTCGAGCAGTCCAGCCATCCCTCCGGCCGTTGCATGGGGCAAGACCTGGAACGCAGGCTTGCGCAGGGAGGGCAACTGTGTGGCTGGGCTGACCTCGAGTTCGGGTTGTGTCATCACCTTGTAGATGTAATCCACGTATACCAGAAATTCAGCTGACTTCCGATCGCGCGGATGAGGCAGTGAAATGCGGAAGTCAGCGCGGATCTTGGCGGGATGCGTTCCCAGAACCACGATTCGATCCGCTAGCAGAACCGATTCTTCTATATTGTGCGTGACCAGGAAGATGCTTTTTGTGGGGATCTGATCCTTGATCCACAACTCCATCAGTTCGCCGCGGAGGTTTTCCGCAGTCAGCACATCCAACGCGGAGAATGGCTCGTCCATGAACAGCACCTCAGGATTTACTGCGAGGGCACGCGCAAATCCGACTCGCTGTTTCATGCCTCCAGAAAGTTCCTTGGGGTAGGCGTTTTCAAAACCTTTGAGTCCCACCATGGCAAGCGCTTGTAACGCCTCGCGATGTCGTTCCGGGTGCGCTAGCCCTCGTGCAACCAGCGGAACCTCAACGTTCTCCAGCACCGTCAACCAGGGGAATAACGCAAAACTCTGGAAGACAATGCCAATATCGGGAGCGCAGCCGTCCACGGGCTGGCCATGCACCAGTACCTTGCCGCGGGAGGGTGTGGCCAATCCCGATAGAATTCTCAGCAAGGTCGACTTCCCGGATCCCGAGGGACCAAGCAGGGCAAAGATGGTATCGGACTCGACGGACAGGTCCATCGGAGCGATGATCTGAATCTCCCTTCCGTCCGGTTGTACAAAACCCTTCTCAATCTGAAATGCCTCGATGATTGGCTCCCCCGGCTGTGGAGGCTGCTCTTCGGGCACAGCCGCCGTTTCTGGCTCAAGCTGGCCCAAGGTCTCAACCGTCCGGGCACCCGAGAGTTCGTCCATGAGCCGCTGCCAAGCCTCTTCCGGGAGTTCGTCGA
>OBLT010002799.1_pt1 | contig 10760 bp, 10 predicted proteins | sample 1518721 | NCBI WGS metagenome assembly OBLT01 (sample SAMEA3539307, study PRJEB22396) | soil metagenome | biome: tundra; feature: field; material: soil | place: USA | collected 2010-05 | depth 0.15 m | reverse complement strand
AGAAAGAAAAGAACCCTGCTCAATCTCCGCGCCGCACTCCGAGCAATGGGCCTCACGCAGGTTCTGGAACACAACGGGCTTCGGAGACTGGTTGAGCTTCTCTTGAAGGCGCTGCTCTTTCTTTTCGGAGAGCTCAGGCGATACAAAATGCGTGCGGTAGCTCCTTTCAATCCCCGGGTCTCCGCTCTTGGAAAATCGCAAGACCACGGCCCCGGTCCGAGAATGGCGCATATATTGGGTCTCGCTGGATTTGAGTCCCTTCTCCGTTGCCCAGCGGCGAAATATCGCCATGGACGAGGAAATCTTCTTGAGATTCCCTTGAATCACCCGTTCCAGGAAATCGACTCGCCCTTTTCGCCAGGAGTCTACCTGCGCGAACGCCAATAGGCCCATTCCACAGAGCACGTCGATTGCGCTGACGTACTGTTGACGAGCCAAAGCCGCTTCCGCAGCGCGATGAACCCGACTTTCGAGCTTCGATTGATTCGGATGCATACCTCTGTCCCGGTAATGCGATCAAGAACCACCTTCAAGCACATGTTGCCCGCACCTGCCAGGTTCCGACGCACTCCAATCATGGTGAATCCTGTCTACGCCAAGATAAACGATGCAGGGTCAGCTGGTGACAATGACGTTTGCTCGTTTCGACGACGTTGAGCACGGCGAAGAATCTTCGATGGCTAGTTGGCCTCAAGAGGAGCGTCCTTTCATCCTTCTGCGTTGACATCCACCCCGGTCTTCAGACCGGGGTGGATGTCAACGCAGGCAAGACAGAAATTCGCCCTGGCCTCAGCAACGTACTCTATCTAATGAGCCGTCTGGCTCCGTCACTTCCATTCGGCCAAATGGCGAAGATGATGCACACTGCGAGTTGATTCGCCGCGGAGCAGGACCGGTTGGTAACGTGAAGTCGGCATGTGACAAGGTTTCCTCGAGGGTTGACCTTGTTCAGGCCTGAATCAGTGAGATCCATGAAGCGTGGTGTCACTTGGCAAAACTGGGCAACTCGCAAACTGACGGGGAATTGCTCGCGCCTCCGGAATGCTGCCAGCCTGGCAACGTTTGCACATTCCCCAAAAGGAGTATTGCTCGCTCCAATGCAAAAGCACTACCTGTTGTATACGGAGAAGTGTCGAAAGGTTCGGTCTAAGGGTGCGTCTCTGCAGAATTCATAATGAGCATTCTCAAGCAGCGTGTTCTGGTCGCCCGGGCGGCGATACTGATAATGGCAACGTGCGGGTTGGTTACCGGCTATCTGTTGGGCCGCGTCCTTGCTCTTCAGCTGGCTGAAAACGGACTCGATCAGTACGCCAAGCGCACCTTAGTGCGGGATGATGCATCGTTTCTCGAAGCTAGTAACCTGCTTTCTGTCCTGAAGGATTCGCAGTATCCCTTCTGTTCGGAGGCCGAAATCGCCTATTTCCGAGAGCTGATTTTTCGCTCGGAATACCTGCGAGATGCCGGGCGCATCCAGGGCGGGAAGATCGACTGCTCAACGACTGCCGGTCATCTGGTGCGGCCCATTGGGCGATTTACGCCGAATTCTCCCAAGGAAGATGGCCTCATCCCCTACAGCAATCTCGTGCCGATTCGCGATGCAAGCCTGAAGAGGGCTGGACTGCAACTTGGCACCGCCTACGTTGTCTTTGGGTCGCATATGCCCGTCGACGTTGATCCCTTTCCAATGCATCTCACTTTACCCCTGAAGGAACCAGCCCGCCAGCAATCAGACGTTACGACGGGCGTAACCCCTGGGAGCGCGGGGCCCGATCAGACCACCGACGGAAAGGTCCACCTTGGAGACACGCTCTATGCGACGCGGTGCTCCACAACCCACTCCGACTGCGTAACGGCCTCCGCGTCGGTATCGGACGCATTGCATGGCGAAGTCGAGGCGATCGCTGGAAGCACTGTCGTCGGAGGCCTGATTGGCATATTCTTTGGAATAGCGTTCTCCTCCATGTACAGCCGCAGCCGCGACCTCTGCCAACAGCTTCACCGCGCAGTCGAGAAAGACAAACTCCGGGTGGTATATCAGCCGATCGTGAGCATGGCCAGTGGACAAATCGTTGGGGCAGAGGCGTTATCGCGCTGGGACGATGAGGACGGGAATCCGGTTGGACCTGAAGTCTTCATCAAGATCGCCGAGGAGCACGGCTTTATCGGAACCATCACGAAGGCGGTGGTGCAGCACTGCTTGCGTGACTTCGCAGAAACGATTCGCAAACATCCGGGCTTCCGTCTCAGCGTCAACGTGTCTGCGGCGGACCTTACCAGTCCCAGCTTTCTACCCATGCTGGATGACTCTCTTAAGCGTGCAAAGGTGACGTCAAGGAGCCTGGTAATTGAGATCACCGAAAGGTCTACCGCCGAGGGTGAAGTGGCCATGGAGGCGATCCGCAGCCTGCGGCGGGCGGGACACAGCATCCATATCGACGACTTCGGCACCGGTCATTCGAACCTGGACAAGTTGCTTTATCTTTTTGCCGACACGATCAAGATTGACATGGCCTTTACAAGGGTCATCGGCACGGATTCGGTCACCGTAGCCATTCTTCCGCAGATCCTGGCCATGGCGAAATCGCTGGGTCTTGACGTGGTAGTGGAAGGGGTTGAAACCGAGTACCAGGCCGACTATTTCACCCCGGCTACTGAAAAAATGTACGGCCAAGGTTGGCTATACGGCCACCCTGTCCCGGTCGAGGAATTTCTTGGCGTCTTGGCCAAAAGCTTGCACAGAGGGCTCGCTCCTTCGGATCTGCCTGCCACCCGAACTGCGAATGCGGGCGGCTTGCACATCGTTGGCGCCTGAATCGTTTTAAACGCGCTTTTCACTCTCATCTCGCTCTAGAGAGGGTGGGCGTCAAACAAGCCGGAGCCGCCTTCTTCCTTGCGCGCTCAAATCGACGCGCGAGGAAGCTGACATTTTGCGCATAAAGCTCACACAGCAGCAGATTGAAGCTTTAAGACAGATGCAAAAGCAATACGATCACTCAGAGCTGTGAACTATGACGCCTTGGAGCCAGCTCCCAGAATTTGGCTCCCGGAATACCCGGACCGGTGTCACTTGGCAATAACTGCCGAATACAACAGTTTCGGCCACTCGGTACAACGGTTATGAAGCCAGCCAATATAGTCCCGCTCCATCCACCCAGTGCAGTGTGCTGAACCACTCCCGCTGTCCTGGGTTTTCCGCTATGATGCATCTGTTGCACAAAGCTTTAAGTCTTTGTATATGTCTGACTTAAATTGTTACTTGCTCAAACTATTTCGACGTCAGGTGGTTTTACTGGCGAAGTCGCGGGTCTTCGTGGCCCTTCCGTTTGGCCTATAGGGCCTAGTCAGTGGGCGCCTCGAGAGCGCGGAGCATTGCCTGTTCGGGGGGGAAACTCGATCAGCCTCTGCGCTGGCGGAAATTGAATGCCGCTTTCTGGTGGAACGTTATGCCGCCACTGGTGCCCGGGTCGGGGCAAAGTTGCCCGTTATCGGAGGCGACGGGATTTTGTTACATCGGCATTGTCAACTAAGTAGTAATTTTTGGATGGCCGGTCATTCTCCAACTACACTCCTAGCTACAAGTGAACCCGCTCCATGATCTCTGGAAACGCTCTATGCAGTGCCGCGATGTGCCTCGCGACGCCTTCTGCGACAACACCTGAGCCGAACTCCTTTTTGAGTCTTCGCAGTGTGCGTTCAAGCTCCACGCCATTCCCTTGTGCTGCCAAGAGAACTGACTTCGCTTTCAGATCCGGATACCACAGACTGGCATCATCGGTCCAAATGCGAAGCAGGTCCCTTCCAAATTGCATCCCCTTCACCTTTGGAATAACAAACTGACCGATAAGGATGCGGAGGTACTCAAGAGCGTCCTTGACGCTGGACTCATCTCGAACGGTCCATTGTTGAATCTTAGGTTCAGGAGCGAGATGCTCTGCGCGGATATTCCAGGCGTTTTGCGTCGTTGACCGTTTTGTGGCCGCGGCAGCAGAGAGCCGCATGGTTGAAGGCCGTGCGCGTTCTGAAGGGCACAAAACGGATGAACTGGGCCCAAACCCATCATCGACAAAGCTGGCGAGTCTGGTGAGCCCAAGAAACATTGGCGGACACCGCTATCGTCGTCTCAATTAATAGATACACCCGCCTTCGATGCCGCCTATCAGAAGATTGGTAGTACACTTTGTATCAGCCTGTGAAATAATCCGTGAATGGCGCGACTTGCATTAAAATGCATTTTCTCTGTGTTGCTTGCTCTTCTCACAGCGCAGGCGGCCGTGCCATCTGCTCGTTCCATGCAGGAAATTGTGATTGTCTGTTGCATCAAGGCGGAACAACAGATTCCTCGTGAAGCTCGGCACACTCGGCCGGTTATTCATGTCCTGCTAACCGTACCTACATACGTGTCGCGGACATTGTCCGAACCGGACAGTTTTGCTCTATTCCAACGCCCCCCTCCCAAATCCCTTTTCTTCTTGTAAGCACAATCAACCTAAGACCGCTGGCTGTAAGCCGGTAGACCTGGTTGCGTCTGAAAGACGCTAACACAGTTGAACCCGACTTTAGCACCTTAAGTTTGTGCGCTTTGCGTGTTCAAGCTGCGGCGCGCATAGAGATGTTGTCGGGAACTTGAGGGAGGCGCAAATGAAAGAGGAGAAAGCGCGTGTTTCTAGGAAACCTACTTAGCTTCTTGGGACTCAGAGATCGTGAGTCAGAAAATCAACTGCGAGCAATCTCTCGGCGGCGCCATGAACTGTCCATGCTAACCGACGACCAACTCAGATTCACTGCGAAAACAATGCTTCAAGACACTGACGTTGTTGAAACATTCGCAATTGCAGCGGTAGTCGCCGAGCGAGTGCTCGGTTTGAAAATGTTTGATGTACAGATACTTGGCGCACTCGCATTGCAACGCGGGCATGTCGCAGAGATGCAGACCGGTGAGGGCAAGACGCTTGCCGCTGTACCTGCCGTGATCTGGTACGCACGCAAAGGGCGTGGCACACATGTGTTGACAGCCAATGACTATCTTGCAGGCCGCGACGCTATTTGGATGCGTGGGATTTACGACTGGTTCGGACTTTCCGTCGCTCATATCTCGCAGAGAATGTCCGCGGAGCAGCGCCGCGAGGCGTATCTCTGTGACGTGACCTATTCCACCGCCAATGAGGTCGGTTTTGACTACCTGAGGGACGGCTTGGCGCGAAGCGCGGAAGAACTTGTTCAGCGACCGTTTGCATTTGCGGTTATCGACGAGGCCGACTCAATCCTGATCGACGAGGCGCGCATCCCTCTCGTCATTGCGGGCGGAGTGCCGGAAGATTCTGGACTTGCTCACCGCGTGGACACTGTTGTGGCAGAACTGCGCCCTAATGCGCACTACTCGCTCGATGAGTTCGCACGCAATGTGTACTTGACCGACGCCGGTATCCATCGCATTGAAAGGAACTTCGGCTGCGGAAATTTGTTTGATGAACATAACTGTCGCATCCTCGCAGCGGTGCAGGACGCTCTCCATGCACATGCATTGCTGAAACGCGATGTAGATTACGTCGTGAAGGCAGGATCAATCGAGATGGTCGACGAGTTAAAAGGCCGCATCGCTCAAAACCGCAGATGGCCAGCGGGTCTGCATTCTGCCATCGAAGCAAAGGAACGAGTGCGGCTGAAGACCCAGGGACGCATCCTTGGTTCGGTTACGGTGCAGAGTCTGGCTGGAATGTATGAGCGAATCTGCGGGATGACTGGCACTGCGGCGACGCAAGCCAAAGAGTTCTGCGAGGTCTACAAGATGCCAGTTTCGGTAATTCCCACGAATTGCCCAGTCATTCGCCGGGATCTCCCTGATTTAGTGTTTCCCAATAGGGAATCGCGGAGTCGAGCCCTCGTGGAGGAGATACAGAAAACCCACAGGACTGGTCGTCCGATTCTGGTGGGAACGGCAAGCGTTGAGGAGTCGGAGACGTTGAGTTGCCGTTTGCAGTTGTCCGGTATTCAGCATTCGATCCTGAATGCGAGGAATGATGAGGCGGAAGCGGAAATCATTGCCCAAGCCGGTACGCTCGGGGCGGTAACGGTTTCCACAAATATGGCGGGGCGTGGCACCGACATTCTATTGGGAGGGAATCCGCCAAAGGACCGCGATAAGGTGGTGGAACTTGGCGGCCTGTACGTCGTTGGCACGACCCGTCACGAGGCGAGGCGGATCGACAATCAACTTCGCGGCCGCGCGGGCCGCCAAGGTGATCCCGGGACATCCCGATTTTTCATTAGCCTCGATGACGACCTGCTTGTACGCTTCGGCATTGCAGAGAACCAGAATATCGACAGTGTACAACGCACAGTGGAAGGACAGAATCTTGAGATTCGGAGAACACTCTGGAAGTATGACATGGTTGTTGAAGATCGTCGTCGCGAAGTGTATGCTTTGCGCCGCGAGATACTACTGTCAACGATCTGGAGTATCCGTTCGATGCTCACTGAAGATCAACATCATGAGATGATTCGAACTGTCGGTGAAGATGAACTCGAAAAGTCCGGACGACGCCTAGCCTTGGCGATCATTGACGAACTCTGGTCCGACTACCTCGCGAATGTCGCTGAACTGAAGGGCGGCATCCATTGGATCGAGTTCGGAGGACGCGATCCGCTTTACGAGTTCCTGCTTGGCGAGCGGGAGATTTATGCGGATTTCCATCCTTTATTGAGAGAGGAGATTGCCGACGCCTTCAACACCGCCGACATTCACGATGGCAGAATCCGTTTTCAAAATGGTGAGCGCCTTAAGCGCGGTGCAACTTGGACCTACCTCACAAGCGACCACCCATTCGGAACGCTCAGCGACAGAATTGCACAAAGGGGGCGGCGACTGTTCAAGAAAATAGTCGGAGGGGAGAATGCCATCTCACGCGTCTGACTTTCTCGCGGGCATTAGGAATCCGGCACTGTTGCTATCCATGGCGATGCTGGGATTGTTCGATATGTACTGGAAATCTGCTGCGAAATCCGCGTCGCTTGCACAGTCTTCCGAATCTCAAGCATCGCGGCGAATGCATTTGCTTCTTGCGAACGCTGGGGTGCTCCTTCTCTATATCCCAATACCGGGATTGAACCATCGGTTTGTGATCGATGCACTTGTAGTGCGTGGTTTCGGTCTTGTGATCCAGGCAGCCTTCACGCTGCTTGCTGTATGGGCCAGACAGCATCTCGGGTCCATCTGGAGCGGCGAGATTACCATCAAGGTCGATCATCGCCTAGTTCAGTCGGGTCCATATAGATGGCCGAGGCATCCGATCTACACCGCGATTCTGGGAATATCTGTCGGAGCGGCAATTGTATCGGGTCAGTGGCATGCGATCTTTGGGCTTGCAACTCTGTCCTATGCGTATTGGCGCAAGATCAGATTGGAGGAAGCCAACCTGCGCAAAGCCTTCGGGCTAGCGTACTACGAATACAGTCGGAATACCTGGGCTTTGATTCCATGGTTGCTGTAGAAACCTTTGGCACTACTGCCTCGGCACCCGCCGACAATGTGGCAGAACCGCAGAGCTAGAGTGCAAACCTTTTTGCTCCAGGTGCTTTGGGTTCTATGAAAGTAGTAAACCCTGCATTGTCGGCGACTCGGTAGCTGAAGTCTGGGGGAAACCGGCGAAGCCGCTATCGAACGATTTGTGACGTTTGGTGTAACACTCGTGAATAATGTCCGAGCAAATCGAAGTCGTCAACAGCTTCAGTCTCTCTGGGGCTGATTCCCCGCCACTTGCGGCGAGGTCGTTCATTGTTGGTTTTGGAACAACTTGGTGCATTATTGTTCTCCATCGGATATTTCCGAATGGAGACTGTCATGCTCGAACACTATTTCGTCAAACCTTCAACGCTCGATAGAATCCGCGGTAGCTGGCTTGGCTCTCACATAGAGAGCTACGTTGACTGGTTGGAAGCACACGGTTATCCAGGCGCCAGCACCAGGCTGGCGCTTGGGGGCTGCGGGCCAGGGCTTCAACTCCGAATTCCGGACGCCCACACCTCGCACAAAATTCACCTTCCGCCGATCCAAATCTCAGGAGCGAGTCTCTGTAACCCATTCATTTCACAGGTCCATGTGCATCAGATGCATAATAGCGGGGTTTTCTGTCATGCGGACGATCCATCGCGAGGTTTAGTTGCTTAACGAGGAAGCTTCCTGGAAATCGGCCTGAGGCCGTCAAGCGCGCCTCGGCGGGCGGTCAGAAAGTGCTAAGGGAATTCTTCAACATCTGAGGCTGGAACTCCCCACAAATAATAGATACAGAACAGTTTAGAGAACAAAAAGCAAGACTATTAATTGGTGCCGTTTAAATGAAATGACCCGGCTCATTGCTGACAACCTGATTCTCGCTGATCCGCTGTAGGCCGTAGGTGTACGTTCGCTGGACCACGCCCCCGAGGATCTCCTCCATCACCCGCGGCAACCCAGTTGGATTGACATCGTCCTCGACCAGATAATGTGTGGTTACTCCGCTGACCGTCTTGGCCACGCGGTGGCCGAAGGCATGGTAGATGCTGAATCATGGGCATCAGAGACAAGCCCTGACGCATGCGGAAATGATAATTTTCAAATCGTTATACCGCTTCCCGCCTCAATCGACTCTAACGAGTCAATCAGAGCCAGAAATCGATGGAGATAAAACCCCCCACTATTTCTCGCCATAACGTCCAGGTAGAAATCAGCAAGCTCCCTGTAATCAGACCGCCCTACGAGTCTTGCGACTATGATCCCGGTTGAGCAACGGGACCATACAGGTCCCCTGTGAATCGTTATTTTGGTCGGATCGCCGTTAAGCTCAGCGTCGATTGCGACAAGAGGAGACCAGCGTTCAAAGTACGGCAGTGCATCTTCACGGAAAATGCGCACAATACTACCGGTCATGTGATTGATGTCTGCCTCGGACTTCAATAGAAGTTTACTCGATGTAGGTCTTCCATTCAGGATTGGGCCTACTCGAGTACCCATAGTTGGCGTATCTTTCTGGGTTTTGGGCTCGAATCCCGAAGTTTGATGGAAAATCTCCTCGACGCGGTCAATGGACACTGACCTACCAGGATCCAGATAGTAACCCCGCACAGCCCTCGTACAAGTAATATGAAAAATGTCTGCAATTCCGTCACGTCGACGAACAAATCTATCCCTTGATGCGTTGAGTTTAAAACCTTCCCCAACTAAATGAGGGTTTACGCTCTGAAGCAGAGCGCGCTTTAGATGCAACCCAGTCTGGGGTTCTTCCGCCATGCAAATCCTCTCAAAGAGCAATTTCCGCGAGAGAAATCATGTGTTGAAAAGCTCGCAGAAAGCTAACCTGCCGCTGCTAGTTTTCGCAATGGACGGCGTTCGCTTGCTGTGGCTTGGGTTCTCACACGGCGGCTTCGGCCCTCGATGGGCCGTACTGCGATACTCGTCTGCAAATGCAGCCGGTCGGCATAGCGCAACAGCTTCTCGATGCTCACTTGGGAGATTCGACCCTTGAGCAGGTTGCTCACTGACGGCTGGTACTCGTCCAGGATGTCTACCAGCTGCGCCTGCGTGTAGCCCTTGACCCGCACATGCTCAAGAATGGCGGACAGAATCTCCGCCTTGATTTTCAGAGCGCTCGCTTCCGACGCAGAGAAACCCAAGGCATCGAAGATATTTCCCTTGACGATATGGGTCGGCCTATTTTTTGCTGCGCTTTTCATGTGCCCCCTGCTCCTGCAATCGTTGCCTGACTAGCTTAAGGCGCTGCCCGGCAACCTCAATGTCCCTCCGGTCAGTCTTGCGGCTCTCCTTCTCAAAGCATTGCAACACGTAAATCGTGTTCCCCACCTTCGACAGGTAGATCGCCCGCTACCAAGCGCGCTCATCGGCCTCCTTCAATTCGTAGACACCGGAACCGATGGAACTCATACTGCGTGTTTGCGATGTCGGCTCCCTGCCGATTTGAAGCTGCCGCAGCGAGAATCCGAGAGCTCGTTTGACCTCATCGGGAAAGCTCGACAGCACCTCCAGCGAATCCCCTTCAAAGTGAAGTTCGGCGACCGATGGGGCTTCTTCTCTAGTTGCCATCACACCGATGGCATCGCAATGGACGCGATTATACAAGATCTACTATATACTTCTACGGGTTGGGTAGAGTGCTCTGGTTTGTTCTGACTACTTAGCATTCAAACATTGGTCGGTCAAATGTTGAAAACTGGGCTTCGCACCACTTGAGACCGAAACAGCGTCTCTCTTAGCCAAGCATGCACACTGTAACCGCGATCATTTCCAGACCCAAGTCATGCTGGTCAGATCAACCTCAATGGGCGCATTGGCCATCCATGCGGAGGCCGGCCAACGCCAAGGCATCTATGTGGTTATGCAGATTCATTTTGAGCTTTGGAGTTTGGGAAGATTTTAGTGACGAACAATAGTGCTTCAAACGGACCAGAACTCCAATTTTGACAAAAGGCGGATTCTGAGGTGTTAAGACGCGATTGTGCCGGCATTGGTGGTGGCCACCCTTGGCGCAGAGAACGCGTCAAGGATGGGCACCCGGCCGCTTCAGCTTCAATTCATTGCTTTTGGTAGACGTCGGTTGTGGGCTCCGATACACCAGCCGGACTGCCGACCTGCGTCAGCGTCTTGCCATCCTCCGAAACGGTTTCGATCCCTTTCCATACGACCTTTCCGTTCATCTTCTCCTCTATTGCAAACTTTCTCGGGCTGATCCTTGTGGCCGACAATGTCAAACCAACCGGAACAGTAGGACCGG
>OBLT010002797.1_pt1 | contig 10761 bp, 11 predicted proteins | sample 1518721 | NCBI WGS metagenome assembly OBLT01 (sample SAMEA3539307, study PRJEB22396) | soil metagenome | biome: tundra; feature: field; material: soil | place: USA | collected 2010-05 | depth 0.15 m | reverse complement strand
TTCACGCCACGGAAGAAGTCGCGGATGTCGTCGCGAAACCGGTCGTTCCACTCCTTCCAACTGTCGCCCACGAAGTTGCCGACCTGATAGAGTCCTGCCGCATCCCATGCCTCCGCGATCATTTTTGTACCTGCCAGCGCCGGGTCCGACTCGATGTCCCAAAGCACCGGAGGATTCGGCATGACCGCGCCGGACGAATCGCGCGCCAGGATGGATGCAAGGTCGAACCTGAAACCATCCACATGCATTTCCTTCACCCAGTAACGGAGGCTGTCCACAATCATGCGCCGTACAACCGGATGGTTCGCATTCAGAGTGTTGCCAGTGCCGGTAAAGTTGGGGTATTGTGAGCGGTCTTCTCCCAGCAGGTAGTAAGTGGAGTTATCCAGTCCGCGGAAGCATTGTGTCGGGCCGTCGTGTCCGCCTTCCGCGGTGTGATTGAAGACCACGTCGAGAATGACTTCGATGCCGGCCCGGTGCAGCGCCTTCACCATGTCCCGGAACTCATCAACCGCGCTTACCGGTTCCTGGCGCGAACTGTATGCCTGGTGCGGCGCAAAGAACGAGACCGGTGAGTAGCCCCAGTAGTTCGTCCGGCCTTGGGGCGCATCCTGGGGATCGAACTGGAACACGGGAAGCAGCTCGACCGCGGTAATGCCCAGTTGCTGGAGGTAGGGGATCTTCTGGACCACTCCGGCGTACGTGCCACGTTTCGAATCGGCGAGCCCGGAGCTGGGATGTGCGGTGAAACCACGCACATGCATCTCGTAGATAATGGTGCGCGACCAGGGCCGCTTCAGGGGAAGGTCGCCTTCCCAGTCATACGCCTGCGGGTCCGTTACGACGTTCTTCATTGCCGTCGCTGTGTTGTCGCCTGTCAGCCGCGCTGCTTCACGGCTATAGTTCTTGGGGACTACAACCGCGCGACCGTACGGATCGAGTAGCAGCTTGGATGGGTCGAACCTGAGACCGCGAGTTGGCTCGAACGGACCGCAGGCCCGGAATCCGTAGATCTGACCTGCTTGCACCCCGGGCACGAATACGTGCCAATAGTGGTACGTGCGGCCCACTGATGGATCGATGGGGACGACACGCGAAGGACGAGCGTCGTCCTCCCGATCGAAAAAAAGCAGTTCGATGCCGGTCGCACTTCGGGAGAAGATTGAGAAGTTGGCGCCGCCCTGTACCAGCGTAGCCCCTATTGGAAAACTACGCCCAGGCGTCGGGGCGGCTAGTGGAGGCTGCACAACGGTCTGCTGTTGATATAGCATGATGAAACTGACGGTTCCTTACGTGCATTCAACGCGCCATGATGCGCTCACGTGAAATCAGGCATTTACGAGAATCCCAGCCGAATCTGCTTCGGCGCCCTCAGCACGTGCCGACATACGTGCCGATGTCTTCGGCCCTCGCGAGTTGAGTGAGGGCATCGGAGTCATGCATTGAAGACTGCGGCGTGGTACCGCCGGTTGATCTGCACGAACCCGGAAATGCTTCGGCATATGCCCCGGCATGTGACACGCCGCCGTCGGTGATGTACTCCGACTCCGCCAGCGGTTCGCGTCCACTGGAAACTGCCTCGGCCGCAACTGCTCCCAGCCCGGAGATCGTCACGTGCGTGGCGTCTCTGCCGGACACATCGAGGTCGGAAATTGACGTCAGCAGGAGCCAGAGGTCGGCATGGACTAATCCTCAAAGCTGCCGGTGGTTCCGTGGAATCCTCGCACTGCCTGTTTGAGCACCCACCGGATTGCGCGCGATGCGCTGTAGCAGTACGCGAGATTGTGGTTGAGGGTGGAAAAACAGTGCGGCTGGCACTTCACCTTCATATCCAGGAGCTGCCGGCGATCGAAACACGGTTGACCGGCGATGCCCCAGTCGTGCGAGGCGTTATACATCGGGAAGCACGGCGCCAGCGTGCCGTCGGTCCGTATGATAAGCGAGTTCTGCCCAGCCCGGCAGTCCCACTCCTGCAACTTACCGCGCATGAACGCCTTCATTTCTTGCAGGCGGCTAACGGAATTCACCATCTTGTAGCCGGACCGGTTCTTCTCGATGAGCCAGTCGACCACGGCATCTACTTGCGGCCAGTCTTCCGGCGCGATGAAAGTGCTGTTGCCATCCTTGTGTTTGAAGTGCGGCTGTTCGAGCATGGGCGATGCGTTGATGTGATAGTCGGTCGCGATCCCCACGTCGTGAGCAATTTCGGCAAGCTGCCGGACGTCCTCGAGGTTGATACGGGTGATGTTGATGTTGAAGAAGACGCTGAAGTTGTAACGTACTGTTTCTTGATTAGATAATCGAAATACGACCAGATCGGTTGGAGCGCCTTGGGCAGCTCTTTCCGGTCGGTGACGGAATCCACCGCGAGATTGAAGGTGGCCACGCCGGCATCGGCCAACCGGTCGATGACCTCCGGGCGCATCAGACGGCCGTTGGTGGGCACGTACACCCAGAATCCCTTCTGGACGGCGTAGTCGACGACTTTGTGCACGAACTGCGGCCGCAGCAGAACTTCGCCGCCCATGAGGGCCAAAACGTGGCAGCCCGTGTCGTGCAGCCAGTCTATGGAACGGCGGGCAACATCTACGGTCATACCCTGGACACGGTTATCGTAGGCCCAGCAATAGTGGCAGTCCAGGTTGCATTTCCATTCGGTAAACAGGTACGAAATGATGGGGTGGAAATCGCCCGGCTTTACGCGCGACCCTAGATACGGGTAGAGCCATCCGCGCAGCGCGCGGCGGATCATCGGTAGGGTGACGCTCGTCCGGTAGGGATTTCCCTCACGCGGCAGAAGCTTCGGATCGGGCTCCACATTCCCGCACTTCTCCGGATGCCTCGGAAAAAACGGGACCGGCAGGCTCGGAGGCGCGGCTGTCGATGCCTTCCTGGGAGAGTTTGCTGCCCCAAGCACGGGCAACTCCTGGAAGAGCGATTCGCCCCCCGTGAATCCCATTGCCTCCGTTAACCCCATCTTCCCTTGATGTCTTCGCGGGCATGTCATTGATCGCTATCTTCATTTGGCAGTTGACCTCCGTTCTGAAATTTCGGAACAACTTTCACCGGTTGCAACCGTATCGCCATTTCGACGGTGCCGGAAACTCGCGTATGGGCCGTCAACAGCAACCGGAGCGGCTGGGAGCACCCGCCAACTGTCTGGTAATCCTGCACTAAGCGGAAACTGCGGATGAAGATGGAGGGTGACTTTACCAGATCGCCCCACAATCGCAAAGGCACAGCCGTGTCCGCAGTCAACCACAGCTCGCCGCGAAAGAGGCCAGCCCGTTTGCGGCGGGGCTTCAGGAGAAACACGTACGCGGTAAGCCCGTTGTAATCCGATGTCTTGTTGTAGGTGAACCAATAGTTCTGGCGTGAAACGGCGACATCGCCGGTCCGTTCTGCCGGATTCATGTCGTGGGCCAGAAAACGGGCGATGACCGCCGTCTTGACGAGTTTGTCTCCGGTGAATCGAAGACCGCGATAGACGATCTGGCCCGTGCAGGAGACCAGCTTGAGGCCACTCAAGCTGCCTTGTTTGTGCAATCTCGGTATCGACGCGTCGATCTGAATGGTGAACACGGAATCGGAATAGGCTGGCTGCTGATCGCGCGACGCCAGGTAGCGGTCGAGTGCCTCGGCCGGTGTCAATGGCTGGCCGGAACAGGAGTCTGGAAACAGTAATCCCAAGACTGCCACCGCCATCGTGGTGCTCTTCAACAGCAGCATTTCTCGTGAGAAGCGCACTTCAGTTTTTTAGTCATATTCACCGCCTCGGGCGGCGCCTTTCCCTACAGGCCGACGCCAGCAGAAGACGGTGCATTCATTCAGACGCCGGACCGACATTTTCCCAGCCGTTCCGCCAACAATAGGGCGACTGCACTTTGGCATCCTCGGGGAGCCTCTTCGATTTCAGGCTTTCTGCGGAATTCTCTGCCGAACTGTGGCATATGCCCACCCACGTGCCGAATATCGGCACTTGCCGTTATCAATACCGCGGGGCTGGCGCGGTCGGCCCAGGCTTTCGAGAATCGAAAGTTAAGGTTCGTGCTGGCGTTCGCATCTCACCGGCCGCGCCATAGCAGCCTTCCTGAACGGCATTGACGATCATCCGTGCCGCCATTCCTGTGCCAATTTGCGCGCTCATCATCATGTGATAGAGATGGGGATCCTTCCAATCACATCCGTAGTAAGTCCGTAGATAGCTGGCCCGTTCGTGATCGGTCACGCGGATCAATTCTTCGACATTTCGGCTTGATTGCGCGCGCGCCCGGACACGCCCAACGCGCTCCGCCCATGGGGCATAGATGAAGACGTGTAGAACTTCTTCATGATCCTGCAACACGCATTGGGCGCCACGCCCTACGATCACGCAGTCGCCTGTTACGGCAGCCTTCAGTATGACCCGCTGTGTAAACGTGGCCATAGTGTCTGCGTCGAAAAACTGTACATCGCCCGGAGCGATCCCTGCCATGATGGCTGCGCTCCATAAGCCCCCTCGATTGAATCGATGCCACCATGAGTCGACATGTTCGTCGCACCGGCATGCGATTTCGGTATCGACCTCAGCGGTCCGTGCCACAGTCCCGATCAGTGCCCCATCCAGCAGATTCCATCCCAACTTCTCTGCCACCATCCGTGCAATGATGCCCCCGCTGCTCCCGTACTCCCTCGCCACCGTGACTACTTTGAACATCTCTTACTTCCTTTCCCCAACGTCCGGCAATGCCTCCGTAGCTCTGAAATGAACACGCCGGGCGTTCAGTTGTGGCAACCGCAAGCCGCAATGCTTAACGCCCGACGAAGCGTGCCGGAAGAGCACTCCGTGCTCGAAGAACGTGCGAGTTCAGATCGAAGTACAAATCGGGCGCCTCCCGCGCCATCCGGTCTACTACCCAACGTGGCGCCGGCTGCAGGCCGTGGATTTGCGAAGGAATGGCAGGCGCGGGCCGAGGACTTACACTCAACCCGCAGCCTGTCATCAGCACCCCCATGAGTGGGCAAGAGGCTAAGCAACAGATGAAGCTAATTTACCCCCGGAGCGCATTCCGTTCTTCTGCCACAAAAGTATCCATCGCAAATCGTGTGCCGATCTGTCAATTCTGCTAATTCCTAAAAGAGCGCTCATTCCGCCTCTGAGAATTGCACATTCCCCGCAACGAACAAGGTTACTTCGATCTTGCCGGATTCGGGCAGCTGCTTATATTGCACAGGGCCGACAGCTCCCCGCACTTGACTGCTGCGCAGAGGTACATTCACGTTGCCCGCCCGGAGCGTGACCCCTTGCAACGCAACGCTCATCGCCTCACCTGGAGCCTTCGCCGCGGTGACTTGACCCACCTGCCCCGATGCGACGTCGCCAGTCCTTGCCACTACGCTTCCGCGCACTGTCAAGTCCTCTGCTAGAACAAAAGTGACCGTTTGGCCAGCCGTGACTGCCTCTGCGCTGAAACCATCCACGGCAATTAGCGGCACCGCAGTCCCCTCACGTAACACAGGCGTGTTCGCAGCCGATTGAACTTCTGGTGTGTTCCTCGTCGCCTTTTTCAAGAACAGCTCCTCGGCTAGGTTTACGGCTACCAGGCCGGCGAAATGGAACATCAGGCTTCTACCGAGCAGAGTGTACTGCGTCCTGGACCCCGGGTAGTAAATGTTCGAGATCTCCGCCGCGGCCGTCGTCCCTATCAGGTCGGCGTACGGCGGCTGCCACTCTCCGTTATCGCCCTTGGCGCGGAACGCGGACTCAATCGCATACCAGGCGCGTCGGGCCTTTGTTCCCTGCCCGCTGTAGAAGTACCGCGGATCCTGATGCAGAACCGAGTCCGCCAGCACCGACGTGATCACCATATGGTTCAGGGCGGTTCCATAGTCAGCTCCGAAGCGCTTCCCAAAACCCTCCGCACCCTGACCAAACTGGTGGTAGCTGTTCATCGCTTGCTGAATACCCGCGGTAACCCCCACCAGACCGATGGTCACCGGGTCCAGGAGCGTCGCCAAGCCCAGATGCAATTTCTGCTTAGGGGATAACGGAGCCGGATGGTTCTCATAGGTTACGTAATAATTTGGAATTATCCCCAGCGCTCGCTGCTTCAGCTCCTGGTGCAATTGTTCCTCTGCCACCTCCTCCGGCGGCAGCCCGACTGTCACCGTCGTTATCTCCGGCGCCACCTCCAAGACGGCCCGCAATGGCTTCGATTCCGGCGTGAGCGAGGCGGGCACATTCACTGCCGTCCATTCAGACATACCGCTGGCGGAAACCTTCACGCTGTAATTACCAGGCGTCAAAGACGAGATCTTAAACGCACCCTCACTATCACTGACTGTCGTGCGCGGGTTTCCATCCTCGCCCTCTACAGTGACCACCGCACCAAATATTGGCGTATCGGAGGAATCGGTGACGTTGCCTTGAATCGAACCGGTGGCCTGTGCCATCGCCAACTGCCCGAAAAACCATAGAAACACCAAGACCGCCGGTAGCGTTTTCTTCATCAACAGGCTGCGGACATTCGATAGCCTGATATGCCCGGCTATGTCCGAAGAGAAATCGTCCAGAATTACTTCACAATACACGTCGTATGCCTCCTAACACGTGAACACGCCACGCTGGTCCGCTTTCGTATTCCGTTCTGCTGCCATAAAAGATCCATTGCAAATCAGGTTCGGCTTGGCGCCAGCACGCTTACAATCGTCAATTATGCTTTCTTGCTGCATGAAAATGCCTCTGATGGCACTGCAGCGGGAGCAGAATGCTGCGGGCCGCCGTTTCATGGGAAATCAGCCGAGACTCGTGGTTCATGAATGTGTCTACTAATATTCATGCACGCTGCTCTCCACTATGTACCCGTCATAGTTGGATTCGCTTATCACACTTTCGCATTGGCCTTGTGATTCTATGATCTGGGCAAGAAGGTTCAACACGGTGCCGATGTTCGTCACCTGACTTCGTCAGTTGCCTCTCCTCATCTGCGCAAACCCACTCCCATGGTGTCCCTGATTCAGGTGCTGCGGCCTGACCTTGATCATCGCGATGGGCCCCTCTCACGGCAAATCCACGCCGCAGCACCGGCTCTTGCGTCAAATCTGGCCACTTGAAGGAGATGAGGGGAGAAGCGTAGCGCATTGAACTCGTCGAGGATTCTGTCGGCCTGCCAGCGCCGCCACCGGTATCAGGGCAGCCTGGAATTTCGCCCCATGAAGGCCGATCCACCTAGTACCAATGAAGGTGAGGAGAAGTGAGTCTATGTCAGAACCCGGTGGGACGCGATCGTGCCGGCGCGCCGGGAACGTGCAAGTGCGAGAATGCCATTGCGAGAATTGCCATGAACAGGCCCGCAACTGCATCCGCCAGGTAGTGATAGCGGCCATAGACGGTGGCTAGGGCGATCAGGGTCGCCATCGTGAACAGCAGAGGGTGCACCCACCGCTGCTCGGCCGCTGCGCGTCTCATTCCGAACGCCACGGAGAACGCTCCTGCCACGTGGGCGCTGGGAAACACGCCCGTATGGATACCGCAACTTGCCAGCGTCCACCAGTTGAACCGGCGGAACACGGTCAGGTATGCGGGCACGTCCTCGCCGGGAAAGACGCTGCGAGGCGGCTCCGACGGCCAGAGGGGGATCTGCGCGTACGTCAGCAAGACGGCGGTCGCGAAGACAATCATGAAGCGGTCGGCGTCCTTGCGGCGGCCCGAAATGTACAACACCGCGAGACAGAACGGGGCCAAGGCGTAAACCAGGGCGTAGGAAACTTCGAGGATGGAGGGCAGCACGGGGCCGAGAGACTCGATGACCGCCTTGCCGCCGCCTCGCAGAAAAGCATGGTCCCACGCGACCCATCGCATCTCCAACTCGTGGCCGGGACGCGGCAGCGCGAACCAACCCACCTCTCGATACGCAAGCAGAATCAGCGGCAGGGGCAGCCAATCGCGGACGATGCTGGTGATCACGCGCGGCCGGACAACATCGGCACCAATCAATAGGCCGTAGACTCAGAATCGCGAGGTTTACTACGGCCGTTCTGGTTTGTAAGGAGGGTGCAATCGGAAGCGCACGACCAATAATTGCGGCATAGACCAGAAATACGAGGATGACCCACTCCGACCGCCGCACTCCAGCGTCTGCCAGGATGCGGCTGACCGCTCCAGGCCTGGTCGCTAGAGATGTAACGGCAGCTTGCATTGATGCTCCGCTTCACTGCGCCTTAGCAACTGCAGCGAGGCCCGCCGCCTCCGCAACATTCACTCGCTGCTCCGCCTTGACTGCCGCTATCACCGCTTCCCGAGTCTGGCGCAGGGATGTCATGATCTCGCTTTGGGAGAACCGGGCGATAGCTGGGGCGACAAACCAGCGGATCGCCGCCGGGATGTCACGGCTGAGCGCCATGGCTTCCATTTCGACGTAGACTCCACCATCGCGCTCCTCATATCTGGTGATCGTATGGAGGCGCCAAGTGAAGCCGTGGCCGCGAGTGGGCAAGAGCAAGCGCTCATTCGGCTGGCCATAGTTCTCGATTTCCTGAACCCGAGTGGAGTCTGCGACTATATACCAGCGTTTGGCGTCCATCGGGAAGTCAATCGTCGCAAACTGGGATTCCATGGCCGTAGTGATAAACAAGACGCGGTGCAGCGAGCGCATTGAGAAATCCTGGTGCTCGCCGCTCCCGGAGAGAAGCTTCGAATCAACTACCGCGGGCCAATAGAACTGCTTATAGTGCGCGAAGTCATGTGCCACCCCGAGCACGCAGGGCAGGTTGGCTTGAGGGATGAACGCGGCGGCCAGCCAGTGGTCGATAAGCCCGCCCGGCACGGTCTCGGTACCGCTCCCCATGCCCGGAGCCACCAGAATGGTGCCATCCTGAACGCGCTGCTTCCTGCCGAGCGCTCCGTCCACCCAAAGGACCGGGCCGGCGGACGCAACCCGCGCCCGCATCTGCTGGTCGGCTCTGGCTACATAAGCCTCCCACGCAGAACTCGTCGCGGGCTGCAATTCAGCGGCATCGAGCGGCCCGAATCCCGACGCCATCACCAGGGCGATCGCTCCAACCCGGTTACTCAAGATCTTCATTACCGAACCTCCATAAGCCGGGTTAGTGCAACCTCGGCAACATCTTGGACCTCTCCAAACGTTGAGAGCAGATTCCTGACATAATCTCCAAACTGGGGACTCGCGAGCAGCGCAGGACCGGCACATAGCGGGTACCCGCCGAGGGAATGGGAATTGAATGAAAGAACGGCATTATTGATAGTCTTCAGGCGCTCAGCTATGGTCTGGCGCATCCGGATTAATTCAGCGGCCAGCGTGTACGTGTGTCCAGTATCGAGCGTCGCAATTTTGTTTAGAGGAATAGCCTTCGCCGCGCAATCGGCTGCCAACTGTGGGGCGGAAGCATTGCCAGCATACTGCGCGACGACCGGTGCCGTCGAGAACGAATAACTATGCAATGGAAGCACGAAGGTGGGGAACAGATCCGAGACGGCGCAATTACGCACTTCTTTCAGTTCAGCAGTACGCGCGGTTAGAATAGACCTGAACCCATCTAACTCACCTTTGCTAAGCCATCCCTGTTTCAGGTGCGGCACGCTGCAATTGAGCGGCCATGGAGCCCGCCGTGGCGCCCTAACCGCTGGAAGAAGCATGCTCCTCCCGAGTCTCTTCGGGTGGTGACGCCAAGCACGCGCCTGACGAAGGGTCCCTTGAGGATATCCAGTATGTGGTCGGGTGGCTGCACCGTGGGACGCTGAGCAACTCCAGCAAATCCAAGGCTTCGTCTGACATACCGGGAGGTGGCCCGTGAAAGTTCAATCCGCATGGTAGCCTCCAGCTCACTCCCGAGGATCACTGGGCAGTTGTTTTAGCGAGGTCTATTCCAGAGACCGGACCCGCCCTGTCATGCAAGTTGTTGATGAGGTAATCGAAGTATTCGATGCCTACGTCGTTCGTCCCGAATATCCGCGCTTCCGCCCGGGATTTATTCGTCACGGGCAGCCAGAACTCTCCGATCCGGTCGTACCGGTGGACGACGTGAACGCTACGGATCCAGATCGAAGGGTTCTTCGCGGGGCTGCCCTCCAGACGGGTGATCGCAAAGTCCACCGCGTCAACCCAGATGCGGCCGCGAATCATGAACTGGTTTTTCGTCTTCGGGCTGATTTCCAGTACATAGGAGAGGCGCCCCTCCGTTTCTGCGGTCCCGAGCAGCCGGAAGTCATAGTTCTGCGGTATGATCCGCGTCTGCTCGTGCTCCGCCTTTTCGCTCGCTTCGCGCTCCGCGTCTATCATCCTGCGAATGATGTGGCTTCGAACGAAACCTGAGCCGCTTTCCGACACCACTTCAAAGGTCTTGGCTCCAGTCTGGTCGCACACCACGCGCACCGTCATCTCAGCGTGCTTCTTGACCTTGTTATTCTCGAAGTTATACCGCCGCATTCCCGTGTACCCGGAGAATACGGCCATCCGCGCGTTGTCCGCTTGCACCATGTGATCGACAATCTCTGTCACGGTCAACGGCATTGGGGCGGAAGTCGCTGTTTCCTGGATCATAGCTAGCAGTAAAGGAATCATTCGTTGTCAGTTCTCCGTCTTGATCGATGATTCATGCATTTGGCTGGCCAGGAAGCCGACAGCCCGAACGTTGCCATCGCCTCGGCGAAACTAAGATGCTTCCTCCCTTCAACTCGGAGAAATCACCCAGGCCCGTTTTTCGTCTGCGTGCCGATTTTCGGCAATTGCATCGGCATGCGCCGGCATCTTGCGGCACGAGAGA
>OBLT010002796.1_pt1 | contig 10764 bp, 14 predicted proteins | sample 1518721 | NCBI WGS metagenome assembly OBLT01 (sample SAMEA3539307, study PRJEB22396) | soil metagenome | biome: tundra; feature: field; material: soil | place: USA | collected 2010-05 | depth 0.15 m | reverse complement strand
GCCTGTCGGGAACAGTGCAGGTCAACCACTCAATCGAGTATTCGAGCGGTACAGGATGGCCTGCAGCCGCACTTCTCACGCCGGGCTCGTCCCTGAGCGGAAAGACCGCCACTATGGGTATCTCATGATCCCGGCATAGAGCTTCACCACCCCAGACTCAGGGCTGCGTGCCGCACATGAACTGACCAGGCCAGAACCCTCGCCATCAGGCTCCGTAGCTGGAAGATGCGCAGTTCAGGGCAACGTTTCGTTGACGTGCATCCGTTCGAACATGGGCTGGACAGCTTAGAACATGCGTTCTATCCTGTTGAGGTGCTCGCATCTGAGGCAGGCCGGATCTCACAATGAGTGCCGGTAGCTGTCCGGACAGGGTTGAACCGTGCCTCTCTGTCCTCATAACCAGAGGTCGCAGGTTTATATCCTGCCCTCGCTACCAGAAAGTAGCAGGTCAGGGGCCTGATCGCCGGAGACGGCGGTCGGGCCTTTCGGCTGGAACCGGGATAGCCGCTGAGCGGCACGGGCGGTGTCCGGAATCAGAAACTCGCGGACGACATGATGGCTCCCTAGAAGAAGCCGATGTTGGCGATTGCGGACCGCCGGGCTTCGCTGAGAGGCGGCACCTGGGCAGCATTCAGGTTGCTTTCAGCCTGGTGGGTGACTGTAGCAGCGTGATGCCCGATGCGTCGATCAGGCAGGTGCGCCGGGTGCCATCCTCGGACGCGGACCGGTCGCGCGCGCACCAGGGCCGGCCCGCCCCCCCGCCTCGGCCCAGAATTGTTGACGCTTGCGCCGCCCTGGCCGGTCTCGGCTTCGGCGCGGTCCTTGCCGCGGTCATCACCGGCGAGTCCCGCGGCTCGCTGGCTGCGCCGGGCGGGATGCTGATCGCCGCAGGTCGGCTCGCCGGTTTCACGGGCGCGTACCTAATGCTGATCATGGTGATGCTGGTCGCACGGTTGCCGTGGCTGGAACGCTCGGCCGGCCAGGATCAGCTCGTCCGCTGGCACCGGCGGGTCAGCCCGTGGGCCATCGGCCTCATAGCCGCTCACGCCGTCCTGATCTCGCTCGGTTACGCGCAGGCGGCGAAGTCTGGGGCATTGCGTGAGCTGTGGGTGCTGGTGCGGTCCTACCCGGACATGCTCGCGGCGGTCGTTGGATTCGGCCTGCTCATGCTGGCCGGGTTCACCTCCTACCGGATCGTCCGGCGGCGGCTGCGGTACGAGACTTGGTGGGTCGTTCACCTCTACTTCTACCTCGCCCTCGCGCTCGCGTTCGCCCACCAGATCGTCACCGGCGTCTCCTTCATCGGCCACCCGCTGGCTCGCGCCCTGTGGATCGTGATCTGGGCGGCCACGGCGGGGATGGTCATCGTGTTCCGGGGCGTGCTGCCGATCTGGCGGAGCCTGCGCCATCAACTGCGGGTGGTCGAGGTCCGCGACGAGGCACCTGGGGTGGTGTCGGTGATCTGCTCGGGACGCCAGCTCGGCCAGCTCGCGGTGTCTGGTGGCCAGTTCTTCCTCTGGCGTTTCCTCACCCGGGACCTGTGGTGGCAGGCCCACCCGTACTCGCTGTCGGCGCTGCCGAGCCCGCCCTACCTGCGGGTGACCATCAAAGGGCTCGGTGATCAGAGCCGCGCGATAGCCCACCTCCGGCCGGGTACCCGCGTCGCCATCGAGGGACCCTACGGAGCGTTCACCCACCACGTGCGCTCCCGCGATGGCGTCGCGCTGATAGGTGCCGGTGTGGGCATCACCCCGCTTCGCGCGCTGCTCGAGGATCTGCCGGTCTGGACCGACGTGGTGGTCGTGGTCCGGGCCTCGACAACCAATGACCTGGTCCACCGGGACGAGGTGGCCGCACTGGTGAAGCGCCGCCGCGGGCGGCTCCATGAGATCGTTGGCCCGCGGCGCAAGGTCGGAGTGAACGCTCGCGTGCTGCATCGCATCGTTCCCGACATCGCCGCGCGTGATGTCTACGTCTGCGGACCTGACGGATTCAGCTCGGACGTTGTCGCTGCCGCCTCGCGGCTCGGGGTGGCCAAGGACCAGATTCACACCGAAGCGTTCGGCTTCTAGGTCGCGGAGGAATGAAGATCACATGAGCACTCTCGTACGTTCAGGCCGATGAGGCGGGCACCGATTGTTATCGGCGGGACCGTGGCCGGTCTCGTTGGCGTGCTCCTGTTTCACACTGCGCCGACCACGGTGAAGCTCTCAACTCTGGGCGGCACAGCCACAGCTCCGGGGCCTGCGGCCAGCGCGGGGGGAACGCCGCAGGCCCAGAGCAGCTCTGCGGCGGGCGCTTCGCCCAATCCAGGTTCGGGCGGCCAGCAGGCGGGCGGGACGCGGACGGCGGTTGGCCCCGGAGCCGACTATAACTACGGCGTCATGTCGGTCAAGGTCACGGTTTCGGGACACAAGATCCTTAAAGTCGGGATCGCGTCGATCGACGACGGTGGTAGTCCTCGTTCCCAGTACATCGATCAGCAGTCCATCCCGATGCTGGAGCAAGAGGTCATGCAGGCCCAGAGCGCGAATATCCAGGGTGTCTCGGGCGCGAGCTACACCAGCGCTGGGTTCGTTCAGTCGCTCCAGTCGGCGCTGCACACCCTCGGCTTCAAGTGACTGCTGGAAGGCGAGCCGCGGCTGGCTCGCCGGTGCCGCCCGCTCATCCGATTCACCACCTCGAGAACGTGATGGGCACGATCGTGACTATCGATGTCTACACCGTCGCGGGCGTCGCAGACGCCGAGGTCGCTGAGCTCGATGGGCAGCTTGCCCGCGCGCGGGCCACCCTCCATCACGCGGACGAGGTATTCAGCACGTGGCAGCCGCGCAGCCCGATCAGCCGGCTGCGCTCGGGGGAGATCACTGGCGCGGAGGCCCCCGCGGAGGTAGCCGAAGTCCTTGAGCGTTGCGCAACCGCGCGCGAGCTCTCCGGCGGATGGTTCGACCCATGGGCCATGCCGGGCGGGATCGACCCGACCGGATACGTGAAGGGCTGGGCGGCGCAGAACGCACTCGCCGCGTTCTCCGCGAGGTGCATCGTCGGCGCGATCGTGAACGCGGCCGGTGACATCGCCAGTTTCGGCGGCCTGGGAAGCGGCAAGCCCTTCCGGATCGGCATCGCCGATCCCCTCTCACCCCGCCGTCTCGCCGAGATCGTCGAACTCACCGGGGGGATCGCCACCTCAGGCAGCTACGAGCGGGGCAGTCACCTGATCGACCCTCATCGTGGGTGCCCGTCCGCGCGGGCCGCCTCCGCCAGCGTGACCGGCCCTGACCTCGGTCTGGCCGACGCGCTGGCCACCGGCCTGGCGGTAGCCGGAACGCCCGGCCTGGCCTTCATCGAGCCAGTCGAGAACTATGAAGCGCTCATCATCGGCTTCGACGGCACCAGGCGATGGACCGAGCGCTTTCCATTCGCCCCGCGCGAGGCCACGCCGTCTCTCTAACCGGCCGGTGCCTGCCGGGGCGCCGAGATCTCAGGGCTTCAGGGCCGGGCCAACACGCAGGGTCATCGCTAGGTGGCCACCAGCTGTCCCGCATCTCGCCACGGCCGCCGGCGAGACCTCCACGGTCGGCACGCGCCTTGGCGCCGCGAGGTGCCGGATGTCGTATATCCCATTTCGGGCGTTAATAGCGATGGCGCCCACTGTCGGCATCTCCCAGCTCATCGCGTACGTTTCGTCGTCTGCTACCTGCGCGGCGTACCGGCAGCGGATCACCTTCGACTAGGACTTCGCGGTTCGCATGCTGGTACGTACGGCCCACTGGGACATCGGTACCCAAGCGGCTGCCATCGCCCGCAGCTTCTTCACCTGTCGCGCTGACCGTTATCCTGTGCCGTCCTGGCACTCACGAAGGGCAACGCCATGGACTACGGGCTGGCGGGCAAGGTGGTCGTCATTACCGGAGCCGGCTCAGGGATCGGGCTGGCGACGGCGCAGGCATTCGTCACCGAAGGCGCTTCGGTGATCGCAGGTGATCTTGAGCCGGGTGGGCTGGCGCAGCTCGCTGGACCGGCAGGTCACCGGCTCTGACTACGCCGTCAACGCGGGTTCCACCAGTTTCGTCTGACCAGACCTTGCCACCGGGCCCGGGACGCATACCTCGCGGCAACCGTCCACCGCGCCAGTGGTGCGTCCGGGCGCACCTGGAAGGCCCGAGCGGCGCGCTGGACGGACCGCGGGAGGGTCCTGACGGCGCGCTGGCGCGGCTGCGCCCGATCTGCCGGTCACCGCCCCGGCGCCCGCCGAGGGTGTCGGGCCGAAGGACCCCCGCCGCTGATCATGGTATTTGCTGCTAGCCAATTCCTCGCTGGTGCGCTCATCGAGGATGAGGTACTGTTCCGCCGCCTTATTCACGCCGACGGCGACCATGGTCAGGCCCTTGGCATTCTTGTCCTGGCACTCGCGTGCCATGCAGTAGTTGAACTTCAGCGCTCGCTCCGGGTGCAGCTCACACCCGCACGTGACGCACTGCGGCATTGGCCTGCTTACTTTCGTTGAGTATTAGAACGTATTTCCTAACATCGGCGGCCTGGTCGATGTTCCCAGAGCGGGTCCAGCCCAGGTTTTCACAGTTCGTCTTCCTGAAGTCCCGGGCCATTCGGGTCGTAGAGGTGGTCGTTGGCCTGCAGTTCCGCCACGTCATCGGCGGCGGCCCGCTGGATCCTGGTCACCCGCCAGGATCGCCTTCCGCGCGAGCTCCAGGAAAGATGGCCGAACATGATCACCAGCAGCATGCCGACCACAACGGCAACGATGAGCGCCACGATCGCCGCTGCGGCGGGAAACGACGACGCGGCCAGCGCCGCTGTCCATGATGCGCCGACCGGCGGCCCGTGATGGAGACTGGGGAGAACACTGATTGGCATGAGCCAGCCTCCAGACCGTGCGGGGGCGGACGCCGCCCACGCCACAGGCGGCGACCGCCTCGCGGTGCGCCACAAGGGTTTCGTGGGACGATAGAAACACGATAGGCCGGACCATAACGAGCCGGCAAGACAGATCACCGCTGGGTGCGCTCCACCAGCAACTGCCGGACGTTGAGATTAGCCGGAGCGGAAACCCGCTTCGGAGTACGCGAGGTAAAGATCCCGCATCCGCTGGAAGGCGCGGCCGAATCCTAGTTGCCCGATATCGTCGGTAGCGGCGAGGAACCGGGCCCGCCATTCGCGCAGAGTGCGCGCGTACTGCTCCCCCATGGCGAAATCTGAGCTGATGCCCAGGCTCGTGTGGCGGTGCAGGACGTGGGTCATGGCCTCCAGGGAGGGCCAGGTGGGCGCCAACTGGGCCGCGGCAGTCTCTCCATCGCGGAGGAACACCGGGCGAGCGCGATCTGCGAACGGCTGCTCGCCATCCGGTCGCAGCAGCCCCCCGGGCGGCCCCGCGGGACCGCGGTGGCCGCCACCCCGCCGGGTGAGCGGCACGGACTGCCCGCCCATCGCTGGCCTGGTGCCTGTCTGACCCTCGGATGGACCGGCCGATGCTGGGTAGATGACAGAATCTAAGGACAGGAGGGCAGCCATGTTCGAAGCTGGTGACATCCGCGAGTGGCGCGGCCACGACGTGGTCGACAGCGGCGGTCACAAGATCGGGACGCTGGAATCGGTCTACGTGGACACTGGCACCGACCAGGCCGCCTTCGCCACGGTGACGGTTGGCCTGCCAACACGGCACCGCCTCGTCTTCGTGCCCCTCGCCGGGGCGACGGTCGGCCCCGGATACCTCAAGGTCACGCACAACAAGGGCCAGGTCAAGGACGCCCCGTCAATCGACACTGACGGAGTGCTGCCCGCCACTGACGAAGAGGCGATCTTCAAGCACTACGACCTCCCCTACGAGCCTGGCGCCGGCGGCGAACGGCGTCTCGCGCGCCAATAATGCCGAGAAGATCGGAGAGCGCGAGATGGCGCTATTTCTGCTGCTGATTATTGTGGCGATCGCACTGGGGATCGTTGGCGCCGTCGTGAAGGGCCTCCTCTATGTCCTGATCATCGGGGTGGTCGTGCTGCTCGCTGACCTCTTCCTGGTCGGTGTGCGGCTGCGGCGTAGCGGCAGGCGCCCCGGACGGTGACGGGCCGGGCGGTAGCGGGCCGGCCAGGGCGGTGAGGCGGCGGGCCGGGCGGTATGGGGCCGGGCCGGGCCGGCGGAAGCGATCCTGACCGGCCGGAAACGCGCCGGAGCGCGCATACGTTGTCTTCGATGGGCGGGCGGACAACACTGCGGACGGGGGCCGGATGATCACCCGGTTCAACAGCCTCGCCCCGCGGCGGAGGATCCTCGTCGCCGGGGTGGCCCTGCTCGTGTTCGCGGTCGCGGGCACGGCCGCTGTCGCCGCCGTCAGCTCCGGGCAGCATCGCAGCGCGGCGGCCGGCCAGAATTCGCCCGCCCGCGACCCGCTGCGCAGCCGGCCCGGGCCGGTCCTGCTGGTGCCTGGCTACGGCGGGAGCACCGGCGCGCTGTCGGTCCTGGCGGGCCGGATCCGGGCCAGCGGCCGCCAGGCCACCGTCGTGGACCTGCCCGGTACCGGTACGGGCAGCCTGATCCAGGACGCCACGGTGCTCGACGCGGCGGTCACCCGTGCCCTGCGCGGCGGGGCGCAATCGGTCGACGTGATCGGCTACTCGGCGGGCGGCGTGACCGCTCTGCTGTGGGCTCGAGACGACGGCGGAACCCGGAAGGCGCGGCGGGTGATCACGCTTGGCTCGCCGTTCCACGGGGCCTCGATCGCGGCCGCGGCCGAGGGTTTCCTACCGGGCGCGTGCCCGGCTGCCTGCCAGCAGCTCATCCCGGGCAGCAGCCTGCTGGCCGGGCTCGCCGCCGGGGCGCCGGGCGGGTTGCGCTGGCTATCGCTGTGGACTACCAACGACCAGACCGTCACGCCACCGGACTCGGCGCGGCTAACCGGCGCGATCAATGTGCCGATCCAGTCCGTCTGCCCGGGCCAGCGGATCAGCCACTCCCAGCTGCCGACCAACCCGGTGGTCACCAAGATCGTGTTGCAGGCGATCGGCGCTGGCCCGATTGCTCACCCGGCGAGCGCCGACTGCCACCCATGACCCGGGGCGAGCCCGAGCCCAGCTGAGCCGGCCGGATTCGGGCCCGTCAGCTCGTGATGTCCTTGGTGGCGAAGTGAGCCCAGGCCGCCCCGAGGAACACGGCCACGTAGACGGCCTGCACCGCGAACCCGCGGTCGATGTTCCGCCACAAGATCGGCTGGCGGAAGAAGTCCACCCAGGCCAGCCAGTACCGGGTGGGCAGGTACGGATTGACCGACGCGGCAGCGCCGAGCGTGACCAGCACCTCACTGGTGATGAGGGCCGCGAGGGCGCCCAGCGCGGCGCCGAGGGCGGAGTCCGTGACGGTCGACAGGAACAGTGCGATCGCACCGACCCCGAGCATGGACACCCCGATGAACGCGATCGCGCCGGCCGTCCTGATCAGCACCTCGGCGGGAGTGAGCCCGCCGCCGGACAGCGAGGTCGCGGCGACACTGGACGTGCTGAGACCACCGCTTGGACCGCCATTGCTCACGGTGGGCGGCTGTGAGCCGAACAGCAGCGTCCCGGTCGCGTAGGCGGTGGCCGCGACGAGCACGACCGCCACGAGGACGTACACGACGAGCGCGATGAGCTTGGCCCCGAGCAACCGGGCGCGGCCCACCGGCCTGGCCACCAGGTAGCGCAGCATGCCCGCGCCAGCCTCGCCCGCGATGGAGTCACCTGCGACGACCGCCACCGCGACCGGCAGGAAGATCGGCAGCACGATCGCGAGCGCCGCGGCTGGATACAGCGATCCGCTGGACAGGACGGCGGACAGTAGCGCGGGTCCCTGGCCGGGCGGCGGTGCCAGGTGCGTGACCGCCACGAACACGGCGACCACTACCGGAAGCCCGCACAGCAGCGCCAGGCTGACCCAGCTTCTTGGCCGGCGCACCAGCTTCACCAGCTCAACCCTGATCACCGCCGTCACCACCCTTCTCGATGCGGTCGGATCCGGCGCCGGTGACGGCCAGCACGAGATCCTCCAGTGAGCGGCGTTCCGGACCGAACTCGCTGACCCGGACGCCGGCCGCGATGAGACGGAGGTTGACTGCCGCCGGGTCCGCCGCCTCCACCAGCAGCATGTCGCCCTCGACCCGCTCGACGCGGCCGTCCAGCACCGCCACGGCGCGGTCCACGTCAGGGCTTCGCACCATCACCCGCCCGGTCGGCCCGCGCAGAACCTCGAGTTCTTCCTGCACGACGAGCCGTCCCTGGTCAATCACGCCGACCCTGGTGCACAACTGGTCCACCTCAGTCAGCTGATGGCTGGACATGAATACCGTTGTCCCGGCTTTGTTCAGCTCACTGAGCAGGTCGCGCACCTCGCGGATGCCACGGGGGTCAAGGCCGTTGGTCGGCTCGTCGAGGATCAGCAGCCGGGGCGCCCGGAGCAAGGCCGCGGCCAGCCCGAGCCGTTGGCGCATGCCGAGTGAGTACTTCTTCACCGGGCGGTTGTCGATCCCGGACAGGCCGACCCGCTCCAGCGCCTCGGCGATCCTGGCCCGACGGGTCCGCCGGGCCCCCGCGCGGCCGGCCGCGTCGATCAGCGCGAGGTTGGCGCGGCCGGACAGGTGCCCGTAGGAGGACGGACCCTCGACCAGCGCGCCGATCTGTGGCAGTACCTCGGCGGAACGGCGCGGCATCGGCTTGCCCATCACCTCGATCTCACCGCTCGTCGCGTACACCAGGCCGAGCAGCATCCGGACCAGCGTCGTCTTGCCAGAGCCGTTCGGCCCCAGGAAGCCGTACCTGTCTCCCTCGCGTACGACCAGGTCGACCTGGTCCACGGCCAGCACCGGCCCGTACCGCTTGGTCAGGGACCTCGTGACGATCATGAGTGCTCCGGTGTGGGCGGCGGCCTGACGTGGAACTCAGGTGGCGGCCGGTAGGCTTCCAGGCTGATGGCCGCCTGCTCCAGCAGGGCCGGTGTCACCGCGCCGGTGAGAATGTACGTCTCACGGCGTCCCGCCCGGAGCCGGAGCATGAGCACGTTGAGCAGCGGCGTCCGGATCAGGACCGCGGTCCCGCCGGGCAGCGAGACCGTCGCGGCACCGGCCTGGGTTGCGGCGTTGAGCACCTCCGGGCCGACCGAGCGGGGCAGTGGCAGCAGCACGAGCCGGGAGAATCCTGTGCCGTAGGTGGCCACGCCGGCCACGTTGCCAGGGATAGCGACGTGGCTGAGCCCGGCAAGCTGCCCGGGAAACGGATCGTTGTCGTGATCGCCGTCGCCGTCGCCGCTGAGGACGCCCTCGACGTCCGGCAGCCTGGTCGAGCTCATCACGACGCCTGGTGCCGGATCCGGCAGCACGGTCGCGGCTGCCGGACGGCGCTCGGTTACCTGAAAGAAGTTGCTCACCAGGATGGGCTTGGTCGAGCCACGGCCGATGATCGCGACTTCGAGCGGCAGGCCGTTGGCCGGATCGGCCCAGACGTCGACGGCTCCGATCGTCGTCGTCGAATCCGCCGGCACCAGTTGCAGGCCAGCGGCGTCCACGCCGGCCACCCGCCGCGACGGCAGCCGCGACACGTGATCCGCGGGCGACGCAATGTCCAGCAGCGTGCGGGCCAGCGCGGGCGGCAGCAGGTCGCTGGCCCGGGGCAGCCGGACGGGCTGCGCACCGACGATGCGGGTCAGCACGTTGTGCCCGTAATCCCATAGGTAGGTCTGCTGCCCCACCTGGTAGACGTCGTTCTCCCCGGTCCCGGTGATGACAGACGCCCGCCAACTGCCGGGCGAGCGGTACCAGGCGTACTGGTCGGTGCTGCCATCGAGGAGCGTGCTCACGTCCTGGAGGTCAGGCAGTGCGGGCAGCCCGAGGTTCATCGTGCTCTCGGCGTATCCCTGGTAGGGCACGCTCGCCGAGGCCAGGATGCGCGTCCGTAGCGTTGCCGCGCTGATCGCCTGCCCCGGGACCGGCAGCGCCGCGATCACCGCGGGGAGCGCACACAAGATCGCGATGCCGCCCACCACCACGGACCAGCGGCGGTGTGCCTGAGCGCTGACAACACTCACCCAAGCCTGCGTTTCGCCGCGCTTGCCACCATTTCACCGTACGTTGGCCGGAGAGTAGACGCACCGGGCTACCGAAGCCAGCGGTGTGACGGTCTTCTTACGGCCCAGGCCGGCCGCGGTCAGGCCGTTCGGTCGATGGACTCCGGGTGCTCGTGCGGCCCGCGCTTGGCCTTCTCATCCTCGATCTGGCGGATCATCTCCTTGCGGACCTCGATCACGGCGTGATCGAGGTCGGTGGCAGTCGAGGTGGCCACCAGCGGCGGCCACTTGGGCAGCCACGCCTCAAAGGTGACCTTCTGCCCGGTGCCGCGGCGATCCTTCACGGAGATTTCGAGATCGACCTGCTCGGGGTCCCACCGTGCCAGATGCCGCTCAAGGCTGGACAGCAGTTCCAGCACATGGCTCCGGTGGGCGGCGCCGAAGCCGAAGCCGAGGCGGAGTCGCTCTGCCAAGATCCGTGTCGAGCCGTTCTCGGCGTCACTCATGTGATCTACCCTGCCACAGGTCAACCGGCGATCTTGTCGGGTCGCCGTTAGGGCGTGTCTCGTGGATCCCGGCGGACGCGCAGCAGGCCGAAGATCTGCGGGACACGCCCCAAGGAGCATGTCGAGCAGGGCAACCTGACCTGGTAACCGAGGGTGGGAGGCAGGCATGACCGACGGACACCCCGGGACCGAGGGCGAGGATCTCGGGCCACAGCGGGC
>OBLT010002793.1_pt1 | contig 10768 bp, 9 predicted proteins | sample 1518721 | NCBI WGS metagenome assembly OBLT01 (sample SAMEA3539307, study PRJEB22396) | soil metagenome | biome: tundra; feature: field; material: soil | place: USA | collected 2010-05 | depth 0.15 m | reverse complement strand
CACCATCTCCATCGACGCCCTAGCCGACTAGGTCAGCGCCAACTAGGTCAGCGCCGACTAGGTCAGGGGCTGGGCCGCCGGCTCGGTATCCCGCTCGGTGCCTTCCTCGCCTGACTCCGGGTCCACCCGGCTGAGCTTGGCCGGCCACCAGTTCCACCGGCCGAGCAGGACAACCGTGCAGGGCACCAGGATGGTGCGGACGATGAAGGTGTCCATCAGTATGCCGAGCGCCAGGCCGACGCCGACGTCGCGGATCTGGCTGCCACCCGACCCGCGCCCGCCGACCAGCGCGAACACGGAGAACGTCCCGGCCAGCACCAGTCCGGCCGAGGTCACCGTGGTCCCGGTAGCACCGACTGCCCGGCTGACCGCTTCGCGTAGCGGAAGGCGGTGAGCCTCCTCCCGGATCCTGCTCATCACGAGGATGTTGTAGTCCTCGCCCAGCGCGAGCAAGAAGATGAACATCAGGAACGGGAGGATAAAGGTGAGGCCGCTGCTGCCGCCGAGCTTGATGAAGATGACGACGGACAGCCCGAGGGCGGCGGCGAAGGACAGGCCGACCGAGGCGATCAGGTAGAGCGGCGCGATCAGCGAGCGCATGACGAGGCAGAGCAGCAGGCCGATGACGACGATGGCCACCGGGAAGACGTGCAGCAGGTCGGTGTCGGAGATCGCGCTGATGTCGTAGAAGGCGGGCGCCTCGCCGCCGACCCCGTACTGGCTGGCCCCGAGGGTCTTCGCGACGGCGGCGGCCTCGGTGCGGATCGACGGCACGGCGTTCATCGCGTCGGTGGTCGACGGATCGCCTGCCTTCAGGCCGGTCTCGAACTGGATCGTCATGCCGTCCGGGCTGACGTACTGCGCGGTGGCCCGGTAGACCTCATACCCGGCCAGCGGGATGCTGATATGGCCGACCGGAACGGGAGGCAGGGCCGCCGGGTTCCCCAGCATCGTGTGCAGCGCCTGGTACTGAGCGGCTGTCAGCGTGACCCCGGCCGGGTTCAGCGGGCCGGTGACGCCGGTGAACAGCCCGCTCGCGGTGAGCTGGCTGGTCGCGGTGGCTACCGGTCCTGTGTCGTTCCACACCGGCTGGGACAGCTTGTAGACCAGGTTGGTCGGGTTGGCCGAGCTGGCCGGGAAGTGCTTGTTGAGCAAGGTGGTACCCGCCGCGGAGTCGGTGCCGGCCGGCGCGCTGATCGACCCGCCGAACCCGCCCGGCTGATACGCGGTCACCGCCACCGCGAGCGCGCCGAACACGACCACGCCGATGGCGAGCGGCACGGCGGGCCTGCGGACGATCCGCGTCGCGATCCGTCCCCACAGGCCGGCCTTACCGGTACCAGCGCGGGTCTTGCTCGGCCAGAACGCCGCCCGGCCGAACACCGCGAGCAGCGCGGGCAGCAGCGTGAGCCCGGCGAGCAGCATGGTGCCGATGCCGATGGCCAGCGGGATGCCGAGCTGAGAGTAGATCTGGAAGGTGGCTACGAGCAGGGACAGCAGGGCGGCGATCACGGTGGCGGCCGAGAAGGTGATGGTCTCACCGACCCGGATCAGCGCCGCGCGTACCGCGTCCTTCGGATCAGATCCGGTCCGCAGCTCCTCACGGACCCGGAACACCAGGAACAGCCCGTAGTCGGTGCCGGCGCCGAGGACCAGCACGATCAGCAGCAGCTGAGCCAGCTGGGAGACCTTCAGGCCCGCGTGCGCGGCCTCGCCGACCAGCGGCCCGGAGATGGCCACGGCGAGGAACGCGGGAATCAGCGTGATCAGCGGGGCCAGCAGCGACCGGAAGATCAGCAGCAGCAGAACCAGGATGAACACCACGGACAGGAGTTCCACCTGGTTTCCTGTGTTGCCGGACTTCGCCTGCTGGTCTACGTTGATGGCGATGTCGCCGGCCAGGTGAACCTGCAGCCCGGCCGGTGGCGCGGCCTTGGTGATCTGCTTGCGCAGGTCGTCTACCAGCGTGGTCTGCCCGGCGGCGTCGCCGCCGCCGACGTTGGACAGGACCTGCAGCTGTTCCGCCTGCTGATCCGCCGACCGGCCGAGATCGCGCACCGCGACCACCTTCGGCACCGAGCGCAGGCTGTGCTGCAGGCTGGCCAGCCAGGTCTCGTCCGCGGCGCTGAGGGTGCCCTGGCTGACCGCCGCGACCACCGGCAGCGGAATCAGGTTCGTGGACCCGAACGGCGCCGCGAGCTGCGCGGCTTGTTCACTGGGTGCGCTGGCGGGCAGGAAGGCACTGTTGTTGCCCTGGGTGACGCTGTTCAGCGACGGCAGGAAACGCGGCACGGCGAACGCCGCGATCAGCCAGACCGCGATAACGACCCAGCGGAATTTGACGGCGAACGCGCCGATTCCTCCGAAGATGGCGTGGATGCGCACCCGCGCAAGCCTATCGTGCTGGCCCAGGGTGACAACTGCTTATACCCCTTCGCTACTGGGGGAAACCCAGACCTCCTTGGAGGTATCGTTCGGGGGCATGGCCTTGATCAGCGTGGTTATCCCGGTTCACGGGGTCGAGGACTACCTGGATCGCTGCCTGGACTCGGTGCTCGGCGAGCCGGCGGTCCCCGGCCTCGAGGTCATCGCCGTCGACGACGCTTCCGAAGACCGCTGCGGCGCGATCCTGGCGGGCCGGCCGGATCCCCGCCTGCGGGTGATCACCACCCAGGCCGCGCTAGGTCCCGGGCCTGCCCGTGACCTCGGTGCGAAGGAGGCGACGGGGGAGTACGTCTGGTTCGTCGACGGGGATGACGAACTGGCCGAAGGTGCCCTGCGGGCCGTGACGGAATCGCTGACCCGGCTGCGGCCCGACATGCTGATCGTCGACTTCGAGAGCCTTTATCCCGACGGCACCACCAGCCCGAGCGGCGGCGCGGCCTGCCTGGACGGTCCGGCCGTGACCACGCTCGCGGATCATCCCGCGCTGATCCACCTGACGATGACGGCCTGGAGCAAGGTCTTCCGCCGGGATTTCCTGTCCGGCCTGGGCATCTCGTTCGCCGGTCCCGCCCCGCATGAGGACGTGCCTGTGACCACCGCGGCGCTGCTCACCGCGGCCAGAATCGGCGTGCTCAACCGCGTGTGCTACCGCTACCGGCGCGCGCGGCACGGGTCATACCTGGCCGCCGCGAGCGACGGCAACTTCAATATCTTCGGCGCTTACCAGCAGATCTTCAATCTTTTGTCCGAACGGTCCGTGGTTTCACCCCCACCCACCCCGCTGGTCCGCGCGGCGATTTTCGAGCGGGCGATCTGGCACTACACCACGCTCTTGCCGCTGGTGCCCAGGCGCCGCCGGCGGGAGTTCTTTGACCGGATGTCCGCCGATTTCCGGCGCTGGCGTCCCGAGGAGTTCCGGTTCCCGTCCGGCTTGCGCGGCGTCAAGTTCCGGCTGGTGGCCCGCGACGCCTACCGGACGTACTCCTTTCTTGGTCCGCTGAACCGTTTGCGTGTCGCGCTGCGGGCAAGATGACGGGCGGCGCCCCCCGCCGTAAGCTTCCATCTGGTGACCAGTAAGGGGATGAGGGATATGCGCCACCTGGTGGGTGTCATCCTGGCTATCGTCATGGCCGCCGTGCTGTTCTTCGCGGCCTCATGGGGCTACCTGAAGCTCGGGGGCGTCGGGTCCGGCCAGGCCAGGCTCGGGGCGCCGCCGGCCGGCGGGAACTCTTCCTTCTGGCATGACCGGGCCGTGCTTGAGGGATTCGGCGCGCTCGCCGCCACCGGGCTGGTGGCCGGGATACTGATCGCCGTGCCGCGGATCTCCCCGCTCGCGGCCGGGCTACCCGGGCTGGTCCTGCTCGCCTGGACCGGCCTGTACCTGTCGAGCGCCCGCCGCGCGGTCCAGTACATCCCGCTGAAGACCCGGCCCTACGGCGCCGGCTTCGAGGACCTGCTGTTCGACGGCGTGCTCGCTCTGGCGGGCCTGGCGATGATCATCCCGCTGTTCATACCGTCGCGCTGGCGGCGCAGGTACGTCGCGCCCAGCGCCCCCGCGGCCCCCGCGGCCCCCGAAGGCGACACGACCTCGTACCCAGACTCACAGGCGACGCAGACCATGGCCGGTGGCAGCGTTTTCACCTCCGACTGGCCCGCCACCGCCACCAGGCCGCAGCCGCGGATCGACCCCAAATCGCAAGCCCCCTGGGGGCCCGCCGAATACAGCTGACGACGGACGATCCGGTCGCCGCCGCGCCAGGCTAGCGGAGCGGCGGCGCCGGTACCCGGTGCTGGTCAGGCCGAGTGGAACTGCTCGGTCTCTGTGGAGCCGCTGAGGGCCACCGTCTCGGCGTTCGGGGAAATCGCGGAGGTCACCAGGTCGAAGTAGCCGGTGCCGACCTCCCGCTGGTGCCGGGTGGCGGTGTAGCCGGACTTCTCCGCGGCGAATTCGGCTTCCTGCAGCCTGACGTAGGCGGGCATGCCTTCGGCGGCGAAGCCGCTGGCCAGGTCGAACATGGAGTGGTTGAGGGCGTGGAAGCCGGCCAGCGTGATGAACTGGAACCGGTAGCCCATCGCGGCGAGTTCCTTGCCGAACTTCGCGATGGTGGACTCGTCCAGATGCGCACGCCAGTTGAACGAGGGCGAGCAGTTGTAGGCGAGCACCTGATCCGGGTAGACGCTCTTGATCCCCTCGGCGAACTCGCGGGCCACGTCCAGGTCGGGCTTGGAGGTCTCCATCCACAGCAGGTCGGCGTGCGGCGCGTACGCTCGTCCCCTGGCGATGCACGGCTCGATCCCGTTCCGCACCCGGTAGAAACCCTCCGCGGTGCGGGTGCCGGTGACGAACGGCCGGTCGATCTCGTCCACGTCGGTGGTGAGCAGCGTGGCCGCCTGCGCGTCGGTACGCGCGATCACCACGGTGGGCACATCGCACACGTCGGCGGCGAGCCGCGCCGCGTTCAGCGTGCGGATGTGCTGGCCGGTCGGGATGAGGACCTTCCCGCCAAGGTGGCCGCACTTCTTCTCCGAAGCCAGCTGGTCTTCCCAGTGCACCCCGGCGGCGCCGGCCGCGATCATGGACTTCATCAGCTCGAAGGCGTTGAGCACGCCACCGAACCCGGCTTCGGCGTCGGCGACGATGGGTGCGAGCCAGTACGGAGAGCCCTCCTGCCCTGGCAACGCTGCCACGTCGCCGTCTTCCGATTCTGACCAGGTGATCTGGTCGGCGCGCAGCAGCGCGTTGTTGATCCGGCGCACCACCTGGGGCACCGAGTTGACCGGGTACAGGCTCTGGTCCGGGTAGGTCTGCCCCGCCAGGTTCGCGTCCGCGGCCACCTGCCATCCAGACAGATAGATGGCCTTGAGCCCGGCCCTGACTTGCTGGACCGCCTGGTTGCCGGTCAGCGCTCCCAGCGCCGTGACGGCATCTTCCTCGGCGAGCAGCTTGCGCAGGCGCTCGGCGCCGTGCCGGGCGAGCGTGTACTCCTCCTGTATCGTGCCGCGAAGGCGCACCACGTCTTCGGCGGTGTAGGTCCGCTCGGTGTCCTTCCAGCGCGGGTCGGTCTGCCATGTTTCGCTGAGCTTGGCCGCCTGCTGGCTGATTGTCTCCACTGTGGTGCCTTCCTCGGGTGTGCCAGTCCGGGGTCCTGGGGTACCGGAAAGTCTGGTCCTAAGCCCAGGGTGTACAGACAGACCACCAATACCTAGGGACCGAAGTCCCGAAGATTTGCTATTTTTACCAGTACGAGAAGATAAACTGACCTTCACCATGAAAGAACTTCAAAAATTGGTCCAGTCCGATGGTATAGACCTTGCTACGTTCGGCCAGCGGCTGCGTCATCTGCGCCGGGCGCGGGGTCTGACCCTCAGCGAGCTCGGCGCGCGGGTAGGCCGCGCCCCCTCGGCCCTGTCGCTGTTCGAGAACGGCCGCCGGGAACCGAAGCTCTCCCTAATCGAACAGCTGGCCGCGGCGCTGTCGGTGCCGGTGACCGAACTGCTGAGCCGTCAGCCGCCGAGCCGCCGCGCCCAGCTCGAGATCGCCGTGGACAACGCGCAGCAGGATCCGTCCTACCGGCGCCTGGGCCTGCCGCCGCTGAGGGTCGGCGCCCGGGTCCCGACCGACGTGCTCGAGCACCTGGTCGCGGTGGCGGCGGAACTGCGCGCCCAGCGGTCCAAGCCAACCGCCACCCCGGAAGAGGCCAGGGTGGCGAACGCGGCGCTGCGGGACGCCATGCGCGAGCGAGGCAACTACTTCGACGTCATCGAGCGCGAGGCGGCCAGCGCCCTGCAGGCGGGCGGCTACACGGGCGGCGCGCTTACCCAGGGCATGCTGGTCTCGGTGGTCAGCCATCACGGTTTTGCCGTCCGCTACGTCCAGGACCTGCCGCGGTCGGTGCGGTCGCTGACTGACCTGCGGAACCGGCGCATCTACGTCAAGCAGGAGCCGGTCGGCGCGCACTCACCGCGGGCGATCGTGCTGCAGGCTCTTGGCCACTTCCGGCTCGATCACCAGGTGCCGCGTGACTTCGCCGACTTCCTGCGGCAGCGGGTCGAGGCGAACTACTTCGCCGCCGCGGTGCTCATGCCGGAACCCGCGACGCTGCCGGTGCTTGCCGGCGCGAAACAGTCGCGTGACCTTGCGGTCGAGGACCTGGTGGACCTGTTCTCCGTGTCCTACGAGATGGCCGCGCACCGGTTCACCAACCTCGCCACCCATCACCTGGACCTGCCTTGCCACTTCGCGAAGAACGACGCCAGCGGCATCATCTACAAGGCGTACGAGAATGACGGCGTGGTGTTTCCCGCGGACCCGTCCGGGGCGATCGAAGGACAGCGGCTGTGCCGCCAGTGGTCGGGACGGCAGGTGTTCGGGGCGGCTGACCGCTATTCCCCGTACTGCCAGTACTCGGACACCCCGTCGGGCACCTACTTCTGCGTCGCCCAGGTGGATCCGCGGGCTGAGCTCGGGTTCGCGATCACGCTCGGCGTGCCGTTCGAGCACTCCCGCTGGTTCCGCGGCCGTGAGGCGACCACCAGGACGCGCTCGGCCTGCCCGGACGGTGAGTGCTGCAGCCGTCCGCCCGTCGCGCTGGCCGAACGGTGGGAGGGTCACGCCTGGCCATCAGCCCGGGCGCACTCGCACATCCTGTCCGCCTTGCCGGCCGGAAGCTTCCCCGGCGTCGACGATGCCGATATCTACGAGTTCCTGGACCGCCATGCCCAGAACTAGGAGGATGATCCCCTGATGTCGCTGCGGACTTCGTCCGCGATCTGGTGAATCTTCTGTTCGGTCTTGACGAGCGTGGCCTCAGCCTTCGCGGTCCGCTCAGCGGCCCTGCGCTCGCGCAGGGTCGGCTTCGCGTGGGCGCGCGTGGCCGGTTTCGATCTCCGGAACAACCCCATGAGCTCATCCTCTCCTTCACCACTGCCGAACGGCAGACACACGCGTGTTACCCGCCTGCGGCCCGTCCATGTCAGCATCTGGCGTGATCGTGAACTTTATGAGTTCTTCGGCGGGCCGGGTATGTCGCAGCTGACGTAGTAGCCGAGCCCGGGTACCCGGTAGATAAGGCCCTCGTCGGCCAGGACGCGCATGGCCTTGCCTGCCGTCTGGCGGGAATGGCCCTGCTCACGGCGCAACGCCGCGATCGAAGGAAGCCGGCCGCCAGGAGCCAGCTTCCCGTCGGTGATCTGCTCGCGAAGGAGCGCGGCAAGCCGCATGTAGGCTCGCGGATCTGGCTGCCCAGGTGCCGTCATGCCACGAATAGTACACGAGGAGTATCGAAAGTAGTCGACCATGCAAAAGGAGTGCGTAAGGTGCAGGTCCGCCAGCGCGGGCGCTGTCACCACAGTTCGTTCGGGAGAATTCTCTGGGTGCCGCCTTTCTTTGCCGGGATCACGATGTTACTGTTCAGTAACTTAATCCGTGGAGGGCAGCATGAGCGATGCGGACGAGGGCCGGGCGGCGTTCTCCCTCGATCTCGGGGACGATCTGGTCCAGATGCGGGACTGGCTGCATGAGTTCGCCGCGTCGGTGATCCGTCCGGCCGCCGCGGAGTGGGACGAGCGCGAGGAAACGCCGTGGCCGGTGCTCGAGGAGGCGGCCAAGATCGGGCTGTACTCGCTGGACTTCTACGCCCAGCAGTACCTGGAGGGATCCGGGCTAGGCATCCCGGTCGCGTTCGAGGAACTGTTCTGGGGGGACGCGGGAATCGGGCTCGCCCTGGTGGGCAGCTCGCTGGCCGCCGTCGCGGTGGTGGCCAATGGTACGCCCGAGCAGATCGGAGAATGGTGCCCGCAGATGTTCGGCGGGCCGGGGGACGTCAAGCTGGGCGCGTTCTGCTCCTCTGAGCCAGAGGCGGGCAGTGACGTCGGAGCGATCAGGACCCGCGCGGTCTACGACGCGGCGGCGGACGAATGGGTGCTGAACGGGGTGAAGACCTGGGCCACCAACGGCGGCATCGCCAACGTGCACGTGGTCGTCGCATCGGTGGACCCGTCGCTCGGATCGCGCGGCCAGGCGAGCTTCATCGTGCCGCCCGGCACGGCCGGGCTGTCCATGGGGCAGAAGTTCCGTAAGCACGGCATCAGGGCCTCGCACACCGCCGAGGTCGTGCTGTCCGATGTCCGGGTCCCTGGCCGGTGCGTTGTCGGCGGCCGGGACCGGCTCGAGGAGCGGCTGGCGCGGGTCCGGGAGGGCGGTCGCGGCGGCGAGCAGGCCGCGATGAAGACGTTCGAGGCGTCCCGGCCCGGCGTGGCCGCGATGGCGGTCGGGGTGGCGCGGGCCGCGGTCGAGTACGCGGCGGAGTACTCGCGCACCCGGGTCCAGTTCGGCCGCCCGATCGGGCAGAACCAGGCCGTGGCGTTCATGCTCGCGGACATGCGGGCCTCGGTAGACGCGGCTCGCCTGCTGACCTGGCGAGCGGCCTGGATGGCCCGGCAGGGCAAGCCGTTCACCGGCGCGGAGGGATCGATGTCCAAGCTGGTCGCGGGGGAGACCGCAGTCCGGGTCACCGAGCAGGCCATCCAGATCCTCGGCGGGAACGGGTACACCCGGGATTACCCGGTGGAGCGCTGGCACCGGGACGCGAAGATCTTCACCATCTTCGAGGGCACCTCCGAGATCCAGCGCCTGATCATCGGCCGGGCCGTCACCGGGCTAGACGTTCGTTAGTCTGACCTGCGATTTTACGGATTCGCCGCACGGAAGGCGGGCTGCCCTGCTCGGGAGTGGGGCGGCCCGTTCCGGTGTCCGTATTGTCCGAAACGTACCGGTTATTTCCTGTCGTTTCCGGACCGCGTGCTGAATCGGTGCTGATACCTGCGCGGTATAGGTCTAGATCACTTCCGTGCAGGTCGGCCATCCGCCCGGCGTCACGCCGAGCAGCAGCCCGGAGCCGGAGCGCGGCATGATAGCGAAGCGCATCCTCGTCGGCCGTGACTTCTCCGGCCCCCCTGCGGTCGGCTGGGCAGTGTGGACCAGATAGGCGAGACGGCCCTTGGGTCGGCCGGGGTACGAGGCGGTCGGCTTCGTCTTCCAGACCATCTACCTGATGGACGAGCACACCGCCGTGGAGGACGTCGAGTTGTCGGCGGTATTCGGCTACAGTGCTGGCATGAGTTCTCCTGCGATGCCTGGTGATGGGAAGCCGACGCCGACGCTGCTTTCGTCCGGCACCGCGCGCAGCATCCGCGACGGGCTCATTGACGCGGAGCGTGCCGAGTTCGAGCGACGCTTCGCCGAGGAGATGGCTAGCGCTGCACGGACGCTGGATCTGACGGGCGTGCTCCAAGTACTGAGTACCTACCGCAAGATTGCTGAGATTACTCAGCGTCAGGGCACCGCCGCGCATAGGAGGATGCTGGATCAGGTCGCGCGACTGCAGAGCGGCGATGACGTGCCTACTGTGCCGGGACATATCCACAAGACCGAGATCAACGCGAGGCTCGGCTTCTAAACGGTGTACTCGTATGACGCCGTGCCGGATGCCGTGGCGCAGGTTGACGAGTTGCCTATGCCTGCTCTGGCGGCGTATGCGGAGCTGATCGCGTTCTTGGAGCTAACTCGCTGGGAAGGTGCTCCATACCGAGATGACAAGCCGGACGGCAATATGCGGACCATGCCTTTCGGGAAGCGAGCCGAGGGAATGGCCGTCTATGTCATCTTGGAGGAACGGCGCAGGGTGGTCGTAGTCAGCGTAACGTGGCTGGAGTTAGAACTGGCCGAGGAAACCCACCTCCCGCCGTTACGGTCGCATGACCTCGCCACGGTGCGGCGACCAGCTTGGTGGCTGTGTCAGCCACAGAGGCGGGTTAGCAGTAGTGGAGGTGTTGGGCCTGAGCTAGGGCTGCTCTCAGGGTGCTGGCGGTGGTTGCTGGGTCGCCTTGGGACCAGGCGGTGCAGGCTGCTGTTAGTGCGGCGTCTAGCGGGTCGGGGAAACGAAGCTGTCCGGGGTCCAGCAGCCGGCCAGCGGCTCCTGCCGCGGCCTCGACGTTTCCGGCGTCCAGGTGGGTGGCGATCAGGGGCCACAGGTAGACCCAGTGGCGCTGACAGCCGACCATCTGATCATTATCGGTAACGGCCGCCTTATCTGCGACGCATCGCTTGACTCGTTCGTCCGCCAGAGCGGCCGCGCGGACGTGCTGGTCCGTTCGGCGGACGACGGCACCCTCACCAGGATCCTGGCTAAAGCCGGGGCGGTGGCCATTCCAGAACCGGCCAACGCCCACCGTGTGAGTCAGCTGGCAGACCTCGGCGTCCCGGCCGCTGGGCTGACCGCCCATCAGGACGACATCGCCTCACGCCGGGCACCAGCGTGCAGGC
>OBLT010002792.1_pt1 | contig 10769 bp, 8 predicted proteins | sample 1518721 | NCBI WGS metagenome assembly OBLT01 (sample SAMEA3539307, study PRJEB22396) | soil metagenome | biome: tundra; feature: field; material: soil | place: USA | collected 2010-05 | depth 0.15 m | reverse complement strand
AGGTCGTGCAGCGGGCCGGGACGGCGTCCCACCATGGAAATCCATTCCACAGTGACAAAGTCAGATTCGAGAATCTCTACATTCTGCAAAGTCGCATACCGCATCCGCATTTGCGCGGCCAGCACGTGGTCCAGCTCGATGCCGATGACTCGCCGGGCACGTTTCACCAACTGATCGGTGAGCATGCCGCGTCCGGGCCCGATCTCTACCACCGTGCGGTTTGAGATATCGCCCAGGGCCTCGACGATCCGTCGCGCCGCCGAGTGGTCGATCAGAAAGTTCTGTCCCAGCTTGGGCTTGCGCTTCCCCAGGCTGTTCACATCGTTTTCATGGGACGGGGACTTGACCACGTTGACCCTCTTTCGATCCGGCGATTAGACTCAAGTGTTTCGCTCGCTGCAATATCATAAACGGGCAGGCTGCATTGCGCCGTTCGGCATGTTGCCCGACGGAAGTTCGACCGAGCTTGGAGGTTTCATGCACATCGCCTTTGCGGCATCCGAATGCGTCCCCTTTTCGAAAACCGGCGGACTCGCGGATGTGGTGGGATCGCTGCCCCATGAGTTGGCGAGACTCGGGCACAAAGTAACGGTCTATCTTCCCCGCTATCGCCTGACAAAACTCGACAACCCGCGCCAGGTGATTCGCAGCATCACGGTCCCATTCGATGACCGCTACCGTTTTTGCTCGGTGCTCGACGGAGGGTTGCGCAACGGCGTGCAATTTTATTTCATCGACTACCCGCCATTCTTCGACCGCGACGCCCTCTACGGAACTCCGCTGGGCGATTACCACGACAATGCTGAGCGCTTCGCCCTGTTTTGCCGGGCGGTGCTGGAAGCGACGAAAGTACTCGGCAAGCCGGACCTGTTCCATTGCCACGATTGGCAGACTGCGCTGATTCCGATTCTGCTGAAGACCCTGTACCGCGAAGACCCCGCGTTCGCGCAAACTCCGTGCGTCTTCACCATCCACAACTTGGGATACCAGGGTCTGTTCCCACCCGAAGTTCTGCCGCTGCTGATGCTGCCGTGGGACCTGTTCACCGTGGCCAAGTTGGAGTTCTACGGTAAGGCCAACTTCCTGAAGGGTGCGATTGCCGAGGCTGACTACATCACGACGGTGAGCCGAAAGTACGCCCAGGAGATCCAGACGGCCGAATATGGCTTTGGATTGGAGGGAATGCTCAAGCCGCGAGCGGGCACGCTTACCGGCATTCTCAATGGGGTCGATTATTCGGAGTGGAACCCAGCGGTCGATCCCATGATTGCGGCCAACTTTTCAGCGGACGATCTTTCCGGTAAAGCGAAATGCAAGCAAGATCTGTTGAAGGAATTTGGATTAGCGGTCGAGACCCAGTTGCCAGTGGTGGGAATTGTTTCGCGTTTCGCAGGTCAGAAGGGCTTTGACCTGATTCAGCACGTGGCGGACCGCATGGCGCGGGAAGATGTGATCGTGATTGCGCTGGGTACCGGCGACCGCGAGTACGAGGACATGTTCCGCCGCCTCAACAAACAATATCCGCAGAAATTTTCGGTGAAAGTCGAGTTCAACAACCGTCTGGCGCACAAGATCGAGGCGGGTGCTGACATGTTCCTGATGCCGTCACGGTACGAGCCCGCGGGACTGAACCAACTTTACAGCCTCAAGTACGGGACCGTGCCCATCGTGCGCGCTACTGGCGGACTCGATGACACCATCGAACAGTTCGATCCAGCCACCGGCAAGGGAACAGGTTTCAAGTTCAAAGAGTACAGTGGAGAGGCGTTGCTCGATACCGTGAAGGTGGCGATTACGGCTTTCCGCGACACGGCAAAGTGGCAGGCCTTGATGCGCAACGGCATGGCGCAAGACTACTCATGGACCGCATCCGCCCGCGAATACGTGAAGGTGTACGAGCGAGTCAAGCAGGGAAGACCGATGCCGATCGCACCCTAGGAATACCATCACCTTACCGCGCCGGCCGCTTCGTCGGATAATGGGATGGTTGCAACTAATTCAAGGGAGAGAACTGTCTGGTGCCCAAGTTAATATTCAAAACCGCATTCCTTTGTTTCGCGCTAGCACTGCTGATTTCGTGTTCCTCGGAGAAGAAAGTTGCCACAGAGACTGCTCCCCAGCGGGCCCCCAAGCCCGTCGTGAAGGAAGCGCAATACGACACGGGACGCACGGCCTTCCAGCGCATGTATCTCTCCGCGCGCCTGTGGTCAGCGGACACCAAGCCCTTCCGCCTGCAATCGCAGTTCACGCCCGACGCTCCGACCGCAGAAGGAAAATCCGGGTTGTGGCGCGCGTCGTTCGCTTCCCCCTCGAAGAAAATGATGAAACTGTTTGTATGGTCTGGGTTGCTTGGTCCCGGCGCTCCCGAGCAGGGCATCAGTTTTTCCGCCGAGGACAGTTGGAGCAGCAGCAACAGCTCGACCCTGCCGTTCGACATCGCGTTTCTCAAAGTGGACAGCGACAAGGCCTACGAAGTCGCTCAGAAAAACGGCGGCGAAAAGCTGACTAAAAAAGACCCGAAACAGCCGGTGATCTTTGTGCTCTCATGGGATGCGACCAGCAACCAACTGGTTTGGCACGTGCTCTATGGCGAGAACCCCACGGAGGCGAAGCTCCGCATCGCGGTGGATGCCACCAGTGGGGCTTTTCTCCGCGTCGAAAAATAGGCTGCCGGGCGGAAGCAGTTACTGCTTGTAAACGCGCGCTTCCCAAGCCTTCAGGTGAAGCGCCTCGCCGCGATCGTCGGGCTTGCCCAGATTCGAGATCGCCAACTGGCCGGCATTCAGGCCGATCGGCAAGTTGTACGCGACGGCGCTTTCCGAGAAGTTCAGGACGACCAGGTATTTTTCCTTTCCCAGCGTCCGGGTATATGCGAACACCTTCGCATTGTTGGGATCCACATCTTTGTAGTCGCCGTAAACGAAAGCCGGCGTCTTTCGCCGCAGGTCGGCCATTTGCCCGAAATAGTGGTAGATCGAATTCGGATCGGCTAATTCCTGCTTGGCGTTAATGTCCTTGAAATTTGGATTCACTGCCAGCCACGCCTTGGAAGCGGTGGTGAAGCCTCCGTTCGGTGAACTGTCCCACTGCATCGGCGTGCGGGCGTTGTCGCGGCTGACCTTGCGCACGTTGGCCATGAACACGTCCGCCGGAACTTGATTGGTCAGCACCATGGCTTTCCATGCGTTCTTGACCGCGATGTCGTCGCACTGGTCGATGCTGGTAAACGGATAATTGGTCATCCCCAACTCATCACCCTGGTAAATGAAAGGCGTTCCCTTCAGCGTCAGCAGCAGGGTTGCAAGTACCTTGGCAGAGGCCACGCGATAGGCCGGCGAATCGTCGCCGAAGGCAGATACAACGCGGGGATTATCGTGGTTCGATAGAAAAACAGTGTTCCAAATGTGGACGTCCGAAGTCTGGTCCAGGTTGGTGTAAATCGCTTTCAATTCCGGTAGCGTCCAATCGCGCCACGCCTCACCATTGCGGTTCAGCCGCACCGCGTCAAAATTGAAGATCATGTTCAGTTCATTGCGGCGCTCATCGACCAGGGTTGGCGTCTGTTTCACGGTCACACCGAATGCCTCGCCCACGGTCATCACGTCGTACTTGGACAGCACTTGGCTGTTCATCTCCTGCAAATATTCGTGCAGGTGAGGGCCCATGGCGTAGAAGTACTGCGGCCGTGTCATGGAGTCCGCGGGCAGATCGGGAAGACCATCGCGCTTGGAAATAAATGGGATCACGTCCATGCGGAAGCCATCGACGCCTTTGTCGAGCCAGAACTTCATCAGGTCATAAACTTCCTGGCGGACTTTAGGATTGTCCCAGTTCAGGTCGGGCTGCTTCTCGGCAAACAGGTGAAGGTAGTACTCGCCGGTCGCCGGGTCCTGTTTCCAGGCCGATCCAGAAAAGAACGACGTCCAGTTGTTAGGCTCCTTGCCATCCTTCGCTGGACGCCAGATGTAGTAGTCGCGATACGGGTTGTCCTTGGACTTCCGGCTCTCGACAAACCACTGATGTTCGTCGCTGGAGTGGTTCACCACCAGGTCGATAATCAACTTCATGTTCCGCTGTTTGATGCCCTTTAGAAGGTCATCGAAATCGGTCATGGTGCCGAACTCGATCATCACCTTGCGGTAGTCGCGGATGTCGTAGCCATTGTCAGCGTTCGGCGAGTCGAAATGCGGACTCAGCCAGATGACGTTGACGCCAAGGCCCTGGATGTAATCCAGTTTCGAGGTGATGCCTTTCAAGTCGCCAATTCCATCCCCGTTCGAGTCTTTGAACGATCGGGGATAAACCTGGTAAACGATGGCCTCTTTCCACCACTTGGGTTGATAGCCGTTGACGCTTGCGGCAGGTTTCGCTTCCGACCCAGAAGTTGCGGATGTCGGCGCCTCGAGTGCGGCCAGGGAAACTGCGGTAAGCCCAAAGGTGGTGATGATGGCGAACGCGATTCTGTGAAGGATCACTGGGAGGCCCTCCCTTATTTTCAATGTGACTTTAGTGCCAACGCTATGCTACATCCTCATGCGGGGAGACGGAGGCAAAATTCTCTACTCGGCAGATTGTTCTAAAACCCATTTAGTAACAATGAGATGCGGGAGGCGCGGTCGCTTCCTCCCACTGCAGGTGGATTGCGGAATAGCTCTTTCGTGTGCATAATCTTGCAGCGTCAGTTTGCACCGATACAAGGACGATCATGTGCGCCCGTCACCTTTTGCCCAGCGATTTCTGACCCGGCTTCGGGCTACCGGCCTACAGTACGAGAATCCCCGTTTTGAACGGGTGTTGGGCGTCTCCCGGGTATTTCTGGGCGGGACCGCGCTGATTGTCGATCTCACTCACTCACTCGCTCCTCAGCCGTATAACCAGATCCTGATCTTTCTGCTCTTGGTCTATTGCGTCCAGAGCATGGGTTTCCTGATCTGGCTGATGATGAATCCAAACCCGGCGACGTCGTTTGTAAAACTCATGCAGTTGAGCGACGTCTTCTGGCCCATCGCTTTCTGTCTATTTGCTGATCCGCCCAACAGCCTGGTGTTTGTTTTTTTTCTTTTTGCGCTCATGACAACCGCCTTCCGTTTCGGGCTCTATGAAACGGTATTGACAGCGGTAGCGAGTGCCCTGTTACTGATGGTCCAGGAAACCGTGGTTGCCTTTGGGCCGAGGGAACTCAGCCACCTGTTCTTTACCCCGGTGGAATGGTCACGCTTGGTTCTGCGGTGCGCTTTTCTGCTGATGAGTGGTTTTCTGTTGGGTTATCTGGCAGAGCGCGAGAAAGAGTTACGGGCCGAAATTGCCTTGACCAATCATCTACTCTCGCAAGCCCGGGTGGGGAACCGGCTCAGCGAGGTGCTCGTCGCCATCTCGGCAGATTTTGCCAGAGTGTTCGGGGGAGACCAGGTGTACGAGGTGGTGTCCCAAGCCGGATCGGGCCGCTCCTACCGTTGGGACATCAAGCAGGCATCGCAGCCCGTCCACGAGATTCGGGAGCTTGAGTCCCGCGGGGATCGCGCACTGCTGATGCGGGCCTATCCCCACACGTTTTACATGAGACGGGAAAACGACGGGGGCATAAAGATCGACGCCATCGACGATGAGGGTCGAAGGCTCAATCCATCGGAGTTCAAGGACTTGCCGATGCCAGTTGATGGGGCCCAGTCCGTGCTCGCAGTTCAGCTAGAGGTCGGTCGGGAATGGAACGGGCGATTTGTTCTGCTGAACGGGCGACTGGGGTTGAACCGGGAGCGCGAGTTGCGTTTTGCCCAAAACGTCGTCGGTCAAGTTGCCCCTGCCTTATACTCGATCTACCTTTTTCGGCGGATGCGATCGCGTGCCGGGGCGATGGAGCGCGCCCGGGTGGCCCGCGAGTTGCACGATACCGCCATCCAATCGCTGATCAGCATAGAGATGCAGATTGACGTTTTGCGGCGCAGGGTCAACGGTCAGCCCCAATCCGAGGAACTCGGACATATACAGAAGTTGCTGCGGGAAGAAGTGCTGAACCTTCGGGAACTGATGCAGAGCATGAAGCCGGTGGAAATCGGGCCACATCAATTTCTTGACTTTCTCGCCCAACTCGTAGAACGTTTTCGCAGCGACACTGGTGTTGATGCGCGGTTCGTTTCCGAACTGGAAGAAGTGACCCTTCCTTCCTCAGCCTGCCGGGAATTGGCCAGGGTAGTGCAGGAAGGCCTGGTGAATGTTAGAAAGCACAGTGGGGCCAGTTCGGTCTATGTCCGGTTCGGTGCACAGAATGGCTTGTGGAAGCTGGTAATCGACGATGATGGTCGCGGGTTTCAGTTCACGGGCCGGCTGACCTTGACCGAACTGGACGATCTGCACCGCGGCCCGGCGGTCATCAAGGAACGGGTTCGGGCCATCGGTGGCGATCTGGTGATCGAGTCGAGCCCCGGCCACGGTTCGCGGTTGGAAATTACGGTTCCTCAGAAAGGGTACGAATTCTATGGATAGCAAAGTCGCTACAGTGCGTATCGTCATAGCGGATGATCACACCATCTTTCGTGACGGGCTCCGTCGTTTGTTGGAGGCTGAACCGGAACTTGAAGTCGTAGGGGAAGCCGCCGACGGCCACGAAGCTGTGGCGCAAACCAGACAGCTTGAACCGGACGTTATGCTGCTCGACCTCAACATGCCACGCATGCCGGGCATGGAAGCGATGCGCGAACTCTCGTCAGCCGGCGATGGCAAGAACACCAAGATCATCGTGCTGACAGCAGCGATTGAACGCATCCAGATTGTGCAGGCCTTGCAATTGGGCGCTCGCGGCGTGGTCATGAAAGAAGCCGCCACTCAGTTACTGATGAAAGCCATCCGTACCGTGATGGCAGGCGAATACTGGATCGGTCGCGAGGCGGTGGGCGACATTGTCGAGTTCATGCGCCTGAATGCATCGGGAGAGAGGCCGCAGAAGAATTTTGGCCTCACCAAGCGGGAAATGGACATCCTGACCACCATCGTCGCCGGCTTGAGCAACAAGGAAATCGCCCGCAAGTTTTCGCTGAGTGAGGACACGGTCAAACACCACCTGACCAACATCTTCGACAAAGTCGGAGTCGGCAGCCGGCTGGAATTGGCTCTGTTTGCCATCAACAACCGCCTGATCGCCGGGCAGAACTGACTTTCTTGTTGACCCTCCCGCTCCAGGAAGACCGGGTTGATTCTCCGGTTCGTGGCGGCGGGAGGACGTTGCAGCGTGCTCTGTAATCATGCGTCTGTACACTACTGCTTCAAGAAGTCTGACCTACGGTGCTGCTGCAGAAATTCTTGATTCGGTTGTTCCGGACTCCCGTCGCGCCGTCGCTCTTCCATCCCCAGCCTGCAACCACGTACTCTAGGAGAGCTTGGACCTCTTCCTTGAATGCGCGCTGTTGCTTGCAGGGCTGATATTCGGCAGCTTCCTCAACGTCTGTATCAGTCGCATTCCGCGCGATCTGTCGATTGTCTTCCCACACTCACAATGTCCGCATTGCCAGGCATCGATTCGGTGGCGCGACAACGTTCCCCTGCTCAGTTGGATCATCCTGCGTGGACGATGCCGCGATTGTGGACTACGCATCTCTCTGCGCTATCCGGCAGTAGAACTGGCGACGGCGATTCTGTTTGTGGCCTGCTACGCATGCTTCGGATTCACCTGGCTGACGCTAAAGTCTTGCGTATTTTGTTTTCTCATCGTTGGCCTGATCTTCATGGACGCCGAGACCGGGCTGCTGCCGCATGAGTTTACGTATTCAGGCATAGGCCTTGGAGTGGCGTTGGCGTGGATCTCTCCGATCGACCCGTCGGGCACGTCTCTTTTATTCATCGCACTCGGCCTGCGCGGCGTGCCGACGGGCCCGGCACTGTACGTAATTGATTCGGTGATTGGGGCCCTGTTTGGCGCAGGATTTTTCTATCTGACGTGGGCGCTGTATTACCTGATACGCAAGCGCAGCGGCATGGGTTTTGGAGACATCGCCCTGATTGCCATGGTGGGAGCGTTTCTGGGACTGAAGTTGACGCTGCTGGTCGTCTTTCTCGCCCCGATCATGGCAAGCCTGTTCGCTTTGGTGACGCTTCCGGTGAGTCAAAACACAGACGACGCGCTTGGGGCAAACGATCCCAAGTCCAGCGCTTCGGCTGCCGTGAGGTTCCTCTCCCGTGAAGTGCCCTTCGGCGTATTTCTGGGCGCGAGTTCGCTCATCGCATTGTTTCTGGGAAAACAAATCTGGAGTTGGTACTTCGGTTTCTTTCGCTGATCGATGATCCCTACTTAAGCTCGTATGTCCATCCTGGCAACCACCTGCTTGAGATGGTGGCGCGCGTGGACCTGGTGAAAGCGTCGCCACGCTTGCGCGGTAAAGGGGCCGAGCACCGGATGGTTGAGCACTCGGGTGCGGGCCCCAAATCGCTTCTCGGCGTCGGAGAGCGTTGCGTCCATTGCGACCAGAGCATTGTTGAAGCGGCGAAGCGGATCATCGCCGAGTCCTTGTCCCGGCACCGTATGTTGAGGAGCTTCGATCCCGGATGAAAACCTGCCGAGCCGCAAGACGTAGATGCACTTCAGGCGTTGTCCGAAACTGGGACTTCCTGGCTCGGGCCGGCCAGCTTCCATGGCCCGCAGCAGGCCCTTGGTCGTGGCGGTGTAGGAGAGCAGGAGATGTTCGAGTATCTGTAGCGAATTCCACTTTCCGGCTGGCGCACGCAACCAATCGTCTGCGGACGCGTTGCGCGTCGCAAGTTCGGTTTCGCGGCGGATGGATTCCAATTCTGGAGACACTTGCCTCACCCTGATTCTGATTCCGACTTACAGACAACCGAGTAGTCACACTATATGAAGCCGAGGCCATTAACTCAAGTGTTCTGTCACGCGGCCGGCAGAATCCGCTGCGCGGAGTCCAAGGCAGGCAGCGACCTGTATGACCATTGCGGTTGGCTTGATTTATAGTCCAAGTCAATGTTTTCTGCATGCAATTCAAAAAATGGCACAACTGACTGAGACAAACGCCAACGCCCCTAGCCTGCTGCGCGAATTGGGCGTAAGCCAGGCCAGCGCGATTGTGGTCGGCACCATCATCGGCAGCGGCATCTTCCTGGTTCCGGCGGAGATGATGCAGGCCGTCGGCTCGGCGCGATTGGTGTACCTGGCGTGGATTGTCGGCGGCGTACTGTCGATGGCCGGGGCGATCACCTACGCCGAGTTGGGTGCGATGAAGCCTCAGGCCGGTGGCGAATACATCTACATTCGCGACGCCTACGGAGAATTGCCGGCGTTTCTCTACGGCTGGACATGGTTCGCCATCGCCAAACCCGGCTCGATAGCGACCATCGCAACGGGAATCGTGCGCATCCTTGGAACATTTCCTGTGCTCGCCTTCTTTAATGATGCGGCGGTGAAAGTGCCGTTTGTTATCAGCTATGGACAACTGGTCGCCATCGCCGCTGCTGCCCTGATCACATGGCTGAATTACGTTGGCGTGAAACGCGCCGGCGAATTTCAACTGGTTTTCACCATTCTAAAAGTGGTGATGATCGCCTGCGTCGGCGTGATTGGATTCACCGCGGCCAGCGGCACGTGGCGAAATTTCGGCACGCATTTCACCGGTGCGACAGGCGGCATCGCGGGATTCATGGCGGCGCTGGTGGCGGCCTTGTGGGCGTACGACGGATGGAACGACCTGAACATGGTGAGTGGCGAGATCCGGCGTCCCGAGCGCACCATCCCGATTGCACTGATCGCAGGCGTTGGCATCGTGGCCGTGCTGTATATGTTGACGAACGCGGCGGTGCAGTACGTACTTCCTGCCGCCAGCATTGCGGCCTCGCCGCGTCCGGCGTCGGAAGCAACCGCCATCGCAGTCGGGCTGTGGGGAGCGGCGATCGTGTCGGCAGGAATGGCACTGTCGATGCTGGTCACGCTGAATGGAACCATCATGAGCGGCGCTCGCATTCCGTATGCCATGGCGCGCGATGGATATTTTTTCAAGGCCATGGCGGACGTGCATCCTAGGTTTCATACGCCTTCGGTCGCGCTGGTGGTGCAATTGGTGTTGTCGGTGATCCTATTGTTGTTCGCGGGCAGCTTTCGGGCGTTGTTTTCGCTGACAATTTTTTCGGAATGGCTCTTCTACATGATCGCTGCCAGTACTGTGTTTGTACTGCGCTGGAAAGAACCGAGTGCGCCACGGCCGTATCGCACCTGGGGCTATCCGGTAGTTCCAGCGGTGTTCGTGCTGGTTGCGGCGGTGCTGCTGTACTACACATTCCAGGAGAACCTGAGGAATTCGATATGGGGTTGCGGACTGATACTGTCCGGCATCCCGGTCTTCTTGTGGTTCGCCCGGAAGCGAGCGCGCGCGGAGTAGGCATTGTTAAGGTGTACCCCCCTCCCCTAGCCTTCTTGTGTTTTCAGGTATTTGTGAGGGGTTTTCCGCACAGCTTTGGGAAAACAAAGACTTTAGGGGTACGTAATACAAAACATTAGGGTTACGGGCGCGGCGCGGACGGGTGGTTGGCTCGGCGGGGAGGGCGGCGGCGGTGAGATCCATGGCCCAGAGCAGCATGCGGGCGGTGGCGAAGTCGACGCTGCCGGTGTTCACGACGCGGAGGACTTCGGCGCGGTTCAAGGAGAGGTCGAGCCGGGTCGTGGGTACGCAAAGCCGAGGGATGCAGGCGAGGCAACGGGCGCGGGCGCCGAGGTGATGGCGGCAGCAGGCACGTCCGCTGACGGCGGGGCCTTAGCAGTGGCGGCCGTCGGAAAACGT
>OBLT010002791.1_pt1 | contig 10771 bp, 9 predicted proteins | sample 1518721 | NCBI WGS metagenome assembly OBLT01 (sample SAMEA3539307, study PRJEB22396) | soil metagenome | biome: tundra; feature: field; material: soil | place: USA | collected 2010-05 | depth 0.15 m | reverse complement strand
CTTGAGCAGAGCCGCCGCTTCACTGGGCTCGCTGGCCGTCAAGCCGGAGGTGGCACGCTCCATGGCGGCTTCGTGGTCCTCGAACGCACTGGAAATCAACTTCCGGCCTGCGGCGGTCAGGTGGACCACCCGCGCGCGGCGGTCGCCGGGATCGTTGCGGCGCGCCACTAGCCCCTTGCTTTCCAGGCGGTCCACGGCCGCGGTGATCGAGCCGCTGGTGAGCCGGATCAGCCCGCCGATGGTATTCACCGGCAGCGGCCCTTTGTGCAGCAGAGCCTCCAGGACACCGAAGTCCGAGAGACACAGCCCCAACGACTGGATGTGCCGCTCGGCGTGCTCGCGTACCGCATCATAAGCTTTCCAGAGAATCAGCCAGAGGTGAACGCCCGATGCTCTCACGATTGAATCCTTTCTTTTATCTTATCATCAATTATCTTGAAGTCGAGATAAATGCGAGAGGAAGGGAAATGAACACGACGAAAACGACGACCGAACTTCGAGCCGCAGCGCGGGTGTTCACCGCGCCGCAGGCGCACGATGGAGACGGCGTGGAACTGCGGCGGGCGTTTCCAGGCACTACGTTGACAGACCTGGACCCGTTTCTGCTGCTGGATCAAATGGGCCCCATGGAATTCAAGCCGGGCGATACGCGCGGCTTCCCACCGCACCCCCACCGCGGTTTCGAAACCGTAACCTACCTGCTGTCGGGCGAGTTCGAGCATCGCGATTCCTGGGGCAACCACGGGCTCTTGCGGCCCGGCGACGTCCAGTGGATGACCGCGGGATCGGGACTGGTGCACTCGGAAATGCCGGCGGAAAGCCTCGCTCGGGAGGGAGGACGGCTGCACGGCTTCCAACTTTGGATCAATCTGCCCCGCAAGGATAAGATGATATCGCCGCGGTACCAGGACACGGCTTCGGCGCGGATCCCGGTGGCCCGCAATGCGGATGGGACGGTGACGGCCAAGGTCGTCGCGGGAGAGGCGCTGGGGATCAAGGGCGTCATCGAAACGCGAATCCCCATTCTCTACGTCCATCTCACTCTGCAACCGGGGGCCGAGTATACCCAGGAGATTCCGAAGAGCCAGAACGTGTTTGCCTTCGTGATCGAAGGCCAGGGCGACTTGGGTGGCGCCCGGGTTGGGGAGAACCAGGTGGTGGTGTTCGACCGCGGAGGGGATGAAGTGGAAATCTCCAACCCGGGCACGAGACCGCTAAGCCTGTTGTTGATTGCGGGCGAGCCCATCGGAGAGCCCGTGGCCCGGTATGGCCCCTTCGTAATGAACAGCCGGGACGAGTTGCTGCAGGCGGTAAAGGATTTCCAGGAAGGCAGGATGGGCATCCTGGACTGATACTGGGCCAGTGGGGCAGGTTGCTAACCTGTGGCGGGTTGGCAACCCGCCTTCCCCGCCCTGGTTGGGCCCTCGGGCAGCGATTCACCGGTCCTAAACATTGGCTCGGAGCCGCGACCCAAAATTAAAGGCTCAATTCCGGCCGTTATCGGTTAGAGTAATGCTAGACCGAAAATGCATAAGCCTACGAGCCTGCCCCGCGGTAGTGGGAGCCGGCGGCCTTTGGACTTGGCCCGCGTACTGTTAGTACACGGAGACCTTGCGCCCCGCTTGGCCCTGCAAACCATACTCCAGGCTGGCGGGTATTCCGTAGACGTCGCGGCGACTCCCGCGGAAGCCATTGCCAAACTGGACGAAGGCAAGTACGAGCTGGTACTAAGCGACACGGATTTTGGTTCCCGGCCGGCCGGGCGCAACGTATTGGCTTACGCTCGTGTGAAGGATTACCGCCCGGCCACGGCGCTGGTGACATCGTACGAGCCGGAACTCAAGTACCGGGCCGCCCGGAGACGGCATCAGATTGCGATCCATACCGAAAACCTGGCTAGTCTCCTGAGCGATGTGGCAGAACTAATAGGGTTACGGGCCTGTAGGCGGTATCGGCCTCTAGGGCCGGCGTACTAAAATAGGGCAGACGATCGGGTTTTGTCGTCTGCCGCGCACCGCCCAAAATCAGCCGGTCGACAGACCACCAAAAAAACGATGGTCTGTCCCACAGAATGTAACCCAGTCCCTTGCCATACGTCATAGAATTAGGAACGGAGGTGTCGGATGTCGTTGCGGTGTGTCTTGCTGTCGCTCCTCCTGGTCTTTTTCACCTTTGCGGCGGATCAGCCTCCCAGCCCGGCTAAACCCGATTCCGCCAGCCAGTCGCCCAAGATTACCACCCCGGACGATTCCAACCCCCCAGCCAAGGCAGATTCGCAGGCATCGCATCCCCATATCCGTTTCGGCGGCCTCACGGTCGGCGCGGGCTACAGCCGCTTTTCCGGCGGCTACCCCTACGGATACGGTCCGGAGTATTGGGGCTACTCGCCGTACTATCGTTACAGTCCCGTCCTTTGGTCGCCCTTATACCACCCCGGGTACTACACCGGGTTCGCCTGGCAGCCGAACATGGGCAACGTCAAGATTCAGGCGCCCGATAAGACATCCCTGGTGTTTCTGGACGGGGCCTTGGCCGGACGTCTGGACAAGCTCAAAGACATGTGGCTGGAGCCGGGCGCCTACCAACTGGAAGTCCGCAACTCCAGCCACAAGTTCACCCAGAAGATCTACGTGCTCAGCGGAAAAACCCTGAAGGTGACTCCCGATATGATGGTCAACGAGGCCCTGCGATGAGACGAGCCGCCATGTTTTGCCTGGCCACCGGCCTGCTATGGGCCGGCGACCGTGGGGGTATCCGGCCGCGTGGCAACAGCACGGATTATCCGGCCCACCAGAGCGGAAAAGGAGTGGCTATCGCCGCCGCCGCGATCGCCCCGGAGCAGGTGGCCAAGTTGTTTGCCACCGATCTCAACCGCGGCGGATACCTGGTGGTGGAGGTGGCGGTCTATCCCGAGGTTGGCGGGGAAATTGATATCCTATCCCGCGATTTCCTGCTGCGCATTGGCTCCGATCCAACCATCGTGCGTCCCGTAAGCGGGCAGGCAATCGCAGCGGCTGTCCAAAGGAAGAATACGCCCAAGCCGCGGCAACCCGGGGATGTAACGCTCTATCCCACCGCCACCGTCGGTTATGAAACCGGCACCTACAATGGGCAGCGCCATGGCGGGGTTTACACGGCCGCGGGCGTCGGTGTGGGGATCGGCGATACAGGGCCGATGGGGCCGCCGCGTCCGGCCTCCACCGATCAGGATCGGTCCACCATGCAGCAGGAACTGGAGGACAAGGGATTGCCGGAGGGGAAAACCACCCAAGCCGTAGCTGGGTACCTGTATTTCCCGAGGCCCGCTTCGGCGAAGCACACTCGGTCCACCTATTCCTTGACGTATTACGCCGCCGAGGGTCAGGTTTCCCTGGCGGTTCCGCCTCCTACGAAGAAGTAACCGGGCGCGCCGGTGCGCAATCGCCGGCAAACTCCGCCATGTCATCCCCCTGGAGGTAGGCCACCTCCGGCCGCCATTTCCTGGCCGTTTGCCGCAAGGCCGCGCGGAACGCCAAGGGACCGTCCCCGCGGCGCACCAAGACAACCTCGGCACAGGCGGTAAGTAGTTCCGATGCAGGCGCTTCCAGCCTTTCCGTGAAGGCTACCAGCACCGTACCGGCGGCCAGACCTCCGGCGCTACCACATGGCTCGGAACCCGCAATCAGGGTACGAGGCGTTCCCAATGCAGCTCGCCCCGGAAAGACCGCAATCCCACCGCCGGAAAGCGCCAGCAGCAACTCTTCGGAGAAGGCGGCCGCGGCAACCGGTCCTCCGCCCAGGGCGATCCCCGCCGCAGCCCGCAGGGCAGTCCGTGCGGACGGGCGAAGTGCCGCCCGCATCCTGAGCCTCGCTAGCGCCTGCAACCACAGCTTTTGGAACACCTCCCGGCTAGCCACTGCGCGCGCCACAAACTTGAGGTAATTGATCTCCAGGATCTCGTCGAGCTGCTCCTCCGTAAAGTACCGGGACGACGTGGCCCGATGCCGGTGTTCCAGCACCGCCCCGGCTACATATACGCTCGGCCAACCCCGCTGCCACGCGCGATATCCGACGTCCAGATCTTCCACGTAGGCCGGCTCGTAGGCGTGGTCCAGACTACCCAAGGCGCGAAGCTTGGCGGCATCGTAGAGCGAGCATCCGCCGCTGCCATACAGCACATAGGTCAGGTCTTCGCCCGGGAGCGGCTCGTCGCAGCGAATGGGAAAATCGGCGGGCGTGGGTTGGGTATACACGGCCTTTCCGGTCTCCTCGCGGCGGGCGCCCTTCGGGAAGAAGATCTGGGCGGTGGCGCAGAAGAGATCGGGCACCTGCTCGAATGCCCGTACCAGGGCCGCAAAGAAATTGGGCTCCAGGAGCATGTCGTTATTCAGCAGGCACACATGCGAAAACCGGGCGCACCCAATCCCGCGATTGACCCCACGCGCGAAAGAAAGCGGGGTGGGCGAGATCTCCACCCGTACCTGCGGCCAGACCGAGCGCAGCCACTCCGCCGTGCCATCGTCCGAGCCGTTATCCACCACGATGATTTCGGCGGGGAAGCGCTCCAGCTCGCGGACGATGCCGGGCAGTTGCGCGCCCAGCAGGTCTTTCCCGTTTCGGGACGGAATCACCACGGAGATCCCGGCTGCGGTTTTGAGAATCGGCCATTGGGCGACCGTGCGCCGGCGTGGACGGAGCGCCCCCGCGATCCGCGCGGCGGTGTACCAGAGCGTAGCTTTGTTTTCGGGCTTCACTTGGCACACTGTTTCATAAATACGGCCACGTCTCTTCCAGTACCGCCAAGCGTCGAAAACCCTCTCGGCGCCCCCGACCTGGTGCACTCCCGAAAAGCGTCGAGACGAGTCTCGACGCTGCAGACACGAGTGTCTGCGCCACGTCTCGATACAAGAGTGTATTTGCGAAAATGGCGTACTTGGGTTCCAGTTTCACGGTGTCCGGCTTCCGGTCAGATGAGCAGATGCCGGTGCGCCTGGGCTTGGCCGGCGCGGCAAGCCTCCCAAAGGGCCAGAGCCTGCAGCGCAAACGCTGTGGAGACGGGACTTACATGCGGCGACCAGGCGTCGCCCCTCCGGCCGAAACGGTATCCGCCATCGATCCGGGGATCGGAATCAGCGGCCTGGAACAGCGCCAGCCGATCCGCTTCGAACCGCGCGGCATCGCGATCGAGCGGCGCTACGCCGGCCCAGTCGGCGTACAGGCGGATTCGCAACAACTGGGCATAGACGTCGGAACGCTCGAATTCCGGAGCGATATCCCGCAGGTGGCGGGCCACCGATCGGATGCCGGTGCAAAGCGCCGCAGCGCACTGCCCGTCATCGGCGCGCGGCAGCAGGCCTTCCAGAAAGTAAAGGTAGGCGTGCAGCCGATCCATCACCTTGGGCTTTTCCGGGTGGCCCGGCAGGAAGACGCTCGAAGTCTGGAGCGAGTGTGCCAGGGCGCACTCGTAGGGCTCGCGGAACTGCGCGTCGCCCGTGGCTTCGGCGAGGTCCCACCAGGCCATCGCGGCTTTCAGTTGGTAGCAGCCGGACGAGCGTGACCAGCGCAGCGGATCGCGGGGGAGCGGCCGCTTGTCCGGAAGCGACAGGACCGGATGGAGACCGTCGTTATGGGGTGACGTGAAATCCCGCGCCATGGATCGGCCGAGCGCGGCCGCCACGTCGAGAAATTCATCCGTCCCCGAGGCGCGCCAGGCCGCGAGCAAGCCGCGAACGACGATCCCGCAATCGAAGAAGTAGGTGAACGCCCGAGGGTCGATTTCGAACGGCATGGTTTGGGAAGCCGCGTCCCACGCGGTCCTGGCCAGGAAGCGGGCGCCAGCAAGGGCGCGGTCGAGATAGCGCTCGTCTTTCGTGACGGAGTGCAGGTATACGAGAGCGATCACCGCGTACCCGGTGATTTCCGTGGAAACCGGCTGGTTTCGTTGAAGATCGGCGCGGTAATAGCGGGCGACACCGCCGTTCGTTTCGTGAATGCCGGAGCGAAGGAACCATTCACCGGCGCGAGAGAGGCGAGGGAGCAACCTGCTAGTGTAACGCAACGCTGAGAGCCTCAGAAAACTAACGCCCAATCTGCCGGTTCGTCTAACGGCTCAATCATGTTTACCTCTTTGCTGCGGGATTTGCAGTACGCTTTTCGGACGCTGGCACGAAACCCGGGGTTCGCCTGCGTCTCGGTTCTGGCACTGGCCTTGGGAATTGGCGCGAATACCGCCATCTTCACCGTGGTCAACTCGGTTCTGTTGCAACCGCTCCGCTACCAAAAGCCGGAGCAACTGATTGTGGTGCGCGATCGCAACCTGAGGCTGGGGTTTCCGCAGTTTTCCCTATCTCCAGGCAACTATCTGGATTACCGGGACCACAACCATACGTTCTCGGGAATCGCGGCAACCACCGGGCAGGGGTGGAACCTGGTGGGAAGGGCCGAGCCCCAGCGGCTTCGCGGTGCCCGTGTCACCATCAACCTTTTCGCCGTGCTGGGCCGCAAGCCATCCCTCGGGCGGACATTCACCGAGCAGGAAGGGCAGCTCGGATCGCACCATGTGGCCATCCTGTCATTTGGTCTCTGGCAGCGGCTCTTCGCCGGCAACCGGGACGCCCTAGGCCAGACCCTGAAACTGAATGACGAGCTTTACACCGTGGTCGGCGTGATGCCCTCCGATTTTCAGTTTCCGGCCCGCGCTGAGATCTGGACACCGTTGGCCCTCGACCTCCAAAACTGGCAGCAACGCGGCGGCCATTACATCAACGGCATTGGACGGCTCAGAGACGGCTCGTCGCTTCAGGCGGCGCAGACGGATCTCAACGCCATTGCCGCACTGGCGGATAAGGAGCATCCGAACTCCAACTCGGGCTGGGACACTACTCTCCAGAGCCTTCAGGAATCCACGGTGGGCCAAATCAAGCCTGCCATACTCACACTCTCGGCCGCCGTTGGCTTTGTTTTGCTGATCGCTTGCGTGAACCTGGCCAACCTGCTGCTGTCACGATCCGCGGTGCGGCGCCGCGAGATTGGCATCCGCAGTTCCCTCGGCGCCGGACGAGGCCGGCTGGTCCGCCAGCTTCTCACCGAGAGCGTCCTGCTGGCGGCGCTGGGAGCCGCCGTCGGCCTCGCCCTCGCGTGGGCCGGCACCCGCCTGTTGACGAATTTGACCCCAAACATTCTGCCGCGCGCCCAGGAGATCGCGCTCAACGGGCGGGTGCTGGGATTCACGGCCATGATCGCGGTGCTCACCGGGATCCTGTTCGGACTCGCCCCCGCGATCCACATGGCGAAGACCGATCTGACCGCCGCCCTCCGCGAAGGCGGGCGCGGGAATGCCGTCGGTTTCCGCCGCAACCGCCTGCGGAGCGTGCTGGTGGCGGGCGAAGTCGCGCTGGCACTGGTCCTGTTGTCGGGCGCCGGCCTGCTGATGCGCAGCTTCTACCAATTGCAATCGGTCGACGCCGGATTCGACCCCCACGGCGTTCTGACCTTCCGGACCAACCTGCCGATTTCCCGGTACAAGGGTGATGAACCACCAGTCGCCTTTTATCGCACCGCGCTGGATCGAATTCGCCGCCTGCCAGGGGTCTCGACGGCCGGGGCCGCACAAATCTTCCCGCTGGCGGGCGACGATTACATCCTTTCGTTTGTGCAACTCGGCAAGCCGCCTGCTCCCGTCGGGAATCAACCCAGCGCCGCCTGCTACGTCGCGACCCCCGGATACTTCAGTGCCCTGCGGATTCCCCTCAAGTCGGGCCGCGATTTTACGGAGCACGACGATGCCGCGGCGACGCCCGTCGCGATCATTAGCGAAAGCATGGCGCGGCGGTTCTACCCCAATGAGAATCCGTTGGGCCAGCGGATTCAAATGGGCAATGGCTCGAAGCCCGCGGAGATTGTAGGGATCGCCGGGGACGTCCGCGACCAGGAACTGGAGGCCAAAGGGCGCCCCGCGGTTTACGAGCCCGAGGCCCAGACACCTTCCAACGCCATGTATTTTGCGGTCCGCACGGAGGGGGATCCGGCGGCGCTCATTTCGGGCGTGCGCGCCGTCATCCGCGGGCTGGATTCGGAACTGCCGCTGGACGCCATCGGGACGGTGGACGCCCTGGTCGCAACCTCGCTCTCGCAGCGCCGGTTCGCCATGCTCCTGATGGCGATCTTCGCGGGCCTGGCATTGGTATTGGCGATGGTCGGAATTTACGGCGTGATCTCCTATTCGGTGACGCAGGCGACGCAAGAGATCGGGATTCGGATGGCTCTCGGCGCCCGGCGCGGTGACGTGCTGGGAATGGTGTTCGGCTATGCGGGCGTCCTGATGGTGGCCGGCCTCGGGATCGGCATCGCTGCCACGCTAGGTACCGGCCGCCTGCTGGCCTCCCAACTCTTCGAAGTGAAGCCGACCGATCCGGCCACCATTGCGGCGGTAGCGTTCGCCCTGCTGGCCACCGGCCTGCTCGCCTGCGCCATTCCCGCCTGGCGCGCCATGCGGGTCGACCCCCTGGTAGCATTGCGCAACGAGTAGCGGGCAAATTTTAACAACAAGACTCGGAATCGATCCGCGGTCCGGACTCACCATCAATTTAACAGTCAAGGCATCGATTAACCGCAAACCGGTGTGCACTGTTTGGGCGCTCCCGAGAACCCTAAGTTGGGAACGAATTCAAATCACTCAGAAGAGGAGATACGACCATGACGACCGCGTTTCGTGCAAGCCCGCCGCTTGATTCAAAATCGCTCAAAAGGACCCCACCGAGGTTCTGCGGGCGCAGATCAAGGACCAGAACATCATCAACACCGTGGTCATCCAGATCTCGACGGCCGACCCCGGCAAACTCGTGAACATTCCAGTTCGTCGTGCAGAACGCCAATGCCTTCCAGATGGACGCGATCTTCTGGATCGAGATCGTAGAACGTGAGGACGGCCAGACGTTCATGCAGTTACAGTACGTGCAACGGGTCATCCTCGACTTCATCGGCATCCATTGGCCTCACATCTCGGTAGCGACCCTGGTCAAGCAATAGAAGCAGCGGGCGCGGGGTGTTTGTTCAACGTCTTTTGCACGTCGTTGGCAGGCGGAAGCGCCGGCCCCACATCGCCGGATCGACATCCTGTGAGGCCAAGTGGGGCAGGCGCTTTCGCCTGCCAACGTTTCTTTGGGGCAGATTCCCCGTTCGTTTAAGCACGTGACCGGCGTCTGCGCTCCCACACACCGCCTCCCCGCCTTGTGTTATTCTGTAAGACGTATCAAAACGAGATAAAGAGAAGACAAGGAGTACTACCCCTAGAATGGCACTGGCGATTGAAGCAAAACGGCTGATCTTTTCCACCAATTCACGCCACAAGTCCGATACCGGGTCGCCAGAAGTGCAGATTGCCCTGTTAAGCCAGCGGTTGTCGACACTACTGGCGCACTTCGCGACGCATAAAAAGGACCACGCCTCCCGCAAAGGGTTGCTGAACCTGGTCGCGAAGCGTCGCCGGCTTGTGACTTACCTGCGAAACACGGATCCAGAGCGCTACAAGGCTGTTCTGTTACGGTTGGGCATTCGCCGCTAGTCCATTCGTCGGAAGCAGCCTGCATTTCCAGAAGCGCCGTGGGTGCTTCCGAACTCATACCAATCAGGCCCGGGACGGGCTGGGGCGTGTGGCCTCAGGGCGTCAAGGGTTACTCATCCTGTCAACTCCAGTCTCAAATGGCCCTCGGTAACGAGGCGCCAATTCGTGACTGGCCGGGACGCTCCCGGCCGAGGTTGGAGGTTTTAAATGTTTCACACAGTTGAAGTTGACCTGGGAGGCCGCAAAATCACCCTGGAAACGGGGAAGATGGCCAAACAGGCGAACGGCGCCGTTGTCGTTCGTTCCGGTGACGCGGTCGTTCTCGTCACCGCCTGCATGGCTAACGATCCTAAACCGGGAGCCGGCTTCTTTCCGCTCACGGTAGACTATCGCGAGTATACTTACGCCGCCGGTAAGATCCCGGGCGGCTTTATCAAACGGGAGGGCCGTCCCTCCGAAAAAGAGGTTCTCACCAGCCGCCTGATCGACCGTCCGATCCGGCCGCTGTTCCCCGAGGGTTTCCTGTACGAAACCCAGATCATCGCCATGGTTCTCTCGGCGGATCCCGAGCAGGATCCCAACTCCCTGGCGATTGCCGGTACGGCTGCCGCGCTGGCTATTTCCGATATTCCGTTCCCCTATGTGTTAGGCGGCGTTCGCGTCGGCATGCGGGATGGGCAGTACCTCGCCAACCCTACCTACACGGAAGGCCGTGAGTCCAAGCTGAACATCGTCGTCGCGGGCACCGAAGACGGGATCGTGATGGTGGAAGCCGGGGCGCAGCAGGTCTCCGAGGCACAGGTCCTCGGCGCCATCGAGTTCGGCCACGAGTGCTGCAAGAAGATCGCAGCCGCGATTCGCCAGTTGGTGGCACTCACCGGTAAGCCCAAGCGCGTCTTCGTTACGCCCGCTCTCGATCCGGAGATTTACGAACAGGTCTCCAAGGTTCGCGGAGAACTGGCCGACGCGCTGAACACCGAAAAATACGACAAGGCCGACAGCCACTCGCGGGTACACGCGTTGAAGAAACGGGTCGTCGAAGCGCAAACCGAGGACCCCAAAAAGTTAGAGGCCGTCAAGTGCTACGAGGCCCTCAAGGAGCGCATCTTCCGCGACGAGATGCTCAAGGACCATCGGCGTCCGGATGGGCGCGCGTTCGACCAGGTTCGGCAGATCACCATCGAAACCGGCGTGCTGCCGCGGACCCACGGGTCGGCGCTGTTCACTCGC
>OBLT010002790.1_pt1 | contig 10771 bp, 6 predicted proteins | sample 1518721 | NCBI WGS metagenome assembly OBLT01 (sample SAMEA3539307, study PRJEB22396) | soil metagenome | biome: tundra; feature: field; material: soil | place: USA | collected 2010-05 | depth 0.15 m | reverse complement strand
AACCTCCAGGAATGCACCAGAAAACTGCGTGTGCGTAACGACAAGATTGCCGTTAGTGTATTCGACAACAAATCGCCTATTACCCGGCACGGCAGGGAACGACGCTGCACATTGATTTGTGATTCCACCCCCTAGTCCATCGCAATGGGCTTGGACCATGTACGGGACGCGCCCGCGCTCATCGATATTCTTGACAACCGCCGCTCGAACCTGGGCGATTAGGGGAACGGCATAGAATTTGCCGAGCACGGCTATCAAAGCCAGTCCGGCAGCGAGTTGCATGAGCCTATTCTTCATTGGATTTTCCTTTTTCGAGTCAAATTTGGATTCTTCTGATTCCTAACGCCAGCACAACGGCGCAACCGATCAGGCACAGACTCGCGGGCTCCGGGACCGGAGACGCGTTCTGAAGAATCACGTCGAATGCGTAGTGCATATCCTCACCGGGAGCCAGGTTGCCGAGCCCCGTAAACCCGTCCGCCAAAGTACCCGTACCCGAGTTCTCGGCAAACGACATATTCTCGTATGCGCTGATAGTGATGGCGTAATTGCCGGGCGCCAGAACACCTGCGTCGAGCAAGACATCGAAGCATTGGCCGGAAATGGTGTTTGCGCCAGGCGGGCAGTTCGCGAAAAGTGTGGATGCCAGAAAACCCCCGGTAGCGTCGAACAGGCTCAAGTATGGCTCGAAGCCTCCCGAGGCGACGGCCAAGCCGTTTCCGTTTACGCCTCCACCATAGCTGAAGGTAATGGCTTGGACCGTCGAAGACACCGGGACGTTGAAGTCACGCTCCACGGCAGCCCACTGTGCGTAATCGGAATCGGAGTTGCCCGCACCCAGTGTGCAGCCGCTTCCGCATGAGATAAACGTCGCATCGGTCCGTAGATCGCCGGTAAAGGACTGGATGGTCCCTGCCTGCGATTGTCCAACTCCAGCAGCAAATACACTCGCAACGATCGCCAGCAAACGCTTCGTCATGATTTGAGAAGTCCGTTCCGCATCGGTGAACCCTCACCGGTGCTGACTTATATTAGGCTGACCGTCCGTTCCGTTCAACCGCATAAACATGCGATGGGCAAAGCTGGCGGTACAGGGCGCCGAACAGCGGCAACCGCATGTTTATGCGACTACCGTCCGGTTCACTCTCTCTGTAAAGTTATTTCAGCGCGTACACCCGGAGGGATTTCATGGACAGGCAACCGACGGTGGGGATTGTGGCACGGAATTCACGCTCACAAGCGTTCCGGTACTGCAGTCGCCACCCGCTACGCCTGCCTGGAAGATGGATACTTGCTCCGAACCAGGGGAGAAATTGGCGAATGTCATGGTTGCAACACCCAAGGTGCCTGTGTCCGGCCCAAACACCTTGAACGCAGTCGAATCAAAAGTCGTTGTCACGTTGTACGGCCTGCTGGGAATCACCACCTCCACGAACGTAGCTCGGATGGCGGCGGCCACTCTCGGAGTTGCGAGAATGCCGGCGAAGGCCACGGCGAGGAAACCTCCCGCGGCCCAAAGGACCGATTTGTTACGTTTCATAGGTCATGGCTGAATTGCAGCACATGGGCCCGTGGAACAATCCAGCATGTATCCCGATAGAGTAAAGGTAATCGAACTAAATCTATCGGGATTTGCACCCATTTCCAGGCGTAGGTTTAGGTTGTCTCCACCATCGCAGAAGATAAGCTCCGGCTGGTCAAACACAAAAACGTTATGGTATGACGAGCCCATGAATGTAACAGGCAGGTAAACTGAGCCGCGGCGACTCACAACGGTGACCTCGATTAGGGTGCCGCCCGGCAGGTTTTCTACCAACTCTCCCGACACATGCGTGATCACGAGGCGCTTCCCAGGCAGCACCTGTGGAAGATCGGCGATGCAAATTGAATCGACACCCGAGGGAATGCAGACTTTGTTGACCTGATATGGGATTCGGCCTGGGTCATCCACATTCGACACGAGTGCCGCTCTGACCGCTTGCGCGATGGCGGGGCCTGCGCTAAAAACGCCCACCACCATTACCAACACGGCTAAACCAGCGGCCATCAAAACATAGTTTCTTAATCGATTCATATAGATTTTCCTTTTGTTGGGTTTGCAATTCGTTTTCTACTCATTAGAAACACCAGTAACGCTCCTTCAACGATCAGACCCAGACTTGCGGGCTCCGGGACTGGAGACGCGCCTTGCAGAATCACGTCGAAAGCGTAGTGCATATCCTCACCGGGAGCCAGGTTGCCAAGTCCCGTAAATCCGTCCGCCAAAATACCCACACCCGAGTTCTCGGCAAACGACATATTCTCGAATGCGCTAATGGTAATGGCGTAATTGCCGGGCCCGAGAACACCTGCGTCGAGCAGCACATCGAAGCATTGGCCGGAACCGGTGTTTGTGTTTGCGCCAGGCGGGCAGGTGATTCCGAAAAGAGTGGATGCCAGAAAACTTCCGGAAGCATCGAACAGGCTCAAGTACGGCTCGAAGCCCCCTGCGCCGATTGCCAGGCCGTTTCCGTTGATGCCTCCACCATAGCTGAAGGTAATGGCGTGGACCAGCGAAGATGCCGCTACGGTGAAGTCGCGTTCCACGGCAGCCCACTGTGCGTAATCGGAATCGGAGTTGCCCGCACCCAGTGTGCAGCCGCTTCCGCATGAGATAAACGTCGCATCGGTCCGTAGATCGCCAGTAAAGGACTGGATGGTCCCTGCCTGCGATTGTCCAACTCCAGCCGCAAATACACTCGCAACAATCGCCAACAAACGCTTCGCCATGATTTGAGACGTCCCTTCCGCATCGGTGATCCCTCTCCGGTGCTCACTTATATTAGGCTGACGGTCCGTTACGGTCAATCGCATAAACATGCGATGGGCCAGAGCGCGTCGCTACGGGCCGCCGAAGCACACGGACGATTCATGACGCCGCAGGCACGTACAGCGCCACCGAACGGAGCTTGACCGCCGATCCACAGGATCACATCGGTTTGCTGCCGCGGAGGATGCCCCCCTGCAGCGCTTTCCACACGGCCTCCGAGCGCGAGTGCACGTGCAGCCGCTCGTAGATCTTGCGGACATGGGAGCGCACCGTGTCCAGGCCGACATCCAGAGCGTGGGCGCAGGCTTTATAACTGTGGCCTTCCGCGAGCATTCGCAGGATCTCCAGTTGCCGCAGGGAGAGTTGCATGTCCTCTTTGGGGGGCGCGGCTTTCTGAAACATCAACACTACTTTGCGCGCGATTCCAGGCGACATGGGGGCGCCGCCCTCATAGAGTTCACGGATGCTTTCGAGCAGCCGGGCGGGCGGAGTCTCCTTGAGCAGATAGCCGCAGGCGCCGGCACACACGGCGCTGAACACCGAATCGCTGTCCTCATGGACCGTAAGCATCAGGATGGGCAGTTCCGGCGTCAACTCATGAATCCGCCGAACGCCCTCTACGCCCGACATGCCGGGAAGTCCGATGTCGGCGAGCAGAACGTCGGGTGGGTTGCCGCGAATCTGATCGAGTGCGCGCTCCATGGAATCGTACTGACCGCAAATCTCGAAGCCCGGTGAACCACCTATCAACAGACTCAGCCCTTCCCGGGTGACACGCTGATCCTCCACGAGAGCCACGCGAATCGATTGCGGCACGTCTGCAAGTGTAGGCCTAACGGCGCCATGGGGGCAACCGCATGTTTATGCGACTACCATCGGATTCACTCTCGCGGTAGAGTTATCTCAGCGCGTACACACGGATACTACTCGCCGCGTGAAATTCTGTGCAGGCCTGGACTGGTTGGGTCCAATGGCTGGAGGTTCCGTCGTGACGCCACTCATTCAGCAACTGATCGCACTGCTGCAGAGCATCAAACCTGCTCCCGGGACATCCTCCCAGGCCATTCCCGACTTGCTGCGCGCTCTCGCCGCCAGTGTGATCCAGCAAGACGCCACACAGGCGCAGATCCCGCCCGGCGACTTCGATCCCCTAGTCGTGGAAGCCATCCAGGCCGGCGCTGCGCAAGCCGCGGCGCTCAACGCGGCGCACTCCCACTTAAGCGTGAAGTTCGAGCAGTTGCCCTTGACCAGACCGGCAGTAGTGGACGCGGTACAGCGCGCTACGGAAGTATTTGGTCCCTTCGTCATAGAGCCGGGAGTCCTGCTGCGGGCGCTTGCTTTTCAAACCAGCGTGTTCCAATCGGTGAACGCACATATCTTCGTGGGCCCTCCGTCCGGCGAGATGTGGATGCTGATTCCGGCGGCTTCCACAGCGGACTCACCAACTGCCTGGACACTTCCGGCGGGGACCGTCTGGATCCTTTCGCGATTCCTCGTGGCCGGCGCACCGAACATGGCGGGCCTGCGAATCGCCGGCGGAACTCTGCAGTTCAATGTGCCTGTGGTCAAACATGGAGATATCCTGGTGCCGGAGACGGCGGTCTGGACACTGTCGGTTCAGCCTGAGCAGCCTGCGCCTGGCGACACCGCGGGCTCAGACGCGGACGCCCTGAACCTGCAAATGCCCGACCGGTTGGAAGTGCACTCGAATGCACCACCAGTGCTGATCGGCAACGTTGTGCTTTCGGGTTTCGGCTCCGACCTGAATCTGACGTCCTCCGGCGCCGCGTTCCTCGACGGTAATCAGATCAGCTTTCCGTTGCAGGCCGCCGAATCGCAATGGTCGATTGCCGGGAATCGTTCGCGAGTGACGCAGTTCTCTGGCGAATCGGAGCCGGTGAATGCGCGATGGGCAATTCCGGTCACGATCACACCGACGATCATACCCGTAACGGAACAACTCGCGGAGGCGGCCCACGGTGGATCTATTATCATCTCCTTTAGTAAGGGTCTAACGTCGACGCTCGCCGGCCAGGACGGCGGCCCCTGCCGCTGGTTCGCGGCGACCCTTATCGCCAATGCCGAGCGAATCCAGATCCAATCCCTGCAGCCTGATTCCAGCGCCGGGTACGACTTGAGTCTTTGGGAGACCTCGCTTTCGGAGTTGCGGCTTGCCAAACAGCCGATCTCCCGCTTGTTCTTCCTGAGCGAACGACGCGGTCTCGATACCGTTGCCGTAGAGGGCGGGACGTGTGCCAACAAGTGGGACTTGCCCCGGCGGGCGGATGGCAAGCCGTTCGATTTCGACGGAGCCATCGCTGTTTTCGGTTTGGTGGCGACTCCGTCCAGTTTCTTCATGCAGCTCTTGGCAGGGGCTCCGGTCTCTACCGATCTTACGGGCCTCGCCCTGGAAAATCTGTACGCCCTGGTTCGGCCCATACGGGGCGTTGCCCTGATTGCCGAGTTCGACACCGGGCCCGTACTCCCATCCGGTAGCGCGAACCTGGTCTTCGACGTGGACGGCATTATTCCGACCCTGCCCGATCCATACGCGGCGAATCTGAATGCGCCCAATCCAAACACCGTGGTAGAGGGCGCTCTGCGAGTAACGCTGGCATGGACAGACTCCCAGAGGCCCGCTCTTTCGGTAAACCTGGATAAGCAGGTTACCTTCCCGGAGCCGCGCTTTGACCTGCTGGACGACGTGGACGAGCGCGCGGTTTACGACGCATTCCAGACGCACCTGGCGTCGGAGGTCGAGTTCCTGTACCTGCTGGACATGTCCAGCCGCGAGCATCTGTTCGGAGTCGCTTTCGAATCGCCATCCGACAACACGCTCGAGATTATCGACAACCGGCTTTCCCTGCAATTGAACAAGATTCGCCTGCTGATGCAGCCGCAAGTGCTGTGGGAGCCGGTCGAGATTGTGCCGATTCAGGATGTGATGGGGTTGGTCCAGGAGGTGGCGCATTCAGAATTGAACGGCGGTCCCACCCTGGTGGGGGCCAACTCCGTGAAGCTCGTGCCTATTCTTCCGGGCTCGCTTTCCGAGGAGATCCTAGGCGCGATTGGCCTCAACAGGCCGTCGGCGGCACTCTTCTCGCTTCCCTTCGGATTGCGCGCCGTGGCGCTGTTGGATCAAGAAAGGATTATTCCAAACAAGTTCACTTTGGTAGCGCCCGACACATCGCTCCATGAGCCTGTTTTCGATCAGTTCACAGGTGCACGGCAGTTGCGCCTGGTCGCTCGCAATGCCATCGACCCGCGCGTGCTCGACCCCGATGGCGCCCCCGACCCCGCCCGGGTTATGCCCGGAATGATGCGGCAACTGGCAAACCTGGACCCCGGCAATCAGTCGGGCTTACAGAGCGTGATGCCGAATGAGTTACGCGAGTCGATCGGCACTCAATTCAGCGAAGGTGTGCCCCTCCACCAGGCCGACCTTTCCGGCTATGGCCTCACCACTTTCAGCGAGTGGAGCCAAAATGCGGAACCCCCCGCTTTCACGAAAGTCGAATTTCGCGTTCTCAACGGGCGCACCGCGTACGAAGTGATTCAGTTCCGCTCCGTCCTCTTCGAGTGCGGCGCCCGCTGCGTGCGGACCGTGATTCTGGAGCGGCACAATTCGGGCAGAGTGCTCCGCATCGATACGGGATGGGTCGCCCTCGAGCCGGGACTATTCCTGGTTCCGATGCCGTTCGAGAAGGGTGCGGTCAAAGCGTTCAATAATATCCGGCGCATCAGGACTATTGGCGAAGTCATCCCCGTGGACGCAACCTCGGTGCAGCCTGTTATTTTCGACGCCGACGCGGATATCGACGGGGCAATCGGAGGTTCGGTTCCGATCTACGACCGTCCGGGCTACATCCAGTTGATTCCTCCACCGGTCGTCATTTCGCCCGTACTTATACCTCCGGTGGCTCCCCTATCCCCACTTCAGTTGAAGGCCCTGTTCGACAAAGTCCATGCGATCGGCAGTCCGGTCGATTGCGCGGTCCGTATCGGCGGAACTCTGCAGGCGCAGATCTCCGCTATCGTCTCGGACTTCGCGCCCGACGACAACGGCGATATTGGATTCGCGGTAGCGGTGGTGGGGGTGCCCAAACTGCCACGCGCGGGGCAGTGGACCGTGGTGCGCATCGATCCGGCCACCCAGGCGACCACGCCGGTGGATCCGCGGCGCGGGGTGCCGATGGTGCGCAACGGGCAGCAATCTTTCCGGTTCCGCGAACCATCGGATACGCGGCTCAATAGCGCTCGTATCGAGTATGCGCTGCTGATGGCTACGGACACCTGCCGCGCTCTCTTCCGGCAGCCCAAGATCGACCCTGGCGCACCTGGGACGATCTCGTTCGATATTCCACCGCTGCTGGCGGATCCCTACTCACTGGTGCAATCGACCGGGGCGTTTCCACGCGCCAATTTTGGCCTGCCGCTGACGGAGACACCCAGCTTCCAGATCACCCCGGACAACCTCTGGCGCATTAGCGATAACACCTTCACGATCGCCACCAATCCTACTGGGGACTTCATGAAAGGCGGCGGCTGGGGAATGACACGAGACTATAAAGCTGGAAAGATCACGCTCGATATCAACTCGGCCGCAACGGCCGCCTTCCAGGTAAGTGTGCCCCCGTCCGTTCTCAATCTTCAGCTTCCCGCACCGCTCGGAGAGATCTTCCAGATTCTCACTCACTATCAGGCCGTTGACGGCGCCGCACCGAAACTCATGAAGCCGGACGTGGTCTTCGAGGGCGCGCTGTCTGAATTAAAGGACATTCTGGATTCCATGGCCCACATGCTGGGGCTCGATGTGCCTTTCGACATTTCCGTGACCGCGGGCGATGGCGCCAGCCCGTCTTTCGTTGTGCACATGCACCTTGTGTTCGGCATCGGCGATGGACCGGACGGACGGGCAGAGATCGGCATGGGGAAGTTTTCCGGGCAGTTCCTCATCGACGGTGAATTGGATGCCTCGCTCAAAGGCGTCGACCGCGCGTTGCTCCTGCTGCAGTTCCAGGGTGACGTGCAACAGGCTATCCTTCCGCCGCTGTTGTATGGGGGCGGCTTCTTCAGCTTCAGCATTGAATTGCGCGAGACCGGCGCCCCGGTCGTACAACTCACACTGGGCATGGTAGTGTCCATCGGCGGCGACCTGATCCCGCTTCTTATGGAGCTGGAGGCCACCGTAAAGTACGGCTACAGCCTGATCCCGGAAACCTTCGCGCCGGGTGTCCTGCTCGGTATTGAGGCGCGAGCGAAGATTCTGGCCGGATTGATCGGATTCTCGTTCAGCGTAGAGGTGATGGCGCAAATCCAGCGGCAGGCGGTCCCGCGAGAAGAAATCGTCACCATCTCGGCGCAGATTCATGTTGCGGCGTCCGTACACGTGGCCATTTTCCTGGACGAAGATGTGCATTTTGAGACTCAGTTCCAACAGGACATTCCGCTGGCGACTCTGGGGCTGCTCCCGGGAGTCGGACTGCTGGTGGCCCCAGCCTTGATACCGCTTTAGGAGAAAACGCTATGCCGATTGGTCCCCAGACTCGTCTCAGCATCCTCACGTTCCCACAATCGTGGGACGGCAATTCGCTGACTGTCCGATTTCTCTGCTTGCCCAAAGGCAACCCGCTGACAGATTCGCCGGGGCCTGGTCTGCCGGTGTTCGCCGCGGCCAAGCTGGTCTTCGAGCCGAAGCTGATCGGCAGCCTGGACCGCTTCCCGCTCCCGGCGGATGCCCTGCCCGCGGATCCTCTGCTCCTGGATGAACCACCCACGCAGAAGGCGGATTTGTTCGGCGAACTCGGCAAGCTCTTCAAAATCGGGCCGCGCGGGGACGCTCCGCCACAACAGGCCCAATTCCGCAAAGTCATTACCCAGAGCTACAGCGCGCTGATCGGCGATCGACGGCGCTCGCTCCTGCTTGCGGACACGGATGAATTCAATTGCGCGTTGCATCAGGGCGCGACGGATCAGCCGGCAGTGCCCGTAGCCCCATCGGACACGATCAGCTGGGGCCAGTTGATCGCTCACGCCCTGCGCCAGCCGAAACTCGCGAGCGCCCTCGGGCTGATGGGCCAGGCCACCATCACGCCCGATGACCCGGCGTTTTTCGAGAACGGCGGATGGGTGTACATCGATCTCCATCCTACCAGCGATTACGCGGGCGCAGCCGATATCACCGCTCTTTACGCCGCCCGTATTCCCAAGCTGACCGGCGCGCGGCCTGTCTTCGCCGCCCTGCTCTTCCCCGTCTCCAACCAGCCTACCGACTTCGTTTTCGACGATGTGGCGCGCGAGGCGCAACTCTACGACGACGGCATCGCCAAGCTGGTCCACTGCGCGCAGAGCGACGGCGCCGGCGACTCGATCCAGCTCGCGTGGGAAGACGAGCAGATCGCGGAGTGGCTCGAGAGGCAGGTGCAGGTCATTCCCGGGGCCGGACTAAAGATCGACGCGCCCAATGGCGTCGCCGGCTACCGGGTAGACGTCAGAAAGGCCGGGGATGTCGACTGGAATTCGCTGCTGCGAATCGAAAGCCAGGGCGATCTGCAATTGGGAGATTTCTCTCTGGGAAGTTTTCAGGGCGAAGCCATTATCGAAGTGGCGCCGACGCAACTCTCGCCTAATCTGCCCGGCATGTTTTGGCTCCCCTCCTATTTCGCCACCTGGCGCGGGAGTTCGCTGGCACTCACGGACGCCGACCTTACCAGGCTGCACGCCCGGCCGGATGTCCAAAACGCGCAGAACGCCGCGCAACTGCTGAATCGCGAAAAAGTCTTCGTGCCGGTGGATGACAAAGTCGTGCCGTTGGAGTATGGGCAAACTTACGAATTCCGCGTTCGTTTCGCGGACTTGACCAGAGGTGGTCCCGACGTAAATGCCGCACTCCCGGATCCGGCGCGAAATTCTATCGCGAACCTCACGTTCCAGCGTCGCAAAGCTCCGGGACCAATCCAGATTCTAGAGTGGCCCAGCGCCGATTCGAGGCAGGTGCGCATCGCCAAGCCCAGGTTGGGTTACCCCGAGGCGCTGTTCACCGGGAAAGCCATCTTCGCCGACCTCGAAGACGATCTCGATTTTCTCGCCGCGAATCCGAAGGTCACCCGTGAGATCAGTGTGCCGGACCCCGATGTCCCGACCCTCGAAATTCAAGTGCAGGTAAAGTCGCTTGCTGGTGATGGATTGCCGTATCTGCCGCTGTACACAACCACGCGCACGTTCGATGGGACGGAATTGACAATCGCGCTGGATTTTCAGGATCATGCCACGCTGCTGACGCTTGCCGCGGAACAGCCTGTGGAGGGATCGCTGGCGGTGCCCGCCGCCCGGGATCTACGATTGACGTTCGCCGGAATCGGTCGCGATCAAGCGGGCTATTTTTTGGACGACGACGCTCGACAGGGAGCGCCCGTTACGTTGGATGTGCGCGCCCCTGGCACCGCGGAGCCGGAACTACTGGCTGAACCGGAAACGTTCTCGTCGCTGCGGTCCTTCTTCTTTCAGCCGCAGCCACCCGGCAACACCGTCCCTCCGCCCGCCGAAAGGCTGGCGGCCGAACTTGGACTCGACCAGACGGCGCTGACGCTCTCGGGCCGGGCCGGCAGGCGCACGGTGATCGCCTGTTCAGCCGAGCTTCACCACACTCTGACTCCTGAATTGTCGGCCATCACATTTGCCTCGAATGCCGGTCTGGTGCAGCGATGGATCAACGTTCTGCAGTTTACGGTGCCGCGGGATTGGACCTGGGATGGCCTGGATGGCGCCGGTATCAAAGTGACTCGGGTGGTCCACTTCCCGATTGGAGACGACAGTGTGGAGACGGTCGGGGTCATTCGGCTGCCTCGCGTCATCGGTCCGAGGTTGGCCGCGGGGTCGCCGGCAGATTCGCGCGCTCTCGTCCGGCAATCCACGGATCTGATCTTTTTCGACGCACTCGATCCGAAGCCAATACCGCCGCTC
>OBLT010002789.1_pt1 | contig 10772 bp, 10 predicted proteins | sample 1518721 | NCBI WGS metagenome assembly OBLT01 (sample SAMEA3539307, study PRJEB22396) | soil metagenome | biome: tundra; feature: field; material: soil | place: USA | collected 2010-05 | depth 0.15 m | reverse complement strand
GAGTTCAGACGTGTGCTCTTCCGATCTATCACTTATTCTAAGTAATCGAACGTTGGCTAAATTTAGCCGTCGGAGTATATCATAGGCCTCGTCATCGATGCATAAAATCCAGAGAGTATAGAGTTCAGCATGTCTCTCGAGCGACAAATGCAGCGCCAAACCTTGAGGCAAAAATAGACTGTCGAAGAGAGTAACGTAATGTTCCATCATGCGCCCTGAAACTCATTCAATGCAGAGATAACTGCCGACACATCATTGTCGGTCATCTGTGGGTGACAAGGTATTGACAAGCATGTCGCTGCGTGTTGTTCACTATTGGAAAGTCCTTTTGGATCACGGGCGATATGCTTGCAGGGTTCCTGTAGGTGAACGGGGATCGGATAGTGAATCAAGGATTGTATATTGTGTTTCTGCAGATGCTGTCGCAGGCTATTCCGCTGATTACACGTTAGAACAAATAAATGATAAACATGTGACAGTGGTTCCTCTGGTGCAGCGAGGAATGAAATCCGCGGATTCACAATTTCCATTCGGTAAGTTTCCGCGATTTCTCGACGACGGCTTGTAAACTCCGCCAGCCATTTCAGCCGTTCCGCCAATATTGCCGCGTGGAGTTCGTCAAGGCGGCTGTTGAGACCAAGTTCGGGATGATAGTAGCGAGTGCTTTGCCCGTAGTTTCGAATGCGTTTCGCACGGCTCGCGAGCTCTTTCTCCTTTGTCACGATCATCCCCGCATCGCCAAGCGCGCCGAGGTTCTTGGTTGGATAAAAGCTATATGCTCCAGCCACACCAAAGCTACCGGCAAATTGGCCGCGCCACGATGATCCGTGGGCTTGAGCACAATCCTCGACCAGCGCAATATTATGCCTGAAGCAGAAAGATACCCAGTCACCCATCCTACGGACTTGCCCGTAAAGATGCACAAGCACTATCGCCTTTGTGGACGGAGTTACACACCGATTCGCACTGTCCACCGACATTAATGCACTCGATGTATCTATATCGGCTAGTACGGGTGTGGCTCCAGCACGGAGTATTGCCAAAACAGTGGCGAAAGCCGTCATTGGAGTGGTGATTATTTCGTCGCCTGGCCCAACGCCGATCGAGCGCAACGCAATCTCAATGGCATCCATGCCATTGCCAACACCAACTCCGTAAGCAACACCGCAGTTATCTGCCCATTGTTTCTCAAAATTAGCGACTTCATTCCCCAGAATGAACCAACCTGACTCTATGACACGTTTAGCCGCGTTCAGCATCATAGTGCGTAGCACAGGCGGCTCAGCGGTAAAATCGTTCATCGCAATCATAGATCTTCGGTCCAGTAATTACGGTATTCTGCGCGATAAAACTCTATAGTGCGCTTCAAACCCTCACGCAGACCCACCCTGGGGTGCCACCCTAGATCTCGTTGAATCAGGGAAAAATCACTATAATAATCACCAATATCGATAGCCTTGCGTTCTGGCGGAAATGGAACCAGTTCGAAGGTACCATGCCCCCCTAGTTCCACCATCATCTCAGCTAGGGCTTTCAGGCTCACCACCTCTAGGCTGCCTAGATTATAGGCTCTCCCATTCGCTTGATCGCTAGCCCCCGCTAGAAGCAAAGCATGAACACAGTCATCTACGTAGTTAAAGTCACGGAGTTGAAGCCCATCTCCGAAAACTCTTATAGGCTTGCCCTCGATGAGCAACCTGATCCAAATGCCCAAAAATGTTTGCCGAGAATCTCTCACGCGCATTCCTGGGCCAAACGTGTTTGTGAGGCGAAGGGCGCACGCGCGTATTCCGTAGACGCTATTGTAAAGGAGATGATACCACTCACCTGCAAGTTTATTAATGCCGTTGACGTCTAAGGGGTGAATTGGGTGTTTTTCGTCTACGGGAAGGTATTCAGGTTTTCCGTAGAGCTGACGGGTACTCGCGAAGACTATCTTAATATTCGTGTTTACCTTTCTACTTGCTTCCAGGATAGAAAGCTGCGCTGCCGCGTTTATGTGAAGGTCCGTAAACGGATCAGTCATCGAATCGAGATGGCTGGTCTGTCCCGCCAGATTGAACAGGTAGTCCTTGCCTCGAATCAAGTAGGCCATCGCGAAGGGATCGCGTACGTCACAAACGTTCACGGAAACGCGATCGCGAATATCTACTATATTGAAAGGATTACCGCCATACTCCGGAATGAGACTGTCTACCAAGGTGACGACAGCGCCTTGAGCGACCAATGCTCGCGCAAGATTGGAACCGATAAATCCGAGCCCTCCGGTGATTAAGACATGCCTATTCGAATAATGATTGATCATTTCAACTCACTTATTGCAGAAATCACCCGAGCAGCAACCTTTGATGCAAGACTAGCAGTGTATCTTACAATGCTTGGGGAAAGTGATTTTCGAGAATGGGCACGGAGTTCATCGAAAAGGGGATCTTTGAACGTCTCTATTCCCGATTGTGCGACATGCAACGCAAAGCCATGCTCGCCTTTCATCGATGAGAAGATCCAAGCGAGAAGGTATTCACGGCAGCCCAATCCACCGTTCTCAAGCGAATTCAGATAAGAGATTTCACACCAGCCGGGAGCTGATTTCAGCCGATAAGCAAGACCGCGCTTCTCTTCGGAACTGAGAGAAGTCAAGCTATCCTGGTCGATACGCTGGGATCCCAGCAAGTTCATACGGGAAACCCAAAATCTCCTTTCATCCATATAGGCCATCACATGATGGAGTTTGTCTTCAGTCAGATATGCGTCAATTATTCCGGGCTCGAAATCGGCGACAAGTATTCTATCCCGGATCTGCTCGTCCAACGCTGAAAAGATTCGTAGGTCAGTACCCTGCGTGTCGGCCTTATACCAGTCGATATAATCAATACCGATTTCTACAAGGGTCTTTTGCAAGTCGACCGCGGGGAGTGTCACTTGCTTCACTACGTCAAATAGCGGGGAGAATGCCCATCGCGCGAGGGATGTTTTGTCGGGTTGCAGTGAGCTTGAGCAATGAGGTGACTTGGTTAGATAGAAAAGTACCTCCCCTTTGACGTTTGGGGACACGAGCCGATTCAAAGAGTACAGGCGTTTCCAGTCGCGAGCCTCTGACTGGGTTATTTGAAAATCGCGAGTATCAGCATCAAACGCTATGCAAATGGAGTATGGAGCTAGCAACTTCCATTCCGCCGGTAGCGCCCCCGACGCTCCGACATCCAGAAAAACCGGGGGCCGTGCAGTCAAGAGCGGGTGACTCATAACTGCTTTGAGTACAGATTTCATTTACGTCGCAGCCCCCTGAGAGAAGATATATCCCTTAAAGTGTGACTTAATCCGTTCCAAAGCAGGGAAGGAAATGCTCTGGAAATCTGCGGTGAGGTGGTATTTAGCGCACGCCAAGGTCAGTAGGCTTGACTCCGAAAAAGACCTACACGGGTAGGATGCTGAGTAAATGAAGGACGGGACATGCTGCACATATATGCGGTCGGACATAGAGCAGTTGATGATTGTGCGATCGAGAATCACTGAGTCGGTGCCCATATCGAGCAGAGTGCGGAAGGTTTCTGCGGGCTCTGCGAGGTATTGCAGGACGCTAGATAGCAAGATCACGTTGGGCCTATTCTCAGCCAAGCATTCTTCAATTGACGTGTAAAAACGCAGCTGCTTGTCCTGTATGAAGGCTTGGCCCGCTTCTACATAATGAGGCTGCTCGACGATGTTCCAGCGCACACTTGGTAACGTGCTCAACAATCTGAGGTGCTGGAAATAGCTGCTTCCGAGTGCCCCCCCAAAGTCTAGTACGTTCAGTGTTCCGGCATTCCGCGCGGCGACCGCTGTCAGGCCTGCAACGACGGGCCAGACATACTCAATCTCTTCAAAGAGAACAGAATCTCGCTCAAACGCCGCGGTTCCTTGCTTGACCTGCAGTGTCGCTGCAAGCACCTTGGCGAGGATATCCTCAGCGCTGTAACCGGTGCAACGCGCGCAGGCAGCTTCCCATGTGGGAAACTCACCTTCAAAACAAATTCCGCGACTCCGAAGGTGTTGAACCCAACTACGCATCACCGGCGGAATCCAATTGCGTACGAAAGGCCTGAAATAGCTCATAGCCTCTCCGCCATCGCGAACCTTTTGATCTTGCGCACCAAGCGGCGGCCGAATCCCGGGTAATTCCGCTTAAAGAATCTCTCGAAAGCTCGCCGGGCCGCAGTTGATTCCTCGATTGTGGCAGAGTCAACGTTAAGTGGGGAATCAATCAGTTGGGTATCGAGACTATTAGAAGTGCCACAATGCGCACCGCTGCTGTCATTTCCAATGTTTTGTACCAAACTACGCCTCGGGTAAAGAGTCAGTTTTCCCGCGAGGAATGCAGATGCGTACCAGCGTACCGCCCATGAGTCGTTTTTGCCCCTTATCTGGTCTTCCAACATCTTGGTATAGGGGTAGGTTCCACCGAAATCAAAAGCACGATTCAACTTGTGAGTCTTGAGTTGCTTCAATAAAAAGGTCCCGTCCTCATTAAAAAGCGCCCAACCACGACTCCACGTTGCCCAACCCCAGCAATCCGCCCCGCGTAAGAAGAATACCTCTGGTAGCGGATCATCTATCGGATATACGTAACCGTGGATGCTGATCACTCGATCGTCATCCACGTATCGCTCAAGAGCATTATTCATATAGGTGAGAAAGTGTGGAGAAGTGACCATATCATCCTCAAGAACGATGATTCGGCCATACCGAGTGACCAAAGACTTGGTGCCATCAATGATTGAGTTAGCAAGTCCGAAATTCTTAACGCGCTCAATGAGATTGACCGACCGAAAACCCTCAATTGTCTTAACGTATTCACGCACCTGTTGAACAGCAGGGGCAGCATCCGGACGCTTGGCCGCGTCGGAGAATATGAACAGGTTGCTTTCCTTCGCAAGTCTATTCCCCTGGAGCGCCTCGACGGTCTGCCTCGTGTGCCAGAGACGGTTGTAGACAAAAAGTGCGATCGGCGCAACAGTTCCTGCATTAGTAGCGGCCATCAAGCTGCTTCCTTGCGTCTAGAATGATTGATGTATAAGTAAGAGCGCCATCGGCATTCCTAAGGTCAAATCGCTTGGATCGCTCTATGAACCCGTCAGTGCAGTTCCACTCGTTGTAGTGAAATTCTGCACGTTCGTCGAAATACTCCAAAAGAGCTACATCAAAGCCGACATCAATAAATACACTTCGGAAACTCTCGTAGGTGTATAGAACTTTGTGATCATCTGCACCTGGTCCATGTCCCCCTGGTCTTACAGCATCTATATAACTGGCATCGGGATGATAACCATCGGGGACCGCGACCCGCAGATAGCCACCAGGCTTCAAGAACTTGAAACACTGAGTGGCCGCTGTTCGAGATTCGTCAGGGGTCAAATGTTCCCACACGTGTTCTGCAAGGACGGCATCTACAGAGTTTTTTTCGAAATAAGTAGCCCAATCGCTTTCCATGACCAAGTTCAAAACGTCTTGCTCGGTCGATATCCATCCCCGGAATTGGGTTCCTCCGGCGCCTACGACAATCTTCTTCGGAACTTTCCGTGCCAATTGAACCACTATGCGTCGACGAATGGCAACGCGGTACTTACTTCTCATCGACGCCATCGGAGCGCGAAGCCAATTCGGAAGCCAGGCAATACTCTTCATAGCTATATTCCAAACCTATTTGCGCTTCGGTAGAAGATGGTGGTTTCACCTTTGACGTTCACGATCGGATAAAAACCGACGAACTCGATTCGCTTGAATCCATTGACAGCCAGGAATGTCAGAGCCTCAGAATACTCAGGCCGCTCGCTATTGTCCAGAATAACAACTCCTGAAGGCTTCAGGGCCGGCAAGCAGTTCTTGACACAATTCACCCGGTCGCGTCCATCGACGACGACAACGTCGAACCGGTTCTGAAATTTCTGAATCGCTCGCGAGTACTCGCCCCCATAGACGAGGTCAATCTGATACACCGTAGCGCGTGAGCCAACATTCTTCGCCACTTTCTCGAACCATGCCCGGTCGTGTTCAACGGATATGACTTCTCTTACTTGATTTGCCCACCAGATGGTGCTTCCCCCTGAGCCATACTCGAAGACGGACATATCGGGCTTCACGCGCTTCCGAATAAACTCGATTGCTGGATACGTCATCCAGGGCAACGGGGACCCCGACGCATCGACGGATGCATTCTCGCGGTTGCTTCTAAACCATCCGTCTTCGGCCAGAGGGCCGCGTCGTTTGAGCGAATACAATGCGTCCAGATCGAGCCTTTTCAGTCCCCAAGCGAACGGACGACGTAATAGCGATACCAGATCCATATCTCGTTCTCTACGATCTCCAATGTGTCTTTCAGTTTCGAGATCAGCTATGGCCGACCAAATGGGGCCATTAGCAAGTACATTGTGTGTGCCCTGGTTGGTTTAAACACGATCATCGAGAATGTACCAAGGAAATAGGAAACTACCGTCGCGATTGCAGCACCCATCGCGCCGAACTTCGGGATCAAAGCCAAATTCAGCATAATATTACATGCTACGCCTATTAGCGTTCTGTAGAACGATATCTTCTGTAGGTGCTCGACAATCAGATGTTGGCTACTGGCCACGCCCAAAAATACGGCCACACTGGCCCATAAATGGACCGCGAGTACCGGGCCAGCTTCCTTGAACTGCGGACCGTAGAGCAATTGTACAATCCACGTCGACGATAGCGAGATCGGCAATGACAGACCTATGGCCAACCAAGTCATGAGGGAATAGAGGTGCCGGATCCTCTTAATGTAGAGATCCGGGTTCAGGCGATGGCACTCGATGATGGAGGGCGAGACTGAAGAAACAATCACCGTTGGAAGGAAGTACCAGACCTCGGAGATCCGGGTTGCGGCGGCGTAGATCCCGACCTCTCTATCGCCGGCCATCTGCTGAAGCATTACAACATCAAGACGCATATATAACAGGACGGCCAGTCCCGCGAACAAGAGCGGCCAACTATCCCGGAGCAACTCATTTGCTACCGATCTGTCGTATCGCCAGTCCCGGAAATTGTGGTGGGTGTGTCGATAGGAAACAACGAGAAACACGGCGGTTAGCGCGCCTTCTCCGAGCGTAGCCCACGCGAATGCCAAAAGGTGAGCGCCGGTTATTACCAGAAAGACTTTTACAAGCGTCATCGACACAAACGCTCCGTTGGCGGCAAAGACGGTATATCGAGACTGAACCTTGGATTGAAAAAAGAAGTCAATGACGTTTAGCGACTGGAATATGTATGCGGACGCGGCAAGGCACACCAGCCATACGGTGAGTCTTTCGCGGCCATGCAGGAGAGTAATGAGGGCGATGGAGATTAGAATCGTGATCACGCCGCCAATGACTTTCAGTACAAATGAGCTTCCCAGGAGTTCATTCTGTCGCGAAGGACTCTTCACTAGGTCCCGGACAACGATTCCATCCAAGCCCAGGTTCGCCATAATGCCAACCAGTGCTGCAAATGCTATAGAAAAATTCAACAGGCCGAACTGTTCCGGTCCAAGATACCTTGCGATCCAGGCGCCGACAAACAGCCCGGCACCCAGTCGAATGAATTTATCGACGAAGAGCCAACCCATGTTTCCGATAACTGCTTCGAGGCCAAGATGGATCTTCATCTTAGTGCGCAGGCTCTCTGGAAGATGTTTGTGCCACTTAGCGTTCATTACCTAATACCTTTATGTTTCGTCACGTCGAGGTCAATTTGGGCTGAGAGCTTGTCTTGAGGGAATCAAACTCATCAGGTAGACTGTCTCAGAGAGAGCCCGCGAAGAGTGCTCAGCTCAGGTTCTGCGTGGTTGCTTTGAATCGGAGCGGTCCAGGAAGTTCCTGTGTAGAATGGACATGAGGTAGCGCAGCGCAATTTCCCTGCGCTCACACACCTGTCTGTTTGTCTGGTAGGCATCAGGATGGGCCATTTTGATGCCGCTCAAATCAGGCCCGCTTGAGCCGGAAAAAGACAGTATTCATCGTTTTTGCTACGATCAAGTAGTCGTGGCGGAACAGCAGCTGGGCCACGGGGTCTGAGTTTGCTTGCTCGAGCATCACAGCATCCAGGCATTCCACAAGAATGAATTCCGGAGAGTAGAGGGCCCAATCGTTCGACTGAAGGACCTCATAGTCGAGGCCTTCCACGTCGACGGTCATCAAATCGATTCTAGTTCCGGTCGGTACATACTCATCGAGCAGTTGCGAAAGTGGCGACGTCCAGACGGTGATTTCTTTAGCAATCGAGTATGTATCGCTCAGCCGTTCCAACGCCAAACTTTTGCAGAAGGTGTTCAGCGCCGGCTCGTTGAAGACATAATAGGTCAGCTCTTGCCGGGTGGAGGAGACTGCGGCTTCAACATTGATGTCCCTGGGACGGAGTCGCCGGAACAGTGTCATGCTTCCAGGGTTGGCGTCGATATTGAGGCCCCTCCACCCTCTGCAATACAAACGATACGTGTTGGAGAATCTTCGCGGGTGGTGCGCTCCGACGTCAACGTAGAACCCGGAGGGTCGGCCCTCCAGGAAACGATCCAAGAGTATGTCCTCACCCTCGTGGGAGTATGATTTCCTCGCGTAGATGTCGAACCATTCCTCGCGAAATTGGCTAAGATTTTGCCGAACCGGCTTTGGCAGCAGCGCCTTAACCCATTTCTTCATGCGCCTCCCACGGCTGCAGTTGCAAGGCATTTTCAACCGAGCACCCAAACTCAACTCGTAATAGTCTACTACAGGCGCTACACCGTAACGACGTTCCTTGTGTAAGGCGTTCTTGCGTAGAATGGACTTGGCACCGTCGCCTTGGCATACGTCGCCTGAATCGGAGGTTGGTCCGTTCGGGTCCATGTAGCGGCCATCAACCTGCCGAAGTAAGCTGAAACAACGAGGTCTGAAGGAAAAGAATGGCTGAGAGTGCAATTGATCGGATGGGTACGGCAGAGCCTTATGGAGATGCACCGGCGGCGGTGGAAGAGGAAGAGAGTTCCATAGACCTTGTTGCCTTGTTTCAAGCGCTCCGTCGCGGGAAAAGAACGATTTTCCGAGTGACTTTGGGATTTTTTGCGTTCGCTACCGTGGTCGCGTTTCTCCTTCCTTTCCAGTACACCTCGGCCGTATCGTTCATTCCCCCAAATCTCAACAACAGCAGTTCCATGGCTTCCGCGCTTGCAGGGCAGCTTTCTGCGTTGGGGGCGGGGGACCTTGTTGGTGGTGTGAAGAATCCTGGCGATCTGTACGCCGGAATCCTCAAGAGTCGATCCATCTCCAGCGAACTTGTCAAGCAATTCGATCTCATGCACGTCTACCGGGTCAAGAAGGAGAGTCAGGCAGAGAAAATACTCGACTCCAGCACCGATGTCACCGTGGACATGAAGTCCTCTATTGTTACGGTTGGCGTGACCGCCAAGAGCCCAGCGTTCGCGCATGATCTTGCCAACGCCTATATGGATGCGTTGCGTGAGACGAATGGGCGATTGGCGCTTGGCCAGTCCTCTCAGCGGCGATTGTTTTTCGGGCAGCAACTCGAACAGGAGAAGAACGATCTAGCGGATGCCGAGGTTGATTTGAAGAAGACGGAGGAGCAGTCCGGTCTGATCGCTCCGACTGGACAAACCGAAGCGGAGATCACAACCATCGCGCAGACTCAAGCTCAGGTTGCTGTCCGGGAAGTGCAGCTCGCCGCGCTGCGCGATTCCGCCACCGAGCAGAACCCGGAGGTGATCCGGTTACGAAGTGAGATTGACGACCTGCAAGGTCAGCTTGCGCGTCTGCAGCGAGGGAGCGGCGACGGATCAACCGCGGCTATTCCGACTTCAAAGGTCCCGGAGCTTCAATTGGAGTATGTCCGCAAGGAGCGTGAAGTGAAATATCACGAAGCGCTTTTCGACATGCTCTCAAGGCAGTACGAAGCGGCGCGGCTGGACGAAGCGCGCGATGCTCCGGTGCTGCAGGTGCTTGATCCTGCATCCTATCCAGATACCAAGTCTTCGCCGAAGCGGTCGTACTACATGGTCGGGGGCTTGGTTTTCGGATTTTTTGCAAGCTGTGTTTGGGTGCTGATACGCGAGCCTCTCCGAGCGCTTCGTGCTTCTCTCGTAACGAGCGAGACTGTCTGACGTTGTCTGCGCACCCAGTAAAATGAGTTGTTCGCCGAGGAGATTCCGTTGATGGTTCTAGGACACTTTTGGGAGCGGCGTGTTTCCTCGTTAGGAGCGGCAGTAGTGTGTGCGGCTCTGATGTCGGTTTGCCTGGTTCCAATGGCACAAGGAGCGGTGGACCTTCCAAAATGTGAGACGGGTCCAGGCTCCGGCCGGCCGGCCGACGTATATGTTCCGATGGACAGCTGGGTCTATCCGGCGCTGGATCGGCTTCATGGACTTGGGTATCTGGATACAGCGTTCCTTGGCTTGCGTCCATGGACGAGGCGAAGTATTCAGCGGATGATCGCCGAGGCGTCGCAGGAGAACGGTATCCAAAGCAACTCCCAGGCCGCCGAAATCCTGGCCGCGCTGCAACGCGAATTCGGCAACGAAGACAATGATCCGAGCGGTCTTTCCTACGGGTGCGACGGACTCTACACTCGCCTGCAGGGTATTTCGGGGCTAACCTTGCGGGACAGCTTTCATCTGGGGCAAACGCTGGTCAACGACTATGGCCGCCCCTACCAGCCCGGCTTCAACACCGTCGATGGCGTCAGCGGCAGCGCGGAGTTTGGCCGTTTCAGCCTGTACGCGCGCGGCGAGTATCAGCATGCGCCGA
>OBLT010002786.1_pt1 | contig 10779 bp, 10 predicted proteins | sample 1518721 | NCBI WGS metagenome assembly OBLT01 (sample SAMEA3539307, study PRJEB22396) | soil metagenome | biome: tundra; feature: field; material: soil | place: USA | collected 2010-05 | depth 0.15 m | reverse complement strand
GCGGCCATGAGTTGATGCATCATCTCCGGGTCGTCGCCTTCCACAAAGAAGGGCGTCCAGCCGCAGCCTCTTAGAAATTGCTCCAATTCCTCATGCTCGATACGGGCCAGGACGGTCGGGTTGCTGATCTTGTAACCGTTGAGGTGCAGGATCGGCAGCACGGCTCCGTCGGTAATTGGGTCGAGAAACTTGTTGGACTGCCATGCGGTCGCCAAGGGGCCGGTTTCCGCTTCACCGTCGCCGATGACGCAGGCGACGATCAGATCGGGATTGTCGAACGCGGCCCCGAAGGCATGGCTGAGCGAATACCCCAGTTCGCCGCCTTCGTGAATCGACCCGGGCGTCGTCGGCGCAACATGGCTGGAAATCCCGCCGGGGAACGAGAACTGCATGAACAGCTTCTTCAGCCCGGCTTCGTCCTGGCTGACGTTTGGATAAATCTCACTGTAGGTGCCTTCGAGGTAGGTATTGCCCACCAGCGCCGGGCCGCCGTGACCGGGACCGGCGATATAGAACATGTCCAGGTCATACTTCTTGATAACCCGGTTCAGGTGCACGTAGATGAAGTTCTGGCCCGGCGTCGTGCCCCAATGCCCGACCACCAGGGGCTTCACGTGAGACAGTGTCAGCGGCTCCTTCAGCAGCGGGTTGTCGTAAAGATAAATCTGGCCAACCGACAAATAGTTGGCGGCGCGCCAGTAGGCGTCCATTTTCCCCAGTAGTTCCGGGCTCAATGGATTATTCGTCTGGTTCGTTCCCGCCTGCTTCACGATCACGCCGTTAGCTTCAACAGACGCTAATGTGTCGATAGGTTTCCCGATGCTAATTTCAGTCATTGTTTAAGCTCCTGCTCCGGCGCGCACGGCATGCGCTTTCGCGTCGATGCACAGCAGCAAATCGTTCCAGGATTTGACGAAGTCCTCAGCGCCCTCTAGCTGGAGCTGCCCAGCCAGCTTGCCGGCGTCAATGCCACCGCGGGCGAAGTGCGCGAGCACCGCCTCGCAGTCTCCGCCATCGACGGGTAAAGCATTCGGAACTTGCCCATGATCGGCAAACGCCAGCAGGGTAGCCTCCGGCATCGTGTTGACGGTGTCCGGAGCCGCTAGACCACCGACGTAGAAAGTATCCGAAGCCTTCGGATCCTTCGTGCCGGTGCTTGCCCAAAGCAGGCGCTGGGCGGAAGCGCCTTTGGCCGCCAGTTGCAGCCACTGCGGCGAAATCAGTAAATCGCGATAGGCCTTATACGCCTGCCTGGCAACGGCGATGCCAAGACAATCTTTCAACCCATCGGGTTCCTTACCCGCAATCGCCTTATCCCAGCGGCTGATGAAGATGGACGCGACGGAATGGACAGCCGGATTGAGACCGGCTTTGATCCGCCGCTCAATCCCTCGCATGAAGGCGCCGGCAGCTTTTAAATATTGGTCGCGGGAGAAGAGCAAGGTTACATTGACGGGAATACCGGCGAAGATGGCGTCTTCAATCGCGGAGAGTCCTTTCGGAGTTCCGGGAATCTTGATGAACAGATTCGGCCGGTCCGCCGCAGCGCACAACTGCTTGGCAGCCTCCAGCGTCTTCGCGGGGTCGTCCGCCAGGAGCGGAGATACCTCCAAAGACACCCAGCCGTCCACGCCATTCGTGGCGTCGTGAATGGGCCGGAACAGGTCGGCTGCCTTTGTCAGATCCTCTAGCGCAAGCTCGAAGAATAGCTTCTCACCGGCCTGCGCGGCCTGCATCTTTCCACGAATCGCCTCATCATAGAACCCGGTGTCGCGGATGGCATGATCGAAGATGCTCGGATTTGAGGTAAGTCCTGTGATTGACAGCTCGCGGATGTAGTGTTCGAGCGTCCCGTTTGTGAGCAGTCCCCGCGTAATATTGTCGAGCCAAAGGCTCTGGCCCATGTGACGCAGTTGTTCCGTGGCTTTCATGCTGGTCTCCAGTTCAAAGAGTGGAAGTCGAGTCGAACCGGCAGCAGCGCCCTATCTTAAACGCCGCTCTGCGCAAGGGAAGGCTCGTGTTCGGCTTGGTGCAGCCAATATGGCGGCCGGCCGTAGTGAAAGTACAGCCGGTTCTCATACTCTCGAGTGATCGGCATGGACTCAACGTACTCCGGAGCGTTCTGGATGGCTTCCCGGGAGAGGCCGACGTAGACTTTAGAATCCGCCCAGCTCACCCGTTCGATCCATGCGGGTGAAACCAGCACCTTCTTGCCCGGCCACCAATTCCGCGTTGCCACCTCGATGTAGCGGATAGCCCAGGCTTCATCGTCGACGACAAACCCGTCCACATGGCCGATTTCACCATCAGCCGCCTCAATGTTGTATCCAGTGACGGCTTCGGTACTGCGCAGATGCGAATCCGTCAACTCTCTCCCGATCTTCTCCGCCAAAGCTTCCCTGGAAGCAGTGGTTGAAATAGCCAAGCCCGCCGGGTAAAACGCCGAGCCCCACAGATAGGGGCCATCCCAATAATAGGGATAGCCGTAATACCCGTAGTATTCGGCTTCGTGCTGCCGGGAGACTGGCTGATGCGTGTCGATGTTGGGGCTGTGCTCAACCTGCCTTTTCGTCAGCGCCACGTCCAATTGCTTCGCTTGCCAGTCCGTATGGACTACGGAGATTGGCGAGATCAGCACTTGCCGGCCGCCAAGCCAGCCGCCGGTTTCTACCACGAGGTAGCGGATGGCCCACGTCTTATCGTCGAAATATAACCGCTGTACAGTTCCGAGCTCGCCGTCCGTAGCTCGGATCGCGAAACCGTTCAAATGCATAGTATTTCTTAGCATTGTCTTTGTCCTCATGGGCAGTAGTTGACTGCGTTTGCCAGCGTCGACGATCCACACATCGGGGGCGCTATCGCGCTGCCGCTGCTACTACTTCGGGTGAGTGCAGTGTCACATTGAGAGGCCGTGTGTTTTCGATAATGTCCTTCGCTTTTTCGACATCCGCGGCCGTGCCATGCACCATCAACAAGAACTTGTCCGTCTTCAGCGCCATTTCGTACTTAACGACGCTATCCTTCGGAATACCCATGCCGTAGAGCCCCGCACCGATGGCGCTCAAACCTCCAACTGCCACGGCGCCTTCCAACGCTCCCACGATCCATGCAACCACAGGGCCCGCCACCAGCACTGGGCCGAGACCCGGAATGGCAAAGAAGGCCGACCCGAACAGCAATCCCCAGAAGCCTCCCCAAAAAGCGCCGGTCTTGCCCCAGTACTTCATCCGGTCGCCGACATTGTAGTAACCCACCACGTGTTCATCGGTGTGGGAATCCTTGCCAACGATGGACAAGGTGCGCATGTCGATTCCCGCGCGCTGAAGCTCCTTGACTGCTCCTTCTGCTTCGATATGGGTGCCATAAACGGCTACCACTGCGTTTAGTTCAGACATTTCCTATCTCCTTTTGTGTCTGCGTCGGCTTTGTGAATTCAGCAACGACTGGTCCCCATGCGAGTGCACGCGCAGCACCAACGTTTTCTTATGAGGAGAAACATTTCGTGCCGCCGGTTCACAGTGTCTTGCGCCCTTGATCGAGACGCCAAGCCGTGAAGGTGCGTGCAGAATCCGTTGTTGCGAGCGCAGAATCTGCACCGGGAGGCCCGTCGTCAACGCGGCATTTAACTGCGAACACCGCCGCTCTCCCCTTACCCGGGCCGCCCGTGCAAATACCTAACTGTCCACCTCCTCCACAATCCCGCAAATCATGGCCTCGGTCGTGAGCATGAGAGAAGCGATGGAAGCTGCATTCTGCAGAGCCGTGCGAGTCACCTTGGTGGGGTCGATTACGCCGGCCTTCACCAGGTCTTCGTACTGCTCGGTGGAGGCGTTGAAGCCGAAGTTAGGATCCTGGTGGTTCTTGATCTGCTCGGTGACAACAGCGCCCTCGGTCCCACAGTTAAACACGATCTGCCGGACCGGCTCTTCGCAAGCGCGGCGAACGATGGTGACGCCGAACTGCTCGTCTCCTTCGAGCTTTAGCTTCTCGAGTGCAACCGAGGCTCGAAGCAGTGCAACGCCTCCGCCCGGCACGATTCCTTCCTCGACCGCTGCGCGAGTGGCATGCAGAGCGTCCTCGACACGGGCCTTTTTCTCTTTCATCTCGGTCTCGGTCGCGGCGCCGACTTTTATGATCGCCACGCCGCCCGCCAACTTCGCCAGCCGCTCCTGCAGTTTCTCGCGGTCGTAGTCCGAGGTAGTCTCTTCGACCTGGGCTCGGAGTTGCTTGATCCGGCCCTCGATGTTCTTCTGCGATCCGGCGCCGTCGATGATGGTTGTAGTGTCCTTGTCCACCGTGACGCGCTTGGCGCGGCCCAGATCCTCCAACTTGATGCCCTCCAGCTTGATGCCAGTCTCTTCCATGATGGCCTTGCCGCCAGTGAGGATCGAGATATCTTCCAGCATCGCCTTGCGGCGGTCGCCGAAGCCTGGGGCCTTCACCGCGCAAGCACTAAGCGTGCCGCGCAGCTTGTTGACTACGAGCGTGGCCAATGCTTCGCCTTCCACGTCCTCGGCGATCGCCAGCAGCGGCTTACCCACGCGCGCAATTTGCTCGAGAATTGGCAGCAGGTCCTTCATGTTGCCAATCTTCTTATCGTGGATGAGAATGTAGGGATCCTCGAAGACGCACTCCATGCGTTCGGCGTCGGTCACAAAGTAGGGTGAGAGGTAGCCGCGATCGAATTGCATCCCGTCCACTGTCTGCAACTCGGTGGTCATGGTCTTGGATTCCTCGACCGTGATTACGCCGTCCTTGCCGACCTTCTTCATGGCCTCGGCAATGATGTTGCCGATGGTGGAGTCGCTGTTGGCGGAAATGCTGCCAACCTGCGCGATCATGTCGCCGGAGACGGGCTTGGAGAGCTTCTTGATTTCTTCAACGGCCACTTCGACCGCCTTATCTATGCCGCGCTTAATGGCCATCGGATTGGCCCCCGCCGCGACCGCTTTGACGCCCTCGCGGTAAATCGCCTGGGCCAGAATCGTGGCCGTGGTAGTACCGTCACCGGCAACGTCGGAGGTCTTCGACGCGACCTCGCGCACCATCTGGGCGCCCATGTTTTCAAGGGGATCCTTCAACTCGATCTCTTTCGCCACCGTCACACCGTCTTTGGTGATGGTCGGCCCGCCGAATTTCTTTTCGAGAACGACGTTTCGCCCCCGGGGTCCGAGGGTCACCTTCACCGCGTCGGCGAGTTGGTTGACGCCGCGCAGGATCGCTTGGCGGGAATGATCGCTATAAATAATCTGTTTTGCCATAAATGGTTTCCTTGTTAGTCGGTTTGAATTAGCTGGCTTTCAAGAGCGCTTGGGGGGAAACATCCAGAACTCCGAGGACATCGTCCTCGCGCATGATGATGTACTCAATGCCATCCAGTTTGATCTCGTTGCCGGAATACTTGCCGAATAGGATGCGGTCGCCGGCTTTGACGTCGAGGGTGACCATTTTGCCGTCGTCGAGCCGCTTGCCCTTTCCGATGGCCATCACTTCACCCTCCTGGGGTTTTTCCTTAGCCGAGTCGGGGATGATGATGCCTCTGTGCGTGGTTTCCTGTTCCTCGATCCGCTTCACCACGATGCGGTCGTATAGGGGTCGAATGTTCATAATGCTGTTAGCCTCCAGTTAGATTGAGTGTGTGAAAAGTGTGCCGGGTCGCTCCAAACTACGCTTGGCCGGAGAAGACCAGGCCTTTCTGAAGATGCCGCGGGTGAGCCGAGACACTCACATAGGGCACTTTGAGGAACGAATCGCCCGTCACCTGCGTAATCTCGATACTGTTGCAGTTGTGAGATTTCACGTTCGCGATGAGTCGCTTCAGCGCGGCGCGGAGTGTCTTTTGCTTATCAAATCCGAAGACGGTGCTCCGGATCTCCCCAGCCATGAAGAAAAAGGTCCATCCTGCTTCCTGAATTTCCTTCTCCAACGTGGAACGAGCGTTTTTGACCGATGCCCATCCATTCGAACAAGACTCGCTCTGGAGCAACAGGGAGTTTGGCAGGTGCGTGCCTTCTTCAATCAAGATGCTCCCCGCTGTGATTGCGCCTGTCATAGTGTGCCTCATCGATCCCCGGTGTCAGTGCACGGAACCTGGGGTGGCGCCCGCGGTATGGGCGAGCCATTCCACCGGGTGGCTGCGGATGCTGCCGTCGCGCTCCGTGATATCCGCCCACTTAACGTCCTCTCTCGGCCGGAGAAAAACACCAAGGGTACCCTGGTATGTGCCATTGGCTAGCACGACTTCGTCGCCTTCGCGGAATGCTGGAGCTGCAGATCCAGTGCTCATCATGTTCGTGTACCTCCTTCGTTCGGCTTGTTCACGGGTCTGGCCTTCTTACTCTTGGTTTGGGCATCGCGTCAAGCGGGTGACGCGACGAAGGGAAGGGCACTTGCCAGTACCACGGCTCGCTGCCCGCCGCCCTGAGAGGCAGGCGAAATCGCCTGCCCCACCCACTGCTTACCTGGCTGCGGCCGACGTGCCGATCTCCGTGCCAATTACCTCGCCGGAGATCACTAGTTCCACACGCCGGTTCTGCTGCCGGCCCTCCGCGGTGTCATTGGAAGCCACCGGGTGACTCTTGCCGAAGCCCTTCGCCGTAACCGAACCCGCCGCCATTCCCTGGTTGGTCAGGTATGCGCGCACAGCCTCGCCGCGCTGTTCGGAAAGCCGCTGATTATAGTCGTCCCCGCCGACGCTGTCGGTGTGACCTTCTACATCCAGCCTTAGACCCGGATGCCCGGAGACGATGCCGGCAACCTTGGCCAGCTTCTCGCGCGCCAGAGGCCGTAACGAAGACTTGGCGGTGTCGAAGAGTACATCCGACATGTTCACGATCAAACCACGCGCTGTATCCCGGGTCTGAAGAATGGCGTTGAACTGGCTAAGTAGCTGGATTCGCAGTTCGGCCTTCTCCGCTTGCAACTGCGCCGTCTGCTTGGCCGCGCTGTCGAGATCGGCCTGGCTAGCCGCCTTTTGCGCCTCATTTTCCCGCCTCAGACGATCTACTTCGGACGCGGCGGCGGACGCGCTCGCCACGTTCTCCAGTTTTAAGCGATCGGCGTCGGCTGCGGCGGCATTCATGCGAGTGTCATTTTCGCGTTTTACACGATCGGCTTCCGCCTGAGAGGACACTGCCTGCGCATCCTTTTCCCGCGTTAAGCGATCCGCGTCGGCGGCGGCGGCATTCATGCGAGTGTCATTTTCGCGTTTTACCCGATCCGCGTCGGCCGCGGCAGCAGTCATGCGCGCATCGTTATCGTGTTTCAAGCGATCCGCGTCGGCCGCGGCAGCAGTCATGCGCGCGTCATTATCGCGTTTCACGCGATCGGCTTCCGCCAGAGAGGACACTGCCTGCGCATCCTTTTCCCGCGTTAAGCGATCAGTCTCCGCCAGTGCCTTGATCCGTGCCGCTTCGGCTTCCCGCGTGACGCGATCCGTTTCGGACTGCGCGGCTGCGCGTCCGCTCTCCGCGCGTGCTTCGCGCTCCACCGACTGCTGCCGCTCCGCGGTCAGGGCTTCTGCCTCCTGACGTTTGACGGCGATTGCCCGCGAGTCTTCCGCCGTCTGCACCGCTTCCCGGGCACTCATGATCACAGCCTTCTTGCCTGCGTTGTGTCCCTGATAAGCTTCAGCCTGAGACAAGCTTCCCTCGGCCTTCTGGAAGGTCTCGGCCGCAAAACTGTTGGCGCCCACGGCGCGCGCGATCTGCACTGCGTTGCGCGCTTCGTAGAGTTCCAGCGGCTGTTTCCGATCGAACTTCAGAGCCAGCGGGTTCGCCAGACGCTGATACTGGCCGCGCTGCAACAGTTCGTACTTGGCGTCGATCTCCTCGATCTTCCCCTTCGTGTCCGCGCGCACCACGTTTTCCATCACAATCAGGTCGCTGGGCTGGGTGACCGCGTAGTAGGGTTCGGCGGTGACCACCAACCCGAAGACCTGCAGTTCTGTGGTTACATTCAGCTTACTCTTCGCTCCATTCAGAAGAACCTCACCCAGGTTGGCCGTGCGGCCTTCGGGGGTGATAGCCCACAACACATAAGTGAGGTATTCGGCTCCGTTGTTTGTGGCTGGCTGCAGGCCGTCGAATTCCACCTCGATCCGGATGTAGCCCTGCTTGCCCTGGACTGTGGCCTCGCCACGAGCATTTGGCAGGATCTCGGTTCCTCGGAAATCGATCTTCGTCGCACCGCTACGGTGCTGGTAGTTAATGGCCTTTATGGTCCGCGGTGTTACGGAGAGGCGGTAAATGGGCGTTTGTCCGGCTGACAGCCGTGTCGCGTTCTCGTTCTGATTCCGTGGCTCCTGGGCCGATAGAAGCCCGCATGCTATGAGCGATGCGCCGATGAGCTTAATTTGGGTCATCTTATGTTCCTTTCTCGCCAGACGATTGGCTGGCGCCAGTTGATGCACTCGCGTGCTTCCGTGCCGGGTGCCGGTTCAGTTCGGCAATCAGTTTCGCGGCCGCCCTGGGCGTATGCATAGGCTTAGTTAAAATCTCCCGGTTCTCCAGCTTTTTGCCGTAGAGAGCGGCATTATCGTCCAGATCCTCCCGCAGGGTGGCGCCTTCCAAAGCAAGGCCCGCAAACAGCCCCTGGGATCGCGACCATGAGAGAATCTCGGCGTGCATTTGAAGGTCGGTTTGAGCTGTCGCCGTGCGTCCCACGGGCCCGGCGGCAACCGATGCCTCGCCGCCCAGAGTGAACTTACTGGAAAGCAGTTTGTTCTCTCCTCCCTCGTTCATCACCAGCATGATTAGGTCCGTTGTAGAGCCGCCAATCTGGAAGCCAAAGCTGCCGCCCTCGATGCGGACCGCGGCCGGCGCCGACCAACCGCCTTTATGCCGGCACGACACATAGCCTTTTCCGTACTTGCCGCCAACCAGGAAAGCCGCGGTCTTCAGGCTTGGGACGATTACGATGCAGTGGGCGTCCGCCAGCAGGTCTTCCGGGATGCCCTTATCCGGTGTCGCCATAATCTCGGAAAACACCACGGCGGCTTCATTTAGCCGCTTTACATTTTGGTTGTCTTTGGCCAGCAGGGGCGCAATCGCCAGAGTAGCCGCTAGTATCATTCGCAATTCTTAGCCTCTTCGGTCGACCCGGTGAACCCGGCAAAGGCCTTGGGCGACACCTTCCCCCAATGCACGAGTAGCACCAACCGCATCTTTTGTTGAGCCGATTCGCCGGGGATGGGTTGCGAACCGCGGCCAAGAGTGGCCGAATTGTCTGACGAATGACCACCTATGGTCAATCGACGAGGCGCGGTCAGAACCCTTGGAACGCCCGAAGACGCCTATGCCGCTTGTATTTGTCGGCTCCAAGCTGGTGTCCGCGATTAGGCGCGCGGGCGCGGGGGCGCTTCAGCGGCTGGCAGCGGCTGGGGGTGGACAACGCGATTGCGGCACGGGTGATGTTCCAACAGTTATGCCCGCGCCGAGATGCAGAACCTGCACGGGAATGCGTAATTTGCTTGCCGTTCAAAACCCCCGTTCGAAGACTGGAGCCGCTGAAAATGGAGGTTGGTGACGATTTGTCGAGGCCAAAACCGTGCTCCTTACCGTCGCCGAGCACCTGCCCGGCAACCGCAGTCGCTAACTTAACGGAACGGCCAGTGGCATGCACGCACGGACGATGAGGACTAACAACATGCGTCGTTTACGAATTCTGCTAGGTGGGCTCTTGCTGGGCACCGCATTGATCGCCCCGATAATGGTGAGGGCTGACGGTGACGACCACCCTTACAACAAACGGTACTATGAACATAAGCGATACTACGACCGCGACGGTCGCGACTATCACGTGTGGAACGCCCAGGAAAATAGTGCTTACCGCTTCTATCTGAACGACCAGCACAAGGAGTATCGCGAATGGCGGACCGTGAAAGGCCCCGACCAGCGGGCATACTTCGCGTGGCGGCACACGCATCCGGACTCCGTGATTGTCACTGTGAAGTAGGCCAGTTGGCGCGCACTCCGGGTTGCATTCAACATTCATGTGTCTGTAAATGAATGGGGTGCACCCTGGAGTCACACGCGCACCGCACGCGCCCGCCAGAGTGTCAACCGGCGAGTCGCGGTCAGAGATCCTTGCGGGAGATGCCGAGCTTTCGCATCATGGCGTTTAAGGTCGTGCGGTGCAGTCCGAGACGGGTGGCGGCCGTGGTGACCACCCCGCCGCTCTCCCGAAGCACCCGGACGATATGCTCCCGCTCCACTTGCTCGAGCGTGGTACTGCTGGCGATTCGCATGGCATCCGGCCGTATCTCCGCTAAAGGAGCACGAAGGTTGAGTCCCGTGGAAAGGATGACCGACCGTTCAATGAAGTTCTCGAGCTCCCGTACGTTGCCCGGCCAGTGCCAGCTCACCAGAGCGCGCATCGTCTCCGATGGGATCTTGTCAATTTGCCTGCCCATTTTCGCGGCGTATTTCTTGGTGAAATGCCGGGCGAGTATCGGTATGTCCTCCGGGTGATCGCGCAACGGAGGCGTAGTGATCGGGAAGACCTTCAGCCGGTAATAGAGGTCGCTTCGGAAAAGTTTATCCCCCATCATCTGGGTGAGATTCCGGTTGGTTGCCGCCACCAGGCGGACATCGATGGGGATCGTTTTGGTGCCGCCCAACCTCTCGAACGCCTTCTCCTGCAAAGCCCGGAGCAGTTTCGGTTGCAGATCCAACGGGATATCGCCCACTTCATCCAGAAACAGAGTCCCCCGGTGAGCCATCTCAAAACGTCCGATCTTTTGCGACAAGGCGCCGGTAAAGGCCCCTCTCTCGTAGCCAA
>OBLT010002783.1_pt1 | contig 10782 bp, 10 predicted proteins | sample 1518721 | NCBI WGS metagenome assembly OBLT01 (sample SAMEA3539307, study PRJEB22396) | soil metagenome | biome: tundra; feature: field; material: soil | place: USA | collected 2010-05 | depth 0.15 m | reverse complement strand
ATTCCTCAAAGACATGGCCAAACACCAACGCTAAGTCTTTGATTCCAAAAGACCCCACTAGGAGGGGTCAAACCCACCGAGTTTACTTGCCCGCTTTGCTCAGGTCTGTCTTGCTCACATTCATCAAACGTAGCGCTTGGCCAGACTGCTTGTAGTAGTAGCGGATCTCGTCGCCCGACTTCCAGGTATCGTCGGGCAAGGCGAGATACTCGTCGGGCACGGCGAAGGTCAGAAGGAGTTTCTTCCGCCGCGAATAGATGGTCACGGTTTTCTTCTGCCGGTCGACGGCGGGAAACTTCGTTTTGGTCACGCGGGGGTCATCTCGAGAGACGTCGTCTTGCTCGTCGACTGCCTGGTAGGAAACGGTCTTGATGGTTGCGGATGCTGGATCGAAGAAGACGACCGTCCGCTTCTTGGTGTCGAACGACAGCAGCTTTCCCGCCTCCGGAGCCGGCCCGGTTTCATCTGGGTTCAAGGGCAGCGTCACCGCCACTGGCGGCAGAACGTCATACTTGGGCTGATCGGACTTTGGGGCCGAATCCAGAATCAGGGTCACAACACCCTTTTGCTTATCGAAGGCGATGGCTCGCCCCTGCTCCACCTTGCCAGTGTTGGCGCATCCCGCGGCGAACACCAGGGCCGCCAAGATTGCGAGGGTGGCCAGCCATTTTCTAGTGAATGTCATTGTGCGTGCTCCTTGGTTACACATGAACGACTCCCGGCCTCTCGGCGCGTTGGGCGCGCTCGGCGTGGACCCCCTTCAGGAACGCGATCAGGATGTAGAGTGAAATCGCCGACACTACGCCGAGGATGAGAACGGTCGCCGTCTGGTCGGTGATGGTCTTGATGGAGGGGAACATGGCCGAGAGGATCTTCATGATGACGGAGAGTTCACAGCCAATGACGGCTACGCCAAAGAAAATCCGGATGCCGTAGCCCTTGACGTACTTGGTGGCGACGGTGCCGATCTGGGCTCCAACCGCAGCGCCCAGCAACATGATCAGAGCGGCTACGATTTCGACGCGGCCCTTGTAACTGTAGGTGGCGGCTCCGTAGAGACCGGAGATGGCAACCTCAAAGAGGTCGGTGCCGACGGCGACGTGGGTAGGGACGCCCAGCAAGTAAATCAGGGCGGGCATGCGGATCAGGCCGCCGCCAATCCCGAGCACACCCGCCAGCCAGCCAGTGAAGAAGCTGATCCCGATGGGCAGCCAGAGGGAACAGCGAATGCCGGACCGCTTGAAATCGACCATGGGCGGGATATTGATTTTTTGCAGTCGCTTGTGCCACTCATGGCCGGTGGCCATGGGGTCCAGTTTCTTGCCTACGGCCAGGGCCTCGCGCTCCTTCCTCCTTCTCTTGGCGATGTCGCTGAATACCATCCAGGCGATCAGGGTCAGGAGCACAACGTAGGCCCAGCGGACATACAGGTCGATTTTCCCGATGCGCTCCAGCCACATGATCATCTGAGCGCCGATCTCGATTCCGCCGACCGTACCCAGCACCATCGACAGCCCGAGCTTATAGTCCACGTTCCCGAACTTGGCGTGGCGCATGGTAGAAATCAGCGACTTGCCCGCCATGTGGGTGACGTCGGTGCCAATGGCAAAGGCCATCGGAAAGCCCAGGATGTTCAGCCCTGGGGTTACCATCCACGCTCCGCCCATGCCGAAAAAACCGCCGATAATACCGACCCCAAAGCCGAGAATGACCAGTCCCGGCCAAAACAGTGGGACTCCTGCGATGGGCATAAGGGTGTGCAGCCAATCCATGATTGCCTCCGTGATATAACCGCGAACTACGTAGAGTGTGTTTCATAAATGTCTTTCGGGTCGGAGGGCGCGGTCCTCAGGGCTGGCAATCGGCATGACCAGATGCATCCAATCCATCAGTGCCTCCATGCAGCAACCGCCAACTTCAGTGCTCCGCCAGCGCCCGGTTTCTCAGGTCGATCCCAAGGCGGGACATCACCAGATCCGCCAGGAGCCCGAGGGTGACGCCACACAGCGGAATGATCAGGATCGTCACGACGGCAAACAGCAGGTGGCTCTCGTTGTACAAATTTCCCCACCAGGCTTCCCAGCCGTGCAGTTTGCGGGTGTCGGTCACAATCACAACCGCGTCCGCCGACTCGGCGGCGAGGAACTGCCCGGGCAGAATTAACATCGCCAACAAACTCATCAGCCTCAGTCCAACTTTACGCATGGCAAACTCCTGTTCTCGTCCGACGGCACTAACCGCCTATGGTGAAACTCCCCGCCCAAAACCAGCGCCTAAAGGCGCCTTCCTAACCCAGCAGTTACGCTATGCCTGAAGGCATACCCTGATACAAATCACCGCTACAAATCGCCCTTGCACTACAGGATGCCAAGGGCCCGCATCTACACCCGGACCGGGGGCATCAATTCGTCGAGGTTGAGAGAGACAACTCCGGACGCGGCCGAAACCACCTGTTTGACTTCATTGATCTGGCCAAGGGTCGAAACTTTGCCCTGGATGGAAACGACCCCGCTGTGGGCCAGGACTTCGAGTTCGAGGTCCGCTGTCGAGGGGGCGATGGCCAAGTCGGCGCGGACGCGGCTGCCCAGGGCCAGATCGTCCATCCTCTGCTGGCATTCGGGAGTGAACTCGAACGACCTCTCAATGACCATGGAGGAGATGATGTGACAGGCTTCCTCGAGAGTAATGTACTCAAGATTGAGTACGATGTCGTAGAGCGTGGGGTCTCCCCAGTCCACGCCATAGAGGAACTCGGTCCACTTGTGCCGGCCCTCGTCGACCCTTTCGATGTACGCAATCGCGTCGTGGCGGCTGAACTTCAGCCGCTCCTGAATCATCTGAACGCGGGACTCCATCGGGGCGATGATCCGGGTGCGCAGGATGGGATGGCCGCCCTTGAGAAGCAAATGTCCCGCCAGGCCGTGATAAATCGCTTTCCCGGTCCGGACCTCTTCCGTCAGGGCCGCTTGAATCAAAGCCAGGTAAAGGTACTTTTTGTGCTGGAAGCGATCCATAAAGCTCGGCGGCTTCTCCAGGGCGGCCCGAAGTACGTCCTGGGAGACGCCATAGGCAGCGGCCCGCTCGACGATAACGTCGCGGTCGATGCATCGATAGCCAAGTCGTCGGGCTAAGCATTCCGCCAGAGTCTTGCCGCCGCTGAACGAGCCGCGTGAAATCGTAATCACCGACATAAGAAATCCTCCGTCCATAAGAGCGCGGCCCGCGCCAGGCACACTGGTACGGGCCGCTTCCGACTTTCAATTCGTCGCTCGGTTCACGCCGAATCAAGTCCCTCGCCATACCCAACCGTGGCTTGGTTACAGCAACAATTCAGTTTTTGACAACTGCCTGGTTATTAATGCGGCTTCACCACACCCGTGGCGGCGCCGTGTAGTTTGACTTCGACTTTTTCTTCCAGCGTGTCGTAGTACTGCTTCAGAATCGCGATGACCTCGGGCCGCGAGAACTCCGCGGGAACCGGCTTGCCTTCGCTCATCAGCTTGCGCAGCAGGGTACCGGAAAGGAGCAGCCTGGCGCCGCCCTTGTAGTTGCCGCTGTCGTCGATCACGGCTTTGCTTTCGTGCGGGCAGGTCTTCATCGAAGCCATGCTCTTGCACTCATAGCAGTAGAAGGTCCAGTCCATGCACAGCGGCTGGATGGCCATGGCGCCCAGCGGGATTTCGTTGAAAATCTTCTGCGCGTCGAACGGACCATAGTAGTCGCCCACTCCAGCATGATCGCGGCCCACAATCAGGTGCGAGCAGCCGTAGTTCTGGCGGAACAGCGCATGCAGCAGGGCTTCGCGCGGACCCGCGTAGCGCATCTCCATCGGGTAACCACCCTGGACGACGCGTTCTTTGCGGAAATACTTGTTGACCAGCGCGTCGATCGCTTTCACGCGAACGTCCGCCGGAATGTCGCCGGGCTTCAGTTTGCCGAGCAACTGATGAATATACGCTCCGTCGCAGACTTCGATGGCGATCCACGCCAGATAGGCATGCGAATTGTGCATCGGGTTGCGGAGTTGCAGGGCCGCTACCGTGTTCCAGCCGCGCTCGGCAAAAATCTTGCGGGCGTCCGCCGGATGCTGATAGATCCCTTTGAACTCTTCCGGAAAGAACGACTCCGACAGCACCTTCACCGGCCCGGCCAGATTCACTCCGGCCTGCTCCATCACCTTCTCGACGCCCGGATGTTTCGGGTCGTTCGTGCGGAACACTTGTTTGCACTCGTGCTCCTTGTCGATGGTGTATTTTTCGGTAACCTTCATGGTGCCGACCAGAGCATCGGTCTCCACGTCCCAGAGCGCCACTTCCTCTCCGAGCGCAATGGTCTTGGCCAGTCCTTCCTCGGCGGAAAGGGTGATGGGGATGGGCCAGAACAGATTCTTCTTGCTCGGCAACGTGTAGTTGTCGCAGCAGCTTTTCCAGTCTTCCTTGCCCATGAAGCCATCGAGCGGGGTAAAGGCGCCGATGCCCAACATGATCAGATCGCCGGTTTCGCGGCTGGTTAGGGGAATCTTCTTCAACTGTTGCGCTTTCTTAATCTCTTCCGTCTTGGCTTGGCCTTCCAGTAAGAGAGGTTTCAGTTCAGGACTGCCGTGCGGGGGAACGAGTTTACTCATATATCAAGACCTCCTTAAGGTCACGTCGAATTCAAACCGGGTTCCTGGGGCGGCTGGGCAAGTCAGGAGCGGTTGTCCGCCAGAGTCTCCGTTGATCCAGAATCCTGGGTCACGATTAATGGTTTGCGCCCCTCCCGCGTGGCTGCCAGGGCCACGGTCCGGTAGACGATGTGAGCGAACTTGGAATAGGGTGCGTACAAGAAAAGGGCAAGGACCAGTGTCAGGTGTACGAAATAGACGGGATACATCCAGGCGTGGTTCTGGGCCAGGCGCAGAGCTTCCGACAGTATCCCGGTAAACACAACGTTGGCCAGCACCAACAGAAAGAACCAGTCGAAATAGGTGCTTGCCGTTCGGGCCTCCCGGTCTTTGATCCGGCTGGCGATGAGCAGCATCGCGCCGACGAAGGCCACCAGCGCGCACACATTGGCAAACACCTTGAACGGACTGAAGGTGGCCAGAGGAGTGTGCATCACGCCCACCATGGTCCCGATTCCGATTACGGTACCCACGGCGGCCAGTCCCATGAAGCCGGAAAACACCAGCAAGTGGCCCGGGTAGCGGTCCTTGTCTACCGTGCACTTTGAAAACTTGCGATGAGTAGCTATTTCGGCCAAGACTGGCACCAACCCCGGAAGCAGCGGGCCGTCCGCTCCCGAAGCTCTCAGTGCCCACAGAAATCGGACTACGCTGAAGGCGAAAGCGAACCCAACTAGAGCGCTCACGCTAAAGAAAAGCGGTTCCAGTCTCCCTTGCGGGAACATGAACGCAAATTCCCACCCAGCCAGAGCGCCAGGATGAACCGGCCACACGGCAATCGCCAAGAGGATGGCAACCGGAAGGGCCAGCAGCAAGGGCAAAGCTTTAGGATTGGAAACGAGCGTGCCCATAAATCGAGGGAACGCGAACCGTTTGATGACTTCGCCCCGGATTGCTCCCATAACCTGGCCGGGACGGGCATCGCGCGGGCACGTCGCCGTGCAGTCGCCGCAGTTGTGGCAGAGCCACACGGCTGGGTCGGCCATCAATAGTTCCTTCAGACCCCACTGCGCCTCAATCATCTGTTTGCGCGGGAAAGGCCGGCTTTCCGTGGACAGCTCGCAAACCGAGGTGCAGGTTGCACACTGGTAACACTTCTTCAGATCGCCGCCGCCACTCTGCATGACATCGTGAATGAACTTCGTATCGGGTTGAACCAGCAACGCGCTTGCCATAGTTAGAATCCCTTGTAGGGGTTCGGCCCCAGCTCGCGGATACGCGTCACGAAGGCGTCGATCTCCTGGGGCACTTGCTCATGCCCGTCGATTGCCAACTGCACGAGCTTGATCCGGTCCGACTCCAGTTGCAGGCGGTTGAGCGTGTCCTTCACATTGTCCAGGCGGCGGTTGGCCAGTTCACTGCCGCGCAGGAAGTGGCATTGATAGTCGTCGCCGAACTTGCATCCCATCAGCATGACGCCGTCAATGCCGCGGGATAGCGCATCGGCGATCCAGACAATGTTCATCGATCCCAGGCAGCGCAACGGAATGATGCGGACGCTGGCGTCATAGTTGGCGTGGCGCATGCCCGCCATATCGATCGCGGGATAAGCGTCGTTTTCGCAGGCGAAGATGACAATGCGCGGTTTGTCTTCGGTTTCGTCCGGCACCTCGATCGCCTTCAACATGCCGGCGATCATGTCGACCGAGTAGTTCTTGAACGAAACGATGCGCTCGGGACAGGCGCCCATGCAGATACCGCAACGCCGGCAGCGATACTGGTTGAACTGCGGCGTGCCCTTCGCGTCTTCGTCGATGGAGCCGAAGGGGCACTCCTCGGTGCATCGTTTACAGGAGGTGCAGCGCTGCAGAAAGAAGCTGGGGAAGGACAAATCGCCGGCGCGGGGGTGGACGGCTTGTCCGCGGGTAGCCAGTTCGATGCTCTGGATCGCCTTCAGCACCGCGCCGCAGGCATCTTCTTCCGCCAGCGCCGAATCCATCGGCGCGCGCACCGCGCCCGCCGCGTAAATTCCTGTCCGCAAGGTCTCGTAGGGGAAGCAGATGAAATTCGAATCGGAAAAACCGTCGCGCAGCACGGGTAAGTCGGGGCCCTGGCGGTAGGTGAGGTTCAGGATTTCCGTTCCCTCGTGATGCTTGTACTGCTCGACTACCTTCTCCGCTGCCTGGCGCTGCTCGTCGCTCTCGTTGCGCAGCACCTTGAGGCCGGCATCGTGCAGCGTGCGGATCGCCAAGCCGTCGGCCGAGTTCGGCACCATTCCCGTCGCCAACACCACCAGATCGACCGGGATGCGCATGGGCGAGCCCAGCAGATTGTTGTCGACGTTCACCACCACCCGGTCATTGGCGCCTTTTTCGACGCCGGTTACCGTGCCCTTCATGAAGAAGTTCAGCGGCTGCTCCTGCACCTTCTGGTAATACTTTTCGTATTGGCCAGGCGTGACGATGTCTTTGTAGATGACAAAGACCTGGGCATCGGAATTCTGCTCGCGGACGTATTCCGTCTGCTTCAGCGTGTTCATGCAGCAGGTGGAAGAGCAGTAGGGGAGGTGGCCGGGTTCGCTGTCGCGCGATCCAGCGCACTGCACGAACAGGACGCTTTCCACCGGCTGGCCGGTCGAAGGCCGGATGATCGGGCCGGCCGCTGCCATTTCTTCAAACTCCAAGTTGGTGATAACGTCGGGCAATCCGTAACCGAGCGAGGTCAGCTGGGTGGCATCGTAAGGCTTCCAGCCGGTAGCCATGACGATTGCACCCACGCGATGAACGAAGGGGTCGCTCCCGTTTTGCAACGTGACGTCGAACATGCCCGGCTGTCCGTCGGTTTTCAGAATTTTCGTGGAACAATGCACTTTGATACGGGGATGCGAAGTCACGGCTCGGATTCGCTCGGACACGCCATCCATGCGCGCTTCGGTATAAGGAGCGCCCCGGGGAATGTCTTTCTTCATGGCGGCAGCGAAACCGCCAAGCTGCGCCTGCTTTTCGACTAGCACCACATCAAAGCCGGCGGTGGCCGCTTCGAGCGCCGCGCTCAGGCCGGTGACGCCGCCGCCGACCACCAGAAGTGCCCGGGAGATCTCTCCGGGGACAGTCTCGAGCGGCTCCATCTTTTGCGCCCGCACGATCCCAATACGCAAGCTGTCCTCGGCGAGCATCTGGGTATCTTCGTCTTTCGGCTTGTGGCACCAGGCGACTTGTTCGCGCAAATTCACGCGATCAAGCACCATCTGCGTATCGAATTTGGGATCGAACGAGAATTCAGAGGTCTTGACGCGCGGGGAACAGGCCGCGACCACGACGGCATTCACTGTGCCTTCGGTGAGGTCCTTGCGGATCAGCGCCAGTCCCTCTTCGCCGCACAGAAACGGATGGGTGCGGCACACCGGAGCCTTGTACTCGCCCCCGGCAACTTTTTCGAGCTTGGCTACGTCCACCGACTCGCCGATCGAGCAGCCGCTGCAGAGGTAAACGCCCAACCGCTTATCCATGCTGTTCTACTCCCAGATGCTCGGCTCCGACGGTGATCTGCAGGGCTTTCAGCGCCGCCCCGGTGGCGTCGCGGATGGTCCCCGAGACCTCCGCTGGCCGCTTGACGCAGCCGGTACCGTACACGCCGGTGTTCACATGGGTGTTCACATTATTGACGAAGCCGAATTCGTCGAGGTCAACTACCGCCGGCAGCCCTGCGGTCTGCGGCACCATCCCGGTCGCCAGAACCACGAGGTCGTAGTTTCGCTTGATCTTGGTTTCGTGCAGAACGTCCTCGGCCGTGACCACGACTTCCTTGGTTGCGGGGTCTTCTTCCACTTTGCCGACCTTGCCTTTGATGAGTTCGATCTTGTTTTCCGCAGTCACCTTGGTATAGAAGTTCTGCAAGTTCCCCGGGGTTCGCAGGTCGATATAGAAGATCGTGATCTCCGCTTCCGGATAGAGCTTTCGGATGTAGGTGGCATGCTTCAGCGAAGCCGAGCAACAGACCGCCGAGCAATAAGGAAGATGATTCTGGTCGCGCGATCCGGCGCACTGCACGAAGGCCACCGAGCGCGGCTCTTTCCCGTCCGAGGGCCGCAGGATCTTACCGCCGGTCGGCCCGTTGGCAGCCGCGAACCGCTCCACCATCACATTGGTGACGACGTTCGAACACCTGCCGAACCCCAGATTCTCAATCTTCGCGGCGTCGTAGGGAGCCCAACCAGTGGCAACGATCACGGATGCGACCCGCAGCGTCTTCTTCTCCGCCTTCTGCGTCAGATCAATGGCCCGATAGACGCACGCGTCGACACAGGCGTGACAGCTCTCCGGGCAGGCGCTGCGTTCGACGACGTATTTCGCTGGATACGCCATGGCGTGGGGCAGGTGGATGGCCTTCGTCTTCGAAAGGTTGTAGTTGAACTCGTCCGCGACATCGGCGGGGCAGACCTTGACGCATTCATCGCAGAGTGTGCAGGCATCCGTCACATAGCGCGGCGCGAGCTTGATCACCGCTTCGTAGTCACCCGGGCCTCCGCTCAAGCTTTCCAGTTCTGCCTGCGTCAAGATGGTGACCTGGCGGTTGTTCTTGAGGCGCTTCAAATTGATTTCGACGCCGCACGCCGGGGGGCAAAGCTTGGGAAAATATTGGTGGAAGCGCGCCACGCGGCCTCCCAGGTAAGCCGATTTCTCGACCAGGACGACCGCGCATCCAGCTTCCGCAGCCTCAATCGCCGCGGTCATTCCGGCAATGCCTCCGCCGATTACGAGGATCAATCCGCCGTTCCCTTTCATTGATCCGTTGGTTGCCATAATCCTCTAGAGTCCAGCCTCAGCCGGCGCCGCGACTTCGGTTACAGGCACGCGTCGCGGCTTGGCGGTCTTGGTCAGCTTCATCCTCTTGTTCTCCCCGAATATGCTGAACGCCAGCCAATCCATGCCGAATTCGAGAAGTTCCACATCGTCGGTGCGCAGCGCCTCCACCCTCGCTTCGTCCACATCGAACACTTCGAGGAATCGGGTGTCGAACACAAAGCTGCGGAAGCGGTCGAGATCGTAGGCCGCCATGTAGAACATGGCGAGCTTTTCCCCGGTGAGCAACTCCGGGTTATCCCAGCCGGGATGACCCATGAGCTGACGGAACGAGATCTGATTCAAGTCGTAGGGCTCGATGTTCTGATCGGCAATCCACTCCCGCACGGTGCAGCCCGCGCCCGTGTCGTGTCCATGGCAGAGGTCTTCTTTCAGCAGAAAGTAAAATCTTTGCGCGGCTTGCTCGGGATTCTTCGGTTCGGCCATGCCCAGCGGGTACATGCGGCAGGCCCACGGGCGGTGGGTATACACGCCGCATCCCTTGCCGCTGACGAAGGGGCAGACCTGGCTGTCGTCGCTCATCTTGAGAAAGACGGCGGGGATTTTCTTTTCCTTCGACTGCATGACAAACGTGTATTGGTCGAGAAACTCCGTGGAGTTGATTCCGAGGCCGCGCTTCAGTTTCAGCACGTCGTACGGCGTCAGCAGGATGGAAACGCCCTGGCAACATTTAGTGAAGCAGTCCATGTGTTTGCCGCACTGGAAGGTAAAGCGGTCGTCCAGTCCCAGGCGAGGCGTATTCTCGACAATCCCAGGGAGGGTGGATTCGTTGTCAGGCATGATGCGCTTCCTTATCTCGATCTTGATTTTGATCTTGAACTTGATTTGGATCTTGAATGATGCCGCTGCGTAGCGCCTTTTTCGACCAGACCGGCAGCGGACCGTTTTCACCGGTTTCGGGCTCGAGGCGGAAACGATACGAAGCGGTCACGTTGAACTGGCTTTGCATCCAGGCCCAGCCCCGCACAAAGTACGGGCAGTCGTCGTTGAAGCAGACAAACTGGTACTCGCCACTCCAGGAACCGAGTTGCGGGTTTTCCCACCGCGCCATCCATTCCTGGCAGTGTGGGCACCGGACTTCCGAAATTTCCGATATTTCCGACATAGCGCACTCTTGAATCAGCGAGGGAGGTTCCGGCCGAAGCCGGAACCTCTCCGTTGGTTAAACGTTGGTAAGGGTCGGGGCTTTCGCGATGATCTCGGGGCGGCCGCCTTCGTCGCCCCACTTCTCCAGCATCGACACGGTGACCGACTTGGGACGCTCCAGGGCGTAGCCGAGAGCGCGGTCCCAGGTAATGTTGGCCATGCAGCCAAGGC
>OBLT010002781.1_pt1 | contig 10785 bp, 8 predicted proteins | sample 1518721 | NCBI WGS metagenome assembly OBLT01 (sample SAMEA3539307, study PRJEB22396) | soil metagenome | biome: tundra; feature: field; material: soil | place: USA | collected 2010-05 | depth 0.15 m | reverse complement strand
ATAACGACGCCAACGAGGAATTGTACGGAAGCAAACTCACCAACAAGGAAATCCTAGCCGGCGGCCAGAAAACTCCGCCCGTCGCCATAGAATTGGTCACGGCCTTAGACCGTTACTCGCCGCGCGAAGACGGCCACATGGGCGACGCCGATCGTAAGAAGCAGTAACCAATTGCGTATTTCATTACCGCTCCCGGCCCCAAAAGGGTACCTTCCGGGCCGGGAGCGCTCTTTTTACTCTGTCGCCGGAAACCCGCACGCGGTTCGCGCCACGCAAATAAAGCAGAGTGGGCGTGCAAATCGTGCATGCTCCAGCGCGCTGATCGAGCCCGTCGATCGGCACTGCGGTAGCACCGTCGACTTTTTCGGCCTTAACCACACTGAACAACCCGCCCTACATCGCACCAGCAGGCTCGACTCGGAAAATCGTCGCGGTACACCGAAGAAACTGATAGTATGTACGACCCGGTGCCCGCTACGTTTCCCCAAAACAGTTAAGCATACTTAAATCTCCTCCACCGGAAAATCGGGAAGTCGAGTATCATGGAACTAAGATGAGGGCTGTTTTCAATTCGCTCATGGCGGCGCTGGTTGTGGTGGCGCTGTTCTGGGGGAACTGTTTCTCCTGCCCGCAGGTTCTTCTCTCCGCGCAAAAACACAGTTGCTGCCCGCATGGTAAGGCCAACCCCAGCGAATGTAAAACACAGGGGCTGCGCAACTTCGTGAAAGCGGAGAAGGCTGCGCCGATTGTGCCGGCGGTGGCAGTTTCTGCCGTCATCGCGGCGCCTGCCGCGACTGCGCGTCTGTGCGCGCCTTTGACGGTTCCCGCTCTTCCCGAATACACTCCTCCCGATTTACTTCCTCTGCGAATTTAGTGGCATTTGTGCGTTCGTTGGCGACCGCTTTCTTACGGTCGCGGCTCTGATCTGAGCTACGTTCGGTTGTCAGGCGGAAGCGCCTGCCCCACTGGGCGTCATGAGCAGCTTATGCCACAAATGAAAAACTATCTCTATCTATTTATTTTTCCAATTGCGATGGGTGCGCAGCCGCTGCCTGCGCTGGTGGACGAAGCGCTGCTGCACAACCGCGAGGTGCTGGCGGCGCAGAAGAAGTACGAGGCCGCGCGCCAAAAGCCCAGCCAGGAGAACAGCCTGCCGGACCCCATGGTCTCGCTGGGATACACGGCGAACGGCGCACCCTACCCGGTGGCGGGGATCGGGCGCGATGTCACCAGCAATGCCGGCATCACGATCTCCCAGGAACTGCCCTTTCCGGGAAAGCGGCAACTGCGCGGCCAGATCGCATCGAAGGAAGCCTCCGCGGAGTACGAACAATACCTGGCGGTGCGCCTGAGCGTCACGGCGCGCCTCAAGCAGGCGTACCACGAACTGCACCACGCCAACGCCGGCATCACGTTCGTACACCGCTACCAGGAATTGCTGCAAAACATCCTGCGGATCTCCGAGGTGCGTTATTCGGTGGGGCGGGCGGCACAGCAGGACGTGTTCAAGGCGCAGACGCAGTTCGCCATCTTCCAGACGCAACTGCTGCGCTACCAACAGGAGAGCGAATCGAAGCAAATCGAGATCAACGCGCTGCTCAACCGGCCGCAGGGCGGGCACATCGAGGTGCCCGATGACATGGCGCCCGGCGAGCTGACGGTGACGCTGGACGACATGCTGGCGCATGCTCGCACGCACGCTCCCATGCTGGCGCGCGAGCAGAAGATGGTGGAGCGTAACGATCTCGCCAGCGCACTGGCGCGGCGCAATCTGTATCCCGATTACACCGTTTCGGGCGGTTACTTCAACCAGGGCGCGATGCCGCCGATGTGGCAGTTCCGGGTGGATTTCAAGCTGCCGGCTTACTTCCGCACGAAACAGAACGCGGAGATCGCGGAGAAGGCCTTCTCGGCCACCGAAGCGCGCCACAATTACGAGGCCGCGGAGGTCGGGATCCAAGCGCAGGTCCGCGAGACCTACACGCTGGCGGCGACGGCGCGCAAGCTGGCGGACCTTTACGAAAAGTCGGTGATCCCGGGCGCGCAACTGGCGCTGGAATCCTCCATGGCGAGTTATCAGACCGGCACGCTGGATTTCCTGTCGCTGTTTTCCAATTTCATGAATGTGGTGGAGTACGAGCTCATGTACCACGAAGAAGTCATGCAGTTCCACGTGGCGCTGGCGCGCCTGGAAGAAATGACGGGGATGCCGTTATGAAGAAGCTGTTGGTGGTGATGTTCATGGCCGCGGCGTGGGTGGGCGGGTACGGATACGGCCGCTGGTATGCCAAGGTGCCCGCCGGAGAGCGCAAGCCGCTCTATTGGGTGGATCCGATGCACCCCTGGTACAAGAGCGATGTCCCCGGAATCGCGCCCGATTGCGGCATGAAACTGGTGCCCGTCTACCCGGGCGAAGAGGCGCGTTACGACCGGCGCGCCAACAAACTGCCCGAGGGCAGCGTACAGATCACACCCGAAAAGCAGCAACTCATCGGAGTGCAATACGGCACGGTGGAATACGAAACCGTGCATAGCTCGGTCCGCGCCGTGGCGCGGGTGGCGCTGGATGAAACCAAGATCGCCAAAGTCCACAGCAAGCTCGAGGGGTGGATCGACCAGGTGTTCGTCGATTTCACCGGCAAGCAGGTGCGGCAGGGCGACCCGCTGCTGACGATTTACAGTCCGGAAGCACTGGCCACGCAGGAGGAGTATCTGCTGGCCCTCAAGGCGCAGCACCTGATGCACGAGAACCCGGTGCATGAAATGCTGGGGAGCACGGAGAACCTGGTGGCGGCGGCCAAAAAGCGCATGGAGCTGTGGGACATCGGCGACGGACAGATCGCCGGGATCGCCGCTTCCGGAGTGCCGCTGAAGAACCTGACGCTGAACTCGCCGATCACGGGCTTCGTGATGGAGCGCAACGTCTTCGCCAAGCAGCGGATCATGCCGGAGACGGCGCTCTACACCATCGCCGACCTCTCCAGGGTGTGGGTGATGGCCGACGTATTCGAGTACGAGGCGGCGGCGGTGCGCGTCGGCACGCCGGCCACGTTGACGCTTTCCTACCTGCCGGGGCGCACTTTCCGCGGGCGGGTGAATTACATTCTGCCGCAGGTGGATTCGGCTACGCGCACGCTCAAGGTGCGCATCGAATTCGACAACCCGGATTTCGCGCTGAAGCCGGACATGTACGGGGAAGTGGAATTCCAGACCGGCGGCGGGCGCAGGCTGGTGGTGGCGCAAACCGCGGTGATGAACTCCGGCGAGCGGCAGGTGGTGTACGTGGATCGCGGCAAGGGCTACTTCGAGCCGCGCGAAGTGACCACCGGCGCGCGCAGCGACGGCAAGGTGCAAATTCTCAGCGGCCTCGCAGCCGGCGAGCACATCGTGATCTCCGGCAACTTCCTGATCGATTCGGAAAGCCAGTTGAAGACCGCGTTGGGCGGGGCTGCGAAATGATCGACCGGATTATCGAGTTCTCGGGGCGCAACCGGTTTCTGGTTTTCCTGTTCGTGAGTGCCGCGGCGCTCGCGGGCTGGTGGTCGATGAACCGCATCCCGCTGGACGCCATCCCCGACCTGAGCGATACGCAGGTGATTGTGTACTCGCGTTGGGACCGCAGTCCGGACATCCTGGAGGACCAGGTGACCTATCCAATCGTGAGCGCGATGCTGGGCGCGCCCAAGGTGAAGGACGTGCGCGGGTTCAGCGATTTCGGTTTCTCGTACGTGTACATCATCTTCGAAGAAGGCACGGATATTTATTGGGCGCGCTCGCGGACGCTGGAGTATCTCTCGAAGATTTTGCCGCGGCTGCCGAAGGATGTGCAGACGGAGTTGGGGCCGGATGCCACGGGCGTGGGGTGGGTGTTCCAGTATGCGCTGGTGGGGCAGGGCAGCAACCTGGCCCAGCAGCGCAGCACGCAGGACTGGTTTCTGCGCTACCACCTGCAATCGGTGCCGGGGGTGGCGGAAGTCGCGCCGCTGGGCGGGTTCGTCCGGCAGTATCAGGTCAACGTGGATCCCAACCGGCTGGCGGCGTATGGGGTTCCGATTTCGAAGGTGGTGGCCGCGGTGCGCGCGGGCAACAACGATGTGGGCGGACGCCTGGTGGAATTCACGGGACGCGAGTACATGGTGCGCGGACGCGGCTACGCGCGGTCGACGGGCGACCTGGAATCGCTGCCGCTGGCGGTGAGCGCGTCGGGCGTGCCGATTCTGGTGCGCGACGTGGGGAGCGTGACGCTGGGTCCGGATATGCGGCGCGGCATCGCAGATCTCAATGGGCAGGGTGAAGTGGTCTCGGGCATCATCGTGATGCGGCAGGGCGAGAATGCGTTGAAAGTGATCGAGCGCGTGAAGGCCAAGATCAAGGAGATCGAGCCCGGCCTGCCCGCCGGCATGAAACTGGTTACTACGTACGACCGCAGCGAACTGATTCTGGCTTCGATTGACAACCTGAAGCACACGCTGGCCGAGGAGTTGACGGTAGTGGGCCTGGTGATTCTGATCTTCCTGTGGCACGTGCCCAGCGCCCTCATCCCCATCGTGACCATCCCCATTGCCGTGCTGATTTCGTTCGTTCCCATGCACGCCATGGGGATGAGCTCCAACATCATGTCGCTGGGCGGCATCGCCATCGCGGTGGGGGCGATGGTGGACGCCGCCATCGTGGTGGTGGAGCAGACGCACAAGAGGCTGGAAGGCGCGGGCCCGGATTGGACGGCGGAGCATTATCATCGCGCCATCATCGATGCCGTGAAGGAAGTGGGCGGCACCAGCTTCTTCGCGCTGCTGGTGATCGCTGTCTCTTTCCTCCCGGTGCTGACGCTGGAAGCGCAGGAGGGGCGGCTGTTCAAGCCGCTCGCGTATACCAAGAACTTCGCCATGGTGGTGGCCGCGTTTTTGGCCATCACGCTCGACCCGGCACTGCGGCTTTTCATTTTCCGCAAGGACAACTTCCGCATCCCGGGATTCATCGGCAAAGCGGTCAACGCCATCCTGGTGGGGAAGATTCACTCCGAGGAGAAGCACCCCATCAGCCGGATCCTGATGCGCCTCTACGAGCCCGTGGTGGCGTGGAGCCTGCGCTGGAAATGGTTCGTGATCGCGGGCGCGCTGGGAATGATCGCTGCCACCTATCCGATTTACCAGAAGCTGGGCAGCGAGTTTATGCCGCCGCTGGATGAGGGCGCGCTGGTCTTCATGCCCACCACGCTGCCCGGCATCTCGATTACCGAAGCGCAACGCCTGATGCAGACGCAGGACCGCATTCTCATGAGCTTTCCGGAAGTGGCCAGCGTGCTGGGGAAATCGGGCCGCGCGGAGACATCCACTGATCCGGCACCCTTCTCCATGATGGAGACGGTGATCCAGCTCAAGCCGAAATCCGGATGGCGCAAAACGGCCACGTGGTACGACCAGTGGCCGCGCTGGCTGCGCCCGGTGCTGTCGCACATCACGCCGGATCACATTTCCACCGATCAACTGACCGCCGAAATGGACCAGGCCTTACAGATTCCGGGCGTGTCCAACGCCTGGACCATGCCGATCAAGAACCGGATCGACATGCTGACCACGGGCGTGCGGACGCCGGTGGGCATCAAGGTTTATGGCCCCGACCTGGCCATCATCGAGCGCATCGGCAAAGAGATTGAAGCGGTGCTGCCCGATGTCGCCGGCACGCGAAGTGTCTTCGCGGAACGCGTGGGCGGCGGGTACTTCCTGGATTTCGACCTGAAGCGCGAGCAGTTGGCGCGGTACGGCTTGAGCGTGGACGATGCACAGATGACGGTGATGAACGCGATTGGCGGCGACAACGTCGGCACGACCGTGGAGGGGCGCGAGCGCTATCCCATCAACGTGCGGTATTACCGCGACGCGCGGAGCGATCTGGACCGCCTGGCGCGCGCGCTGGTGCCCGTCATGGATGGCAGGATGCAGATCCCGCTGGCGGAGATCGCGACGTTGAAGCTGGCCACGGGCCCCTCCATGCTGCGCAACGAAAACGGCATGCTGAACGGCTATGTGTACGTGGACGTGGCGGGCCGCGACGTGGGCAGCTACGTGGCCGCGGCCAAGCTCGCGGTGCGCAGGGACGTGGCGTTGCCCGCCGGGTACACGCTGGCCTGGAGCGGGCAGTACGAGGCCATGGAGCGGGTCCGGGAGCGCCTGAAATTCGTGCTGCCGCTGACGCTGTTCCTCATCTTCCTGCTGCTCTATCTGAATACGCGGTCCACCACTAAGACGATGATTGTCCTGCTGGCCGTGCCATTCTCTGGGATCGGCGCCATCTGGCTGCTCTACCTGCTGGGCTACAACATGAGCATCGGCGTGTGGGTGGGGCTGATCGCGCTGATGGGCGTGGATGCCGAGACGGGTGTGTTCATGCTGCTCTACCTGGAACTGGCCTACGAAGAGCGGCGGCTGGCGGGCCGCATGAACAGTGTCGCCGACCTGCAGGCGGCGATTATCCACGGCGCCGTGAAGCGCATACGGCCCAAGGTGATGACGGTGGCCACCATGTTCGTCGGACTGGCGCCCATTATGTGGAGCACGGGGGCGGGCGCGGATGTCATGAAGCGCATCGCCGCCCCCATGATCGGCGGCATCTTCACTTCTTTTCTTTTAGAACTGGTAGTTTATCCCGCAATTTATGAGGTATGGAAATGGCGATCGGTAAAGCCGCAATCTGTCTGATGCTGAGCAGCGCGGCATCTTCACTCGGGGCGCAGCAGTTCGCGGTGCACCACCAGCACCTGCGCAAGTTCTGCGCGGGCACGCTGACCGTGGACGCCCGCGGCATCCGCTTCAGCGGGCCGAAGGGCCATGCCTGGAACTGGCCGTACGGGGAGATCCAACAATTAACACTGTACCCGGGAAGTATCCATATACTGTCCTATAAGGACGGTAGTCGCTGGAAACTGGGTAAAGACGTGTCGTACACCTTCACGGGAAAATTCCCCATCGAGCTTCTAGAACGCCAATGGAGCGCGCAACTGGATCAGCGCTTCGTGGCCGCGGTGGCTGTGGGACAGGCCTCGGGCGTGTCCGGCCTCATGTTCCCGGTGAAGCAACTGGGGCTGACGAAGGGCACGCAAGGCACGCTGACCTTCGCCGCGGATGCGGTGGTGTACGATACGCCAGACAACGCGCGCACCTGGCGCTATAGCGACATCCAATTCATCTCTAGTGCAAACCCCTTCCAACTCTCCATCACGACTTTGGAAAAGCAGTTCCATTTTCAATTGAAGCAAGCGATTACGGAATCCACTTACAACCAGCTCTGGCTGGAAATCGAAAAAAAGAACGGGAGAATCCAATGAAAAAGCAGATAACAGTAGTATTCGCCGCGGCCGCTATGGCCTTCGCCGCCGGTCCGCAGACATTCACCGGCATCATCACCGACGACATGTGCGCCAACGGCGACCACAAAGACATGAAGGCGACCTCCGACGCCAAGTGCGTGGTGGACTGCGTCAAGGGAATGAATGGCAAGTACGTGCTGTACGATTCTAAAGCCAAGAAGTCATACGTACTCAGCGACCAGAAGACGCCGGAGAAGTTCGCCGCCAAGAAGGTGACCGTGGTGGGCACGCTGGACGACGCGGGCAAAAACCTGAAAGTGGATTCCATCGCCGCCGCGAAGTAAGCTCGACGGGCCAGCATGGAAACGCCGGAGTTCTACTGTCCGACCTGCGCCAGGGGAGTCCCCGACCCCCTGGTGTGCGGCGATTGCCACGCCGTCATCTGCCGCCTGTGCGGCACCCCGCTGGAACGCGTTGACGATCTGGGCATCGGCTGACGCATTCCAGGGGGGCGAGCCGGCGCGTTACACCGCGACCACGGCGCTTACGGCATTTGCGATGTCCGAAAACTCGTTGGAGGTGACCTTTCCGGCCTTGCCTAACTTATCCCCCAGCGCCTTGAGGGCCGATTGGGAAAACGCTTCCCATTGGGCTTCGTTGACAACATACATCTTACCGGCGTAGTGAATGTGAGGTCCCGGAAAGCCTCCATGGCTGGGTCCCCATTTCAGGATCGACTCGAGGAGAATCGACACCTCGGACTGCGGGGCTGCGAAACTACCAACTGTCTCCTCAAGGGACTTGAGTGAGTACTTGCTGATAATCTGCATCGCCAGGTCATGGTACAGCGCCTCGGGGCCCCTACCCCCGCCGGCACTCCCCTTGATGGGCCCGACGAGCGTTGGTTGAGATCGGACTTGTGTGAGCCACAACAGTAGCGCCGCCCGCTGAAACTCAGGCTGCGTTATTGAAGGCTGTTCTTTCGGAAGGTCATGCACAATGGCAGGTTCCATAGGTTGCCTCCTTCTTGGACTTACCCGGCTTGAACGGGCATTGGCTCTGCGTTTCGGGTTGAATCGTTCCGTGGTTGGACCGATTGTTCACTCATGCCACTGGTGAGGCTGTTCTGCTTATGAGTGCGGAGACCATCTCCAAAATGGCGGACGAATGTGGGGCCGAGTTCGAGCTCGAGGGTCTGGAAGATCTCGGCCGCCAACCGGAGGGAGGTCTGTTCCGACATGCACAGGAATGGGCTGACACGATTGTAATAGCCGGTCATGAAGTAGTTCGAGCAACCGCACCAGTGCACGCAGTACTCGCGGATACCGCATGCCAGGCACGACACATTCACCGGCGGTCCGGGGGCAAAATGGTCCCGCAACGGGCCGATATTCACGAAATCACCCACTTTTCCGACCACGTGGGAATGCGGGTCGCTGGCTGCCAGCCGTTCGCACGGATATACGTCCCCCGGCGGCGTGAAGGCGAATTCACCTTTTCCCATGCGGCATTTGTCCAGTGGTTGGTGCCCCCTGCGAAGCATGATGGTGATTTTGTGGTCCAAAAGGCTGATAAAGTGGGGGCGTCCTTCGCGATAGTACTGCATGTAGGCGTCGGCAACCGCCCGGTAGCTCTGAGGTACTTTCTCCACATCCTTTTCCGTCCAGCGCGCGGAGAAATCAGGGTTCAGGAAGATCTGCCGTACGCCGAGCGAAGAAAAGTACTCTACGGTCCGTGCCAGGTGCTCGACTGTGTCCGGACCAAACACCGCGTTGAGGGGAACGCGGCCAAGAACGGAAACGGCGGAAAGAATGGACTGCTCAACGAGTCTGGAAGATCCGCTGCCGTCGGCCAGGGGCCGGTGGCTGTCCTGGATTGGTGGGGGTCCGTCGCAGCTGATCGTCATGCCGATGCAATGCCGCTTGAAGAACTCGAGCATCTCGAGCGTGAGTAATGTTCCGTTGGTAGCCAACCCGACCTTCACGCGGCGCGGATCGTACCTTGGGTCCGCTTCAAGGTTGAAAGTAATTTCCTTGAGAAGCGGGAACTCGAGTAAGGGCTCCCCACCAAAGAAATCGATCTCAATGTCCTCCGAGGCAGGGGTGTTTTCGAAGGCAAAGTTTATTACGCGTCCGGCCACCTGGGGCGACATGCGGTCAGCGACTTTGCCGACATAGCAGTAGTGGCAGGCTAAGTTACAGCGGCGAGTCAGGAATAACGTATACTTCATCGCCGGATCTCTATGGCGCTTTTAGCACGTCTGGCCCTTGATGTCAAGGAAATAAAATGTCATTTTATTAAATACAATAGAAACAGCTCTTGAACTGCCGGTCCAGGGACCTCGAAGGGGCTCGCGCACGAGTGGCCTCTCGGGCACTGCCCGCGGCAGACCAGTCGGGAACGGTCGCCTCGATTACGGAATTTCGCTTCGCCGCACCGGTGCCGGCGTAGCCGGAGAGGCGAGCCAATCCGCCCTTACCGCGGCGCCCAGGTCCGCAGGAACCGCGCGGTCCCGTCAGACACTATGGTGGGCTGCTCGCCCTCATCCGGCAGCAGCCACACTTCGCCCGCCTGGAACGCCTCCGCGCCGATCTCGCCGCGCCCTTCCAGGCAAATCCAGAGCTGGCACGTTTCCGCCGCCGGGCGAATTCGTCCGCCCGCCTTCAGCCGCACCACCTCCGTCACGAAATGCTTGGAGCGCGCCACTTCCTCGCGCCCTTCGCCGCGCGGCACGGCGCGCGACGCCCCGGGATGCACGCCGAGATCGCAGATCGGCACCGCCTTCTCCACGTGGATCTCGCGCGGCCGCCCGTAATCCCACAGCCGGTAGGTCACGTCCGAATTCTGCTGGATCTCGCAGAGCACGATCCCCGCGCCGATGGCATGCACCGTGTGCGCCGGAATGAGATACGTCTCGCCCGCCTTCACCGGCGCCCAATGCAGCAGGTGCTCCACCTCGCCCGTGCGCGTGGCCTCCCACAGCCGTTCGCGCGTAATCGGTTCGCGGAACCCCATGGCGATGGTGGCGCCGGGCGCTGCCTCCAGAATGTGCCACATCTCGGTCTTGCCGCGCGGCCCGTCTTCACCGTCATCGGGATGCACCTGCACAGAAAGCCGCTCGTTCGTGAAGATCCACTTCACCAGTAGGGGCAGTTCGCGCGGACTCAAGAACCACGCCTCTCCGATAGCCGTCGGCGAATCCGCATACCACGGCGCGAGGCGGGTGCGGCCCCACACTCTTTCGCGAAGGGACGGCGTGAGGCGGATCGGCTGCTCCATATCCATGCCTACGAGTTCTTCACGATGAACTGGTGGAGGCGCTCCAACCCGCGATCCAGTTCCTTGAACGACGTCGCGTAGGAGATGCGGATGTGCTGGTTGGTGCCGAACGCTTCGCCCGGGACCACGGCTACGTGGCCTTCCGCCAGCAGGCGCTCGGAGAATTCGAGCGTATTGGCGATGCCGTTCTTGCCGATGGC
>OBLT010002780.1_pt1 | contig 10790 bp, 11 predicted proteins | sample 1518721 | NCBI WGS metagenome assembly OBLT01 (sample SAMEA3539307, study PRJEB22396) | soil metagenome | biome: tundra; feature: field; material: soil | place: USA | collected 2010-05 | depth 0.15 m | reverse complement strand
CGTGTGCTCTTCCGATCTAACTGTTAAGTTTTTGGTGTTGCATCTCGGAAAGTGCCGAGGTATTCTCAAAATATAGTTTTTTGAGATATACCAACTATTTTCTGAGATAGGAGACTGGACATGGCTTCGACGTTCCCCGCGCTTCGCGGAAAGATGGGTGAGATGGAATACGTTTTGGTGATGATGAGGCTTGGAGAGCTCGTCAAGCACATCGGCTATGCCGAAGAGATTCAAGAGTGGGATGGCGGCATTCCGTCCGAGTTCAAGAAACAGCGCAAACTCAATATGTCTCGCATTACCAATGAGATGGTGCCGTACTTGACCGCAACTCCTGACCATTTCTATGCGGCGATCACTGCTGAGTTGGAGCGTCCCGGCGACCCCCAGAACAAGCTCTTGTTCGAGCCCATCGGAGGCGGGGACGGAACTATGGGCATTCTGACGCTCGACGGTAGCGAGCAGGTAATGGCGCTTGATGGCCAGCATCGGCTGAAATCGATCGAACTGGCGATGAAGACCCACCCCGATCTCTCCCGCGAATCCATAGCCGTAATCCTGGTGCCGGGGAAGGGATACAGGAAAACCCAACAGCTCTTTACCGACCTGAACCGCTACGCCAAGCAGCCCAGCAAGACTCTCAACCTGCTTTTCGAGCACCGGGAATTCTTCGCGGTCGTCGCCAAAGAGGTAGGTAGCGGTGCCCGTACTTTCCGAGACCGCGTAAACCTCGAAACCAACAGCCTCGGCCAAAAGGCGCGTCAGCATATCACGCTTGGCGTTCTCTATGAATGCGTCCTCGCGCTGCTTGAAGGCCACTATAACGACGGCGAGAAGGCGCTGGCCAAGATCAAAGAGGCCACCGACCTGGTAACGCATATTTACGACGACGTGGTCACGCCCACACTGCCCGAATTTGAGAACATGCTTGCCGGAAATGCGCTTCCCTATGATCTGCGTACCAAGTACATCTTCAACCATTCGGTTGGCCAGCAGGCCATCGCCCGCGCGATCCGTGCGGCCCGCGACGAATTTGGGGACGAATGGGAAGATGTGGTGCGGCCGGCGTTCGCGGCCATCGATTGGCGTCTCATCAGCCCGCAATGGGAAGGTACGGCCGTCCAGGGCGGCGCTATCGGCTCGCGCCGCCAGAACATCGAGCAGACGGCTACCGTACTCAAACTCCTGCTGGGCGTCACTGTCCCGCAGAAGGAAATGGACTCACTCAAAAACGCGCTTCAAGCGACCGACCCGAACCGGACCCTTCCCGAACCGGTCATCAAGGCCGCCGGCGTAACAACAACCAAGGCTGGCGGCATCCCGTAGGAACGGGACCGCCAGCACCAGCTGAGGCCGTATGCTCAACTTCAACGCAATTCTTCACCGCCTCCGAAAGCGCTATATCGGCAAGCAGCTCGCGCTTGCGGCCAGCCTCGGCTGCACCGAAGCTGCGATTTCGTTCTGGGAAAGAGGCAGGCGCCTGCCTCTGCGCGCAGTGCTTCCCCGCATTCTTGAGTGCTTCCGCACTTGCGGTGCCTCCGAAAGCGAGATCGAAACACTACAGCGCGCCTATGATGGTCGCACACAGGTGAGCCGCACGCGCCGGCTGGGCCAGTCGCGTAATAGCTCAACTAAGGTCCAACCCAAACAACGGAGATTCACAGACCATGGCTAGCTTTACTGTTCGCATTGAATTGCATAACGCCGAGTGGCCGAATTACGAAGCGCTGCACAAGGCGATGGAGCAACGCGGTTTTTCCCGGCAGATCACAGCCGATGACGGCCAGCTTTATCAGATGCCGTGGGCTGAATACAACGGCTCCGGAAACTTGACCAGCGTGCAAGTGCGTGATATCGCGCGCGCCGCGGCTGGCACCACCGGAAAGGAGAATTCAGTGTTCGTAACGGAAGCAGCAAGCAGAGCTTGGATCGGTCTTCCGGCGGGACAGCGCTGAGGGCCAATAGCTACTGAAGCATCATTATGGGGTACTTCTCCGATCACTACGACAAGTTACGATTTCCAATAGCGGTTGGTCCGCGCCTGGGCTTTCGTCCCGCGCAGATCGCAGCAGCGCAGGCCGTCGCCACTCACTTCTTCAACGCACGGCAGCAGGCAATCGTAAGTATGCCGACGGGTGCAGGGAAGACCACCGTGCTAATTGCCGTCGCGTTCATGCTCAGGGCCGAGCGTGTCCTGGTGCTGACGCCAAGCCGATTGGTCCGCGAGCAGATTGCTGAGAATTTCCGGTTGCTTCTCGATCTCAAGAAAATCAATGCCCTTCCTGCGGATCTGGACGGTCCAAGGGTTTTTGTTACAGACGGGGAGGTTGGATCAGATGGTGAATGGGAAGGCCTGCGCCACTTCGACGTCGTGGTCGCAACCGTTCCCAGCGTGAGCCCGCGCGATGGCGCGATACCGGCGCCTCCCGCGGATCTCTTCGATCTGGTCTTGGTTGATGAAGCGCATCATTCGCCCGCCAAGACATGGAGCCGGCTGCTTGACCTGCTTCAGAACGCGAAGCAGGCACTATTCACGGCGACCCCTTTTCGTCGCGACGAAAAGGAAATCAAGGGAAAATTCGTATTCACCTACGACCTCAGACGCGCCTACGAAGACCGTGTTTTTGGAGACATCACGTTCGAGCCAGTCCGCCGTCCGCCTGGCGGAGCCTCCATTGATATAGCTATTGCGCAGGCGACAGAGGCGAAATTCCGGGCGGATCGCGCGGCGGGGTTGGAGCATCTGGTGATGGTACGCGCGGACACATTGCCGAGGGCCAAAGAGCTTGAGGATATTTACGCGCGGAATACGGGCCTGAGACTGGCTTTCGTGAACGGGAAGCACACGCTGGCGCACGTGAAGCGAATAATTGCCAAGCTGCAGGGCGGCGAATTAGACGGAATCGTCTGCGTCAACATGTTTGGAGAAGGGTTTAACCTTCCCAACCTGAAAATCGCGGCGGTACACAGCCCTCACAAGTCCCTCGCGGTCACGCTCCAGTTCATCGGCCGCTTCGCCAGAACGGGCCAGGCCAACATCGGCGGCGCAACATTTCTGGCAGAACCCGCCAGCAGCGGCGGTGAGATCGATGAGCTCTATGAGACGGGCGCAGTCTGGCGCACGATTGTCCAGAATCTGGGCGCGGCCCGCGTGGAGGAGGAAGTGCAAACCCGCGAGGTGCTGGATAGCTTTGAGGTAGAGGCTATTCCAGACATGGCGGATTTCTCGCTCTATACGGTGAGGCCGTACTTTCACGCCAAAATCTTCGCCACCCCGGACGGGGTCGATCTTACTGCCGAGCCGGACCTGCCGGAAAAACTTCAGATCATCTACCGCGGAATCAGCAATCCTCACGGAGCTGCAGTGTACCTAACCCGTGAGGCTATTCGTTCTCCATGGTCCACCGACGAACGTTTCACCAACGTCGCCTACGACCTGTTTATCTTCCATTACAACGCCGAGGCCGGCCTTCTTTTCATCTGTTCGTCACGTCGCAATGCAGAGCTTTACAACCGCCTCGCGAAGAACCTTGTGATCGGCCGGCCGCGTCCGTTGTCAAACAGCAGCATCAACCGGGTACTTAACGATCTCGAAGCGGCCGAGTTCTTCAGCGTCGGCATGCGCAAGCGCCACAAGCTCGGGCAGCACGAGTCTTACCGCACCATTACCGGTCCCAGCGGCGACCGGGCCATCCAGGAAACCGATGGCAGGCTCTACGATCCCGGGCACAGCTTCGGCAAAGCGCTGGACGTCGGCAATGAAATCACCATCGGCGTGAGCTCGGCGTCGAAAGTCTGGAGCAACACATCCGATCAGATACCCGAACTGCTGAACTGGTGCAACCGACTCGCCGCGAAGATCGCGACCAACCGGGCCGCCGTCACCGGTTCACGGTTGGACCTGCTATCGGCCGGAGAGGAACTGGTGGAAGTCCCTGAAGGCGTGATCGCCATGACTTGGGGAAAGCGGGTCTATTACGACCCGCCGCCCGTCTTCTACCGGAACGGCAATGGCACCGTGGTGGAACGGAATCTTCTCGACTTCACATTGGAGATCATCGAAAGCCGTCAAGGTTCCACGGTGTTTGCAATTAGTAACGCTGACGTGCGCTGGTGCGGGCAATTCTCGGTGGGAGCGGGAGATTTGTTCTCGCCAGCCTCGGAGGAAGAGCCGGAGTTATACGTCCACCGGGCAAACGAAGATATTTCACTGGAAGAATACCTGAACGAGGAGTTGCCGAGCTTCTTCTGCTCCGACCTGTCCGCTATCGAGGGAGCGAGCCGGTTTCCCGCTCAGGCTGCTCTGGAGGTATTCAGGGACGAGCTGGTCGAAACCGTCGATTGGACTGCGGCCGGAGTAGACATCGAGAGAGAAAAGCCCCGGGCGGGTCAGGGAAGGTCCATTTTCGAGTGGCTGCAGGAGCGTCTTCTGGAAACCAACGCCGCCGTCATCTTTTGCGATGACGGTGCAGGGGAAATCGCGGATTTCATCACCCTGGAGGAAACCGAATCCGGGTCTAGGGTGAAGATGTACCACTGCAAGGCAAGCGGTGCGGCACAGGCAGGCAACCGCGTCGATGATCTCTATGAGGTCTGCGGGCAGGCCGTAAAATCGAGCGTCTGGATCAGAACCGACCAGCTACTTGCGCGGCTCAGGCACCGCACCATGCTGCCGAGTGTAACGGGCTTCATTCGTGGCGACGAGGATGCAGCAGCGCGAATTCTTGCCCTTCAGGCTCGCCAGCAGACGCAGTTTGAAATCCACATCGTACAGCCTGCCGTGCTCCGCCAGGGCAGGAATGACATTATTTCCAATCTGCTCGCGGGCACTCGGGATTACCTTCTGAACGGAGGCATTGAAGCTTTTGGAGTAATAGGGAGCTGAGATATGGCGATATCTATTTGTGGAGAAGGAGACCCTTGCCTGCGGTCATTCATGGTGGCGCTTGAGCGTCAGCGCAGCATTAAGGAGGCGAGCGGACACTGGGCAGCCGGGAACTCGCAATCGACGGCATAGCGCGCTTATATGGCAAAGAAGAACACCCCTGGACGAAATCGCCGCGCACTACCGAAATGCCTGGACGTGCAGTCATGGCGCATGCCGACCAAGGAAGAAACACTCGCATGGCTTGAAAGTAAGAAGCCCGGCTCCGAGAAGCGCCCGAAACCGTCGGCGCTCATGGTTCGCCAACATCTGTCACCGGTGGACGTGTATTGCTACCTGAAGGCTAGGTTCGGTGAACCCAACGGCTTCCAAAATTGGCTTCGTCAAGACACGAGCGACAACTGGGTTCACTGGGACTATTACCTGAAAGCAGGCGACCAGGATGTGTACCTTTGCGGCATGTCCCGCGAGATTCACTTCGTGCTGTCTGAGAAGATGAAGGATGAAAACTGGCGCGACCTCGTGCTTGCCATCAAAGCGGACTACGGGCGCGTCGGCAAGGAAAAGAGCGCCGTCCTCAAATCTCTGGAGCACTGGGTGACCTTTCCGAACAAGTTCGTCGAGATTGCGGATATCTGCGCCGAGCTGCATGGGGAGATTGTGGACAACATGGGTGGCTATCAGTCGTACAAAACGCCCTCGTACCGGAATAAGAAGACATCCGCGCAAGGCGCGAAGCTCGCCAAGCAGCTCACCGCGCGATCCGCCAGCCTCTATCAGCACTGCCTGGAGTTGTCGCTGCTGACGCCAGTCCTGGCGGAGGCTTTCATCAATATGATTGTTCTGATCCTCTGCAAACAGGAGATTCGTCGCAACAAGCGCCAATTCGACGAGTTCATCCGCTCCCAAATCGATGTCAAGCTCTTCGACCTGTCCTATAAATGCGAAGGCTTTGCAAAGCCGATAGATCAACATTCGGAAGAGTTCAAAAACTTCAAGCGGGTGATGGATAAGCGCAATAACGCCATCCACGGAAACTGCGATCCCGAGAGGGAAAAGATCGAGAGTGTCTATTTTGAAGGCAAGCGGCCATTGTTTGTGGAACCGGGTGATCACATCGGTAAGCTTCTTGAAACGCTGGAACGCCAGCATGAACCGGGTACCGTCGTCAAAGATTACGAGGATACTCATGCATTCCTATTGCATATTCTGAGCTGCTTGAAGCCTGGTCAGTCCGATCCAGTCCGCAGCATCCTGGAGTCCCGTTATCCGGGGTACGATGTCAACCGCAAAATCACGGGCTGCCTTTTCCCTGATCATGTTGCGATAGGCCACGGGCCGGGCATGAGGTACGATGATGAGCTGCCGGTGTCCTGGAAGCCGTGACCCGTTGAATATATGTTGTCGTTACGCCCTGAAAAAGTTTCGTCCGCGCATCACTGTGATGAAATCCAAAACCGCCATCCCGGACACCTTCCTGGCATCGGGTTCAGTACGTGATAATCCCGTTTATCACGTGGTAAAAAGCACGGGCAGGGGACTTACAAAAACTGTGAGTCTGCACCAATAACTGTCACTCTTCGGCAACGATAATTGTCCTCATGCCATTCTGGGGTATAGAGGACAGCGGTGCTTATGTGGAAAGCCTCGATATGGTGCTGTGGCTGACATTGTAGCTGCGACCTATTTCCGTGAGGGCCTCCCCACGAGCGCGGCGCGCCCGTGCTTCCCGCTGCTGGTGTGGGGTGAGTTTGAATTTCCGCCCGAGCTTCACGCCTCGCGCTTTGGCCCGTTCGCGTCCTTCGCCGGTTCGTGCGCGTATCAGCTCGCGCTCAAACTCCGCAAGCCCGGCCAAAATAGTCAGCATCAATCGCCCGTGCGCAGTTGTTGTATCCGCCCAACTATCGCCGAGGGAACGAAACCCGGCCTTCTTCCCCGCGATGGCGGCAAGCGTGTTGAGCAAGTCGCGGGTTGACCTGGCAAGACGATCAAGCCGCGTCACCAGCAACACGTCGCCCTCGTCCAGCGCATTGAGGAGCCGGTGAAGCTGCGCCCGGTCGGTCTTGGCTCCGCTGGCTACCTCTTTGAAAATCTTCTGTGCCCCGGCAGCTTTCAACGTCGCCACCTGTGCAGTGACGCTTTGCCCGTCCGTCGATACCCGTGCATAGCCGTATTTCATGGAAACAATATGCACATATATTATGCACAGCGCAACGCCAATAGAACCGGGCGTTGCGTTTCTGTGCATAAATCGTGATTTGTGCACAGAGGAAAAAAAAGAGAAGGCGAAACGTTTAATACAATTCTGGCTATTATTAAGTCCCTAAAGAGTGTATGCTTTGCTGGCAAGTGAACAAAGATTCCAACCGGGTCAAGTCCTTTAAGGTAACGCGAACGATGAACCCCGAGTCTGATACCGATGACATAGATGAATCGGATGGCACTGACGTCGATACCCCTACGGAACAGGAACTCGACGAAGTAATTCAAAGAGGCATGAAAGCAGCAGCAAAAGGTGCAAATGTAGACCATTTACTTCAAGTCATGACTGCGCTATTTCCTGCTAATGCGAGGGCGGAAATCACCAAAACGTTTTCGAGGGCGCTGGCACAGAAAAGGCTTCAGCAGCTTTCGAGCGACCCGGATATAGCTCCACGTTCAAAGCTGGTTCGTCTGCACAAAATGTTCGAGATAATTGTCCAGCAACAGGCCATTGCTCGTGTGACAGCGCTCGCTACTAAGAAGCCGGACATTGCTGCCGAAGTGAATCGGCAAGGCAAAAAGCTTGCGGACAGTGGGGTAAAAGGTGGCAGAGAACACCTTACGGGAGCAGACATTGGCACAATTTCTCCGTCAACGGCAGTAAAGCCGGAGCGCGACCGCTCATCAGGTCGCGATGTATAAGAGTGTGCGTAATTCTTGAATTGCACACGGAGGTCAGGCAAAAACGCCAATCTCTATGCCGCCGCGCCGATGACAAGATTCTCCCGCGCCGCTTCCACGACCGGCGCGGTGATCCGTCGCAAATCGTTGATCCGAAGCACGCGCACGATTTGGGTCAAAAGCCGGTAGATAAGTCGGAAGTTTCCACCGGTTACCTGAAGAATCGCTGCAATACCTTCCTCGTCGCCCAGGGCATTGGCTGACAGGGAAAACTGTTGTGGACGCCAGTGGTCCAAGAGCAGACGGCGGGTCTCTGCTTTGTCGAGGGTGTGAAATTCATGAACGAAGCCGACGCGGGAGTAGAGCTGCGGATAGCGCGCTAATTGTTTTTCAATCCCAGGCATGCCAATGAGAACCAGTCCGATGCCGCCTCGATCAAAAATATCGCGGATCTGTTCCAGGGAACCTATTTTCAGGCGATCGGCCTCATCCACCACCAGTAGCGTCGTCGGATCAGGCACGCTCAAGCGCATAACCCGATTCCGTAGATCTAAGAAATCGTCTTCCGCCTTTAGAGCCGCCTTGCTGCGATAGCCGTCCGGATTTCTTTTCGGGTCACGCAGTTCATCCGCGCGATCAAGCAACCGCTTCATTCGCGCCTCCGTCCGCCTCCGAACAGGGACGATAGCCACATTGTGCAGGAGATCGCGCCGTTTGCCGATCTCGCGTTCCAGCTTACCCGGCGAGTTGACGACGGGTGTGGTGTAAAAGACGGCCTTGCTTCTGCGTACCTCTTTAAGGAGCGCGCTCGACCGGCTCACGCCATAGGCTTGGATTTTGTCCCAACGGGTGTAGCGGCGCGCGGAAAGCGTCTTTCCCACGCCCGGAGGGCCGTAGCACAGCCCGATATAGTGGTCACGCTCGCATGCGTCGCAGAATTCGCCGAAGCGGCGATGTTCCATGGTTTCGATAAATCCTATGTCGCGGTCGTCATTCATTGAAGTACCGCTTGAGCTTCGGAGCCGAATTCGGCGGCTTGTTTCCGGCGTTCGATGGCGGAACTTCGACTGGGGCGCTCCAACGTCTCGCTTCCAGAAGCGATTCGACCGTCTTCTGACGCTCCTGTAGCGTCTGGCGCAATTGCCTTCGGCGTTGATCCCGCGTCCGAACTATCTCGCGCAAGCTCAACGTCGCGCCCGCAATCTCCTGGCAAATGGCGCGGCAGAGAAAGCCGTCTCTGTAAAACACCCGGATCTCTGCCATATCGCGCGGATCGTACCGGAGAAGAACGTCCTCCCCCACGTAAGCGGCGAGCGTCGTGGTCATGTATCTGAGGCCCATGAACCGGATACCGTCCCGATGTACGCGGCGTGTGCGAGGCACGGTGAATAGAAGCAAATCCAGTTGCTCCAGGGAATCCGGCATCTGCGACAGGAAGCCCCCCGCCCTCCAGCGCGCCAGGGGACCCACGCCCGTCGCACTGTGCGGGGTGACGTTGTACTCGTGGAGCACAAAGTCCTCCAAAGCCTGGCCGAGATGGGCCAAGGTCAACACGGCCTTCACCTTGGCTCCTTCCGGCGCATATCCCGGCAATCCCGAAAGCAGCATCTGGTTGATCGTCGAGAAGAAGCGCTCGATCTTCCCCCGTCCACGCGGTTTGCCGACGGTCGAGAAAACCAGCCGAATCTTCAGGTCGGCGGCCACCTGCTCCATGTGTCGCGACGTGAAATCGCTGCCGTGGTCAGTATAGAGAACCTGTGGGATGCCGCAGATCTGCCACGTCGGCTGCTCCTTCCTCCATATCGCCTGCCTGAGGGCGAGCGCGGTTTGCAGCGCGGAGGGCGCGTTGAAGGAGAGAAGATAGCCCGCAACTGCGCGGCTGTAATCGTCGAGGATGACTGTCAACCAGGGCTTTCTACTTTGCCTGTTTTCGTCCATGACCCAGATATCCAGCTGCGTATGGTCCGCCTGCCAGATCGCATTCGGCCCGGCGGCCTCGCTGCGATGGAGAAGATCAAACGTCTGGCTGTAGACCTTGCCTCCCTCCTGGGCCAGCGTTTTTAAGGCGGGGTCAAGCTGCCGAATTACGGCGCATACCGTTCGGTAACTGGGAATGGGCTCCTTTATCTCTGTGGCCGCTGCCGCAATCCTGCGGAAGACCTGGGCAGCGGAGGGTGGCGGATTCTTCAACGCCAAGCCCTCGATCAGCTCCTGCAACGTCGCCGACATGCGCCGCCGGCTGCTATCGAAGCGGACTTTACGGCCCAAGCCAGCCAGTCCGTCCCTTTTGTAGCGCCTGACCCACCGGCGGGCAGTGCGGAGGGCTATGCCGTGTTGCAGGGCAATCTGCGTAAGCGGCACATGCTCTTCCAAAAAGGGGCGAAGCGCCTGAAACCGCGCAAGTGCGCGCTCGCGTTCCGCTTCCGTCATGCCGACAAGACCTGATGCAGATGTCGTCGTCATCGATTACCGGCGTCAAAATAAATAGAGGGTGACAAATAACTCTACCGGATCGGTGACATTTATCAATGCCGATTACAAAAACTGACCCAGATTAGCCCTTTTACGGCTTGCGATTTACGCTTGCCTAAATCAGTGCCCTCTGTCATACTTCCATGACAATCCAGCCACCATCAACAACAGGGACGCTATCCCATGCAACCCGAGCGACAGACCTACCACCTCAAAGTCGATTCCTCGGGCCGCATCGTGCTTCCGGCAGAAGCCCGTGCCCGTAAACAAATCGCCGAGGGCGATACGGTTGTTGTTGTCGAGGACAATAACGGGCTGCACGTCAAAACCCGCGATCAGATCGTGGCTGAAGCACAGGCGTATTTTGCGAGTTTCGTCCCGCGCGGTGTGCTGCTCTCAGAGGAAATCCTTCAGGACCGCCGCTCCGAGATTGAGCGTGACTAGCGCAGTCCTTGATGCGTCGGCGCTCCTCGCCTTTCTCAACTCCGAACCGGGCGCAGAAATCGTCCGCAACGCACTTCACGACGCCGTTATCTCGGCCGTCAACTATTCC
>OBLT010002779.1_pt1 | contig 10790 bp, 10 predicted proteins | sample 1518721 | NCBI WGS metagenome assembly OBLT01 (sample SAMEA3539307, study PRJEB22396) | soil metagenome | biome: tundra; feature: field; material: soil | place: USA | collected 2010-05 | depth 0.15 m | reverse complement strand
CTGCGCGCAGGACACCGATCCCTGGCCGGAAGTCACCTTCGAGGTCCGTTCCGAGCGTCCGGTCGAGGCGTTCATTCCGGCGGTTCGCGTCGCCATCGGCGAAGTGAACCGGGGCATCTCTCTGGAGTTTCGCAACTTCGAGACGCAGGTGGACGACTCGCTGCTGCAGCCCCGGATGGTGGCCCTGCTATCGGCCTTCTTCGGCGGGCTGGCGCTGCTGCTGGCGATGATAGGTCTGTACGGCGTGACCGCTTACGGGGTCGCGCGGCGGCAAGCCGAGATCGGCATCCGCATGGCGCTCGGAGCGCAGCCGGGATCGGTAGTCTGGCTGGTGCTGCGCGAAGTGGCCATGATGCTGGCCATCGGCACGGTGCTCGGCCTGGGCGCGTCGCTGGCCGCCGGGCGGCTGGTCGCGAATCTGCTTTATGGCGTGAAGCCGTCCGATGCGGCGCCGCTCGCCATCGCGGCGGTAGTTTTGGGAATCGCGACCGGAATCGCCGCTTATCTGCCCGCGCATCGCGCCGCGCGTCTCGATCCAATGGCCGCGCTCCGCGAGGAGTGACCTATCCGCGCACCAGCGAGCTACGTTCTTCCAGTACAGTGAGGCGATGATCGATAGACATTAGTACTCTCAGCACCTCGTCGAAGCGCCGGTCGACGTCACCAAATCGCCGGTCTACGTCATCAAGGCGCCGATTCGTGTCATCCAGCCGATGGCTGATTTCATCAATCCGCTTGTTGGTGGACCAAGCCGCCGTAAAGGCCGCGATCACAATGGTGACCATCAGCGGTAATGTAAGCTGGAAGAACGGCTGATCGATCATCGGACCTATTATGGCAGATCCGCCCGCCTTCGCCTGCGCTCGGTCAGCATCAGTAGCGCATACAGCACGGCGAACAGCGCCACCGCGCCGCCAACCAAATGCGAGGTGTGCGCCCGCAGAAACTGCGCCGATCCCTCGCCCAGTTTCAGCCCCAGATACGCTTCGCCGCCATAGCGGATCGACCGGCCGAGCACGATCACGAACACAAATGTCCGCAGCGGCGTGCCCACCACCGCGGCCGAAATAACGAATACCTTCAAGGGAAGCGGGATGGGCAGCATGGCCGGAATGAAGATGGTCAGCAAGCCATAGCGCTCGAACCACTCGCGGAAGCGCTGCTTGTCTCCGGGCAGCGGCGCGACTTTAACGAAGCGCCGCGCGCCGGCCCGGGCGCCCAGGAACAGCACCAAGTTGCCGATCAGCGATCCGAGCACCCCCATGGACGCCGCGAACAGCGCGCGCGACGGGGCTTTGGCGGCCACCAGGATCACCAGCGCGTCCATGCCCGAGGCCACCGGAATGCCGGCCGAATCGATGAATGCCAACACCAGGATACCTGCGGGTCCATACGCGATGAGGACGGCGGTCAGCTTGGCCAGCATAGGTCGGTCTCAGATGATATCGGCGAACGACCGGCGCAGCTTGTAGAACCAGGCGTGTCCCAGGATGAAGACGGCCGCCGACGCGATCCACAACTTCCAGAGCGATCCCCACACGGGCGCATGTCCCTCCAGAAAGATGGCGCGATAGCCGCGCACCAGCACGAACATGGGGTTCTTCGCGAGCAGCGGCAGCGCCGCAGCGGGCAACGACGCTTCCGGATAACAGATGGGCGTCAGGAAAAACCAGAGGGTCAGCAGGAAGCCGATCACCTGTCCCAGGTCGCGCACGAACACGCCGAGCGCGCCGAGGAACCAGCAGATGCCTGCGGTGAAGAGCACCTGCGGCACGATCAACACGGGCAGCCACACGACCGAAGCAGGCACTTTCCCGTGAGACAGGAACAAGCCGATGGTGAACAACAGCAGCGCGAAAACCTCGCTTACCAGTCCGGAGACCACCAGGTTGACGGGCAGCGTTTCCACGGCGAAGACCAGCTTCTTGACGAAGTTGCGATGCTCCAGCATCACGCTGGGGGCGCGTCCGGCCGCCTCGCTGAAGGCCAGCCACGGCAGCATCCCGGCAAGGAAATAGAGAGCGAAGCTGGCGCGGCTGGGGTCCGAGCCGAAACGCGTCTGCAGCACCACGCCGAATACGAAGAAGTAGGTCAGCATCAGCAGGAGCGGGTTCAGGATGGTCCAGAACACACCGCCAAAGGAGCCGCGGTAGCGGCCCAAGATATCGCGGCGGACCATGGTGCGGATCAGGCTGCGGTTGCGCGCGATGGTCGAGATCGGCAGCGTGAACGCCCGGCCCACGGCACGCAACAGGTTTTCGCGGCGAATGGTGCCGAGCGTTACGACGCGAACGCGTTCCAGCCGTGCGCGCCCGTCTTCCACAATCGCTTCCACGCGCAAGAAGGGCCAGCCCAGAGTGTAGAACCAGCAGACGTTCTCGCGCATGGGTGAGATGAAAACGTCGTAGCGGCCGGATTCGGGCGGCAGCGTGAAGCGCAGATCCACGGGCACGGAGCCGCCTGGGGCGACATCGCCGGGCGGCGCTTGGCGTTCGCCATCCACGACCAATGTTCCGGTTTCGGAATCGTAGATATGAAAGCCGGTGGCGAAACCCTCTTCCGGACGCCAGGGATCGCCGGATGTGTTCCGCAGGTTGAAGCGCGCTTCCACCTGCAGCTCGCCCAACTCGCCGGAGAGCCGCACGTCGGCATCTTCATAAGCGGCGTTCATGAATACAACCAGTCCGGAAAGCGCTGGCGCACCCCGCCGGTCTTGCGGCCCACCGCGTAGATATCGTCGCCGCGCAAGTCCTTCGGCAGTTCGAACCGTTCGAGCAGATTCAGCACCCAGCCTTCCTCCGGGCGGGGAGTTTGGCGGAACGGTCCGGTCTCGATCAGCGTGACCGTGAAACCCGAGTTCATCAAGAGCCGCTCGATCTCTTTGGGGGTGTACTCGCGGTTGTGCCGGGCTTCCACCTCGCCCGCGGCGCGCGGCCGGATGTAGGCCGTGAAGATGCCGGGATGATAGCCTTCCAGAATGGCGGCGATGCCGCGCAGGCTCCCGATGTTCGGCGTGGTCAGCACCAGATGTCCGCCGGGCTTCACGATGCGATTGACCTCGCTCATCAGGTGCATGGGATCTTCCGTCAGATGCTCGATCAACTCACAGCAGAGCACGGTCGAAAAGTGCCCGTCCGGGTACGGAAACGGATCTTTCTCGGCGTTGAACAGATCGATCTCGCAGTCGAACGTTTCGCCTTCGGTCGAAATCGCGCTGCGCCGATCGATTTTGCCGGCAGGTCCATAGTAGCAGCCGCGCACGCAACCGTAACCCAGCTTGGAGCGCAGCGCCGGTGTGATTTGAAGGTACGCGCCCATTTCCAGGATGCGGTCTTCCGGGCCGCCCGGCGGCGTGATTTCGAGTGTCTTGACGAGGCGCGTCAGATGCGTGTCGACATACCCGAGGGCTTCCGTATCGGCAGCCCAGCTCGCGACGTACTCGGGCTGGACGGGTGCTGGGTGCTGGGTGCTGCTGACTTCTGACTCCTGACTTCTGACTTCTGTCTTCCATTCGGTACGTTCGACGACTGACTTTAGGAACGATGCATAAAGACAGGCCACACGATCCCAGTTGCATTCTTCTTTCACGTAGCGGGCGGCGCGCTCGCCCAGCGCGCGGGCCACGTCCGGGCGCGAGGCCAGCAGGTTGAGGTATTCGAAGATGAGGTCTTCCTCTCCCGCGCCCACCGGCACCTTGAGGCAGACGTCATCCGGGAACTCTTGAAATGCGCCGATGCCGGAAACCAGCACAGCCTTGCCCAATCCAAGCGCGCGCAGCAGGCTACCGGAACTTTCGCCGACTGTGGGATAGCGCAGATTCAGCACGATATCGCAGGCGGCCATGTAGCCTGTGAAGTCGTCGATGGGTGTGAATCCCATCACACGCACGGCCGCCGAGAGCCCCAAAGTGTGGATCGGCGACTGCAACGGAAACTCCGGGTGCGGCTCGCCCACCAGAATCATCTTGGCCGCCGGCGCCACGCGCAGCAGCCGGCGAAAGGCGCGCAACGATTCGGCGATGCGCTTGTAGGGCTTCAGAAAGCCGAAGATTCCGATGAGCGGCGTGGCTTCGTCTAGCCCCAAGCGGTAGCGCCAGGCATTGCGATCGGCTTGCGGAATCCATGCGCCATGTGGAATGCGCGCGATGGGTCCGTCAAAACCGGCCGCACGCATTTCGTCGACCATGAACTGGCTGTGAACGACCACGGCGCGGGCCGATTCGAGCACGCGGCGAGTCATGCGGACTCCTTCGTAATCCGGTCCCACCTCGAGCGCGCGCACGCGGCGCGCATAGGCCAACGCCTGCGGGCCGCCCTCGTATTCGCACGCGCGCAGGTAGGCGTCCCAATCGTTGCGCCGGATGGTGAGGTCCGCCATCAGGTGATGCAGGTTCGATTCATGCATCACCACCACGCCCGGATGCCGCAGCGCGGCTTCGTAAACGAAACCGTGGTGCGGGTTGTTCCCCAGGTGGTACAGCGCGACGTCAAAGCGGGACGCATCGAAGGGCCGGTCCCCATCCGCGAAGACCTCCAGATCGACCAGGGGCTTCAGATGTTCGACCAGGGTTTCGGAATAGTCGGCGATCCCGCTGCGGCAGGGCGGCAGCGGAGAAAACAACGCCACGCGCATTCAGCGCACAAGCTCCATCGACAACGTGCCGACTGGGAGCGGCGCCTTGATGATTAAGGGCGTGCGGGCGGGGTCGCGCTCGAAGAAGATCTCGAGTTTGGAATCGGAGGCGGGTCCCTTCAGGTAGAGTATGACGTGATCGGCCTGCCGGCGCTTGCCTGCCACGGTGACATCCTGCACGCCGGCGAATTCCATACGCACCGAGTAAGAGGCGCCGAAGAGCACGTCTTGCTGCTGGGGAACGCCATGCCCTTGCCCCAGCTCGCGGCGCGCATAGAAGACGTAGTCCAGGCCATCGTGCGCGCAGTTGTTGATATCGATGTCGGTATGGCCGCCGCCCTCCACTAAGGTCGTGCGCGTGGCGCTGCCCGCCTTGTAGTCGAAGACGGTTTTTTCGTGCGTGCGGCGCTGGCCATGTGTAGATTGCTTTTCCAACTCCAGCGAGCACATGTCGGCGTTGGCTCGGGAATGATAATGGTCCGCGACGGCAAATCCGGGAACGGAGGCGTCCAGCGAAAAATCGAATTGCCAGCCCTTGTCGCTTTTGGAGGCGCTCAGATGGGCCTCGCCCAGACTCGCACCGCCTGGCCAATTCAACGAGTAATTGAGCGATTCGCCGGTATTCGGAAAGCCGGTCGGCTTGGGAGGTGTGGCGTCCTTTGCGGGAGTGGTGTCTTTGGTGCTAGCAGGGGCGCTGGCGACCTGAGCGGGCTTAGCGTCCGCGGGCGGATCCGCCGGCTTTTGCCATGACCACGCCGCCGCCGCCAACAGCAGCAATCCCAGCGAGACACACAAAAGAACTGCACGCTTGCTCATCGATGCACGAATTCCCTCGTCCGCGCGCGATGGCGCTCGGCCACTTCGCGGTAAACTTCCAGAGTCTGCTGCGCGGTAGCGCGCCAACTGAAACGCGATGCCCGCTGCAACCCGAGACGCTCCATGCGCGCCCGCAGTTCGGCGTCGCGCAGCAGGTCCGCCATGGCGCTTACCATCTCGCTCGAAGAGTAAGGATCGAACATGATGCCCGCGCCATCGGCCACTTCAGGGATGGACGAGGTGCGCGAGCAGGCTACGGCGCGGCCGCAGGCCATGGCTTCCAGCACGGGCAAGCCGAAGCCCTCGTAGAAGGATGGAAAGACAAACAGGTCGCAGGCATTATACAGATGCAGCAAATCGTCGTCGGAAACGAACCCGGCGAACTGGATGCGGTCCGCCACGCCCGATTGGCGGGCAGCCTCCCGAACTTTCGGGCTGAACCAGGTATCTTTGCCGGCCAACATTAAGTGATGCGTCAACTGCGGATAAGCGCGGACTAGCTCGGCGAATGCAGCGATCAGCCCGATGTGGTTCTTGCGCGGCTGCAGGTCGCCGACCGAAAGAATGAATGGTTTCGCGATATGAAAACGCTCCCGCACGGCGGCAATGGCGCCCTCGCGCGAAATGGGGCGCAAGCCGCTGGCCGCCGCGTTGGGCACCACCACGATTTTGCGCGCGCAGGACTCGCCATAAGCCTGGATGATGGAATCCCGGGAGAAGTCGCTCCCCGTCAGAATCCGCGTGGCGGAGCGAATGGTGCGCTCCACGGTCCAGCGTAGTTGTAACGCGCGTAGCTTGGGGAAATACTCGGGATGCACCAGGAAACTGACGTCGTGTACGCTCACCACCACCGGCACGGGGCAGCCCAGCGGGGCGGTGTACTGTACGTGCAACAGGTCGGGACGATCCTGGCGGAGCTTCATGGCCAGTTCGACCCCCAGCCGAACGAACGGGTTCGGGGAGACTTGCCGGGCTTGAAACCGCTCGGCTGTCCACTGCCGCGCATCGTCGGCGGAGAAGTAAGTTACGAAGTCCGATTCGTGGTCCAACGCCGCAAAGCTCCGCAGCAGGCTGCGAATATACACTTCGTTTCCGGTGAGATGGCGGCCGATGGCGTGAGCATCAATCGCGAAGCGCATCAGATCTTTCCATGGTAGCAGGATCTAGGACTTGCAAGCACTTCCAGGCGGCTTCCCAGGTAAATTCACACTCAAACAGGTACCGTCCCGCACGTCCGATGCGGTCCCGCAGCGCCGGATTGGCCAGCAGGCTGGACACGGCATCCTGGAAGCCCGGCGCGTCGTCCGCCAGCAATAAGTGCTCGCCCGCCCGCGCTGGAAGGCCTTCCGCGCCCATCGGCGTCGAGACTACCGGCACGCCCGCGGCCCAGGCCTCGATGATCTTGACGCGGGTACCGCTGCCAGCCAGCACCGGTACTATAGCCACCTTGGCGCGCGCCAGTTCCAGGACCGCATCCGCGACCGGGCCGGAGAGTTGAATGCGAGGATCGCCGCTGATGATTTTTGCAACAGCTTGCGGGTTCTTGCCGATCAGCCGCCACACCAATCCCGGCCAGCGCGCGCGCAGGTGCGGCCAAATCTCCTCCCGGAAGTAGCGCACGGCGGAGATATTCGGATGGTACTCGAGATTGCCGGAAAAAACGATCACATCCTCCTCGTCCTCCTTGCGACGGGGAGGCGCCGGCACGAGCGGTATCGAATTCGGATACACCAATACATGCGAGCTGGGCGAAATTGTGCGTAATAGTTCTGCATCCGGTTCGGAAGCCGCCAGCAAATAGGTGAATCGAGGCAGCCATTTCTCTTCCAAATCGCGGCAGATTTTTTGAAACGCCCGATGTGCCAAGCGCGCCAAGGCTTGCGCGCCGCTTCCGGCCAGTGCGCAGCGCGCATGCAACACCGATTCGATGTTGTGCAGATCGAGTATGGTGGCGTCGCTCACGGCGGCGGCTTGCTCCCAATACGGCGCGCACCAGAAGTGCTCGATGACCGCGATTTCGTAACGCTGCCCGCGCGTGGCGGCGGCGATTGGGCCGCCGAAGCCGGCGAAACGGTCCATTAGCGGAGGAACGCGCCGCGCCAGGCGTCCGGCATTACGCGCGGCGCGGGCCAACGCATGGCGCGCATGCGGCGGCAGTTCCACAACGTGCAGGCGGCGCACCAAGCCGGGAGGCAGATGCTCTCGCGGATCCGCGGCGCGCGGCTCGCGGAACGCGATCATATCCACCGCATAGCCGCGCGCCAGGAAGTTCAAAAGCGAGGCGCTCCGCAGAGCTCCTCCGCCCGCCAGCGGGTAGGGGGCTTCGGGAGAGATAAACAGCGCGCTATTCATGTGGCGCAGGCACTCCTGCCTGCCGCGACGGCACTCTTGCCGTCGCAGGCTTACTTAAGAGATCTTCCCCCGTTTGAAACCACTTCTTTCTTTTATGTCCGAAACCCGTCGCCGCCTCCCGCACATCTATCCGGAAGGCAAATGGCTCTTCGTAACCTGGCATCTGAACGGCAGCCTGCCGCAGGGTCGGTATCCGCCGCCCGGACTCCGAGCCGGAGAGGCGTTTGTCTGGATGGATCGTTACCTTGATACAACCCGAGTCGGCCCAATGTACCTGCGCAGGGAGGACATAGCCCGCATTGTAGTGAATTCTCTGCAACGCGGGTTCGAGCTTAGCCACTACGAGCTGCGGGCTTGGGTGATCATGGCCAACCATGTCCACGTACTCTTGCGGCCCAAAGTTGCGCCGCAGCGTTTGCTTGGCGCGTTGAAAGGCTGCACCGCGCGTGAAGCTAACCTGGTACTCGGTCGTACCGGCCAACCCTTTTGGCAAGCTGAGTCTTACGACCACTGGGTCAGAGACGAAAACCAATTCGAGCGAATTGTGGCTTACATCGAAAACAATCCCGTGAAAGCCGGATTCGTAACCCGTCCAGAAGACTACCCATGGTCTAGCGCGGCTAAACCGGCCGCGCGCGATGGCAAGAGTGCCATCGCGGCACGCACGAGTGCGTGCGCCACGTCTACCTCTGGAGAGCCTCTTCATATACCTCATGCGTGAGTTGCGCCGTGCGCCGCCAGGAAAAATCCGCCGCCCGCCGCAACCCGCGCTCCTGCCATGGCTCAGCCCACTCGGGATGTGCCGCGATATCCAACATGGCGCGCACCAGTTCGGCGTGCGAGCCGGCTTCGAGAGCGGCGCCCGCGGCGACTTCCGACATCGCCGGATCCCGCGAGGTGATGACGCAAGCCCCGCACTGCATGGCTTCGAGCACGGGCAACCCGAACCCCTCGTAGAACGACGGATAGACGAACGCCAGCGTTCCCGCCAACAATTGCGCCAGCCGCTCGTCGGACACCTCACCAATAATCTGCAACCCAGACTCGGGTGAAAGTTGCGCGAAATCGGACCTGCGCCGCCCGGCCAGTACCAGATCCACGGAATGCAATCGGCGCACCTCACGCCAGGCGGCCAGTAGGCCTGGAATGTTCTTGCGCGGCTCCAAGGTTCCGGCATACAGAAAATAGGGCGGCCCGGGCGGCGCCGCGACACTATCTCTGGCGCTACGCGGGCGGAAACAGGCGGAGGCGGCGTGCGGGACCGCGCGGATGCGGTCCGGATGAATCCGGAACCGCTCGATGGCCTGCTTCCGCACCGCCTCGCTGGGGGTCACGATCATAGTGGCCAAGCCCAATCCGATCAGCAGCGGCGTCCGTTGGCGAACTCTGTCTGCGTCGGCATGCCACGCCGCATCCATCCACGGGGAGAGGTCGTGCAGCGTCAAGACGCTTGGACGGCGCGGTAAGTAGGGTACCGCGAAATCCGTGCCGTGGAACAATCCGGCTTCCAGCCGATGCAGTTCGCGGTCCAAGCCCCAGAGCCACCAGCGGCGCTCGGCCGGATGACGCGGCCCGCCGCCACGCCGCAAATTCAGAGGGGCCATGTGAGGCATGCTGAACCGCTGGTCGGAAACCAAAAAAAATTCGTCCTGTGGAAAGTTCTCCGCCAGCGCCACGCTGAGTTCCTGCGTATAGCGCCGCAGACCCCCGCTGGAAAGCGTCAGCGGGGTAGCATCAATGGCCACGCGCATCGATCACCGTGCGCAATTCGTCCCGCCGGTTTTCGTAATTGCGCGCGTAGTAGGTGAGATACTCGCCGCTGCGCACGCGCGCCACCCAAGCCGTGTGGCGGCGGTACCAATCCACCGTGCACGCCAGCCCGTCGTCAAAAGCGACCTGCGGCGCCCAGCCGGTCTCGCGCATGAGTTTTTCGCTGGAGAGCGCATACCGCCGATCGTGTCCGGGACGATCCGTGACGTACTGGATCAGGCTGTCCGGCTTGCCCGTCGCCCGCAGGATGCGCCGGATTACTTCGAGGTTCGGCAACGAGCAATTCCCGCCGATGTTGTAAATCTCACCGTCGCGGCCGTGTTCCAAAACCGCGCGGATGCCCCGGCAGTGATCTTCCACATAGAGCCAGTCGCGCACCTGCATGCCGTCGCCATATACGGGCAGCGGCCGGTCTTCGAGCGCGTTGGAGATCATCAGCGGAATGAGTTTCTCCGGGAAGTGATACGGCCCGTAATTGTTGGACGCGCGGGTGGTCACCACCGGCAACTTATAAGTGAGGAAATAGGAGCGCGCCAGCAGGTCCGCGCCGGCTTTGGAAGCCGAATACGGGCTGCTGGGATTCAGCGGGAAGTTTTCGGCGGCTTCGAGCGGCGGCTCCAGGCTGCCGTAAACTTCGTCGGTGGAGACTTGCAAGTAGCGTGCGGTATGGTGGCGCCGGGCGGCCTCCAGCAAGGTGAAGGTGCCGCGCAGGTTGGTTTCGAACACCGGGCTGGGAGCGAAGATGCTGCGGTCCACGTGCGACTCGGCGGCGAAATGCACGATGGCATCCGGCTGCTCCTCGCCGAGAATGGCGTCCACCAGCGCCTCGTCGCAGACATCTCCGTGGACGAAGCGGTAACGCGGATCGTTCGCGACGGCCTCTAGATTCTCCAGGTTGCCCGCGTAGGTCAGCTTATCGAGATTGACGACGTGGACGGACGGATCTTCAGCCAGAGAAAGGCGGATGAAGGCCGACCCGATGAAACCAGCGCCTCCGGTAACGAGGAGTTTGCTCATGCGCACCGTCTACTTGTACTGTAATTCCCAATCGTAGTAAATGCCCGGATGGTTGTAGGGAATGCGCCCTTCGTCCTTGGGATTGTAGAACTGGTCGGTCACATAGATCAACATGGCCGGTGCGTCGCCGATCACTTTGTAGCCATGCCCGACTCCCGGCGGAATCAGAATCTGCCACGGCCGCAAGACGCCCGCGTAAATGG